>Ga0209256_1000050_pt1 | contig 308622 bp, 310 predicted proteins | sample AraplaCol_mCL_r2_2_FD_184270 | JGI IMG/M metagenome (GOLD analysis project Ga0209256, IMG submission 184270) | Arabidopsis root microbial communities from North Carolina, USA - plate scrape MF_Col_mCL_r2 (SPAdes) (version 3) | ecosystem: Host-associated > Plants > Roots > Endosphere | place... | reverse complement strand
ACGAGTACGGCGGCCTGGTCATGATCTACGGCACGCTGGCCACCTCGATCATCGCGCTGGTGATCGCGGTGCCGGTGAGCTTCGGCATCGCGCTCTTCCTCACGGAACTCTCGCCCAGCTGGCTCAAGCGCCCGCTGGGCACGGCCATCGAGCTGCTTGCCGCGGTGCCCTCCATCGTCTACGGCATGTGGGGCCTGCTGGTGTTCGGGCCGATCCTGTCGACCTGGGTGCAGCAGCCGCTGCAGAAACTGCTTTCCGACGTGCCTTACCTCGGCGCGCTGGTGTCCGGCCCGCCCGTGGGCATCGGCATTCTGTCGGCCGGCATCATCCTCGCGATCATGATCATTCCGTTCATCGCCTCGGTGATGCGCGACGTGTTCGAGGTGACGCCGCCGCTGCTGAAGGAGTCGGCCTACGGCCTCGGCTCCACCACCTGGGAAGTGGTTTCCAAGGTGGTGCTGCCCTACACCAAGGCCGGCGTGATCGGCGGCATCATGCTCGGCCTGGGCCGGGCGCTGGGTGAAACGATGGCGGTCACGTTCGTGATCGGCAACATGAACCAGCTCAACTCCCTTTCCGTGTTCGAGGCTGCGAACAGCATCACCTCGGCACTCGCCAACGAATTCGCCGAAGCCGGCGCGGGCCTGCACCAGGCCGCGCTGATGTACCTCGGCCTCGTGCTGTTCTTCATCACCTTCGTCGTGCTGTCGCTCTCCAAGATGCTGCTGGCCCGTATGAAGAAGAGCGAAGGAACCAAGTCGTGAGCACCGCCCAGAACCTTCTCGTGGCCAAGGCACTGGCCGAAACGCGCCAGGCCAAGTTCGCCGCGCGCAACCGCGTCAACAAGATCGCGCTCACGCTGTCGCTCGCCGCAATGGCCTTCGGCGTGTTCTGGCTGATCTGGATCCTCTGGGAAACGCTGCGCCAGGGCGTGGGCGGCCTGGCCATCGCGACGTTCACCCAGATGACGCCGCCGCCGAACGAGGTGGGCGGCATTGCGAATGCGATCTTCGGCTCGTTCGTGATGGTGATGCTGGCTACCTTCGTTGGCACGCCCATCGGCATCATGGCCGGCATCTATCTGGCCGAATACAACCCCAAGGGCTGGCTCTCTTCCGTCACGCGCTTCGTCAACGACATCCTGCTGTCGGCGCCGTCGATCGTGATCGGCCTGTTCGTCTATGCCGTGGTGGTGGCCTACTTCAAGACCTTCTCGGGTCTGGCCGGGGCCATCGCGCTCGCGCTGATCGTGATTCCCGTGGTGATCCGCACCACCGAGAACATGCTGCAACTGGTGCCGCCGGGCCTGCGCGAAGCGGCCTATGCGCTCGGCACGCCGAAGTGGAAGGTCATCACCAGCATCACGCTGCGCGCCGCTCGCGCCGGTGTGGTCACCGGTGTGCTGCTGGCCGTGGCGCGCATCGCCGGCGAAACCGCGCCGCTGCTCTTCACCGCGCTGAACAACCAGTTCTGGACCGCCGACGTGAGCCAGCCGATGGCGAGCCTGCCGGTCACGATCTTCAAGTTCGCGATGAGCCCGTACGAGAACTGGCAGCAGCTGGCATGGGCTGGCGTGTTCCTGATCACGATCGCCGTGCTTGCCCTCAACATCCTGGCGCGGGTACTGACGCGCAACAAACATTGAATCCGGAAGAAGACAACAACATGCCAAATACTGTTGCACAACCGTCGCGCTCGAAGATCTCGGTCAAGGACCTGAACTTCTATTACGGCAAGTTCCACGCCCTCAAGGGCATCAACCTCGAGATTCCCGAAAACAAGGTCACGGCCTTCATCGGCCCCTCGGGCTGCGGCAAGTCGACTCTGCTGCGCACCTTCAACCGCATGTTCGAGCTCTATCCGGAGCAGCGCGCCGAGGGCACCATCGCGCTGGACGGCGAGAACCTGCTCACCTCCAAGCAGGACGTGGCGCTCATCCGCGCCAAGGTCGGCATGGTGTTCCAGAAGCCGACGCCGTTCCCGATGTCGATCTACGACAACATCGCCTTCGGCGTGAAGCTGTTCGAGAACCTCTCGGCCAGCGAAATGGACGACCGCGTCGAGTGGGCCCTGAAGAAGGCGGCCCTGTGGACCGAAGTGCGCGACAAGCTGCAGCAGAGCGGCTCGGGCCTTTCCGGCGGCCAGCAACAGCGCCTGTGCATCGCGCGCGGCATCGCGATCAAGCCTGAAGTCCTGCTGCTCGACGAGCCCTGCTCGGCACTCGACCCGATCTCGACCGCGAAGATCGAGGAGCTGATCGCCGAGCTCAAGAACGAATACACGGTGGTCATCGTCACGCATAACATGCAGCAGGCCGCCCGCTGCAGCGACTACACCGCCTACATGTACCTCGGCGACCTGATCGAGTTCGGCGCGACCGAACAGATGTTCTTCAAGCCGCAGCGCAAGGAGACCGAGGACTACATCACCGGCCGTTTCGGTTGAAGTCAAAGGAGACAACATGACCGAGAAACATCTCTCCAGCCAGTTCGACAGCGAGCTCAACGGCGTTTCGTCGCGCGTGATGGAGCTCGGCGGCATGGTCGAGTCGCAGATCAACCAGGCCGTCTACGCGCTGCTGCAGTTCGACCCCGAAGCAGCCAACCGCGTGATGGAAACCGAGCACCGCGTCAATGCGATGGAAATCGACATCGACCGCGAGCTGTCGTCCATCATCGCGCGCCGCCAGCCGACCGCACGCGACCTGCGCCTGCTGATCGCCATCAGCAAGACCACCGCCAACCTCGAGCGCGTGGGCGACGAGGCCAACAAGATCGCGCGCATGGTCAAGTCGATCATCGAGAGCGGCGCCTCGCGGCAGCTGCCCACCACCGAACTGCGCATTGCCGCCGACCTGGCCGCGGGCCTGCTGCGCAAGGCGCTCGATGCCTTCGCGCGGCTCGACACCGCCGCGGCGCTGTCGATCCTGAAGGACGACGACCTGATCGACAAGGAGTTCGACGGCTTCGTGCGCAAGCTGGTCACCTACATGATGGAAGACCCGCGCACCATCTCGGCCAGCCTGGACCTGCTGTTCCTGGCCAAGGCCATCGAACGCATCGGCGACCATGCGAAGAACATCGCCGAATTCATCATCTACATCGTCAAGGGTGCCGATGTGCGGCACACTTCGATGCAGGAAATCGAGTCCGCGCTGCAGTAACGGCTGCGGCAAGACTCCCAAGAAAAGCATGAAGAAACCCCGAGTCCTCATCGTCGAAGACGAGTCCTCGATCGCCGAGCTGATCGCCGTCAACCTGCGCCACAACGGCTTCGAGCCGATCTGGTCGGAAGATGGCGCCGCGGCGCAGCGCGAGATCGACGCCTTCCTGCCGGACCTGATCCTGCTCGACTGGATGCTGCCCGGCCAGAGCGGCCTGCAGCTCGCGCGCCAGTGGCGCAAGGACCCGCGCACCAAGGCCATCCCGATCCTGATGCTGACCGCGCGCGGCGACGAGCCCGACAAGGTCGCCGGCCTCGATGCCGGTGCCGACGACTACATCACCAAGCCGTTCTCCACCCAGGAAATGCTGGCCCGCATCCGTGCCGTGCTGCGTCGCCGGGCGCCGGAAGTGGTCACGGAGCGGGTCGAGATCGGTGAACTGGCGCTCGATACCTCCACCCACCGCGTGACCTGGCAGGGTGGTGCGCTGAAGGTCGGGCCGACTGAATTCAAGCTGCTGGCCTACCTGATGCAGCACGCCGAGCGCGTGCACAGCCGGGCGCAGTTGCTCGACAAGGTGTGGGGCGACCACGTCTACATCGAGGAGCGCACGGTCGACGTGCACGTCAAGCGCCTGCGCGAATCGCTGGGCGCTGCGGCGCCCATGGTCGAGACCGTCCGCGGAGCGGGCTATCGGCTGACCGCCCAAGTCACGGTTTGAGCGCCGTGGCTTCCTTTGGCCGCGGGCGCGGATAATCGCCCGCCATGCCGTATCGCATCGCTACTTTTTTAATAGCATCCATCGTCGTGGGAGTGGGTGCTGCCGGCATTTTTGGCTGGAAGTTCGGGTGGCTGGGCGCCTGGCTGGGCGCCGTGCTCTGGCTGGCGCTCGATGCCTGGCGTGCCGAGCGGCTGATGCGCGTGTTGCGCAATGACGCCGCCGGCCTGCCGTCGCGCGGCCCGGGCGTGTGGGGCGAACTCGCGGAGCGCATCCGCAAGCTGCTGCGCGACCGCGAGCAGCAGACCCGCCAGGCAGAAGACCGGCTCCAGGAGTTTCTCGCGGCCATCCAGGCTTCGCCCAATGGGGTGGTGCTGCTCGACGAACAGGGCCGCATCGAATGGTGCAACCAGACGGCGGCCAGCCAGTTCGGCATCGATGCCGAGCGCGACCTGGCGCAGCATCTGGCGAACCTCGTGCGCGACCCGGCCTTCGTCGCGTACCTGGCGTCCTGGAACTACAGCCGCGACGTCGTCATCGACGGCCCGGGGCTGGGCCATGGTCACCAGCGCAGCCATCCGGTTCGGCTCTCCGTGCAGGTGCACCCCTATGCCGGCAACCGCCGCATGCTGCTCACGCGCGACATCACCGCGCTCGAGCAGGCCGAGGCGATGCGGCGCGATTTCGTGGCGAACGTGTCGCACGAGATACGCACGCCGCTGACGGTGCTGGCGGGCTTCGTCGAGACCCTGCAGAACCTGCCGCTCGATGCCGACGAGCGCGCGCGCTACCTTTCCCTGATGGGGCAGCAGTCGCATCGCATGGAGACGCTGGTGAACGACCTGCTGACGCTGTCGCGGCTCGAAGGCAGCGCGCCGCCCTCGGGCAGCCAGTGGATCCGCATCCGCGCGCTGTTTGCGCAGTGCGAGGACGAAGGGCGCGGCCTTTCGGGCCGGCTGACGCCGCAGGGCCATCGGCTGTCGTTCAGCGTCGACGCGGAGTCCGAAGTGTCGGGCGCGCCGACCGAACTGCAGAGCGCGATGTCGAACCTGCTGAGCAATGCCATCCGCTACACGCCAGGCGGTGGCGAGGTGGCTGTGAGCTGGAAGGTGCTGCCCGACGGGCGCGGTGAATATGCCGTGAAAGACACCGGCCCGGGCATCGCCGCCGAGCACATCCCGCGGCTGACCGAGCGCTTCTATCGCATCGACCGCAGCCGCTCGCGCGAGACCGGCGGCACGGGGCTGGGGCTGGCGATCGTCAAGCACATCGCCCAGCGGCACGGCGCGGAGCTGCGCATCGAAAGCACGGTGGGCAAGGGATCCCGCTTCGCGCTGGTGTTCCCGGCGGCGCGCGTGCGGGAAGCGCGCGTGATGGCCAAGTAGGCCTTCGGGCCTTTGCCTCTTCTTCTGCTTCTATCTCGCGCGCTGGCGCATCGTCCAGCGCAGCAGCACGCCGAAGAGCAGGGCGGTGAGGGCCAGCGCGGCGGCGCTCATGATCCAGAACGCCAGCGGCGACTGCATGGCGGCCCAGGGACCAAGGCCGCGGTAGGCAAGCAGATAGCTCCCGCCCAGGCCGAGTCCCCAAAGCATCGCGCAGTAGATCACCAGCGGCGCGAGCGTGACCCGGTAGCAGCGCAGCACGAACACGCAGAAGGTCTGCACGGCGTCGGCGAAGTGGTAGAGCGCCACGGCCAGCAGCAGTGTGCCAGCCAATGCGATGACGGCCGGGTTGTCGGAGTACACGTTGGCGAGTTCGTTGCGCAGCACGGCCATGACGGCGGCATAGAACAGCGCGCACAGGGCCGTCAGCTCGAAGCCCAGTCGGCAGGCGTGCCGTGCCTTGGCGGAATCGCCGGCGCCTAGCCAGAAGCTCACGCGCGCGCTGGTGGCGATGCCCAGCGACAGCGGCGTCATGTAGGCCACGGCCAGCAGGTTCGACGCGATCTGGTGCGCTGCCGCGGCGGCGGTGCCGAGCCGGGCGATGAACAGCGCCATCAGCGTGAACGAGGTGACCTCGACCAGCACCGCCAGGCCACCAGGCACGCCGAGCCGCGCGAACTTGCGGATCTGCTGCCAGTCAGGGGCCTCGATGCGCTTCCAGAGCCCGTAGTCGGCATAGAACGGCCGGCTGCGCAGCAGCCAGACGGCGCAGCCGAGCATGGTCCAGTTCACGCACAGCGTGGCCCAGCCGCAGCCCACCAGCCCCATGGCCGGCAGGCCCGCGCCGCCGAAGGTGAACCAGATCGACAAGGGCAGCTTCACGACCAGCGAGCCCAGTTGCAGCCACGTCACGAGCTGGGGCCTGCCCAGGCTCTGGTTGAGCGTGCTGAACAGGCGGAAGAGCAGGGCGGGCGCCAGGGCGAAAGCCAGCACGGCGAGATACGCCTCGACTTCGCCGCGCATCTCCGCCGGCACTTGGGTCCACTGCAGGACCGAGCCCGGCAGCAGCAGGATCGTCATGCCGGCCACGATCGCGATGGCCGCCAGGTACAGCGATTGCCGCACCGACCGGCCCACCTCGCCGCCGCGCCCGCCGCCGTGCAGCTCCGCCCAGACCGGCAAAAGCGCCTGCAGCACGCCCATCAGCGACACGTAGACGCTCACAAAGACCGCCGCGCCGACCGAGAGCGCAGCCAATGCATGTTCGGAGTAGCGGCCCGCGATGATGGTGTCGGTCACGCCGAAGGCCATCACGGCCAGTTGGCCGACGAGCACCGTGCCCGCGTGCCGCGCGATCAGAGCCCGTTCGCCCCTCACTGCGGCTTGATCTTCTCGTAGAGCAGGAGGTCGTCGGCCGCGCTGCTGGGGCGGCGCAGCGTGCCGGCAAAGCGCCACTGGTCGAAGGGAATGATGGTGTGTAGACGCTCGATCGTTTCGGGGCTGGCCAGCAGCCACGGGCAGTCGGTGCCCAGCAGCAGCGGCTGCACGTTGAAGTTGCCGTGATGGCGCAGCGCGGCGATGTGCGGACGGCTGAGCGCGAGTTCCGCGATGCAGCTCGGCTGGCCGACGCGCTCTGCCACGGCGCGGATCTGCGGCTCGTAGCTGCGCGCGTAGTCGATGGGCGGCAGCCACAGCGTCATCAGCAGCATCCAGCAAAGCGCGGTGCCGCCGGCCGGCAGAACCAGCGTCTTCCAGAGCGCGGCGCGGTGCCGTCCCGTGCGCCAGCGCACCAGCCAGCACCAGGCGATGGTGGCGGCCACGGCGAGCACCACCGCGATCGGCGAGAACTCGGGCACGAAGCCGGGCACCAGCCGCGCGACGCTGGCAGCGGGCTTGGGCGGCACGCCGGTCTGCATCGCGATCCAGTAGATCCAGCCCAGCACGGCGAGGCCGCTGAAGAACAGCACGTTGAACCAGTCGATCAGCGCCGAAGCGCTGCGGCGGAAGGTGGGCAGCGCGAATGCCGCGAGCGTGGCGAAGGCGGGCAGCGCCAGCAGCAGCGAGCGGTCGGAGTAGTCGGTGGTCCAGGTGGCGGCCAGCGGCACCAGCGCGAACCAGAAGGGCAGCGCGACGTGGCGCGCCGTGAGCTGCCGCCGCCAGCGCCAGAGCGTCCAGATGGCGAGCGGCCAGACCGGCCAGGTGAACCACACCAGCAGCTTGGCCTGGCTGCGTACGTCGCCGACGAGGGAGCCGCCGAGCACGGTGATCTTCCACGTGGGCAGCTTCAGGCCGAACACGAGCACGGCCGCCAGTACGGTGGTGCCGATCATCGTGAGCAGGGCGCCGCGCGTGTAGCCGGGGCCGCTGTCCTCGTCGTAGCCGTTTTCGCTCTCGAACTGCGCGGCGAGCCGGCGCTCGTAGGCGATGTACAGCACGCTGCCCACAGCCAGCGCGAGCCCGACGGTCGGTGCGCCGCTCAGCGTGATGCCGATGGTGCCCACGGCCAGCGCGATCACCGGGCCGGTGCGGCGATAGGGCAGAGCGGCCACGCCATAGAAAAGGCTCGAGGCGAAGAAGAGCTGGGCCAGCGCGGGCGTGGTCTCGTGGCCGAGCTGCGCGAGACCGAGGCAGGCGATCAGCGCCAGCAGGCCGCCGTCCGCGATGGCGCGTGCGTAGTCGGTGGGGCGGGCCTCGCCGCCGAAGGCGAAGGCCACCGGCTGGGCGCGGGAAGTGCGAGCCAGGTAGTACACGGCGTACCAGGTGGCCGTGAAAGTGCCCCACAGCAGGAACGCGAACGCGATGCGCACGGCCAGGTCGGGGTTCAGCCACGAGGGGGAGATCTTGATCGCCAGGGCGCCGATCCAGTAGGGGATCAGCGCGGGCGTTTCCGGGCGCAGGCCCAGCAGCATCGGGTCGAACCAGCGTGCGATGCCTTCCGTGCTGCGAGCCAGTTCGGCCATGTAGCCGAAGGCCGTGATGTCGGCGCTCTTCCAGGGCCCCCGGCCGACCAGCCCCGGCAGTAGATACGCCGCGCAGAGCAGCAGCAATGCGATGCGCGGAAGCCGGCGCACGGCGCTCTGGGCAACGATCGCGGGGGTGGGCTGGTTCAAGTGGCGGGAGAAATCTGGATTCGGAAAGAAAAAGGGCAGCGCGGTAAACCGGGCTGCCCTCGACGCAAAAGCGCGTACCTTACTTCGAGGCGGCGCCGGTGGTCTTGCCGAAGCGGTTGCGGAACTTCTCGACGCGGCCGCCCATGTTGTCGACCGACTTCTGCGTGCCGGTGTAGAACGGGTGCGATTCGCTCGTGGTGTCGAGCTTGAACAGCGGCAGTTCGCGACCGTCGTCGGTCGTACCCATTTCCTTGGTGTTCGCGCACGAACGGGTCACGAACTTGAAGCCGTTCGACATGTCGACGAACAGGACTTCGCGGTAATTCGGGTGAATGCCTTCTTTTGCCATGGTGTTTCCTTTTGCGCTTTTGGAATCAATGCGCGGTCGATGCGAGAGCCACCAGCGTGCCTAGAGTGGCGCGCTGCCTCGGAGGAAACCCGAGGAGCCAGACGAAGCTGCCTGACCGCACTTTTCGCGGAGCCAGCGATTATCGCATACTGCCCCATTTTCGAGCAAACCGAAGGCTCCCAATGACTTCCACACCCTTGCGCGCGGGCCTCGTCGGCTACGGATTTGCCGGCCAGACCTTCCACGCGCCCGTTCTTTCGGCCGTTCCAGGGCTGGAGCTGGCGGCCGTGGCCAGCTCGCAGCCCCACAAGGTGCATGCCGACTGGCCCGGCGTGGCGGTCGTGCCGGACGTGGCCGCCCTCGTGGCCCGTTCGGACATCGACCTGGTCGTGGTCGCCACGCCCAACGCCCAGCACCATCCGGTCGCCAAGGCGGCGCTGGAGGCCGGCAAGCACGTGGTGGTCGACAAGCCCTTCACGCTCGACGTGGCCGAGGCGAGGGAGCTCGAGCTGTTGTCAAAGCGCAACGATCGGCTTCTCGCGGTCTACCAGAACCGTCGCTTCGACTCCGACTACCTGACTCTCAAGGATGTCCTTGCGTCCGGCGAACTGGGCCGCCCCGTGTACCTGGAGTCCCATTTCGACCGTTTCCGCCCCGAGGTGAAGGAGCGCTGGCGCGAGCAGGCCGTGCCCGGTTCGGGCCTCTGGGTGGACTTGGGGGCCCATCTGGTCGATCAGGCGGTACAGCTTTTCGGCCGCCCCGGCACGATCCAGCTCGACACCGCGGTCCTGCGCGACGGTGCGGTGGTCGAGGACTACTTCCATGCCGTGCTGCGCTATGAGGCGGGGCCGCACGCACCGCTGCGCGTGGTGCTGCACTCGACGACGCTGGCGGCCCATGCGGCGCCGCGCTACATCGTCCACGGCACGCTCGGAAGCTACGTCAAGCACGGCGTCGATACGCAGGAAGACGCGCTGCGCGCCGGGCAGCGGCCGCCCGCCGAAGGATGGGGTGCCGATCCGCTGGATGGAGAGCTCTCGCTGGCAGGGCCCGGCGGGACCTTCATCAAGCGAAGCATCCCCACGCGGGCCGGCAACTACGTTGACTACTACGCCGCGGTTCGCGATGCCATCCTCGGGCATGAGCCCAATCCGGTGCCGCCCGAGCAGGCTGTCGCGCTGATGGAACTACTCGATCTCGGCCGCCAAAGCGCTAGAGAAGGCCGAGCGATTCGCACATGAAAAATGCCCGCATACGGCGGGCATTCATTCGTGGGGTGCCACTGATCCGGCTCTGCCGGTCAGTAGGCACCGCCCCCGGTAGGGGGTAGGCGTAGCGACACGAAGTGCGCGCAGCCTGGGGGCGAGCAACAGTTACCCGCCGCGACGCATCATGTCGAAGAACTCGACATTGGTTTTCGTCGCCTTCATGTTCTTGAGCATCAGCTCCATCGACTCGATCTCGTCCATGTTGTACATGAGCTGGCGCAGGATGCGGGTCTTCTGCAGGATCTCGGGGGCCAGCAGCAGTTCTTCGCGGCGCGTGCCGCTGCGGTTGAGCTGGATCGAAGGGAAGACGCGCTTTTCGTACAGGCGGCGGTCGAGATGGATTTCGGAGTTGCCGGTGCCCTTGAACTCTTCGAAGATCACTTCGTCCATGCGGCTGCCGGTGTCGATCAGCGCGGTGCCGATGATGGTCAGCGAGCCGCCTTCTTCCACGTTGCGCGCGGCGCCCAGGAAGCGCTTGGGACGCTGCAGCGCGTTGGAGTCGACACCACCGGTCAGCACCTTGCCCGACGAGGGCACGACGTTGTTGTAGGCGCGGGCGAGGCGGGTGATCGAGTCGAGCAGGATCACGACGTCCTTCTTGAGCTCGACCAGGCGCTTGGCGCGCTCGATGACCATTTCGGCCACGTGCACGTGGCGCGCTGCGGGCTCGTCGAAGGTCGAGGCAATGACTTCGCCCTTCACCGTGCGCTGCATTTCGGTCACTTCTTCAGGGCGCTCGTCGACGAGCAGCACCATCATGTGAACGTCGGGATAGTTGGCGCTGATCGCGTGGGCGATGTGCTGCATCATCACCGTCTTGCCGCTCTTGGGCGGTGCCACGAGCAGGGCGCGCTGGCCTTTGCCGATGGGGGCGATGATGTCGATGATGCGGCCGGTGATGTTCTCGTCGCCCTTGATGCCGTCGCGCTCGAGCCGCATCTGTTCCTTGGGGAACAGCGGCGTCAGGTTCTCGAACATCACCTTGTGCTTGTTCTGCTCCGGCGGGCCGTTGTTGACCTTGTCGAGCTTGGTCAGCGCGAAGTAGCGTTCGCCGTCCTTGGGCGTGCGCACCTCGCCTTCGATCATGTCGCCGGTGTGCAGGTTGAAGCGGCGCACCTGGCTGGGCGAGATGTAGATGTCGTCCGTGCTGGCCGTGAAGCTGGTGTCGGGGCTGCGCAGGAAGCCGAAGCCGTCGGGCAGTATTTCGAGCACGCCATCGGCGAAGACCTGTTCGCCGGCCTTGGCGCGCTTCTTGATGATCGCGAACATCAGCTCCTGCTTGCGCATGCGGCCGACGTTTTCGATCTCAAGCGCTTCAGCCTGCTTGAGGACTTCAGACACGTGGAGTGCCTTGAGTTCGTTTAAGTGCATGGAATGACCCCTCGCGGGGTAATCGAACGAAAAACGGGGGGAGGTTGGGTGTGAAGCGAGAACTGCCTCACCAACCGGGGAACTCGAACCGGTTGCCTGAATGAAGGACCGGTGATCTGTGGGAGATTATGACAGGAAAAACGCGCCGGCCAACGCATTGCGCGCTGGCCGGTTGAATTCGATCAGGCGAGTTGCTGGTCGATGAAGGCGGTGAGCTGAGCCTTGCTCATGGCGCCGACCTTGGTGGCTGCCAGCTGGCCGTCCTTGAACAGCATCAGCGTGGGGATGCCGCGGATGCCGAACTTGGCGGGGATGTCGCGGTTCTCGTCGACGTTCAGCTTGGCGATCTGCAGCTTGCCTTCGTAGGCGGTGGAGACTTCGTCCAGGATCGGGGCGATCATCTTGCAGGGGCCGCACCATTCGGCCCAATAGTCGACCAGCACCGGCTGGCTGGACTTGAGCACGTCGGCCTCGAAGGAGGAGTCGGAGATGTGTTTGATGAGTTCGCTGGCCATGTGATGGATCCTTGTGCGCAGAGAGTTTCGGTGCAGCTAAAGTGCTGGTCATTGTGACAGAAACCAAGGGGCGGCGTGCCTTGCAGGGCGGCTATGGCGGCGATAGCCAAAGCCCTTGCGCCCCGCGTCCGCGCGCGTCCCGACCCCTCGATAGAACATGAACGAAGGCCACCCCGTCCAGGCCCTGTGGTGCGATCCCGCCGACGGCGTCGTCGCGCGGATCGTCCGCGCGCTCGCCGAGCGCCAGCTGCACGCCGCTCGCACCGTGGTGCTGGTGCCCTATGCGCAGCTGATGGGCGTCGCGCGCGCCATGTGGGCCCGGTGCGGCAGCCCCGGCTTCGTGCCGCGCTTCGAAACCACCCACAACTGGGCCCGCAGCGCGGGCGGCTTTATGCCGACGGGCTACGACATCGCCCATGACATGGCGCGCGACCTGGTCACGGCGCAGGCGCTGCTGTCGCAGGCCGGCTTCCATGCCGAGCGCTTCGCACTGGCCGGCCGCGTCGTCGAGCTCGCCTATCAACTGGCGCCCCTGGCCGCCGCCGTGACGCCCGAGGAGCGCGGCGGCGAATGGGCGCAGCGCGCGGCCGGCGTGGCGGACGCGGGCAGCGAGTCCGAGTGGTTCCGCATCGAAAGCGCGCTGATCCGCATCGCCGTCGCCTGGACTTCGACCTCGAGCTACGCCACCGACGTGCTGCAGCGCGAATCCACCCGCGCCCAGGTCGACGCGCTGATCGTGCTCGAGGGCTTCCAGGCCGATCCGCTCACCCAGTCGCTGTGCAGGCTGTGGGGCGACCATGCCCTTCATATTTCGCTCGTGCCTTCCGGTGCGCCCACGCAGGCCTGCGCCTCGCATATCGCGCTCGACCCGGAAGATGAAGCCGGGCTCGCCGCGGCCTGCGTGCTGCGCCATCTCGCCGAAGGCCGCGCGCCGGTCGCGCTGGTCGCGACCGATCGCGCGCTCACGCGTCGCATCAGCGCCCAACTGGGCGCGCAGGGCGTCGTCACACACGACGAAACGGGCTGGAAGCTCTCGACCACGCGCGCTGCCGCCTCGCTGATGAGCGCGCTGCGCGCCTGCGCCCACGACGCCACCAGCGACCAGGTGCTCGAATGGCTCAAGAGCGGCGCCGACGGCGATTCGCCCATCGTCCAGTCGCTCGAGGCGCGCCTGCGCCACGAAGGCATGCGCGACTGGTCCGCTTGGTGCACCTTGATGGCCCGCAGCGAGAAGTCGAAAGACACCGCGCTGCTGGTCTTCACGGAAGCCGTCGAGGCGCGTCGCGCGCCCATGGCCCGTTCGCGCCCGCTGGCCGAATGGCTGCGCGCGCTGCGCGAACTGCTGGAAGCCGCCGACCAGTGGGCCTTGCTCGAGGAAGACCTGGCCGGCGGCAAGGTGATCGGCGCGCTGTGGCTCGACGCCGGCGCGCACGGCGACGACGAGGACGAATTCCCAGGTGGCCGCCACACCCTGGCCGAATTCACAGCCTGGGTGCGCGACGTGCTGGAAGACGCGAGCTTCGTACCCCCGGCCGGCGACCAGGCGCCCAGGGTCGTGGTGCTCCCGCTCTATCAGCTGCTGGGCCGGTCCTTCGGCGCCGTAGTCATTCCCGGTTGCGACGATCGACGCCTGCCCGCGTCGCCCGAGCCCCCGGGCAACTGGAGCGCGGCCCAGCGCCTCGAACTGGGCTTGCCGTCGCGCGAGGCGCTCGAGGCCGCGCAGCGCGCCGCCTGGGCCGCGGCCCTGCACAACCCGTCGTGCGAGCTGATCTGGCGCCATTCCGACGCCAGCGGCGAGCCCGTGCGTCCGAGCCCGCTCGTGCAGGCGCTGCAGCTCGACCACGCCCTGCAGCCCTCGGCCGATCCGCGCCTGCCGCGCGACGTACCCGTGCAGCCGACCGGCTACCCGACGCCCTCCGGCGCGCTGCTGCCGCTGGAGAACATCTCCACCAGCGTGTACGAAGACCTGCGCCGCTGCCCCTATCGTTTCTTCGCGCTGCGGCAGTTGGGCCTGCGCAGCGCCGACGAGCTCGATGCCGAAGTCGACAAGCGCGACTTCGGCAACTGGCTGCACGCGGTGCTCGGCCATTTCCACGAAGCCCTGGCCGAAGCCCCGACGCAGGACGCGCAGCAGCGCATCGCCCTCATCGAAGAGGCGGCGCGCCGCTCGACGCAGGAGCTCGGGCTGTCCGATGCCGAGTTCCTGCCTTTCGCCGCCGCCTGGCCCGCCGTGCGCGACGGCTATCTGGCCTGGCTGACGGGGCACGAGGCGGCCGGCGCCGTCTTCGTCGAGTCCGAGCCCTGGAAGGAACAGCCGCTGGGCGATCTGCGCCTGATCGGCCGGCTCGACCGCATCGACCGCATGCCCGACGGCCAGGCCTTCGTGATCGACTACAAGACCGAGTCCGCCACGGTCAGCAAGGAGCGCGTGAAAGACCCGACCGAGGACACCCAGCTGGCCTTCTACGCTGCACTCGTGGCCGACGACACCCTGCGCGCGGCCTACGTGAACGTGGGCGAGAAATCCGCCGGCACGCAGACCGTCGAGCAGCCCGCCGTGGTCGAGGCGCGCGATGCCCTGGTGGCCGGCATCATCGACGACTTCAGTCGCATCGCGCAGGGCGCGGCGCTGCCGCCGCTGGGGGAGGGCGCCGTGTGCGACTACTGCGCCGCGCGCGGCCTCTGCCGAAAGGACTTCTGGGGCGACGAGTCCCCGCTGCCCGCCATCGTGGGCGGCCCGACGACCGGAAGCGACACGCCATGAACGGCGCAGCCTACGAACACAACGGCCGGCACGTCACGCGCGAGGCCTTCTACACCGTCGCCTGCGATCCGCGCCGCTCGGTGGCGGTGGAGGCCTGCGCCGGCGCGGGCAAGACCTGGATGCTGGTCTCGCGCATCCTGCGTGCGCTGCTCGAGGAGGGCGAATCCGCCTGCGAGCCGCACGAGATCCTGGCCATCACCTTCACGAAGAAGGCGGCCGGCGAAATGCGCGAGCGCCTCGACCAGTGGCTGGAGGACTTCGCGCAGCGTGCACCGGAAGAACTGGTCGCCCAGCTCGTGATGCGCGGCATGGAGCCCGCCGCGGCATCGGCCGCCGTGCCGCGCCTGAAAGGCCTCTACCGCCGCCTGCTCGAAGGCGGCAGGCCGGTGCAGTTCCGCACCTTCCACGCCTGGTTCGCCGGCCTGCTGCGCAACGCGCCGCTCGCGGTGCTGCGCGAGCTGGGCCTGCCTTCGAACTACGAGCTGCTCGAAGACGACGCCGAGGCGCGCGGCCACACATGGCGCCCCTTCTTCGAGGCGGTCACGGCCAGCAAGGAGGCGCTGGCCGACTACTACGCCGTCGTCGCCACGCACGGCCGCTCGCAGACGGCCAAGGCCCTGGGCGAAGCGCTGTCGAAGCGCGTCGAGTTCTCGCTGGCCGATGCGGAAAACGCCGTGCAGCACTTCAGCGCGATGTACCCGGTGCTCGAAGGTCTGGACGAACCGACCGAGGCCCTGCGCGGCGAGGCGGTGCGCCGCCGCTGGCTCGACCGCGCCGCCGCATTGGGCCGCGAGAGCAACAAGACGCCGCAGAAGGCCGCCGAAGCCATCATCGACGTGTTCGGCACGGGCGAGCCCGCCGCCGATTCGCTGCCAGCCGCGCTTGCCCTGCTGCGCAAGAACTTCTTCGTGGCGACCGAAGACCGCCTCACCAAGAACCTGCAGAAGTTTCCCGCCGCGCAGGAGGCCGAAGCCGAGCTGCAGCTGCTTTGCGCCGCGCAGGCCCAGCACGCCGCATGGCTCTACCAGCAGCGCATGACGAGGCTCACGCGCCTGCTGATCGCGGCTTTCGCCGAGGTCAAGCGCACCCATGGCTGGGTCGACATGAACGACGTCGAGCAGGCCGCGCAGCTGCTGCTGGGCCAGTCGGCGCTCTCGGGCTGGGTGCAGGAGCGGCTCGACGCGCGCATCGCGCACCTGCTGATCGACGAGTTCCAGGACACGAATCCGCTGCAGTGGCAGGCGCTCTACGGCTGGCTCAGCGCCTACACCGGTGCGCAGGGCCGGGCGCCGCGCGTGTTCATCGTGGGCGACCCGAAGCAGAGCATCTACCGCTTCCGCCGCGCCGAGCCGCAGGTGTTCATTGCCGCGAAGAAGTTCGTGCGCGAAGGGCTCGACGGCGAGCTGCTGAACTGCGATCACACGCATCGCAACGCACGCTCCGTGGTCGGGCTGGTCAACGCGGCCATGCTGGCCGCGCAGGAGGCCGGCGAGTTCGACGGCTATCGCGCGCACACCACCGAGCGCGGCGACGAGGGCGAGCTGCTCAGGCTGCCGGCCATCGACCGCGATGCACTCGGCGACACGGCCGCAGCGGCGCCGGCCGACGACGGCATGCTGCACTGGCGCGACAGCCTCGTCACGCCGCGCGTGCTGCCCGAGGAACAGCTGCTGCAGAAGGAGTGCGAACAGGCCGCGCGATGGGTCGCGCAGCGCATCGCCGACGGCACGCAGCCCAGCCGCATCATGGTGCTGGCGCGCAGGCGCAGCCGGCTCTCGGCCATGCAGGACGCGCTGCGCCTGCGCCACATTCCCGTGCAGCAGCCGGAGAAGAACGACCTTTACGATGCGCCCGAGGTGCAGGACGTGGTCGCGCTGATCGACGCGCTGGTGTCCCCGGCGCACGACCTGTCGCTGGCGCGGGCGCTGAAGTCGCCGGTGTTCGGCGTCGACGACGAGGCGCTGGTGCAGCTCGCGCTGCGGCAGCGCGAGCGTGGCCCGGTGAGCTGGTTCTCGCTGATCCAGAAGGACGAGAGCCTGCCGCAGGTGCTGGTAGAGGCAGGTCCGCGGCTGAAGAAGTGGCAGCGCTGGCTCATGACGCTGCCGCCGCATGACGCGCTCGACGCGATCTTCCACGACGGCGACCTGCTCGCGAAATTCGGCGCTGCCGTGCCCGCCGCGATGCGCCAGGGCGCGCTGGCCAATCTGCGCGGCGTGCTTTCCGCGTCGTTGGACATCGACGGCGCGCGCTTCGCCACGCCGTACGCGCTGGTGCGTGCCCTGCGCGCGGGAGGCGTTCGTGCTCCGACCGTGGTCGCTCCCGACGCGGTGCAGTTGCTGACCGTGCACGGCGCCAAGGGCCTGGAGGCCGACACCGTGCTCATGCTCGATTGCGACGCCGCGCCGCCGCGCGCCCAGACCATGGGCGTGCTGGTCGAATGGAAAGGCAGCGACAGCGCGCCGACGCGCTTCATCTTTCTTGCGAGCGAGAAGGCGCCCCCGGCCTGCGCGGCGGCCCTGCTCGAGGAAGAGCAGCGCGCGCGCCATCGCGAGGAGCTCAACGGGCTTTACGTGGCGGTCACGCGGGCGCGCGAGCGGCTGGTGCTGTCGTCGGTGCGGCCTGCGCGTGCCAACGAAGGCAGCTGGTGGGCGCGCCTGGAAGCGCTGTGCGAGCCCACCGAGGCGGACGAGCCGTTGGTGGCGCTGTCGAGCCCGGGCGGCGCGGCCAGCTTCCCGATGCAGCGCATGCCGGAGGCACCCGAGCCCGTCGAGCAGCAGCCGGCCGTGGCAAAGAAGGCCGCCGGCACCACGCTCGACGCCCGCGCAGCCGCCTTCGGCCAGGCCATGCACCGGCTGCTCGAATGGGCGGTGCCGGGCGAGCCGCTGCCGGCCGCGCATGTGCGCGCCGCGGCCCGCGAATTTCTGCTCGATGCGCAACAGGCGCGCGGCGCCGCCGCGCTGGCCCAGCGCATCCGTTCGGGCGAGGGGGCCTGGGTGTGGGACGATCGCAGGGTCGACTGGCATGGCAACGAAGTCACGCTGGTGCACGAGGGCGAAACCCTGCGCATCGACCGGCTGGTGCGGGAACGCGACAGCGGCGCCTGGTGGATCCTCGACTACAAATCCGCGGCGCGCCCCGAACGGGACGCCGCGCTGATCGCACAGATGCAGCGCTATCGCGCCGCGGTGCAACATGCCTATCCCGGTGCCATGGTGCGCGTCGCGTTCCTCACCGGGCAGGGCGAACTGGTAAATCTCGAATGAATGTTTCTCCCACCGTCGCCGTCATCGGCGGCGGCCCTGCCGGCCTGATGGCGGCTGAAGTCCTGAGCGCCTCGGGCGCGCAAGCGCACGTCTACGACGCGATGCCCTCGGTGGGCCGCAAATTCCTGCTGGCCGGACGCGGCGGGTTGAATCTCACGCACTCCGAGCCATTCGATGCGTTCATCGGCCGCTTCGGCGAGCGCCGGCCGCAGCTGGAGCCGATGCTCGCGCAGTTCGGGCCGCAGCAGGTGCGAGATTGGGCGAGCGGGCTCGGCATCGAGACCTTCGTTGGCACCTCGGGGCGCGTGTTTCCGACCGACATGAAGGCCGCGCCGCTGCTGCGCGCCTGGCTGCATCGGCTGCGCGCAGCGGGCGTGCAGTTCCACATGCGGCATCGCTGGGTGGGCGAGGGGCCGTTCGACATGGCGTCGCTGCGCTTTTCCACACCCACCGGCGAAGTCACCGCGAAGGCCGATGCCGTCGTGCTGGCGCTGGGCGGTGCAAGCTGGGCCCGCCTTGGCTCCGACGGCGCGTGGGCGCCGTGGCTGCAGGCACAAGGCGTGGACGTTGCACCGCTGCTGCCGGCCAACTGCGGTTTCGACGGTGCGGGCTGGAGCGAGCATTTCTCCAGCCGATTCGCGGGGCAGCCCTTCAAGTCGGTGGCGATCTCCTTCACGGACAGCCACGGGCGGCATTTCGCGCGCAAGGGCGAATTCGTCGCGACCGCGACCGGCATCGAGGGCAGCCTGATCTACGCGGCATCGGCCCTGCTGCGCGACGAGATCGCCGAAAAAGGAAGCGCGACGCTGCTGCTCGACCTGCTGCCCGATCGCAGCGCCGAGCAGGTGTTGGCCGCGGTGAAGCATCCGCGCGGGGCGCGTTCGCTCAGCAGCCATCTCAAGAGCTGGCTGGGCCTCGAAGGCATCAAGGCCGGCGTGCTGCACGAGGCCTTGAGTCGGGAGGCGATGCACGACCCGCAGCAACTTGCCGCAACCATCAAGGCAGTGCCGCTGAAGCTCGTCGCTACGCGGCCGGTCGACGAGGCCATCAGCACCGCGGGCGGCGTGCGTTTCGACGCGCTGGACGCGCAGCTCATGTCGACGGCTCTGCCGGGCTTTTTCGTAGCTGGGGAGATGCTGGACTGGGAGGCGCCGACGGGCGGCTACCTGCTGACGGCATCGATGGCGAGCGGCGCCGCGGCGGCGCGCGGCGCGATCCGGCGGCTGGGTCTTGCGAAATGATCTGCGGAGGGCCGCGCGTCAGCTACCCCTGAGATCGACGTAGAAAACCAGCTCGGAGTCGTTCTCGTCGAGATTTTCGATGTAACCGCTTTCCTTGAATCCGGCTTCCTTCAGCAACGACTGCATTGCCTGGTTCGAGCTGTTCGTGGAGGTGAAGAGCTTCGGATGAGTGCAAATCGATTTCAGATGATTGACTAGCGCAAGGCCCAGTCCTGTCCTGCGGAACCTCTCCTTGACCATGACCAGTTCGATGAAGCCGCAGCCGAAGAAGTGATAGTGCAGTGCGCCGTAGGCGGCTATTTCGCCGTTCGCCTCGACTGCATGGCAGGTCTGGTCCGCAACCCAATTCCTGATCTGGGTGGCGCGGGAATCGTCATGTCGGGCAACCGTATCGAGCGCTGTCAGCGCCTCGAGGTCGTTCACGCTGGCAAGTCGGATTTGCATTTCCTGACAACGATTCGGTTTGGCCCCAAGGCTGGCGCGAACGATCGTTGCGCAGAACGTTCAGGCTAGGGGGATTGGATGCCGTGAATTCCGCGCCAAGCTACGGATTCACCCGGCAGGGCCGGTTCTTAGAGCCCGGTAGCGCATGCGTTGGCTGGAACCCATGGCTTCTGATGTTAGGTTGACGAGCCTTACCCCTGGCACTGACTACGCAGTTAGGGCTGCTTGGTTCCCCACCTGACCCGGTTGGCCACTTCACCATGCAGGGAGGCCCGTCAGGGTGGATTGTAACCCCTTGGGAAGTCCGCACTCCGGGGCGTGGGGTTCGAGGGACGGAGCCACGCCTCCTTTTAGAATGCCCGCAATGTCTTATCTCGTGCTCGCTCGCAAGTTCCGCCCGAAAACCTTCGGTGAGATGGTCGGCCAGGGGCATGTGGTGCAGGCGCTGGAGAACGCGCTCACCACGCAGCGCCTGCATCACGCCTATCTCTTCACTGGCACCCGGGGTGTCGGCAAGACCACGGTCTCGCGCATTCTTGCGAAGTCGCTCAACTGCCAGGGGCCGGACGGGCAGGGTGGCATCACCGCCACGCCCTGCGGCGTGTGCCAGGCCTGCCGCGACATCGATGCCGGCCGCTTCGTCGACTACACCGAGCTCGACGCGGCCTCCAACCGCGGCGTGGACGAGGTCCAGTCGCTGCTCGAGCAGGCGGTCTACAAGCCGGTGCAGGGGCGCTTCAAGGTCTTCATGATCGACGAAGTGCACATGCTCACGAACACCGCGTTCAACGCGATGCTCAAGACGCTCGAGGAACCGCCCGAGTACCTGAAGTTCGTGCTGGCCACGACCGATCCGCAGAAGGTGCCGGTGACCGTGCTGTCGCGCTGCCTGCAGTTCAACCTGCGGCCGATGGCGCCCGAGACGGTGCTCGAGCACCTCACCGCCGTTCTGCAGACCGAGAACGTGCCGGCCGAGCCTCAGGCGCTGCGCCTGCTGGCGCGCGCGGCGCGCGGCTCGATGCGTGACGCGCTTTCGCTCACCGACCAGGCGATCGCATTCGGCAACGGCGAGCTCGTCGAAGCCGGCGTGCGCCAGATGCTCGGCAGCGTCGATCGCGGCCATGTGTTCCGCCTGATCGAGGCGCTGGCACAGGGCGACGGCAAGACGGTGGTCGAAACCTCCGAGGCGCTGCGCGTCGACGGCATGTCCGCCGCCTCCACGCTGGAGGAAATGACGGCCGTGCTGCAGGCCATGGCGGTGCTGCAGGCCGTGCCCTCGCGCGCGGAAGCGGCGGATGCCGCCACCGACCCCGACGCGGCCGATACCGCGCGCCTCGCGGCGCTGATGCCGGCCGACGAAACACAGCTGCTCTACAGCCTGTGCCTGCACGGCCGTGGGGAGCTGGGCCTGGCTCCCGACGAATACGCCGCGCTGACCATGGTGCTGCTGCGGCTGCTGGCCTTCAAGCCTTCGAGCGCAGCCGCTTCGACGGCCTCCCCGGAAAAAAAAACTCTGAATGAAGCCGCGGCCGCCGCGCCGCAAGCTCCGGTGCGTGCGGTTTCGCCTGCTCCGGCTCCCGCGCCGGTGGCTCGCCCGCCGGTCGAGGCGCCCGTGCGGGCTGCTGCTCCGGCGGCTGTTGTGCAAGCCGCCGCGCCGGTTCCAGCCGGCCATCGCCTCGCCGTGGTCGACGAACCCCGGCAGGCCGAGCCTCGTCCCGATGCCGCCGAGGCGCCTGCCAAGGTCGTCGGCGTGCCCATCCGCGTCCAGCCCCCGCCGAGTGTCCGCGACACACCGCGCCCGGACGAGCCGCGCAGCACCTTCACGCCCATCCCGACCAGCGAGGACGGCGACTTCTGGTACGCCACGGTCACGCAGCTGATCGCGGCCGAGGCCATCAGCGCACTGACGCGCGAGCTCGCGCTGCAGTCGCAGCTGGTGGGCCGTGACACCGACCAGTGGCTGCTGCGCATCGAGCGCGAGACGCTGAGCCAGCCGTCCAGCCGCGAAAAGCTCACCGCCGCGCTGCACGGCCTGGGCCACGACATCAAGCTCGCCATCGAGGTCGGCGCCGTGGTCGACAGCCCCGCGCGCCGCAACAAGCAGGCGGCCGACGAGCGCCAGCGCGTGGCCGAGGAGACCATCATGAGCGACCCCGAAGTACAGGCGCTGATGCGCGACTTCGACGCGAAGATCGTCCCCGGCACGCTCAAGCCGGCCTGAGCTCGCGTCTCCCGTATCCTTCACCCACTTTTCAACCCGACAGATCAGGACCAACGATGTTCAACAAAGGACAACTGGCCGGCCTCATGAAGCAGGCTCAGGCAATGCAGGACAACCTCAAGAAGGCCCAGGAAGAGCTGGCCACGATCGAGGTCGAAGGCGAATCCGGCGCCGGCCTCGTCAAGGTCGTCATGACCTGCAAGCACGACGTCAAGCGCATCACCATCGACCCCAGCCTGCTGGCGGACGACAAGGACATGCTCGAAGACCTGGTGGCCGCCGCCTTCAACGCCGCCGTGCGCAAGGCCGAGGAAACCAGCGAGCAGAAGATGGGCAAGCTCACTGCCGGCATGCCGGGTCTTCCCCCAGGCATGAAGCTGCCGTTCTGAATGACTCTCCCCCAGGCTTGCCCACTTCGCGTGGCCGCCAACCCCCTCGCCGGGGGTAACACCTGCGGCCCGGCAAAGCCGGTTCCGCGGTTTTCCCGCGAAGGAGCTGCTTGACATGGCAGACGCCGGTTCGTTGGACGCCCTGGTCGATGCGCTGCGCCGCCTGCCCGGTGTCGGCGTCAAGTCGGCCTCGCGCATGGCGTTCCATCTGCTGCAGCACGACCGCGAGGGCGCGCAGCTGCTTGCGCGCGCTCTGCAGCAGGCGGCCGGCCAGGTGCGGCATTGCGAGCGCTGCAACACCTTCACCGAAGCGCCGATCTGCCACGTCTGCCTAGACACGCGGCGCGACCCGACCAAGCTCTGCGTGGTCGAGACACCGGCCGACCAGGCCGCGCTCGAGCGTACCGGCGCATTCCGCGGCTACTACTTCGTGCTGATGGGCAAGCTCAGTCCGCTCGACGGCATCGGTCCGAAGGACATCGGCCTGCAGAAGCTCTTCGACCGCGCGCGCGATGGCACGGTGAGCGAGGTGATCCTCGCGACCAACTTCACCGCCGAGGGCGAGGCCACGGCACACGTGATCGGCGAAGCGCTGAAGCAGCACGGCCTCACGGTGACGCGGCTCGCGCGCGGCGTGCCGGCGGGCAGCGAACTCGAATACGTCGATCTCGGCACCATCGCGCACGCCCTCGTGGACCGCAGATAGAACAGCGCATGACTCTCTCGCTGCTCACGGTCGCCTACTGGTGCGTGCTCGCCGCCTGCGTGCTGCCGTATTTGGCCGCATGGATCGCCAAGGCGGGCAGCTTCGGTCCGCGCGACAACCAGCATCCGCGCGAATGGGCGGCCAGGCAAAGCGGCTGGCGCGCACGCGCCAACAGTGCGCAGGCCAACAGCTTCGAGGGGCTGCCGTTCTTCATCGGCGCGGTGATCATCGCGCACCAGCTCGGCGCGGCGCAGGCGCGCCTCGACATGCTCGCAGTGGCCTACGTGGTGCTGCGCGCGATCTATCTCGGGCTCTACATCAGGGGCGTCGGCAGTGCTCGCAGCGCGGTCTGGGCACTCGCGTTCCTGGTCAATATCGCGATACTTTTCCTGGCTCGCTGAAGCCTTGGCGAAGGCTTCTCGGCGAGGCCTTCATGCTTACGTGAAAACCCGCACGGGAACACCCCGATGCAGTCGCGTGTTGCGGCCCCTAAGCTCGATTCAGTCTTACGAATCACAGAGCCAACGGGCAAGGTTTCATGCTTCATCGCCGCACATTCGTTTCAGCTTCAGCCGCCATTGCCGCAGCAACCATTGCGTTGCCGCGCGTCTTTGCGCAGCAGGCGAAGCTGGAGAAGACCAAGGTCTCCATCGCGGTCGGCGGCAAGGCGGCGTTCTACTACCTGCCGCTCACCATCTCCGAACAGCTCGGCTACTTCAAGGCCGAAGGGCTCGACGTGGAGATTTCCGATTTCGCCGGCGGCGCGCGCGCGCTGCAGGCGGTGGTCGGCGGATCGGCCGACGTGTGCTCGGGCGCCTACGAACACACCATCAACCTGCAGGCCAAGAACCAGTTCTTCCAGGCCTTCGTGCTGCAGGGCCGCGCGCCGCAGATCGCGGTGGGCGTGTCGACCAAGAACATGGCCGGCTACACCGGCATCCAGGATCTCAAGGGGAAGAAGATCGGCGTTTCGGCACCGGGCTCGTCGACCAACATGGTGGCCAACCTCGTGCTGTCGCGCGGCGGGCTCAAGGCCAGCGACGTGAGCTTCATCGGCGTGGGCGTGGCCGCGGGTGCGCTCACCGCGCTGCGCTCGGGCCAGATCGACGCCATCAGCAACACCGACCCGGTGATGACCATGCTGGAACAGAAGGGCGACGTGAAGATCATCAGCGACACGCGCACGCTCAAGGGCACGCAGCAGGTGTTCGGCGGCACGATGCCGGCGGCCTGCCTCTATGCGTCGTCCGACTTCGTCCAGAAGAATCCCAACACCTGCCAGGCGCTGGCGAACGCCATCGTGCACGGCCTCAAGTGGCTGCAGACGGCGGGGCCGGGCGACATCATCAAGACGGTGCCCGAGACCTACCTGCTCGGCGATCGCGCGCTGTACCTCGCGTCGTTTGACAAGGTGCGCGAGTCGATCGCCACCGACGGTCTCGTGCCCACCGACGGCCCCAAGACGGCGCTCACCGCCATCTCGAGCTTCGACACCTCCGTGAAGGCCGACAAGATCGACCTCGCGAAAACCTACACCAACGATTTTGCAAGGCGCGCGAAAGACAGGTTCAAAGCCTGACTCCGAACGTCCCCGCGACCCGGCCAAGGCCGGGTTTTTTCTGCCATGTCCGAACACGCACTCGAACTCCTTTCCATCAGCTGCACCTTTCTCTCGAAGGACGACCCTGGCCAGCGCTACACGGCGGTGGCCGACACCACGCTGCGGGTGAGGGCGGGTGAATTCGTCTCGGTGGTCGGGCCCACCGGCTGCGGCAAGTCGACGCTGCTGAACGTGGGCGCGGGGCTGCTGCAGCCTTCCTCGGGCACGGTGAAGGTCTTCGGCCAGACGCTCTCGGGCATCAACTCGCGCGCGGGCTACATGTTCCAGACCGAGGCGCTGATGCCGTGGCGCAGCGCCATCGATAACGTGATGGTGGGCCTGCAGTACCGCGGCGTGCCCGAGGCGCAGGCGCGCGAGCAGGCCGAAGCGTGGCTCTCGCGCGTGGGCCTCTCTGGCTTCGGCGACCGCTATCCGCACCAGCTCTCCGGCGGCATGCGCAAGCGCGTGGCGCTGGCGCAGACGCTGGTGCTCGACCCCGACATCATCCTCATGGACGAGCCCTTCAGCGCGCTCGACATCCAGACGCGCCAGCTGATGGAGAACGAGGTGCTCGAGCTCTGGAGCGCGAAGAAGAAGGCGGTGCTCTTCATCACGCACGACCTCGACGAGGCCATTGCGATGAGCGACCGCGTGGTGGTGCTGTCGGCCGGGCCGGCCACGCATCCGATCGGCGAGTTCGCCATCGACCTTCCGCGTCCGCGCGACGTGGCCGAGGTGCGCACGCAGCCGCGCTTCGTCGAGCTGCACACCCAGATCTGGGAGGTGCTGCGCGACGAGGTGCTCAAGGGCTACGCGCAGCAACTCAGGAAGGCCGCGTGATGGCACGGCTCGGCTTGAACGAACGCAACGCGCGCTTCTGGCAGCTGGCGCTGCTGGCGGTGATCCTGGTGGCGTGGCATGTCGCCTCGCGCAACCAGCAGATCGCCTTCTTCCTGGGCGAGCCTATCCAGGTGGCGGGGCGCATCTGGAGCTGGTTCCTTCCGTTCGAGGTTCCGGCCAACGCGCTCTTCCCCGAAGGGCTGAAGGGCAATGCCGAAATCTACCAGCACCTGGGCACCACGCTGCTCGAGACGGTGCTGGCCTTCGGCATCGGCACCGTGCTCGGGCTGGCCTGCGGGCTGTGGCTGGCGCTCGCGCCCACGGCGAGCCTGATCCTCGATCCGTACATCAAGGCCGCCAACTCGATGCCGCGCGTGATCCTCGCGCCCATCTTCGCGCTGTGGTTCGGCCTGGGCATCTGGAGCAAGGTGGCGCTGGCTGTGACGCTGGTGTTCTTCATCGTGTTCTTCAACGTCTACCAGGGCGTGCGCGAGGTGAGCCCGGTGGTGCTGGCCAACGCGAAGATGCTGGGCGCCAACCAGCGGCAACTGCTGCGCACGGTGTACCTGCCGAGCGCGACCAGCTGGGTGTTCTCCAGCCTGCACACCTCGGTGGGGCTGGCCTTCGTGGGCGCGGTGGTGGGCGAATACCTGGGCTCGGCGCGCGGCGTGGGCTACCTGATCCTGCAGGCCGAGGGCACCTTCGACGTCAACACCGTGTTCGCCGGCATCGTGGTGCTCACGGCCTTCGCGCTGGCGCTGGACGGGATCGTCGGGGTGATCGAAAGACGCCTGATGAAGTGGCAGCCCAAGAGCGGCGAGACCGAGAAGCTCTAGGAAAGGGCCAGTTCGCCCCCGTGCGATGATCGCGCGCGGCGCCGCAGGGCGCCGCAACGATTTCATGGGGGTCAACGAACAATGAGCCACGACAACAACCACAAGCGGGCCACGACCCTGCGCTCGCGCAGCGAGGCGGCAAGGGTCTCCAACGAAGAGCTGTTCTTCGACCTGGTCTACGCCTTCTCCGTCACGCAGCTTTCCCACTACCTGCTGGACCACCTCACGCTCCTCGGGGCGCTGCAGACGCTGGTCATGTGGTTCGCCGTGTGGCTGGGCTGGCAGTACACCGCCTGGACCACCAACTGGTTCAACCCCGGCACGCTGCGCATCCGCGGCGTGCTGTTCGCGATCATGCTGCTGGCGATGGTGATGGCCTCGGCGCTGCCCGGCGCCTTCGCCGAGCGCGGGCTGGTGTTCGCGCTGTGCTTCGTGGGCATCCAGGCGGGGCGCACCTTCTGCATGCTGATCGCCATCGGCCCGAACGATCCGCTCACGCCCAATTTCAGACGCCTGCTGGCGTGGAACTGCGTCGCCGGCGTGTTCTGGATCGCCGGCGGCCTCGCCGAAGGGCAGGCGCGCCTCGCGCTGTGGTTCGGCGGCGTGCTGTGCGAATACATCGCGCCGATGATCGGCCTGCGCTTCCCGGGCCTGGGCCGCTCGCTGACCAGCGACTGGACCATCGACGGCGGCCACCTGGCCGAGCGCTGCCAGCTCTTCGTGATCGTCGCGCTGGGCGAGTCGGTGCTGGCCACCGGCATCGCCTTCGGGCACCACGTCGAATGGCACGGCATCGACCTGTTCGCGCTGCTGGTGGGCTTCGCGGGCAGCCTGGCGATGTGGTGGATGTATTTCGACACCAGCGCCAGGGAGGCCACGCACGTCATCGAGCATGCGAAGGACCCGGGCGCCATCGGCGCGAAGTTCCACTACACGCACGTGATCCTGGTGGCGGGCATCATCGTCTGCGCCGTGGCGGACGAACTCACGATCGGCGAGGGCTCGCACCATGCCGAGCTCAAGTACCTGGGCGCGCTCATCGGCGGTCCGGCGATCTACCTGTTCGGCAATGCGCTCTTCAAGCGCGTGGTGCGCGGCTTCCTGCCGCAGTCGCATCTCTTCGGGCTGGGACTACTGGCTTTGCTCGCGGTCTTCGCCTCGCACATGACGGTGTTGGTGGTGGGGACGCTCACCACCGTCATCATGATCGGTGTCGCCGCGATGGAGGCCGTGGTGCGCAGAAGGGCACAGCAGGCCTCGAAGGCTCACTGAGCCTTCGGTTCGCAGTTTCAGCGCTTCTTCTTGGACGGCGTGCCGCCGCGCTTCTCGCGCACCACCTGCTGCTTGCTGCTGGCAGGCACCTTGACGACGCTGCCGGCGCCGCGCGGAGCGGCAGCCTTCGAAGGCGCGCCGCCACGGCGATTGGAAACCGGTGCCGGGGCATGCGAAGTGGCGCGGATGCCGGTGCCTGCGCGGGCAGCCACCGTCGCGCGCACGGGCAGGTACACAACCACGCTGTAGCCGCGCTTGAACGAATGGTTCGGCGCCACGTCGTTCCATTCGGCCACGTTGGCGGGCTTGAGGTTGTAGCGGCGCGCGATGCTCGCGACGCTGTCGGCACGGCCGGCCTTCACGGTCGTGCGGCGCGTGACGATCTCGGGCTGGAAGCTCAGGTGGCCGCCATCGGCCACCACGGCGGCCACGTCTTCCTTCACGCGGGCGCCGCGCGGCACGATCAGCGTCGAGCCGGCCTTGATGAGCATCCGCGGCGGGATGTTGTTGATGGAGCGCAGGTCGTTCTCGCTCATGCCGGAGCGCTGGGCAGCGTCGGCCACCGTCATGGTGTTGGGCACGACCCAGGCGGTCCAGCTGGCGTACTGGCCCTGCGAGTAGGCGTCGAAGTTGCGCTGGAACACGGCCGCGTTGTCCCACGGCAGCAGGATCTGCGGCGTGCCGGCGGCGATCAGCACCGGCTTGTGCGCGGCCGGGTTCAGCGCGCGGAAGTCCTCGAGGCGCACGTCGGCCAGCTTGGCTGCCAGCTCCACGTCGAGGTCGCGCGTGAGCGTGACGGTCTGGAAGTAGGGGTGGTTGGCGATCAGCGGCAGCTCGGTGTTGAAGGCCTGCGGATTCGCCACGATGTTCTTCACCGCCTGCAGCTTGGGCACGTACATGCGCGTCTCGGCGGGCATGGTGAGGTCGCTGTAGGTGGTGGGCAGGCCCAGGCGCTGGTTCTTGGCGATGGCGCGGCTCACGCTGCCTTCACCCCAGTTGTAGGCGGCAAGGGCGAGCTGCCAGTCGCCGAACATGCCGTAGAGCTTCTGCAGGTAGTCGAGCGCGGCGCGGGTGGAGGCCACCACGTCGCGGCGGTCGTCGCGGAAGATGTTCTGCTTCAGGTCGAAGTCGTTGCCGGTGGCCGGCATGAACTGCCACATGCCCGCGGCGCGCGCGCTGGAGATGGCCTGCGGGTTGAACGCGCTCTCGATGTAGGGAAGCAGCGCCAGCTCGGTCGGCATGTTGCGCCGTTCGAGTTCCTCGACGATGTGGAAGATGTACTTGTTCGAGCGCTCCGTCATGCGCTGGATGTAGTCGGGCCTGCTGGCATACCACTGCTCGCGGTCGCGCACCAGGTCGTTGTCGAGGTCCGGCATCTTGAAGCCGCGGCGGATGCGGTCCCACATGTCGACCGGCGGCGCGAGCGTGACGACGCTCTGCGAACGGGCCTGGCCGCTGGTGAGCGGGGAGAGTGCGTCGCGCGGATAGACGGGGGCCGCGCTGCCGGCGACCTTGGAGCCGGTGCCGCCGGCCTGCGACGACGAGGAGGGGGAAGAAGAGGAGGAGGGCGAGGAGCTGTTGTTCGTGCCCGCGCAGCCCGCGAGCACCAGTGAACCTGCAATGCAGGTGGCAGCGATCAGTTTCATCGGAAGTCGTTTTTCCATTGGCGCAATGCGGCGAACACGTCGGCCTCGGCTGCATCGGCAGCAAGCTCGGCGTGGGCACGCACCGCTCGAAGGACAGTGGCTTCGCGGCTGCGAAGAAAGGGGTTGACCTGGCGTTCGATCGCCAGTTGGGACGGCAGCGTGGGCTGCCCCTGCGCGCGCAGGCTTTCGCAGCGCGCGTTGTAGTGAGTCAGCTCGGCGTTGGCCGGTTCCACCGCCTGCGCGAAACGCAGGTTAGAAAGTGTGTACTCGTGCGCACAGCACACGCGCGTGTCGCCGGGCAATGCGGCCAGCGTGTCGAGCGAGGCCAGCATCTGCGCGGGCGTGCCTTCGAACAGGCGCCCGCAGCCGCCGGAGAAGAGCGTGTCGCCGCAGAAGAGCAACGGTGCATCGCTGGGCGCGGTTTGCGCGGCGGGCAGGAAGTACGCGATGTGCCCCGCCGTATGGCCCGGCACGTCGATGACCTCGAAGCGCAGGCTGAGCGCTTCGGCGACGTCGCCTTGGGCAAGCGGCGTGAAGGGCTCGGGAATGCGCTCGCGGGCAGGGCCCCACACCTGCGCGCCGGTGGCTGCATGCAGCGCGGCCACGCCACCCGTGTGATCGGGGTGATGGTGCGTGACTAGAATCGCGGCCAGTTGCAGCTTGTGGCGCGCCAGCGCGTCGAACACCGGTTGGGCATCGCCCGGATCCACCACGATGGCGTGGAACCCGTCGTGCAGCATCCAGATGTAGTTGTCAGCGAAGGCAGGCAGCGGAACAAGGGTCATGAGCGGTCAAATTATAGGTTTGCAGGATTGGTTCGCGACCCCCCCGGGGCGGTACCTGCTGGCTTGGGAGCAGGCCCAGTTCGATCAGGCGGTGGCCGATGTATTCGGCTATCACGCGCTGCAGCTGGGGGCCGCGGAGGTCGACGCCCTGCGCGCCAACCGCATGCCGCACCGCTGGCTGGCGTTGGACGACCCGACCCGCGGCGGCAAGGCGACGCTGCTGACCGACTTCGCGGCGCTGCCGTTCGCGGCCAACAGCCTCGACCTGGTGGTGCTGCCGCACGCGCTCGAACTGAGCCCCGACCCGCACGCCACCCTGCGCGAAGTCGAGCGGGTGCTGGTGCCCGAGGGCCGCGTGGTGATCTGCGGGCTCAACCCGGCGAGCCTCTGGGGCATGCGGCAGCGCCGCGCGCACATCTATCGCCGGCTCGGCATCGGCGATCTCTACCTGCCCGAGGGCGGGGAGTTCATCGGCTACTGGCGCATGCGCGACTGGCTGCGCCTGCTGAGCTTCGAGGTGGAGTCGGGCCGCTTCGGCATCTACCGGCCGGCGGTGCGCAGCGAGGCCTGGCTGGAGCGATCGCGCTGGATGGACGCCGCCGGCGAGCGCTGGTGGCCCATCTTCGGCGCGGCCTACTTCCTGGTCGCGGTGAAGCGGGTGCGCGGCATGCGCCTGCTGAGCGCCGACTGGCGCCGTGCGGGAGCACGAGCCACGGCGCCCGTGCCGATTGCCGGCAAGGTGCACCGCAGCGGCGAGCCCAACAAGAATTGACGTTGAAATCGATATCTATAGAGATGAAGAAGAAGGAAAAGCTGGTTTGAACGAAGTCGTGATCTACACCGATGGCGCCTGCAAGGGCAATCCCGGCCCCGGCGGCTGGGGCGCGTGGCTCAAGTCGGGTGCCAGCGAGAAGGAGCTGTTCGGCGGTGAACTCAACACCACCAACAACCGCATGGAACTCACCGCGGTCATCGAAGGCCTCGCCGCCCTCAAGCGGCCCTGCAAGGTGCTGCTTTACCTCGACAGCCAGTACGTGCGCAAGGGCATCACCGAGTGGATCCGCGGCTGGAAGGCCAAGGGCTGGATCACCGCGAGCAAGGAGCCGGTGAAGAACGCCGAACTCTGGAAGCGGCTCGACAAGCTGGTGAACGAAGGCGGCCACCAGATCGAATGGCGCTGGGTCAAGGGCCACTCGGGCGACCCTGGCAACGAGCGCGCCGACATGCTGGCCAACAAGGGCGTGGACAAGGCCCTCGGCCGAATCTGATTCCGGGCTCGTTCTTCGACGGCTAGATCACGCCGTCGAACATCATTACGTCCACTTCTTCGCCCGCGGCCACGCTCCCCTGGTCATGGCGCAGCACCACGAGCCCGTTGGCCTCGAGCATCGAGCTCAGCACGCCCGAGCCCTGATTGGCCGCCACACAGACCTCCGGCAGCGCGCCGGGCACGGTCTTCACGAAACCGCGTTGATATTCGGTGCGGCCCGGCTTCTTTCGGATCGGGCCCTTGGTGCGCGCACGCAGCAACGGCGGCGGCGCGGCTGCCGCTTCATGGCAGCCCATCATGCGCAGCAGCGCCGGCCGCACGAAGGCGAGGAAGGCGACCATCACGGCCACGGGATTGCCCGGCAGGCCGAACAGCACGGCAGGCTGCGGCGAGTTCTCGCGCGGGATCAGCCCGACCGCCAGCGGGCGTCCCGGCCGCATCGCCACGCGCCAGAAAGCCATGTCGCCCAGCTTCTGCATCACCTCGCGCGTGTGGTCGGCCGCGCCGGCGCTCACGCCGCCGCTGGTGATGATGGCGTCTGCCTCGCGCGCGGCGCGCTGTAGCGTGGCAGCCAGCTCGGCCGGGTCGTCGCGCACCAGGCCCAGATCGACGACCTCGCAGCCCAGCCGGGCGAGCAGGCCGAACACGGTGTAGCGGTTGCTGTCGTAGACCGCGCCTTCGCGCGGCGCGTCGCCCAGGCTCAGGATCTCGTCGCCGGTGGAGAAGCAGGCCACCCGCAGGCGCCGCAGCGCTGGCACGCCCGGCAGGCCCAGGCTCGCGACCATGCCGAGCGCGGCGGGCGAGAGGCGCTCGCCCTTGCGCAGCGCGGGCTGGCCCTTCATGAGGTCTTCGCCGGCGAAACGGCGGTTGTCGCCGCGGCGCAGCACCCTGGCCGGGAAGCACACGCGGTCGCCGTCGACCTTGCAGAACTCCTGCGGAATGACGGTGTCAAGGCCCGCCGGCATCATCGCGCCGGTCATGATGCGCACCGCGTCGCCCGGCCCGAGCGCGCCGCGCCATGCCGAGCCCGCCAGCGCCGTGCCCACCACGCGCAGCGTGACGGAGGCGTCGATGGGAGCGTTGTCGGGCAGCACTGCGCCGTCGAAGGCGTAGCCGTCCATGGCGGAGTTGTCGTGCGGCGGCACGCTGACGGGCGAGACGATGTCCTCGGCCAGCACGCGGCCCAGGGCGTCGAACAGCGAGATGCTCTCGCTCTGGCTGATGACGGCGGTGGCCGTCAGCTGGGCGAGAAAGGCGTGGACCGCCTCGACGCTCAGGTCGGCGGCGGCGTCGTGGCCCGCGAGGGCTGAAGAGGCGATGTCGGCAATGCGGCTCATCGGTTTTCGAGGGCGTGCAGTTCGGCCAGGGTATTGGCGTTGGAGAAGGCGTCGGGCGCGTCGCCCGGGCGGTCGAAGGGCACGTGCACCGCGCGGTGCTGCGAGATCCATGCATGGACCTTGCGGCCGCCGGCGGCGGTGTAGCGAAGCAGGCTGTCGCGCAGGTCGGCGCGCAGCAGGCAGAAGACGGGTTGGGGGCGCAGTGCGAAGCCATCTTCGGTGGCCTCGGGCGCGGCGGCCACGGCAATGTCCGCCTGATCTGCCATCGCAGCTTCGGCGAGCCGGGCGGCAAGGTCGGCCGGGAACAGCGGGGTGTCGCAGGGTACTGTCAGCAGCCAGGGCGTCGTGCAGTGCTCCAGCCCGGCCAGGAAGCCCGCCAGCGGGCCCTGGTAATCCGCGAGGCTGTCGGGCCATACCGGCACGCCGAGGGCCTCGTATTCGGCGAGGTTGCGGTTGGCATTGAGCATGAGCGCGCCGACCTGCGGCGCCAGCCGCCGCATCGCATGCAGCGCCAGCGGCTCTCCTTTGAAGTGCTGCAGCCCCTTGTCGATGCCGCCCATGCGCGAGCCGCGTCCGCCGGCCAGCAGCAATCCCGTGATGTCGGCAGGCGCGATGACGGCGTGCGCGGGCATGGCGACCGCCCGCCTCATCCGCCGATGTAGCTCATCTCGACGCGGCGCGGCGCCTTGTCGTGGGCGCCGCCGTCGCTTTCCGGACCGTGCAGGGCGCGCAATTCGGAATAGCGGTCGGCGCGGCCCTGCCAGATGTGGCCGATGGCCGAGGCGATGTCCTCGTCGCTCGCGCTGCCGCGCAGCAGCGGGCGCAGGTCGTGTCCGGCGCTGGCGAAGAGGCACAGGTACAGCTTGCCCTCGGTCGAGAGCCGCGCGCGGCTGCAGTCGTGGCAGAAGGCCTGGGTGACGCTGCTGATGACGCCGATCTCGCCGCTGCCATCGGCATAGGCCCAGCGCTTGGCGGTCTCGCCGGGCGTGGTGGCGCCCAGCGGCACGAGCGGGAATTCGGAATGGATGCGCGTGATGACGTCGGCCGAAGGCAGCACCTCGTCCATGCGCCAGCCGTTGGTGGCGCCCACGTCCATGTATTCGATGAAGCGCAGCACCACCTTGCCTGCGTGGTGGGTGCGGAAGTAGCGCGCCATCGGCAGGATTTCCTGCTCGTTGGTGCCGCGCTTGACCACCATGTTGACCTTGACCGGTCCCAGGCCAGCGGCCAGCGCCGCGTCGATGCCGGCGAGCACGTCGGCCACCGGGAAATCGACGTCGTTCATCTGGCGGAACACGGCGTCGTCGAGGCTGTCCAGGCTCACCGTCACGCGCTGCAGGCCGGCGGCGCGCAGCTGGGCGGCCTTGCGTGCGAGCAGGGAGCCGTTGGTGGTGAGCGTCAGCGCCAGCGGCTCGCCGGATGGCGTGCGGATTTCGGCGAGCTGCTCGACCAGGCCTTCGATGTTCTTGCGCAGCAGTGGCTCGCCGCCGGTCAGCCGGATCTTGCACGTGCCGTGCGCGGCAAAGAGGCGCGCCAGCCGGGTGATTTCCTCGAAGCTCAGCAGGGCGCTGTGCGGCAGGTACTTGTAGTCCTTGTCGAACACGTCCTTGGGCATGCAGTAGCTGCAGCGGAAGTTGCAGCGGTCGGTCACGCTGATGCGCAGGTCGGTCAGGGGCCGGCCCAGCCGGTCGAGCAGCATGCCGGTGGCGGGCACGGCGACCTCCGGCATGGCCACCGCAGGGCGTGCTCGGCCGATGCTGGAGATCGGAATGACGGTGCTGCTGCTGTTCTTCATGGCTTCACGAGGCGGGTCCTGATTTTGCGCCAGGCCCCAAGGGCCTGCGGAACACAGGCTACTTGATCACGGCCGCATAAATCATGTCCCGGGTCAATGTTCTGTAATGTGTCCTGAATTTCGGCGACTGCAGCATCAGCACCACGAACATCTCGTTCTTCGGGTCGACCCACATGTAGGTGCCGCCCGCGCCGCCCCAGTTGTATTCGCCGCCCGCCGAGGGGTAGGGCGCCTCGCCGTCGTTGCGCCGGACCGCGAAACCCAGGCCGAAGCCGTAGCCGGGGCCCGGCAGGTACAGCGGGCCGGGCACGATGCCGGCGCCCGCGTTGGAGTGGTCGGCGGTCATCAGCGCGATGGTGCGCGGGCCGAGGTAGCGCTTGCCGTCGAGCGAGCCGCCGTTGATCAGCATCTGCAGGAAGCGGGCGTAGTCGTTGGCGGTCGACACCAGCCCGCCGCCGCCCGACTCGTACTTGCGCACGATGCGCGGATCGTTGAAGTCGGCGCCGACGCCGAAGCTGCGGTCGCTGGGCAGCGGCTCGGCGATGCGCGCCTGGCGCGCCGGCTCGGGCACGTAGTAGGTGGTGTCCTTCATGCCCAGCGGGTCGAAGAGCCGGGCCTTCTCGAACTGGTAGAGCGACTGGCCCGAGACCAACTCGATCACGCGCCCGAGGATGTCGGTCGACTGGCTGTAGTCCCAGGTCGTGCCGGGCTGGTAGGCCAGCGGCAGCTTCGCCAGGCGCTGTGAGAACTCGGCCAGCGTGGGGTCGCCCGCGCCCAGATTGGCGGTGTTGTAGGCCTGCTTGACAAGGCCCGGGCCGAAGAAGCCGTAAGTCAGGCCCGAGGTGTGGCGCATCAGGTCCTGCACGGTGATCGGGCGGCGCGCGGGCACGGTTTCGAGCACCGGCTTGCCGTCGGCGCCCGGCTTTTCGACGCCCACGGTCATGGTGGCGAACTCGGGCAGGTAGGCCGAGATGGGGTCGTCGAGCTTCAGGCGGCCGTCTTCCACCAGCATCATCGCGGCCACCGTGGTGATGGGCTTGCTCATCGAGTAGATGCGGAAGATGCCGTCGCGCGGCATCGGCGTGCCGGCGGCGCTGTCGAGCTTGCCGACGGGCTCGAACCACGCCACCTTGCCCTGGCGCGCCACCAGCAGTACCGCGCCCGGGATCTTGCCGGCGGCCACGTCGGCCTTGAGGACGTTGCCGAGCATCTGCAGGCGCTCGCTCGAGAGGCCGACCTGCTCCGGCGTGGCCGTGGGCAATTGCTGCGCCGCCGCGAGCAGGGGAAGGGCCAGGCCCAGGCCGAGCACGGCCGCGCGCAGGTTGCGCTTCAAGAATCTCATGGTGTCGTCTCCGTCTTTTCGTGGTGGATGAGAAACCGAAACCGTCCGGCGGTCTTGCTTGCCGCCTTTGTCGAACTCCCGGGGATCTATCCGCGGCAGAGCTTGAGGTTGGTGCGCGTGGCACGGACCACCGGCAGGAAGATCTCGGCGTCGGCCGGCGGATAGTTTTCCTTGATGCCGTCGTCGGTGCGGGCGGCGTCTTCGGCCAGCGGCTGCAGCGTCCTGAGGCAGGCGGCGCGATCGTTCAGCTTGTACTGCGTAAGCGCGAGGTCGTTGCGCAGCCAGGCCTTGGTGATCCAGTCGAGGGTCCTGTCGCAGCCCGACAGCACGGGGGCGAGGGTGGTCTGGGCGGCGGCGTAGTCCTTGGCGTCGTACTGGCGCTTGAAGGCCTTGCGTGAGCCGGCCACGGCCTTGTCGGTGCACGAGGGAATCGGGCGGATGTAGGTGCCCTCGAAGGCGGCTCGCATGCCGCAGTAGCCGCGGCACTGGTCCGAGCCGTTGGTCGTGACCTGCACCTTGTCGGCATTCACCGCGAAGCTCACCACGCATCCGGAGTCGTCGAGCTTGGACCTGCCGCGTGCAATGGTGCCGTCGAGCGCGCAGGTGTGGGCGTTGGCGCCGATGGTGGTGATGTCGAAGTGCCCGTTGGGCTGGACGCGCAGCGAGCCGCTGCCGCCTTCGTAGATGTAGTCGCCGGCCTGCGGCGTGGCGGTCTCCGCGGCGGCGAGGCCGGTGCAAAGAAGCAGTGCGAGGGAAAGGATGCGAGCGAGCTTCATCGTTTGAGATCTCCCGGAAACGTGCTGCAGGGCAGTGTATCGATCGTTGCAGGAAGCTTCCGAGGCCGCCTGTCATGGCCGGTTTTCACGATCTGCCCTTCATATGTCTTGACGTAGACAATGAGAATTCCTATCATTTGGACGCCTGAGTACGCAGCACGTTCACAACGCAAAGGGCTCTTCGATCAAGGAGCTCCCTGACCGTGCCGTACACCCTTCCAGCCTTGCCCTACGCCTTCGATGTGCTCGAACCCCACATCGACGCGCAGACCATGGAAATCCACCACGGCAAGCATCACCAGACCTACTACTACCTCAAGTACCAGAATCGCCGCCCCGAATACATCGCGGCCTTCTACAACGTCGTGAACTGGGCCGAAGTGGCCCGGCGCCACGCTGCCGCGACTGGCGGTTGAGGAGCAATCCATGAACGAGCCGCAACAGGTGACGGTGGCCGGCCGGCAGCCGAAACCGGCCCGCCCGATGCGGGAACGGATCGGCTTCGCCATCGTCGCGGCCGGCGTGCTGGTGGGTGGCCTGCAGTTCTGGCAGTTCGTGCGATCCGATCCGTTGGTATGGAACGCCTTGCTCGGCGGCTCGGTCGCCGCACTCGCGACCGCGCTCGGCACGCTGCCGGTGCTGTTCTCGCAGAAGCTGCCGCAGCGGCTGCAGGACACGCTGTTCGGCTTCGGCGCCGGCGTGATGCTCGCGGCCAGCGCTTTCTCGCTGATCATCCCGGGCCTCGAGGCCGCGAAGAAAGCGGGCACCTTCGGCGGCGGAAGCTGGGCCGCGGGCGGGGTGATCGGCTCCGCCATCCTGCTCGGCGGCATCGCCCTGATGCTGCTGGACCGCGTGCTGCCGCACGAGCACTTCATCAAGGGCCGCGAGGGCAACGCTGCGAAGCAGCTGCGCCGCACCTGGCTCTTCGTGTTCGCGATCGCGCTGCACAACGTGCCGGAGGGCCTGGCCATCGGCGTGGGCTATGCGGCCAACAACGGACTGCGCGCCGACGCGCTGGCCACCGGCATCGCGATCCAGGACGTGCCCGAGGGGCTGGTGGTCGCGGTGGCGCTATTGGCCGCCGGCTACAGCCGAGGTTTCGCCGTGCTGATCGGCATGCTCTCGGGGCTGGTCGAGCCGCTGGGCGCCGTGCTGGGCGCGGCCGTGGTCGGCCATTCGGCGATGCTGCTGCCCTGGGGGCTGGGCTTCGCGGCGGGCGCGATGCTGTTCGTGATCAGCCACGAGATCATTCCCGAGTCGCACCGAAAGGGGCACGAAGCCTTTGCCACCAGCGGGCTGATGATCGGCTTCGTGCTGATGATGCTGCTCGATACCGCCCTGGGCTGACGCGCCTGCCCACGCGGCGCGCCAAGGCGCTCAACCGTGCTTGACAGCGACGGTTTTGAGCGTCGTAAAGCCGTACAGAGCCTCGAAGCCCTTCTCACGGCCATAGCCCGACGACTTCACGCCGCCGAAGGGCAACTCGACGCCGCCGCCGGCACCGTAGTTGTTGATGAACACCTGGCCGCTCTTCACGCGCTTGGCCATGCGGAACTGGCGCGAGCCGTCGGCCGTCCACACGCCGGCGACCAGGCCGAAGTGGGTGGCGTTGGCGAGCGCGACGGCTTCGTCTTCATCGGTGAACTGCATCGCGGCCAGCACCGGGCCGAATACTTCTTCCTGTGCGAGGCGGTGGTCGACCGGCACGTCGCGCAGCAGGGTGGGGGCCTGGTAGAAGCCGGTCTCGGGCGCTTCCTCGACCACGATGCCCTGCGCCACCATCGGGATGCCGGCGTGCTGCGCGTCGCTCAGGAAGTCCCACACGCGCTGCTGCTGTGTCTGGCGGATCAGCGGGCCCACGTCGAGGTCCATGGCCGCGGGGCCCACGCGCAGCGCCTCGAAGGCGTGGCCCAGGCGTTCCAGCAGCGGCTCGTAGATGTCGCGCTGGATCAGAACGCGCGAGCCCGCCGAGCAGGTCTGGCCGGCGTTCTGCACGATGGCGTTGATCACCACCGGAATGGCCGCGTCCAGGTCGGCGTCCGCGAAGATGATTTGCGGGCTCTTGCCGCCCAGCTCCAGCGTGACGGGGCAGTGCCGCTCGGCCGCCACCTGCTGGATCAGCGTGCCGATCTTCGGGCTGCCGGTGAAGCTGATGTGGTCGATGCCGGCATGCCGTGCGAGCGCGTCGCCCACTTCATGGCCGTAGCCCGTCACGATGTTCAGCGCGCCGGCCGGAAAACCGACCTCGGCCGCCAGCTGCGCCACGCGGATCAGCGAGAGGCAGGCATCTTCCGCCGGCTTCACCACGCACACGTTGCCCGCCGCCAGGGCGCCGCCCACGCTGCGCCCGAAGATCTGCATCGGGTAGTTCCAGGGAATGATGTGGCCGGTCACGCCATGCGGCTCGCGCCAGGTGAAGACGCTGTAGCCGTCCTGGTAGGGGATGGTCTCGCCGTGCAGCTTGTCGCAGGCGCCGGCATAGAACTCGAAATAGCGCACCAGCGCCACCGCATCGGCGCGGGCCTGCTTGACGGGCTTGCCGCAGTCGCGCTGTTCGATCAGCGCGAGCTCGTCGACGTGCTCGGCGATCTTCTGCGAGAGCTTGAAGAGCAGGTGACCGCGGTCGGCGGCGCTGACCTTGTGCCACACGCCCTCGAAACAGTCGCGCGCGGCGCGCACGGCGGAATCGATGTCGGCAGCGTTGCTGCGCTGGATTTCGTCGAAGGGCTGGCCGTCGGAGGGGTCGATGACCGGCAGGGTGCGGCCGGAGGAGGACGGAACGTCCGCGTTGGCGATGTAGTTGAGCTGCATGGGGCTGGATTTTGCGCGATGCGTGCGGAGGCTGCGGTTGCAGGAGCACGCTTGCTCGACACGCACCTCCTCGCCCATCAAGTATTTTTATTAATTCTTAGGTTCTAAGAAAAAAGGCGCGAAGGAAAAAAAGCAAGAACTCGTGGAAAAAGTACTTGTTCCGCTACCCCGGCCACTGCAAACGAAGTGATACAACCGGATACGATATCTGCCGGCCAACGCTTTGGCCGATCAAATCTTCGATGACAACCAAATTGCCGGCCAGCCGCATCAAAAGCAGAGGGCGATGTCGCTAGGACCGGCGCACCGAAAGGAAACACAGTGGCGATAATCAATGGCACGACCGGAAACGACATCTTGGTCGGTACGGGAGAGGGGGACGTCATTCATGGCGGTGCCGGAAACGATCAGATTGATGGCGGTGCGGGTGACGACGTCCTTTTCAGCGACGAAGGCGACGACATCATCTGGGGAGGGCCTGGCCGGGACATGATCACCGGCAACAATACCGGCATCGTTATCGCGAATTACGGCCTCGATCCGACAGGCGTCACCGTGAATCTGCGTACGGGCCTTGCGACCGACGGCTGGGGCGACCAGGACATCCTGTCTCGAATCTATGCGGTTGCAGGTTCGAATTTCAATGACACCCTCACCGCGGCCGGAGCCACGAGTTCGGTGCTGCTGTCCGGATTGGGCGGCGACGACAAGATTACCGGTGGCTGGGGCAACGATCTGTTAATGGGCGGCGACGGAAATGACACGATCGACGGCGGTGATGGCATTTCGGGGTTCGGCAACTACATCCACGGCAGCGTCTACCGTCTCTATCAAGCAGCCTTCGCTCGCGAGCCCGATGTAGGCGGCCTCCAGGGGTGGGTGGGTTCGATCAGAAGCGGCGCCACTCTCAAGACGGTCGCAGCGGCTTTTGCGCAATCTTCCGAGTTTCAGACGACTTATGCGGGGCTGGACAACACGCAGTTCGTAACGCGCATGTACCAGAACGTTCTGGGGCGCGCACCGGATGCCGGCGGCCTTGCTTCTTGGCTCAGGTCGCTCAATGCAGGGGCATCGCGTTCGGAAGTCCTGCTCGGATTTTCGGAGTCCGGCGAGTTCAAGAACAATACGTCTCTTGATGTCGATGCGTTCATGACATCCCGTTTCAGCGGCAGTCATCAAGGTGAGGTCTATCGTCTCTACAAGGCGATCTTGAACCGTGAGCCGGACAGCGGTGGTTTTGTTGGCTGGGTGAATCTGCTGGATACGGAAACCACCAATATCCAGACGGTGGCGGACGGATTCATGAAGTCGTCGGAATTCCAGAAGATCTATGGGTCGCTGGACAACACCCAGTTCGCAACACTCCTCTATCGGAACGTGTTGGGGCGCGAGCCCGATCAGGGCGGTCTTGCCGGCTGGGTCGACGCCCTGAACCGCGGTGCGAATCGCGCGGACGTTGTAGTCGGATTCTCAAGGTCGGGCGAGTTCATCGCTAATACAGCTTCATCGCAAGCAAGCTACATGGCAAGCAGATTTGGCAGCTGGAGCGATGAACTGCAGGGCGGTACCGGAAACAATACCTTGATCGGAGGCCGTGGCGCCGATACCTTCACGTTCGAATTCGGCAAGCCTGGGAATGATCAGGTTTATGGACTCGAGAATGTCGACATTCTCCGATTCACCGGCTACACCAGCTACGGCAGTGCGGCAGACGTATTGAGTCACATGACGCAGAACGGCCAGAACGTGGTTTTCTCGGATGGCAGCCAGAGCATCACGTTCCACCACACCACGCTGGCGCAGCTCTCGCAGACCACCATCCAGTTGACGGCTTGATGTCGTAGTGCCTGGTTCTTGCAGCACCTTTGCCGCAAGAGCCGCACTTTCACTTTGATTGAGAAAAGAGCTCGTACGGTCTTGCAACAAGAGCCAAATGAAAAGGAGCGAACGAGCCAGCAGCAGGCTTCGGGAGAGCCTGTTGATCCGAATTTGAGGTCCTCCGCCGGGCGTGCGTCCTTTCCAGCTCGCCAGGGGCTGTCCGGTCTGCAACCTGTGATTGCATTCTTCTCCCTGGAGATGAGTGTCCAGGCATTAGGGCAAGCCATGGGATGGCGGCCCGAGAGCCTCATCGGGTTTGAAGATCTTCAGCGTGCGGCTCATCACCTGGGACTTCGCTCGCGCGAGGAAGAGGTCGACCTGAATCTGGCGCCCAGGCGAAAGCTCTGGCCATCTCGAAACAAGGCAAGTGGGTTGGCCATTCCTTGTCTCGTGGCCGCTCCTCATGGGGGCGTGGTCACAGTTGTGGCACGCCGCGATGTGCGCCCCGTATCTTCAGCTAAAGAAACGCTGCATGGAGCAGTCGCGTCGCCACAGCCTACGCAGGAATTCCTCCTGTGGGTTCCTGAAAGCTCGACGTTCAATTGGGTTTCCACAACTGCGCTGACGTCGGAGTACGGGTGTGATGGCGTGCTTTCAACCCTTCGGTTCCGTCAGCCCCTGCATCTGGGGCTATCCGAGAGGAGTTCGAACAGGCGTTTCGGGCTAGGCTGGTTCATACCTATTCTCTGGCGGTATCGCAAGCCGCTCGGGCAGGTGCTGCTCGGTGCATTCCTGCTTCAATTGGTTGCGCTGACGACGCCGCTGTTCAGCCAGGTCATCATCGACAAGGTCTTGATGCACAAGAGTCTGTCGACTTTGCATGTGCTTGGCATTGGCATGGCGGGGCTGATCGTGTTCGAGGCGATTACCAATACGCTGCGCGGCTACATGCTCGCCCACACGTCTGCCCGTCTGGACGCCGGCTTGTCCAGCGATCTTTTTCGGCATCTGCTGAGTCTGCCCATCCGGTACTTCGAGCAACGGCAGGCCGGCGACACTCTGGCGCGCACGAGGGAATTGGAGAACATTCGCGGATTCTTCACCGGCGGTGCGCTGACGACACTCGTTGACGGCCTGTTCATCGGGATCTTCATCGCAGTGATGCTCCTCTACAGCGTCAAGCTCACGGTCGTGACGCTCGTGGGCTTGCCGATCCTGGCTCTGGTCACGCTGGTTGCCCAGCCCATCTTCGCGCGGGCATTGCAGACCAAGTTCGATCGCGGTGCGGAAGCTGGGAGCTTCATGGTCGAAACCATCCATGGCATTCATACAGTGAAGAGTCTGGCCTTGGCGCCGATGTGGCAACGCAGATGGGATCTGCTTGCCGCGAGGCAGGTTGCCGCAGGATTCGATGTCAGCAAATTGGGAAACGCGGCCCAGAGCATTTCGCAGGCAGTGCAGCGCATGTTGACGCTGGCCGTGCTTTGGGTCGGGACCACGCTCGTGATGGACAACGAACTTACTGTCGGCGGCCTGATTGCATTCCAGATGCTCGCAGGGCAGGTGCTTCAGCCTGTCTCGCGCCTTGTAGGTCTCTGGCAGAACTTTCAACAGGTCAAGCTTTCGGTTGATCGCATGGGCGACCTCATGAACGCGCAGGCGGAGCCCAGCAGTTCCAGTGCGCAGGCGATGCCCTTGGTCAAAGGACGCGTGGAATTGCAGTCGATTTCCTTTCGCTATCAAGTCGATGCCCCCCTCGTCCTGCGCGATGTCAGTTTGCTGCTGCAGCCGGGGGACGTCGTGGGCATCGTCGGTCGCTCGGGATGCGGCAAGTCGACACTGACCAAACTCATTCAACGGCTGTATGGTGCCGAATCAGGTCGGGTGCTGATCGATGGACATGACATCGCGCATGCCGATCCGCAGCAACTGCGTCGCCAGATCGGCGTGGTTCTTCAAGATAGCTTCCTGTTCAGTGGAACGATCGCCGAGAACATCGCCGTGGCTCACCCGGGGCTGGCTTTCGATCGCATCGTTTTCGCGGCTCAGCAAGCAGGTGCGCATGAATTCATCACGGCGTTACCGCAGGGCTATCAAACACCGGTCGGCGAAAGAGGCACTCTTCTTTCGGGCGGTCAGCGCCAGCGCATTGCCATCGCACGTGCATTGACAGGGGACCCGCGAATTCTGATTCTTGACGAGGCCACCAGCGCACTTGATGTCGAAAGCGAGCAGGCCATCCAGGCCAACATGGCGCAGATCTGCAGGGGGCGCACGGTAATCATGATCGCCCATCGTCTTTCGACATTGCGGCATTGCAGCCGGATCGTCGTGCTGGACAGTGGGCAGGTGGTCGAGCAGGGACCGCTGCATGACTTGCTGACGCAGCAGGGTGAGTTTTCCAGGCTTTGGGCCATGCAGCAGCAGGAGCCAATGCCTGTGGCGCGCAAGAGCCCCGCTTCCGTGCGGCCGGAGCGGCATGGAAGTTCGGCGGAGGCTCCGCTGTGAACACCGTGCTGTCGCCCAGGGAGAAGGCCTTCCACAGCCCGACGCTGAGTATCGAGGAGGCGCCCCCGGCCCCCTTTGCCAGTGGATTGATGTGGGCGCTGGCCGCATTGCTGCTTGGCGCAATCGCCTGGGCCTGCATAGGTCAGATCGAGATCGTGGCCACAGCGCCGGGCCGCCTCATTCCGGACGGGCGGGTGAAAGTGCTGCAAACCATCGAGCCGGCACTTGTGCGTGCGATCCATGTGCGGGAAGGTCAGCGCGTGAAGGAGGGAGATCTTTTGATCGAGTTGGATCCCACCTTGTCTCAGGCGGATCTCTCCAGCAGCCAGCAACGGCTGCAGCAGAACCAGCAGCAGATGGCTCGGCTCATGGTGGAGATGAGGGGGCAGCACCTGCCGATGTCGTCGCTCCTCGCGGGCTCTGACATGAACCACAAGACGCCTGTATTGACGCCTGACCAGCTTGCCACCATCCAGGCCCGCGAGGCCGCTTTCGAGGCAAAGCTCGCCGAGGCAAAGGCGTCGGTCGACGAGAAGACGAAGGCGCTCAAGGCCGCCGAGTCCACGCATACGAAGCTTCGGCTCAACCTGGGACTGGCGATGAAGCGCTACCAACAGAGTCTGGCGCTGGTGAAGGAGGGCTTTTTCAGCGAAGGCGAGCGGCTCAAGCAGGAGCAGGAAGTCGTTGGCCTTGAGCACGATCTGGCGGCGCAAAGCCAGACTTTGTCGCAGCTTGCCGCAGGTCTTCAGGAAGCGCGATTTCGCCAGGCTTCTGTCGAACAGGAGCGAAAGGTGCAGATTCTTGCCGAAGTGGAGCAGGCCAGCAGGGAGCGTGCGAGCCTTCAGGCGGAGTTCGAGAAGGCGCAGCAACTCAATGGCCTCAAGACCTTGCGCGCTCCGGTTTCTGGGGTGGTTCAGAGCATCGGAATTGCCACTCTGGGAAGTGCAGTCGCAGCCAACCAGCCGCTTCTCACGATCGTTCCGGAAAACACGCCGCTGATCGCGGAGGTTTTCCTCAGCAATAACGACATTGGCTACGTGAAGTTGGGGCAGCCGGTCGAAGTCAAGCTCGACAGCTTCCCGTTCACGCAGTACGGCGCGGTCGTCGGGACTGTGAAGTGGATCAGTGCTGATGCCGAATTCCAGGATCCACGAGCGCTGGACAAGCAGGTGGGCTCCAGCCAGTCCGGATCGAGCAATCGCAACTTCGAGGGCGGCAATGCCGAGCAACGGACGAACGGTCTTGCCTATCGTGTTCAGATTGCGCTTGCGGGCCCTGACGCGAGCATCTGGGTCAAGGGACGGCCTCAGGCCCTGCAAGCGGGCATGAGCCTGCAGGCCGACATCCAGACTGACAAGCGGCGGTTGATCCAGTTGATCTTGAATCCGCTCGAAAAAGGATGGAACGAAGGCGTTCGAGTCCGGTAGAGCGAGATTCCTGGCGCGATCGTCCCGAAGGGGCGGCAGCCGTCATTTCGCCTTCGGCAGCGCCTTCACCGCATTCAGCATGCGCTCCACATGCTTGTCCGGATTCAGGTTCTGGTAGTAATAGGCCACCTTGCCATCCGGCGCGATCACGTATGACAGGCGGTTGGCGAAGTCCGGCCGGGTCTGCATCAGCGCGTCGAAGCCTTGAATTACGGTCTTGCCTTCGTCGGAGGCGACCGGGAAGCGGCTCTGGCACGACTTGACCGAGAACTTCGACAGGGTACCTATGTCGTCGGCCGAAACGCCGATCACGCTGGCGCCCAGCGCGGCGAACTGGTCGATGGCTTCGGCGAAGGCGTGGGCCTCGATGGAGCAGTCGCTGGAGTCGGCCGCCGGGAAGAAATACACCACCACCGGGCCCTTGGCGAGCGCGTCGGCCAGCGAATAGCGGAAGGTCTTGCCGCCGAGCGCGGCGTTGGCGGTGAACTTGGGCGCCGGGTCGCCGATGTCTAGGGCGGCCCAGGCGGTATTCGTAAGAGCCGCAAAAAAGGCAAGGCAGGCGATGCGGTGGGGGAGCGAACGAGACATGATGTAACTCCGCAGCGGTGTGGATCGAATTCTAGGCCGGAGCCTTCCCGAAAAGGGACCTGAAAAGGGGCGGAAAGCGCCTTGAAACCGGCGCCGACCGGCAGGCGTACTGCATGAAGACAAGGGTAGAAAACCACAAGAAAACGACCTCATGGAAGCATCATCATGAACGCCTGGCTCCGATCATTTCTGCGCGCTGCGCTCGCAGGCGTGCTGATTGCCGTGCTCGGCGCCTGCGGCTCGCTGCCACCCGCGCGGGAGCGCCCCGCGGAGTTCGCCGCCTCGGCCGACCCCTCGACCATGCTGGCGAAGATCGCTGCAGCATCGACGCCGCCCGAGGAGCATTCGGGCTTCCGGCTGATGCCGCTGGGCGTGTATTCGCTCGACGCGCGCATCCAGCTCGCCCAGCGGGCCCAGCGCTCGCTGGTGGTGCAGTACTACCAGCTCGAGAACGACCCGGTCGGCCGCCTGCTGCTGCGCACGCTGCGCGAGGCGGCGATGCGCGGCGTGAAGGTGCGGGTGCTGGTCGACGACCTCTACACGGTGAAGAGCCAGCAGCTGCTGCTGGCGCTGTCGGAGACGCCCAATGTCGACGTGCGCCTGTTCAACCCGTTCTGCTGCGGGCGCAACGGCTTCCTGTCGCGCTTCGCGGCCTCTCCCTGGGAGATTTCGCGGCTCAACCACCGCATGCACAACAAGCTCTTCATCGCCGACGGCGTGATGGCGGTGGTGGGCGGGCGCAACATCTCCGAGGAGTATTTCGTGCTGAACGAGGCGCAGAACTTCATCGACATGGACGCGCTGGTGGTCGGCAAGGTGGTGCCGCAGCTCGAGTCGATCTTCGACGCCTACTGGAACAGCGAGCAGGTCTGGCCCATCGCCGACATCGTGACGGGCGAGGGCGGCCGCAAACCCACCGGCGCCGACTTCGACAGCTGGGTGGGCATGGCCGCGCCGCCGCCGAAGGTGGTGCTGCCGCCCTCCGACATCCTCGGCTACGGCCCCATTTCCGAGGAACTCGACGCTGGGCGCATGGGGTTGCTGTGGGGCGAGGCGCGCGCCATCGCCGACCCGCCCACCAAGCCCACGACCATGACGGCGGACGAAGCCATTGCCACCAGCGTCACGATGAAGGTCTGGGAGCTGATGATGGATGCCCGGACGGAGGTCGACCTGACCTCGCCCTACCTCGTGCCGGGCGAGCGCGGCATGGAGGCGTTCCAGGACCTGGCCCGGCGCAAGGTCAAGCTCACGCTGCTGACCAACTCGCTGGCCGCCAACGACGAGCCGCTGGTGCACACCGGCTACGCGCGCTACCGCGAGAAGCTGTTGAAAAGCGGCGCCGACCTGTACGAGCTGAGCCCGCAGCGCACCACCGCGGGCGAGCGCTTCGGCATGTTCGGCAAGTCGCTCGGGCGGCTGCATGCCAAGACCGCCGCCATCGACAAGAGGCGCATCTTCATCGGCTCGATGAACCTCGATCCGCGCTCGGCCAGCCAGAACACCGAGATGGGGGTGGTGGTCGACAGCCCGCAGCTGGCGCGCGAGATGCTGCGCGTCATCAACATCAGCAAGCTGCAGAACTCCTACCGGCTGCGGCTGGCCAAGGACACCGGCACCCTGGAATGGCTCACCAACGACGGCGAGAAGGAAATGATCCTGACCACGGAGCCGGAGTCCGGCTTCTTCAAGCGCTTCTACAACATGCTCATCGCGCCGATCGTTCCCGAGATGCTGTTGTAGCCTCGGGGGATGGCGCAGACCTTCACCTCGTTGTCAGCCCCGCAGGTCATGCTGTGGGGACTGCTTTTCTTCGGCGGGATCTATCTCTGTTTCGGCGCGGCCACCTGGCTGCTCACCAAGCGCGTGCTGCCGGCGCTGGGCGTCGGGCGGGTGCTCGATCCGCGGCCGCTGCAGCCGGGGCAGCTGCGGCGGGAGCTGACGCAGTCGGGCGTGTCGGTGCTGATCTTCGGGCTGGGCATGGTGTTTCCGTGGGGGCTGCTGCAGCTGGGCTGGGCGAGGCTCGATCCAGACGCGGGCTGGCGGCAGATCGTGGCGGAAATCTTCGTGCTCGCGATCTGGAACGACGTGCATTTCTGGATCAACCACCGGCTGCTGCACACGCGCTGGCTGCGGCGCTTCCATGGGCCGCACCACCGCTCGTTCGTGACCACGCCGTGGTCGACCTACAGCTTCCATCCCGTCGAGGCGCTGATGCTGGGCAACGTGATCCTGCTGCCGATGGTGGTGCACGACTTCAGCTTCTGGTCGCTGGCGGCGGTGCCGGTGTTCAGCCTGCTCTTCAACTGCGTCGGGCATTCGAACTACGACTTCTTCACGGGCGTCTCGTACAGCCACTGGTTCGCGGCGAGCCGCCGGCATCACCTGCATCACGCGGTGCACAACGGCAACTACGGCTTCCAGTTCACCTTCATGGACCGGCTGTTCGGCACGCGCGTGGCGGCCGACGCGGCCGAACCGGTTCTGCAGGCTTTCCGCAAGAAGCATGGCGCGACCACGGCCTGAGGTGAGCCGCCGCCTGCCGAGGTTGCGTCACTGGCGCGACTGGCAGAGCCTTGCCTATCTCGCCGCCTTGCCCGCGCTGGCGGCATGGCAGTGGTTCCACGGCTTCAGTGCGGTGCTGTACGGGCTGATGCTGTTCCTGACGCTGGGCGTCGGCGTGATCCACCACAACCACGTGCACCTGCGCATGTGGCGCAGCCGGCGCCTGAACAGATTGACCGACTTCTGGATCACGCTGCTGCAGGGCCATCCGACCTTCGTGTTCTGGCCCGCGCACGTCGCCAACCATCACCGCCATCGCCATGGCCCGAATGACGTGGCACGCACCTACCGCTTCGGCGGCGACACCAACCACCTGTGGGGCTACCTGTTGCATCCGTTCCAGGCCGTGTGGGTGCTGATGCCGCTGTTCTTCGCATGGCTCGCCCGGCTGCGGCAGCACCGGCGCGGCGCCTGGCGCTACTGCATGGCGCAGTACGCGCTGTGGCTGGCGAGCTGGGCGGTGCTGCTGGCGATCGACTGGCGCAAGGCGCTGCTGTTCGTCATCGTGCCGCAGCTGCACGGCCTGCACTGGCTGCTGGCGACCAACTACCTGCAGCACGCGCACGCCGATGGCCGGAAGCCCGTGCGCGGTCAGGCGCCGGGGGCACCGCGCGATACCGCGGGTAGCCGCCTGAACTACGCACGCAATTTCGAAGGGCTGGTGAACCCCTTGCTGTTCAACATTGGCCTGCACACCGCACACCACGAGAACCCGCATGCCCACTGGTCCGAGCTCACCCGCCTGCATCGCACGCGCTACCGCGCGCAGGTGGACCCCGTGCTCAACGAGGGCGGGCTGGTGCCGTACATGGTGCGCGTCTTCGTGCTGGGGGCCGTGTGGCCGCGTTTCCGCAGCCGCCCGCTGATGCCCCGCGATCCATCAACTCTCTGAACCATGCCTGTTTCATTCCAACGCGTGTACCTCGAAAGCGCCGGCTACTTCATGCCGGGCGAGCCCATTCCCAACGACCGCATGGACGCGTACATCGCGCCGCTCAACCGCATGTCGGAGCGCATCAAGCGGCGCATCCTGGCGGAGAACGGCATCCTCACGCGGCACTACGCGATCGATGCCGAAGGCGTGACGCGGCACACCAATGCGCAGTTGGCTGCCGGTGCGATCCGCGACTGCCTGCAGCGCGGCGGCGCCGAGCTCTCGCGAGTGTCGCTGCTGGCCAGCGGCTCCTCGGGCGGCGACACGCTGATGCCGGGCTTCGCCAACATGATCCAGGGCGAGCTGGCGGCGCAGCCGATGGAGACGCATTCGGTGCACGGCATCTGCGCCGCTGGCGTGTCGGCGATCCAGACCGCCGCGCAGGGCATCGAGCTGGGCGCGCACCGCTCGGCAATGGCGGTGGCCAGCGAGATGCCGTCGCGCCTCTTCAAGCGTTCGCGCTTCGCGGCGCGCGGCTACGAGACCGACTTCGACTCGCACTTCCTGCGCTGGATGCTGTCCGATGGGGCAGGGGCCTTGCTGCTGTCCGATGGCGCCTCGGCCCTGGCCGGCTCGCCGGGCCTGCGGCTGAAGCTGAAGTGGGTGCACCAGCGCGCCTTCTCGGGCGATTACCCGGTCTGCATGCAGCTGGGGCTGACGGAAGACCGTGCGCGCGGCCATCTCGATTTCGGCTCCTGGGCCGAGGCGGAGGCGGCGGGTGCGCTGTCGCTGCGGCAGGACATCCGGTTGCTGCCGCATCTCTTCGACATCGGCATCCATGAATACGCGGGGCTGGTGCGCGACGGCTGGGTCGATCCGAAGCGGGTCGATCACTTCCTGTGCCATTACTCGTCGGAAAAATTCATCCCCGTGGTCGAGGACCTGATGGCCAAGGCCGACCTGTCGATCCCGCGCGAGCGCTGGTGGAGCAACCTCGCATGGCGGGGCAACACGGGCGCGGCGTCGATCCTGGTGATGCTGGCCGAGTTCCTGCACACCAAGTCGCTCAAGCCGGGCGAGCAGATCTTCTGCTACGTGCCGGAGTCGGGGCGCTTCATGGCGGCGTACATGCTGTGGGAGGTGGAGGCCGTCGACGCGGCACCCGTCGCGGTGGCGCCGCGCGCTGCGGCCGTGCCGGACGACGACCTCGTGATCGCGCCCCCGCACGACCCCTCCGCCGCACCCGAGGGTCTGGGCGCGCTGCTGACCGAGCTGGCCGCCATCTGGCACGGCTACCGCTCGCGCGTGTGGCGCACGCCGCTCGTCCGCCAGATTCGCGAGCGCCGCTTCGCCGTGCCCGACTACCTGAACTGGATGGAGCAATGGGTGCCGCAGGTGCGCGAGGGCAGCAAGTGGATGCGCGAGGGCGCAGCCTCGCTGAGCGAGCCCTACCAGATGCTGGCCTCGCTGATCGGCGTGCACGCGGGCGAGGAGCAGAACGACTTCAACATCCTCTTCAGCGACTACCGCAAGGCTGGCGGCACGGTCGAGAACATCGAGGAGCTGCGCCGCAACCCGGGCGGCGAGGCGCTCAACGCCTACCTGCACGGCCTGGCCGCCACGCGCGACCCGATCGGCCTGCTGGGCGCGATCTACATCATCGAGGGCACGGGCCAGCGCATCGTGCCGGCGCTGCTGCCGCTGCTCAAGGCCAGCCTGAAGCTGCCGCCGGACGCCTTCCGCTTCCTGGAATACCACGGCCACAACGACGAGAACCACCTCAGCCGCTGGCTCACGGCGGTGGAGATGGTGATGGCGGTGGAAGGGCAGTCGCGCGCCGCCAGCCAGATCGTCGAGACGGCGCGCCACACGGCCGCGCTGTACCTGATGCAGTTCCAACACATCACGCAGCGGATGCCCCATGGATCGAACGCCTGAATTCCTGAAGCAAGCCCACGACGAGCGCGACCCCAGCCCCTGGCTGGCGCTGTACCTCGACCAGAGCACGCCGCTGCCGGACGACGTCAAGTCGGCCTGGCTGGCCGATTCGAGCTCGGGCTCGCGGCAGTACCTGCTGCCGTTCCTGCGGCCGATCGCGCGGCTGACGATCATCCTGATCCAGATCGCCAAGGTGTTCGTGCCGCGCAACTGGTCGCATTCGATCCTGCTGCACCGGCTGCTGGCCTGGGGGCTGAAGCGCTTCGTGTCGCCGGAGGCCAACTGGCTGATCCTGCGGCACTTCCACCTGGGTTCGCAGATCCTGGCCTTCATCGGGCGCAATTCGCCGGCGCCCGTGGCCACCAATCCGCTGGAGCCGGCCGACATCGACGCGCTGAAGGACGAGATGTTCCTGAAGCACGACCTGAACCTCTTCAACTTCGTGATCAGGCTGAACACCGCGCTGCGCGACAAGGGGCTGGCGCTGTGCAAGGCGGAAAAGGTCGATTTCTCGATGATCAAGGAGCCGGGGCTGCGCCTGGAGGACATGCCCCAGGGCAGGCTGAACTTCCTGGACCTGCAAAGCGCCATCGAGCTGTTCACGCCGCTCTACCAGCTGATGCTCACGGACAACGATTTCTGGCGCGCGGCCAACTCCCTGCAGCTGGACGAGACCGTCGGCATCTACGCGGCGACCATCCTGAACGCCCCGGAGCACCTGATCCTGGTCAACAACAAGCACCCGCTGGTGCCGCTGTCGACCCTGCGGGCGGGGCACCGGCTGGTGATCCACGGGCTGTCGACCGAAATGCTCCACAGCCTGCTGCAGCGGATGCGCTCGGCGCAGCAAAAGACCGGCCAGCCGGAGACAACCCTGTACGACCAGCCACTTGCATAGGCGTATGCTGCCCCCAGATGGTGACCATGAACACGACCGATAATCCGTCTTCCAGGACCGATCTGGCAGTGACCCATGTGTTGGCGCAACTGCTGGAAAAGCTTGAGCACAGCGCCGTACCCGTTGGGGCGGAGCAGTACCGTTCCGTGGTCGAACACCTCGTGCATGAGTTCGAGGACATCGAGCAGGGCGCCGAACTAGGTCGCCTGCTCGATGCGTATCCGGCCGCGGCCGAGGTGTACGAAAACCTCAATTACAAGCACGCCGGGCTTTGCCGCTCGGCGTTGGACGCTTCCCTGGCGGCCGAAATCGGCGCCCGGGAAGCCATTGCACGCGCAATGCGCCGTGCCGAACCGAACAGCAAGGACAAGATGCATGGCGAAGGGTGAAGTGAAGACGGCAGTGGTGGCGGACGGCCTGCGCTACAAGTCGAAGGCGCCGGGTTCGCCGTTTCGCGCCTCGGCGTCGTTCAGCGGGGCGACCATGTCGTGCTTCATGTGCGGCAAGCACCGCGTGCGCTCCCAGCTGCGCACCCGCCAGGTGCTGGGCAAGTCGCAGACCGTCTGCGCGCCCTCGTGCAAGGCGCTGGACGAAGCCCTCGAATAAGGGCTGCTTGTCGCTCGATGGGGTGCTCGGCTACCACATCGAGGAGGCATTTTGGCGACATTTCCTCGTGCATAAGTCACGGAATGGCCTTCCCCATTCCCGGGATTCGCTATACAGTTGGACACAAATGATGCATGTAATTGCATGTAATCAAGAATCCTTCTAGTAGCCGATTTCCAATGAATTGCTGCCACGTCGTCCATACCCCCTGCGGGCTACGGAATTCAACCTTTGCCAAGGGGTTTTGCCATGGGTAAGTCGCGCCATGTGGTCATGCAGGTGGTCAGGCGCTCCTCCGGCAGCGCGACGCACCACGTCGAATTCCTGATGGACGACAACTTCGCCGAGCGCCTGCGCCAACTGCGTTCGCTGGTGCCGCCGCTGAGCAGCCTCAACAAGCAGCGCGACCTGGTCATCGACAAGGTGCGCGTGCGCCTGCCGAACGCGATCTGGCGCTCCGGCAACGAGATCGACATGGACGGTGGCGTGGATGGCTCCTGCATCGTCATCGCCGCCGAAGGCTCGTTCAACTGCGGCGGCAAGGACCGCAAGACGCGCGAGAAGCTCGTGACCTACAACTTCTCCATCGCGCGCCTGATCGAGCTGCATGCCGAGCGCCCCGAGGGCGAAACCCTCTACATCCGCGACGGCGTGTTCGCCAACGACGAGCCGGCCGAATCGCCGGCCGGCCGCTGGGTCGCGTCGATGCACGAGCTGGAAGTGGTGATGCGGGTGCCGGACGCCCCTTCGGACTTCGACACCCTCCACGACCTGCAGATGCGCCCCGAGCACCAGCAGGCCGGTGGCAACACGACGACCCGCGCCACCTTCTTCTGAGCGACTGAGTGCGGCTCGGCGCCGTCAGCGCGCGACCGCGGCCTCAGGTGCCACGCCCACCGGCGTGTACTGTGCGCGGTTGTCCGCAAGCCAGCGCTCTGAGAGGCTGCTGTCCTGCTGTTTCGGATGGAAGTCCGCGCGCAGGTAGCTGCGCCAGCCGGCGAGGTTGTCGCGCAACAGGCCGTTGCGGCTCAGCAGGATGCGCGCGGCGCTCTTCCAGGTCGACCACTTCCACAGCTGCTTTTCGTGGCGCAGGTTGTCGATGGTCTGGCGCATCAGGTCGCCCAGGAACATCATCGTGACACGCCGGAACCAGCGCGTGCGCCATTCGTCGGAGCCGCCCGCGGCCTTGTAGATGTCGAAGGCGACGCTCTTGTGCTCCAGCTCTTCGGCGCTGTGCCACAGCCACATGGTGCGCAGCCGGGGCTCGGCGCCGTCGAGGACCTCGGGGTGGGCCAGCAGCCATTCCGCGAACATGGCCGTGAAGTGCTCGGTGGCTGCCGTCACCGCCAGCGCATGGCGTGGATCGGCGCCTTCCATCAGTTCCATGCGCTTGCTGGCGCGGGCCGTCCAGCGGTCGACCAGGCCCTGGCTCTCGAGATGGTTGTTGAAGAGCGAATGGATGCGCCGGTGCGTGGCTTCCTGCCCGATGAAGCCGCGCACGTCGGCCTTGTGCTGCTCCTGGACCTCCGGCGGCAGCGTGGCGACGGCGTCGCGCACCGCGTCGATGAAGAACTGCTCGCCGAAGGGGAAGCTCATCGACAGCGCGTTGAAGAAAGCGGTCGAGAATGCGTCGCCGCCGCACCAGTCGCGGGCGAAGGGCGGTTGCAGGTCGATCAACAGGCGGCGGACAACGAGATCGGTCATGAGAACAAGCCTCGGAAAAAGCACTGAATGCGTGGAGCGGGATTGCTGGTACAACTTCGTACCGCTTGCTGCCATGTTGCAATTGTGAATTGGTACTGTCAAGTACCCGTGCGTAGGAAAATGTGTCGTCCATGAGCGAAACCATCGAAAAAGCAGCTCCGTCCAGGCCCGCCGAGGGCGCCGGGAGCGAGCACTACGCACGCCTGCTGCAGGGCATGGCGCATGCCGTGGCGGCCAAGGGCTATGCCGAGACCACCATTGCCGACATCGTGCGCGAGGCCGCCGTGTCGCGCCGTACCTTCTACGAACACTTCAGCACCAAGACCGAGTGCCTGATCGCGCTCTACGAAACCGCCAGCCGCCTCGCGCTGCAGACGGTGAGCGAGGCCTTCGACCCGGCGCAGCCGTGGCACGCGCAGGTCGAGCAGGCGATGACGGCGTATTTCGATTACCTCGCGCAAGACCCGGTGCTGTTGCGCACGCTGTTCGTGGAGATCCTGGGCCTCGGAATGCCGGGGCTCGTGGTGCGGCGACGGGTGAACGACGAGATCGCCAATTTCATCCAGGTCGCCATCAACACCAGCAGCAACGGCAGTGCGGAAGAGCCCGCAGCGCATCTCACGAGCGAGATGGCGATGACGGTGGTGGGCGGCATCAACGAACTGGTGCTGCAAGCCATCGAGCAGAACCGCGCGGGCGATCTGCGCGAATTGGTGGCGCCCGCCACGCGGCTGGTGCGCGCCGTGGCCGCCGAGAGCCGGCGCTAGGTCTGCCTCGGCGTTGTTGCGGCGAGCCGCAGCGTCAAAAGGCCCGCCAGCGTCAGCGACAGCAGCACGCCCAGATGGGGCAGCACGTCATGCAACGGTGCGCCCATCTGGTTGAGCCGCAGCGAGGCCTGGATGCCCGCCGTGCTCGGAAAGAGCCAGCGCAGCGCTTGCAGCGGCTCCGGCAGGGCTTCCACGGGCCATGAAAAGCCCGAGAGGAACGCCATCGGAAGCGCCGTGAACAGCAGCACCTGCAAGGCCCGTTCGCGGTCGCGGAACCAGCAGCCCAGCAGCAGGCCCAGCGTGCAGATCGCCGGCACGTAGAACGCGAGCAGCACCAGCGCTCCCCACGGATTGCCTCCGCGCGGATAGTCCTGCAGGAAGAACACCCAGCCGAAGTAGAAGACACCGCTGAGGAAGCCGAACGCCGACAGCGCCCCCAGCCGGCCCAGCCAGGCGCCCATCGAGGCGCGCAGCCGCCCGGCCTCGGCCCAGGTGCCGGCCAGCATCGCCACGCCCATCAGCAGCGTCTGCTGCAGGATCAGCAGGGCCACCGCCGGCACCACGTAGCTGCCGTAGCCCTCGGTCGGGTTGAACAGCGCGACGAGCTGCGTATTCAGCGGACTGCGGCTGCGCGCCGCCTGGATCGCGCTCTGGCCGCCGGCCTGCAGCTTGCGGATCTCCACGCCCGCCGATACCGTGCCAACGGCCTCCGAGAAGCCGTACAGCACCGCCTTGTTGAGCAGCGCATAGGCGCCGTTGCCCTCGATGGTGACGACGGCAGAGGTGCCGCGCAGCACGCTGCGCTTCAGGTCGGCCGGCAGCAGCGCGTAGCCCTCGATCTCGCCGCGCCACAGCGCCTGCTGCGCCTCGCCCACGTCGCCGGTCACCATGCGCACGTCCAGCCGCGGGTTGGCCATCGCGAAGCGCGCGATCTGCCTCGACAGGCCGGTGTGGTCCTGGTCGACCACCGCCACCGGCACGCGCGTCACGGCCTGCGTGCCGTAGGGCCACGGATAGAAGAAGCCGTAGATGATGGGCGCGAGCAGCATGATCAGCAGCACGCCCTTATCGCGCAGCACCGCCAGCGCGGTCTCGCGCCAGGCGGAGCCGAAGCGAAGCGGTTCGGTGCCGGTCATCGTCCACCCCAGCTTTCAGGCGCCTTGGCGGCCTTCACCAGCGCCGCAGCGCACGCGGCAAGCAGCGCGCCCGTGGCCAGCACCATCCACAGCGGCGTCGCCACCGAGTACGCCACCGGCGCGCCCATCTGCAGCTGCTCCATCTGCACGCGGATGTAGTGCGTGTAGGGCAGCAGGTTGGCCCAGACCTGCGCCAGCACGGGCATCGCGACCAGCGGAAAGCCCACGCCGCCGAACGCGAAGGCCGGCGCAGTGACGAAGCCCGTAGCCGACAGGGCCGTGCGCAGCGAACGCGTGAGCGCCGCCACGAAGGCCCCCAGCGTGATCGACAGCGCCAGGAAGACGACCAGCGCGAAGAGCGTCCATCCGAGCGAGCCGACCGGATGCCAGCCCCGTCCCGCGGTGATCCACAGCATCGCCACCAGCGCCACCACCGAAAGGCTCGCGAACGGCAGCGCCAGCTTGCCCGCCAGCGCGGCCAGCACCTCGTGCCAGCGCGGCGAAGCGCCAAGCCATTCGCCGATGCTGCGGTCGCGCAGCTCGCGGCCCACGGCCCAGGCACCAGCGGTCATCGCGAGGATGTGCAGCAGCGCCGGAATGAGCGCGGCACCCAGAAACTGCTCGTAGTCGGTCGACGTGTTGAACAGCGCCACCATGCTCGCCTTGATCGGCTCCATGCTCACGCGCGCGGCCTTCATCGACTCGCCGCGCTTGTTGCGCACCGTGAGTTCGACCCCGCCCGAGACGGTGCCCACGGCGGTGCGCACGTCGCGCTGGATCAGGCTCGAATGCGTGCCGAGCTGCGCGTTGTGCAGCAGCACGATCTGGCCGACGCGGCCCTGCTTCACGTCGCGGCTCAGTTCACGCGGCAGCTGCACCGCTGCGTCGACGGCGCCGCTGGTGAGCGCGCGCGCCATCTCGCCTTCGTCGCTGTAGCGCTGCGCCACGCGCAGGCCCGGCGTGGCGTCGAGGAAGCGCACCACCTGCCGCGAGAGCGAGGAGTGGTCCTGGTCGAGCACGCCGATCGGCAGGCGCTCGGGCAGGCCGGCTGAGAAGATCCACCAGATCAGGAACACCGCGAGCAGCGGCACCCAGGAGATCATGGCCAGGTCCCACGGACGCGCGCGCAGCAGCGCGAGCTCGCGCCGTGCGCTGGCGGTGGAGAAGCCGCGGAGGCTCATGGAAGGAATCCGTGCCGCCGCAATCAGTCCACGAGCACGCTCATGCCCGGCCGCGCGCCTTCGATGGGCTTGAGCGGACGCGCGCGGACCTCGAAGGTGCGCACGTCGAAGCCGGTGCCGCCGCGCGTGGCGCGCCATGTCGCGAAGTCGGGCAGCACGGCGCTGTAGTAGACCTTGAAGCGGGCGGTACGCCTGCCTTCGGGCAGCGCGGGAAGGTGGGCGTCGAACTCGTTGCCCAGCGCGAAGCGGGAGAGGCGGTCTTCGCGCACGTTCAGCACCACCCACTGGTCGTTCAGGTCGACCACCGTGACCACCGCCACGCCCTGCGGCGAAAGCTCGCCGACCTTGGCCAGCACCTTGGCCACTTCGCCGGCCACGGGGCTGCGCAGCTCGGTCTCGGCCTTGGCGGCTTCGGCCTCGGCCACCACGCCGGCGACCTGGCGGGCCTGCGCGCTGGCTGCGGCCTTGTCCTCGGGGCGGGCACCGGTGCGTGCCATGTCGTACTGCGCCTTGGCCGCGATGGCGGCATCGCGCGAGGCCTTCCAGTTGGCCTCGGCTTCGTCGCGCTTCTGGTCGGCCACCAGGCCCTCGCGCGCGAGTCCGTCGACGCGGCGGAAGGAGGTTTGCGCAAGCTGCGCCGCGGTTTCGGCGCGCTGCCACTGCATGCGCGCCATTTCCACTTCCTGCGGCCGGGCGCCGTTCTGCGCCTTCTCGGCGACGGCCTGCGCGGCCTGCTCGGCGGCGGTGGCCTGCGCGAGCTTGGCGCGCACCTCGGGGCTGTCCATGCGAACCAGCACCGTGCCGGCCTGGATGCGGTCGCCTTCCTTCACCGGCACCTCGGCGATGCGCGCCGTCACCTTGCCCGCGACGTCGGTCTCGCGCGCTTCCATCTGGCCCTGGAACACCTCGGGCGCCGGGCGCGAGGCGCGCCAGAAACCCCAGACGAGCAGCGCCAGCACGAGCAGGGCGGCGAATATCGCGATCAGTTTTCGGGTCTTGGCACTCATCATCAATTCACCTTCACGTCGGCACGTGCGATGTAGTCGGAAAACTTCTCGGAAAGCCCCGCGCTCTCGAGCAGCTGCGCGAGCGCCTGCACGTAGTCGTTGGCGGCCTGCGCGCGTTCGGTCAGCACCTTGGCCTGATTGGTCTCGGCGTCGATCAGGTCGAGCGTGGTGCTCGTGCCTTCGCGCAGGCCGGCGGTGCGCAGCTTCACGACCTCCTGGGCGAGCTCGACCGAGGCCTTCATCTCCAGGTACTGGCGCCGCGCGTTCTCCAGCGCGCGCCAGTTGCGCTCGACCAGCAGCGAAATGTCGCTGCGCGCCTGCGCATCGGTGCGTTCGGCCTGCTCGACCTGCTTGAGCGAGGCGGCCGAGAGCTTGTCGCGGTCCACCGAGTCATAAAGCGTCCAGCGCACGCCGACGCCCGCCACCCAGTCGGCGTTGCCGCTCTTGAGCTCGCGCGTGCCGAAGGCGATCACCTGCGGGCGGCGCAGCGCCTCTTCGCCCTCATGCAGCTGCTCGGCCTGCGACTTCTTGGCCGCGACCTTGCCCAGGCCAGGGTGCCGCGTGAGCGCCGAATCGATGAAGTAGTTCAGCGGCTCGATCGGCGTGCTGATGAGAAAGAGCGGCGTCTGCGGTGCCACGCTGCCGTCGGCGCGCACGGTGCGGGCCAGCGCGACGGAAGCCAGCGCCGCGTCGTTCTCGGCCTTGCGCGCGTTGCGGCGGGCTTCTTCATATGCGGCGCTGGCCTGCAGCCGCTCGACGCGCGAGATCACGCCGGCGGCAAGCATCTTCTGCGCGGCCGAGTCGTGCTGCGCGATGGTGCGCTCGGCCTGCAGGCGCAGGGCGGCAGCGCGGCGGGCGAGCTGCGCGCCGAAGTAGCGCTGCACGAGCAGGGTGTCGACTTCGTGGCCGGCCTGCTCGGCGTCGGCCTGCGCCTCGCGCGTCTGGGCCGAGACGAATCCGCGCACGGCATCGGTCGCACCGCCCACGTAGATCGGCCACACGGCCGAGATCGAGGCGTTGGTGCCGGTGTCGTGGCGGTTGAGCGTGTAGCTGTTGGGCAGCTGAGGGATCGGCACGCGCGCGATCACGCTCTGGATGGACGACGGCAGCGCCGAGCCCAGCTGCCCGAGGCGCTGGTTGAGCGGATCGAGGTCGAGGTTCAGGTTCGCGTTGTAGGCATAGGCCAGCGCGGAGACGCTGACCGACGGGCCGCCCAGCCGCTTGAGGCCCTGGCTCTGCAGCTCCTTGGCGTCGACGGCGGCGCGCGCGGCGGCCAGCTTGTCCGAGCGGTCGATCATGCGGGCGCGCGCCGCGTCGAAGCTCAGGGAGAGGGTGTCGTCGTTCGCAGCCTGGGCTTGCGCGGCGGCCGCGCCGCTCAGGACGAGCAAGGCCGGCAGCAGGCGCAGCGAACAGGTGCGCAAGACGTGGTGGAGTGGTGTCATCGTTTCGGGTGGCGTGCAGTGTTGCATTCGTCGAGGGCTGCTGGGCGGCAATCAGACCTGGATCGTCGGCTTGTAGTCCGCCGGCAGCACTTCGTTCCATTTGCCGAAGAGCGCCATCAGCCCCACCGCCACCGCGCCCGACAGCAGCACCGCACCGCAGGCATGGGCCCAGCCGTTGTCGAAGGCGCCGAACATCACGGCGCGGAAAGCCTGCACCACCCAGCTGAAGGGCAGCCAGCCGTGCACGTCGCGGAAGAAGCCCGCCGAAAGCTCCACCGGCAGCACGCCGCCGCCGGCCGACAGCTGCAGCGTCAGCAGCAGCACGGTGAGGATGCGGCCGAAGTCGCCGAACACGTGCAGGATCGCGAACAGCACCACCAGGAACACCAGCGAGGCCAGCGCCATCGTGAGCGCCAGGGCCGGCACGTCCGGGGCCTGCACCTGCAGCACGCCCACCAGCGTGGCCAGCACCAGCGCCACCTGCAGCAGCACGATCAGCGCCGGCATGGTGATCTTGCCCAGCGTCTTCGCGAGCTTGGGGTAGTGGCTGTGGTCCGACAGCACGATGCGGATGTTGAACAGGTAGCCGGCCATCACCGCGCCGATCCACAGCGCCACCGACACCATGTTGGGCACGAAGGCGCTGCCGTTGTTGGCGACCGGTGCCACCACTTCCACCTTGGGCTCGACCGAGTCGGCCAGCCCCGAGGCGCTGCCCTGGATGCGGGTGATGGAGGCGGGCAGGGCGGCCTCGATGGTGCGCACCCCGGTCGAAAGCCGCTCCGCGCCCTGGGCGAGCTGCGCGCCGCCCTGCACGAACTCGTCGAGCTTGCGATCGGGCGGCAGCTTGCCGGACATGGCGTGGATACCGGCGGCGAGCGCCGTCATGCCGTCGGTGAGCTTGCCCACGCCGCCGTCGAGGGTCGTCGCGCCGGTCGTGAGCTTGTGGTTGCCGTCCTGTGCCTTCGCCATGGCGGCCTGCGCCTGATCGATGCCGCCGCGCAGCTTGTCCGCACCGGCGGCGAGCTCTCCCGCGCCCTTGGAGATGCGGTCGCCCACGAAGGGGATGTCGGCCGTGTCCTTCTGCATCCTGCGGGCGCCGTCGCCGAGCTGCGCAGCGCCGCCTTCGAGCTGACCGAGCCCGTCGCCGATCTGCGCAAGCCCGCTGCCGAGTTCACGCTGGCCCGCCGCGAGCTGCTGCGAGCCGGTCTTGAGCGCGCGAAGGTCCGCGTCGGCAGGCAGTTTCGATTCGATGGTGCGGATGCCGCCGTTGACCTGCTTGAATCCGCTGCCCACCTGCTGGGCAGCCGCACTGTACTGGGCGGCACCTGTGGCCAGCGTCTGGCTGCCATCGCGGAGCTCCAGCAGGGCCTGCTTGAGCTTGTCGAGCCGCGCCTGCGAGCCGGAGGCCGCGTTCAGCACCAGGCCCCAGCGCTGCTCGTTGAGCATCTCGTTGACCTGGTGGCCCAGTTCGCCCGCGAAGCGCCGCGCCAGGCCGGCCGAGCTGTAGTTGTTGCCTTCGGAGGTGTAGACCACGATCTGCCCCGCACCACGCTGCGTGCCGGGCACCGCGTTGGCGCTGAAGTCGGGCGGGATCAGCAGGGCGAAGGCCAGCGCGCCGCGCCGGACTTCGGCGCGCGCGGCTTCGGCGTCGTCCATCGCACGGAAGCCGAAGGCGCGCTTGTCGAGCAGCGTGCGCGTGAGTTCGTCGCCCACGTTGACCGTGCGCGACATGTAGGTCACGCCACGGTCCTGGTTGACGATGGCGGCGGGGAGGTCGGCCGTGTGGCCGGCCGGGTCCCACACGCTGGAGAGATAGATCAGCGCGTAGATCGCCGGCACCACGCCGACCGCCACCACGGCCAGCAGGATGCGCGGGAAGCGCCGGACGATCGCCAGCTCGGCCCGGGCGATGGCCCAGGTGCCGGCGAACAGTGCATGGAGGTATCGCATGGGGCCAGGGGTCTTCAGAAGCACCATGACGGTGGAAACGCGCGCAGAGCCGTCGATCAGCCCGGTTTTCGCTGCGCGGGGTCGTAGAAGAACTGTTCTTCCGCGATGCGGTCGCCTTCCCAGCGCTGCCAGGCGATTTCCTCCATGCGCATCCTGCTGCCGCCCTTGAACGTGAACTCGAAGATCCAGTGGATCGCCACGTGGTCGCCGTTCACCAGCACCGGCCGCACGCAGGTGGAAACCACCGATTCGGTGCGCTCCAGCACGGCGGTTTCCTGAGCCACCAACGTGCCGCGGCCGCGCCGCGGCTCGGCCTGGTTCTCGCGCATGGTGGCATCTTCGGTGTAGTAGTCCTCGATGGCCTTGGCATGCGCGCCGCCTTCGACGGCGGCGATGAATGATTCGAGTCGTTCGGGTGTGGGCATTCTCAGGACTTTACTTTGACTTCGACGCGGCGGGCCTCCGCTGGAGGTCCATCGGCCTGCGACTGCTCGGGCTTGGCCAGCTCGATCTTCTCTGCGGGCGCCCCGGCTGCCTTGAGCGCGTCGCTCACCGCCATCGCGCGCTGCTTGGCGAGCTCGGCGTTCTTCGCCGGGTCGCCGCTGGCGTCGTGGTAGCCGCTCACGAGCACGGTGCTGCCGCTCTGCACGGCCTTGATGACGTCGGCCAGCGCTTCCTTGGCGTTGGGCGCCACTTCGGAGCTTGCGCTGGCGAAGTAGAACTTCACGACGCCGTTCTCCACCTTCACGGCGGCGGCTTCGGCGGCCGATACGGCGCCCGATGCGACCACCGTCGCGGGTGTCGACGGCGTCGACGGCGCCATGGCCGCCGGAGCCGTGACCGCAGGCGGCGCAGGCACCTTCACAGGTGCGGCAGCCCCCGCATCGCCCGCATGGAACTTCACCACCAGCGGCACGATGAGCAGCGCCACGATGTTGATGATCTTGATCAGCGGGTTGACCGCCGGGCCGGCCGTGTCCTTGTAGGGGTCGCCCACGGTGTCGCCGGTGACGGCAGCCTTGTGCGTCTCGCTGCCCTTGCCGCCGAAGTGCCCGTCCTCGATGTACTTCTTGGCGTTGTCCCAGGCGCCGCCGCCGGTGCACATGCTGATGGCGACGAACAGGCCCGTGACAATGGTGCCCATCAGCAGCCCGCCCAGCGCCTTCGGCCCGAGCACCAGGCCGACGATGATCGGCACCAGCACCGGCAGCAGCGAGGGGATCATCATTTCCTTGATGGCCGCGCCGGTCAGCATGCCCACGGCCTTGCCGTACTCTGGCTTGCCGGTGCCTTCCATGATGCCGGGGATGTCGCGGAACTGGCGGCGCACTTCCTCCACCACCGCACCCGCCGCGCGGCCCACGGCCTCCATGGCCATCGCGCCGAACAGGTAGGGGATCAGGCCGCCGATGAAGAGGCCCACGATCACCATCGGGTCGCTCAGGTTGAAGCTGATCGCCTGGCCGAAGCTCTCCAGCTTGTGCGTGTAGTCGGCGAAGAGCACCAGCGAGGCCAGGCCGGCCGAACCGATGGCGTAGCCCTTGGTCACGGCCTTGGTGGTGTTGCCGACCGCGTCGAGCGGGTCGGTCACGGCGCGCACGCTGTCGGGCAGCTCGCTCATCTCGGCGATGCCGCCGGCGTTGTCGGTGATGGGGCCGTAGGCGTCCAGTGCCACCACGATGCCGGCCATGCTCAGCATCGACGTGGCGGCCACCGCGATGCCGTAGAGGCCCGCGAGCGAATAGGAAGCCAGGATCGCGATGCACACGAAGATCACCGGCCAGGCGGTGGAGCGCATCGACACGCCCAGGCCCGCGATGATGTTGGTGCCATGGCCCGTGGTCGAGGCCTGCGCGATGTGCTGCACGGGCTTGTACTGCGTGCCTGTGTAGAACTCGGTGATCCACACCAGCGCGGCCGTCAGCGCCAGGCCGACGAAGCAGGCGCCGAACAGCTTGAGTTGGCTGCCGCTCGCGGCAATGGCGTTGTCGGGAATCAGCCAACTGGTGACGAACCAGAACGCGATCAGCGACAGGATGCCCGACACCGCCAGCCCCTTGTAGAGCGCCGGCATCACGTTGACCATGCCGGGCGAGGCCTTCACGAAGAAGCAGCCGATGATCGACGCGATGATCGACACGCCGCCCAGCGCCAGCGGATAGAGCACGGCGTTGGTGGGCGCGGCCGCGACCATCAGCGCACCCAGCACCATGGTGGCGATGAGCGTCACGGCATAGGTCTCGAACAGGTCGGCCGCCATGCCGGCGCAGTCGCCGACGTTGTCGCCCACGTTGTCGGCGATCACGGCCGGGTTGCGCGGGTCGTCCTCGGGAATGCCGGCTTCCACCTTGCCCACCAGGTCGGCGCCGACGTCGGCGCCCTTGGTGAAGATGCCGCCGCCCAGCCGCGCGAAGATCGAGATCAGCGAGGAGCCGAAGGCGAAGCCGATCAGCGGATTGAGCACCGCCGAGAGGCTGTGCCCCGCGGCCGGCGTGCCGCTGCCGATCAGCACCCAGTAGAAGGCCGACACGCCCAGCAGGCCCAGGCCCACCACCAGCATGCCGGTGATGGCGCCGCCGCGGAATGCGACATCGAGCGCCGGGCCGATGCCGTGCGTGGCCGCCTGCGCGGTACGCACGTTGGCGCGCACCGACACGTTCATGCCGATGAAGCCGCAGGCACCGGAGAGCACCGCGCCCACGATGAAGCCGACGGCGGTGGTGAGGTCGAGGAACACGGCGATCAGGATCGCGAGCACCACGCCGACGACGGCGATGGTGCTGTACTGCTTGGCGAGGTAGGCGGAGGCACCGGCCTGGATGGCGGCTGCGATCTCCTGCATGCGGGCGTTGCCGGCGTCCTTCGCGAGAATCCAACTTCGGGCCCAGAAACCGTAGGCCACGGCCACGAGACCGCAGACGATGGCCAGTATCAGGGGGGTGTTGCCGATCATGCTTTGCTTCTCCATTCGTTCGTTGTGACTAGTGGAGACGGACAGCACGGGCCCCTGCGTGCAACGCGTACGGGACCGTGATTTCCGCCGCGTTGCTTCCTCGAAGCTCACTGCACCGGGGGTGCGGAGCCGATTGGCCAACGGTTGCAATTTACAGGCAAAAACAGATGCGCGTGCGACCGGCCGGTGACACGGAAAGTAAACTCAGGGTTTGTCCCCGTCCCTCTCATACTTTTCAACTACTCGAAAAACGTCATGTCCTTCGACAAAGTTTCCCCCGGCAAGAACCTGCCCGATGCCTTCAACGTCGTGATCGAAATCCCGATGAACGCCGACCCGATCAAGTACGAGGTGGACAAGGAATCGGGCGCGATCTTCGTCGACCGCTTCATGACGACGGCCATGTACTACCCCGCCAACTACGGCTACGTGCCGCAGACCCTGTCGGGCGACGGCGACCCGGTCGACGTGCTGGTGATCGCGCCTTACCCGCTGCTGCCGGGCGTGGTGGTGCCGTGCCGCCCCCTGGGCATCCTGATGATGGAAGACGAAGCCGGCGTCGACGGCAAGGTGCTCGCCGTGCCCACCGACAAGGTGCTGCCGATCTATAGCCACTGGAAGTCGGTGGACGACGTGAACCCGATGCGTCTGAAGGCGATCAGCCACTTCTTCGAGCACTACAAGGACCTGGAAGCAGGCAAGTGGGTCAAGGTGCTGGGCTGGGAAGGCTTGGAGTCGGCCAAGAAGGAAATCCTGGACGGCGTCGCCAATTACAAGAAGTAAGAAGCTGAAAGTAAAAAGCTCGCCTATTCGTTCAGGAAGGGCGAGCGCCGCGGGTCGCGCATGAAACTGCCGGCCAGCGAAGGTGCGCAGCCCGGCCCGTCCGAGACGGCGACGCGGTCGGTGTCGAACTGCAGCGTGCGGGTACAGCCCCCGGCCTCGCGCACCACGAGGCGCCGCTGCCCGTCGAGCACGTTCTTGCCCTGCAGCAGCATGTTTCCGCGCGAATCGGGGCAGACGTAGAGATCGATGCTCAGCGTGCCGCCCACCTCGGGCGTCACGTCGAGGAAGCGGCCGTCCTTCGGGCAGCGGCCCTCCACGTAGCGGCCCATCCACTGCAGAAGAGGGTGGCCGAGGTAGCTGATGCGCCGCTCGTAGTCCTGCTTCAGGCACTCGGCATTGCCCTTGCATTCGCGGTTGCGCACCGCGATCCAGTCGCGCTGGTCGCGCTTCAGGAGGGTCGGCCACTGGCCCGTGCCGGGCATCTCGGCCTGCCGCTTGTAGAGCGCGGCCATCGCTTCGTCCTGCCGGGAGAGGCCGGGATCGGCGCAGATCGCCTTCTCGGTGGCGTTGCCGGCTTTGGCGCAGTCGAAGCTGGCGGCCATGGCCCACGGGCCCGCGGTAATGAAGAACAGTGCCGCGATGGTTCGGCTCGTGAATGTCAGCATGCTGGAATCTCCTCGAAGCCGATGCTAGGAGAGGCCCGGCACGCCGTCGATGTGCCAAACGGACAAGGGCGCTATGCCCTTGGGCAGAGGCGACTCAGCCGCGGACGGCGTCGCCGGCCAGCCGCATCCATTCGCGATTGACCGAGCGTGCGTGCGAGTTCCAGTGGCGAGCGGCCTGCTGGAGCTCGTCCCACTGGCGCTGCGCGCCGGCGGTGTCGCCTTGCTGGGCAAGCCACGCGACGTAGCGGGCGCGGGCCTCGACGGTGTTGTAGCGGCCCAGCGCGTCCTCAAACGCCTGGCGCGCTTGCGCCTGCTGGCCGTCGGCGGCGAGGGCGCGCGCGGTGAGCACTGCCACTTCGTCCTTGCGGTAGTCGTCGCGGGTGGAGCGCAGCGTCTGCAGAGCCTGCAGGGCGTCGCGCCCGGCCGTGGCGCCGCCTGCGGCGAGCAGGGCGCTGGCCAGGCCGAACTGCAGTTCGGGGTCGGATGCCAGCGGGCCCTTGAGTGCATCGCGGTAGTGGCCGACGGCGTCGGCGGCCTGGCCCCTGTCGAGCGCGGCCTTGGCGAGGCGCAGCTTGTTCTGGGCGGTGGGAGCAAGGTCGTAGGCCTCGGCGGCGGCGCGGTATTCGCGCTCGGGGTCGATGAAGCCGATGGCCGCGTTCGCCACCTTGCCCGCGGTGCGCTGCATGCGCGAGGCGGGCAGGTACTCGACCACGAAGTACACGATGCTGCCCAGCAGCGGAAAGCTGAAGAGGATCAGCAGCCAGTACATCTGCTTGCCGTGGCGCATGGCATGCACGGCAAAGAACAGCGCGATGAGGACGTGCAGGCCCAGTCCCAGGAATGGCATCGATTTCTCTCTGAGTTGTTGTGGATGGCGGGCGCTTTTATAGCAGCGCGCGATGGCACTCAGGCTGACTTGAAGGGACTGCGCTCGCCCAGGTGATCCATGTAGTTCTCGATGCCCGCAACCTCGCGTTCGAGAAAGCGCTCGACCGCATCGGCGAACGACGGATGCGCCAGCCAGTGGGCGCTGGTGGTCTTCACCGGCATCAGCGCGCGGGCCATCTTGTGCTCGCCCTGGGCACCGCCCTCGAAGCGCTGCGCGCCGTGCTCGATGCACCATGCCAGCGGCTGGTAGTAGCAGGCCTCGAAGTGCAGGCAATCGACGCGCTCCAGTGCGCCCCAGTAGCGGCCGTAGGCGACCAGAGGTCGTTCGGGCTCCGTGGAGAGCGCGATCAGGCTGCTCGCCATGGGCTTGCCGTCGCGCTCGGCGATGAACAGCAGCCAGGCGTCGGGCATCGTGTCGGCCATGCGGCGGAAGAAATCGCGCGTGAGGTAGGGCGGGTTGCCGTGCTCGCGGTAGGTGCGTTCGTAGCAGCGGTAGAAGAAGTCCCAGTCGGCCTTGCCAATGTCCGCGCCGCGTGACCAGCGGAAGCGCACGCCAGCGTCGGCCACCTTGCGGCGCTCCTGGCGGATCTTCTTGCGCTTGTCGTGGGAGAGGCTGGCGAGGAAGGCGTCGAAGTCGGCGTATTGCGCGTTCGTCCAGTGGAACTGCACCGTGTTGCGCAGCATGAGGCCCGCTTCGGTGCAGGCGGCGACGTCCGCATCGGCGCCGAACAGCAGGTGCAGCGACGACAGTTCGAGCTGCTTGCACAGCGCGATCAGCCCCTGCACCAGCAAAGTGCGGCTCTCGGCATCGCGCGCCAGCAGCCTTGCGCCCGGTACCGGCGTGAAAGGCACTGCCACCACCGCCTTCGGGTAGTAGGCGAGCCCGTGCTGCTCGTAGGCGTTGGCCCAGGCCCAGTCGAAGACGTATTCGCCGTAGGAATGGTCCTTGACGTAGAGCGGGCACGCGGCCTGCAACTGCTCGCCCTGCCAGAGCGTGACGAACTGCGGCAGCCAGCCGCTGTCGGGCGTCGCGCTTCGGCTGTCGTTCAAGGCCGTGAGGTATTCGTGGCGCATGAAAGGCGAAGGCTCGGCCTCGGCGGCCAGCAGCGCGTTCCATGCTTCCGGGCTCACGTCCGACGGAGACGGCAGAACCCGAATGACATAATCGTTCAAGCCTTTTTCTTCCTTCTGTATGACGCTCAAGCTCGCCATCGCGCAACTCAATTTTGTGGTGGGCGACCTCGCCGGCAACGCAAAGAAGATCGTCGATGCCGCGCGCGAAGCCCACGCCCAGGGTGCGCGCCTCCTGCTGACGCCCGAACTCTCGATTGCCGGCTATGCGGCGGAAGACCTGTTCCTCCGTCCCGCCTTCACCGAAGCCTGTGATGATGCCGTGAAAGGCATCGCCGCCGCTCTGGCCGACCTCAAAGACATGGTCGTGGTGGTGGGGCATCCGACCGGCGGCAGCCTGCGCAGCCGCTCGGTGGCCGTGCAGATGCGCCACAACGCGGCCAGCGTCATCAAGGAAGGCCGCATCCTCGAGACCTACGCCAAGCGCGAGCTCCCCAACTACCAGGTGTTCGACGAGCGCCGCTACTTCACGCCGGGGCAGGGCACCTGCGTGTTCGAAGTGGAGGGCGTCTCGGTCGGCCTGCTGATCTGCGAGGACGCCTGGTTCGACCAGCCGGCCGAACTGGCACGCGATGGCGGCGCCGAGGTGCTGGCAGTGATCAACGCCTCGCCTTATCACGTCGGCAAGGAGGGCGAGCGCGTCGCGCGCATGGCCGACCGGGCGCGCGCGGTGGGGCTGCCGCTGGTCTACGCGCACCTGGTGGGCGGGCAGGACGAGGTGGTTTTCGATGGCGCCTCGTTCGCGCTGCAGGCAGATGGCACCACGGCCGTGCAGGCCGAGAGCTTCCGGGAGAAGCTGGTTTTCGCCGAACTGGAGCGCAAGCCGCAGGGCGGCGTGGGCTTCGTTGCGGAGCCGGGCGCCATCGCGCCCCCGCGCGATGCCGAGGCCCAGCTCTGGGACGCCCTGGTGCTCGGCGTGCGCGACTACATCGGCAAGAACGGTTTTCCGGGCGCCATCCTGGGGCTTTCGGGCGGCATCGACTCCGCCCTGGTGCTCGCGATCGCGGTCGATGCACTGGGCAAGGACAAGGTTCGCGCGGTGATGATGCCTTCGCCTTACACCGCCGACATCAGCTGGATCGACGCACGCGACATGGCGGCCCGCCTGGGCGTGCGCTACGACGAGATTTCCATCAAGCACACCTTCGAGTCCTTCAAGAGCGCGCTGGCGGAGGAATTCAAGGGCCGGCAAGAGGACACGGCCGAGGAGAACATCCAGGCCCGCATCCGCGGCACGCTGTTGATGGGACTGTCGAACAAGTTCGGCTCCATCGTGCTGACCACCGGCAACAAGAGCGAGATGGCCACCGGCTACTGCACGCTGTACGGCGACATGGCAGGGGGCTTCGCGGTCATCAAGGACCTGCTCAAGACCACGGTTTTCGCCCTGGCGCGCTGGCGCAATGCCCACGACCCGTACGGCACGGGTAGCGAGCCGATCCCCGAGCGGATCATCACGCGCCCCCCGAGCGCCGAGCTCCGGCCCGACCAGACCGACCAGGACAGCCTCCCGCCCTACGACATCCTCGACGGAATCCTGGCACGCTACATGCAGGACGACGAGGGCATCGACGAGATCATTTCGGCCGGCTACGAGCGCGCGGTGGTCGAGCGGGTCGCGCGGCTGATCAAGATCAACGAGTACAAGCGGCGCCAGGCGCCGGTAGGAATCCGGGTCACCCACCGAAGCTTCGGCAAGGATTGGCGTTACCCTATCACCAGCAAATTCAACGAAACCGCCGGAGCGCAAAAACCATGAAGCAGATCACCGCCATCGTCAAACCCTTCAAGCTCGAGGACGTGCGCGAGGCCTTGGCCGAAGTGGGCGTCACCGGCCTGACAGTGACCGAAGTCAAGGGCTTCGGCCGCCAGAAGGGGCACACCGAGCTGTACCGAGGCGCCGAGTACGTGGTCGACTTCCTGCCGAAGATGAAGGTCGAAGTGGTCGTGAACGAAGCCGACGTGGAGCGCTGCATCGAGGCCATCGTCAATTCGGCGCGCACGGGCAAGATCGGCGACGGGAAGATCTTCGTGACCGCCGTGGAGCGCATCGTGCGCATCCGGACGGGCGAAGAGAACGAGAACGCTGTCTGATTGATTCGCCCCCAGGCTGCGCGCACTTCGTGTCGCTGCGCCAACCCCCTTCCGGGGGCAACACCTGAGGCCCGGCGGAGCCGGTTCCTCGGTGTTTCTGGAGTGATTTCCCCGGGGCTGTCCGAGGTCAGATGTTTTCCGAGAGGCGGTCTTCGCGCGCATGCAGCGGCACCTCGGCACGCAGCGCCGTGAGCAATTCGGTCACGTCGGTGCCGGTGCGGATCAGCTCCATCTGCCAGTCGCCCATGAAGCCCTCGCGCACGCTGTGCGCCAGGAAGGCGAGCAGGCCGTCGTAGTAGGCGGCGGTGTTGAGGATGCCGGTGGGTTTGTCGTGGTAGCCGAGCTGGCGCCAGGTCCAGATCTCGAACAGTTCCTCGAAGGTGCCGATGCCGCCCGGCAGGGCAACGAAGGCGTCGGCGCGCTCGCCCATCATGGCCTTGCGCTCGTGCATGGTGTCGACCACGTGCAACTCGTCGCACAGGGGGTTGGCCAGTTCCTTGTCGACCAGGGCCTTGGGAATGATGCCGACGACGCGGCCGCCGGCTTCTCGGGTGGCCTCGGCCACGGTGCCCATCAGGCCGGTCCGGCCGCCGCCGTAGACCAGCTGGCCTCGATGCTGGCCGATCCATCGGCCGACCGCCTGCGCGGCTTGGGTGAATTCAGGGCGCTCGCCAGGGCGCGAGCCGCAGTACACACAGATCGAAAATTCAGGAGTCATCCCGCCATCATGCCGCAGCCGATGGGCGCGCTCATGACATGAAGCGCTGCCACAGCGCCGCCGCCCAGATGCCTGTGCACAGCGTGAGCGACAGCAGCACTGCGGCGCTGCCCATGTCCTTGGCGCGCTTGGAGAGGTCGTGCCACTCGGGCCCGATGCGGTCGATCGCGGCTTCCACCGCGGTGTTGAGCAGCTCGACAATCATCACGAGGATGGCGCTGCCCGCGAGAAGCGCCACCTCGACCCAGCTGCGACCGAGCCAGAAGGAGGCCGGGATCATCACGATCGACAGGATGGCCTCCTGCCGGAACGCGGGTTCGCTCCAGCCGGCGCGCAGGCCGTGCAGCGAGATCAGCGTGGCATGCCAGACGCGATCGAGCCCCTTGCGGGCCTTCTGCGGGTTGACTGCGGGATCGGGAAGCTTCGGCACGGCACTCATCGGCGGCTCATCGGTTTGGAGGTGATGAGCCGCGTACCGGCCCAGGCGTCGTGCCAGAACTGGCGGTCGGGGTGAAAGCGTGCCAGCAGGGCCCAGATGGCGACCCAGCCGAAGATCAGCACGGTCGATTCGCCACCTGAAAGCTTGAACGGCGCAATGGCGGCCAGCGGCGGCAGGAACCAGACCCAGCTCAGCAGGTAGCGCGCGAGCGCACGGCGCTGGCTCACGGGCTGGCCGTGCGCGTCGACGATGCGGATGTTCCAGGTTTTCATGGCGAGGGTCTGGCCCTTGGTCCAGAACCAGACGAAGTACACGCCGAAAACCACGAAAAGAAAAGCCTGCAGCAGATGGCGCCGCGAATCCATGGCGTCGCGCATCTGGCCCAGCGTGCTGAAGAGCCAGCCCGAGACGAACACCACTGCGAACAGCAGCATGCCCTCGTACAGCCAGCAGGCCATGCGGCGCCAGAGGCCAGGCACTATCGAAACGGGAGCGCTGGTGACCGGATTGGCCGGCGAGCCAGGCTGATCGGGGCCCGAAGCCTCGGGTGAACTGGAAGCCATCGAAGCCCGGCGATCAGGGGGAGGGGGACGGGGAGGTCGATTCGGCCGCCGGCGACGGCGCAGGCACCTGGGCTTCGGCGGGAACCGGCGGGGCCGCGACGCTGGACGGGGCGGCAGGAGCTGCCGGAACGACGGAGACAGCCGGCGTCGCAGCAGCGGCCGCAGGAGCGCGTTCCGGTGGCGAGGCCACCATGATCGTCGCAGCCGGCGTGGCGGCCGGAGCAGGAGGCGGAGCCAGCAGGATCCGGGGCGTGTGCTGGCCCCCGGGCGTGACGGCGGGCACTGGCACCAGCTTCTGCGACGAAACAGGTCGAACGGGAATGGCGGCGCCACGCGGCTTGGGAGGAGCGCGTTCGGCGAGCTTGCGCTTTTCTTCCTCGCTCAGCGCCTGATATTGCTCCCACTTGACCTTGCGCTCGTCGGCGGGAATGCGCTTGACCTCGGCGAAATTCAGGCGCGCCTGCGCGCGTTGCTGGTTGCTCAGGGCGGCCCACTCGATCATGCGGCTATGCAAGGTGGATTGCTCCTCCGCCGACATGCTCCCGAAATTGCGGGACAGCGCGAGCCATTTCTTCTTTTGCCCGATGTTCAGGGTGTTCCAGTGCGCGCCCAGGGGCTTCAGGGCCTGTTGCTGTTCGGCGGTGAGTTCGCTCCAGAGCGGCTTGGTCGTCGATATCGCCTTCGGGCTCGTGGCCGGTGCGGAGCTCGTTGCGGCAGCCGGGCTTGCCGCCCCCTTGGATGTGGCCTCGGCGTGAGGCTGAGCGCAGGCGAGCGTCAGGCTGAAGGCCGCGACAGCAAACGCCCCGGCCCAAACGACAGCGCCCGCCGGAAGCGGGCGCAACGGGCGGGGGCTGTTCGCGCTGGGGGTGGAGCGGCGTCGCATTCGATCGGAGAAGGTTCAGTCGGAGGCGTTGTCGGCCTTGAGAAATTGGGCAAAACCGGGGTCGGTATAGGCGGCAGGCGGCAGATCGCCCGTCAGCAGCGCGGAATCCACCTCGGCCAGTTCGCTGGCACGGTCGTCATCCTGCATCACGCTGATGGTGATCAGGCCGGCGACGAGCGCGATCAGCGGCACCACTGAACCGATGCGGGTCCACCAGCTCCAGCCCCCGCCCATCGTGAGCGTATGGCCCGACTCCGCCGTCGCGGACGCAGTCCGCAACTGCGGAGGCTGCTTGCGCGCCGCCACGGCCTGCGCGCGCGCCACGCGCAGCCGCTCGCCAATGTCGTGCGGAAGCTCCCGGTTGCCGGCCGAAAGGCGGGCAGCCAGACGCTGGCCGAACTGATCTTCGGCAACTGAGTTGATCGAGGTTGGAACCTTAGTGTTCATAGCGATATTCCCTTGGCCTTGAGCGCCTTGCTCAGAGCGTGGACGGCTCGCGAGCAATGGGTTTTGACGCTGCCCTCGGAGCAGCCCATCGCGGCGGCCGTCTCTGCGACGTCCATTTCCTCCCAGTAACGCATCAGGAAAGCCTCGCGTTGACGGCCCGGCAATGCTGCGATCTGCTCCTCGATTTCCTGGAAGATCTGGGCACGGCGGGTCGTGTCTTCGGCGCTCTCCGACTCCCTAGAGTCGGCCGGCGAGACGAAGTTCTCCAGCAGGTCGAAATCTCCGTCTTCGTCAACCGAATCGAAATCGCTGAGGTTGGAGAACAGGGCGCGCCTGGTTTTCTGACGGCGGAACCAGTCGAGCGTGCAGTTCGACAGGATGCGCTGAAACAGCATCGGCAACTCGGCCGCGGGCTTGTCCCCGTAGTGCTGGGCCAGCTTCATCATGCTGTCCTGCACGATATCGAGGGCCGCTTCTTCATCCCGCACGTGATAGACCGAGCGCTTGAAAGCGCGCCGTTCGACGCTTTTCAGGAAGTCGGAGAGTTCTTGTTCAGTGGCCAAGCGAGAGGGGGCGCGCAGGGCGCGCCGCGTGGGAATGGGGTCTAGCGATCGCTACGTTTATCGCCGCGGATTATGCCTTTGTAGCTTTACAAGGCAGCTGAAGCGAATATGAACGCCCGGAAATGTCATAATCCGGGTCGCAAGTCAAAAGGCAAACGGGTCACGGTCCGGCGGAACATCAGTCCGCTCATGGCTTTGGCCTCAAGTCCTGGCGCGACCTCACAAGGGTTGGCAAGGGGCACCCAAGGTATTTCGTTCCCGAAATAAACAAAGGTTGATCATGGAAATCTCCAAGGCGGAAATCGTCTCCGCAGCCGCCGCGTCCGCTGGCGCAGGCAATTCGACTCAAGAACTCATGGGCGCCGAAGTGCTGGTGAAGGCACTGCAGGCAGAAGGCGTCCAGTACGTCTGGGGCTACCCGGGCGGCGCGGTTCTCTACATCTACGACGCGTTCTACAAGCAGGACACCATCCAGCATGTGCTGGTGCGCCACGAACAGGCCGCAGTGCACGCAGCCGACGGCTATGCCCGTGCCACCGGCGAAGTCGGCGTGGCGCTGGTCACTTCCGGTCCCGGCCTGACCAATGCGGTCACCGGCATCGCGACGGCGTACATGGACTCCATCCCGATGGTGATCATCTCGGGCCAGGTGCCGACGGCAGCCATCGGCCTCGACGCCTTCCAGGAATGCGACACGGTCGGCATCACCCGCCCCATCGTCAAGCACAACTTCCTCGTCAAGGATCCCAAGGATCTGGCCATGACGATGAAGAAGGCCTTCCACATCGCACGCAGCGGCCGCCCGGGCCCGGTGGTGGTGGACGTGCCCAAGGACGTCTCGTTCAAGAAGATTCCGTACGCGGGCTATCCCGACAAGGTCGAGATGCGCTCGTACAACCCGGTGCGCAAGGGCCACGGCGGGCAGATCCGCAAGGCGCTGCAGCTCCTGCTGGCCGCCAAGCGCCCCTATATCTACACCGGCGGCGGCGTGCTGCTGGGCAACGCCTGCAACGAACTGCGCACGCTGGTCGACATGCTGGGCTACCCGGTCACCAACACGCTGATGGGCCTGGGCGCCTATCCGGCGAGCGACCGCAAGTTCCTGGGCATGCTGGGCATGCACGGCACCATCGAAGCCAACAACGCGATGCAGAACTGCGACGTGCTGCTGGCCGTGGGCGCGCGCTTCGACGACCGTGTGATCGGCAACCCCAAGCATTTCGCGCAGAACGAACGCAAGATCATCCACGTCGACATCGACCCGTCGAGCATCTCCAAGCGCGTGAAGGTCGACATCCCGATCGTCGGCGACGTGAAGGACGTGCTCACCGAACTGATCTCGATGATCCGCGAGAGCACAGCCAAGCCCGACGCAGGCGCCCTGGCCGACTGGTGGAAGACCATCGAGTCCTGGCGTTCGCGCGACTGCCTGAAGTACGACCGCGGCAACAAGGACGTGATCAAGCCGCAGTACGTGGTCGAGACCCTCTGGAACATGACCAAGGACACCGACACGTACATCACGTCGGACGTCGGCCAGCACCAGATGTGGGCAGCCCAGTACTACCGCTTCGACGAGCCGCGCCGCTGGATCAATTCCGGCGGCCTGGGCACCATGGGCGTGGGCATTCCCTACGCCATGGGCATCAAGCTCGCCAAGCCCGATTCGGAAGTGTTCACCATCACCGGCGAAGGCTCGGTGCAGATGTGCATCCAGGAACTCTCCACCTGCCTGCAGTACAACACGCCGATCAAGATCTGCTCGCTCAACAACCGCTACCTGGGCATGGTGCGCCAGTGGCAGGAGATCGAATACTCCGGCCGCTACAGCCACAGCTACATGGATGCGCTGCCCAATTTCGTGAAGCTCGCCGAGGCCTATGGCCACGTCGGCATGCTGATCGAGCGTCCACAAGACGTGGAGCCGGCGCTGCGCGAGGCGCGCAAGCTCAAGGACCGCACGGTGTTCATGGACTTCCGCACCGACCCGACCGAAAACGTGTTCCCGATGGTGAAGGCCGGCATGGGCATCACCGAGATGCTGCTGGGTTCCGAAGATCTCTGACCGATCGACGGAACGGACATTCGCTCAACTCTTTACTACTGACGAATCTATTGCCCGCCGAGCCCGCGCATTACCGTGCACGGGGGAGGGCGGCGAAAAGAGGAGTCACGCAAACATGAAACACATCATTGCAGTGCTGCTGGAAAACGAGCCGGGTGCTCTTTCCCGCGTGGTGGGCCTGTTCTCGGCCCGCGGCTACAACATCGAATCGCTCACGGTGGCGCCCACGGAGGACGCGAGCCTCTCGCGCATGACCATCGTCACCACCGGTTCGGACGACGTGATCGAGCAGATCACCAAGCACCTGAACCGGCTGATCGAGGTGGTGAAGGTCGTCGACCTCACCGAAGGCGCCTACACCGAGCGCGAGCTCATGATGGTGAAGGTGCGCGCGGTCGGCAAGGAACGCGAGGAGATGATGCGCATGGCGGAAATCTTCCGCGGCCGCATCATCGACGTGACGGACAAGAGCTACACCATCGAACTCACCGGCGACCATGGCAAGAACGACGCTTTCCTGGAAGCGATCGAGCGTAGCGCTATCCTCGAGACTGTCCGCACCGGTGCCAGCGGCATCGGCCGCGGCGAGCGCATCCTGCGCGTGTAGGAGGGTGAAGGCGCCCTCAGTTCATACGTTCATCCACACATGAGGCAAGAGTGATGCGAGGACTGCTCGGTTTCGACAGGATGGTGACCCCGGCGATCGTCCGGGTGCTCTACCTCCTGGGCCTGCTGGGCGTGATCGCCCTGGCGGGAGCGGCCCTCTACCAGGGGCAGTACCTGCCGGCGTTCGTGGCCCTGGTCTTCGGCGCCGTCGCCGTTCGCATCTTCAGCGAACTGTTCATCGTGCTGTTCCGCATCCACGACAGCCTCGTGTCCATCAACCAGCAGATGAAGGACCGGAATTCCTCCGGCCTTTGAGTGAAATGCATCCGTACGGATGCTCGAGATTTTTTAGGAGAGATTCAAATGAAGGTTTACTACGACAAGGACGCTGACCTGAGCCTCATCAAGGGCAAGACGGTTGCAATCATCGGCTACGGCTCGCAGGGCCATGCGCACGCGCAGAACCTGAACGACAGCGGTGTGAAGGTCGTGGTCGGCCTGCGCAAGGGTGGCGCTTCGTGGCCCAAGGTCGAGAAGGCCGGCCTGAAGGTCGCCGAAGTCGCCGACGCCGTGAAGGCCGCCGACGTGGTCATGATCCTGCTGCCCGACGAGCAGATCGCCAACGTCTACAAGAACGACGTGGCTCCGAACATCAAGGAAGGCGCTTCGCTGGTCTTCGCGCACGGCTTCAACGTGCACTACGGCTTCGTTCAGCCGCGCGCCGACCTCGACGTGTGGATGGTCGCTCCCAAGGCTCCGGGCCACACCGTGCGCAGCACGTACACCCAGGGCGGTGGCGTGCCCCACCTCGTGGCCGTGCACCAGGACAAGACCGGCAAGGCGCGTGACCTCGCGCTGAGCTACGCCACCGCCAACGGCGGCGGCAAGGCCGGCATCATCGAGACCAACTTCCGCGAAGAAACCGAGACCGACCTGTTCGGCGAACAAGCGGTTCTGTGCGGTGGTACGGTCGAGCTGATCAAGGCCGGCTTCGAGACGCTGGTGGAAGCCGGCTACGCCCCTGAAATGGCGTACTTCGAGTGCCTGCACGAACTGAAGCTGATCGTCGACCTGATCTATGAAGGCGGCATCGCCAACATGAACTACTCGATCTCGAACAACGCCGAGTACGGCGAGTACGTCACCGGCCCGCGCGTCGTGACCGAAGAGACCAAGAAGGTCATGAAGCAGGTGCTGAAGGACATCCAGACCGGCGAATACGCCAAGAGCTTCGTGCTGGAAAACGCCGCCGGCGCTCCCACGCTGATCAGCCGCCGCCGCCTGAACGCGGAGCACCAGATCGAAGTCGTCGGCGAGAAGCTGCGCGCGATGATGCCCTGGATCAAGAAGAACAAGCTGGTCGACCAGACCCGCAACTGATCTGCGAGCCAGGAGGGCGCTTCGGCGCCCGTTTCCCGAGGGCCACCCGTTGCGGTGGCCCTTTTGTTTGAGAGAGGCCGACGCGGGCCCCTGAACTACACTGCGAACCATGCGATTCACAGATCAAGATGCTATCGAATGGATAGCTACCCACGCAGCACGCACGAGGGATGGAGGCAAATTCGATGCATGACGACACGCTTCCCGACGATGTGCCGCCGCGCAAGCGCCGCAAGGGCATCTACATCCTGCCGAACCTGTTCACGCTGGCGGCGCTTTTCGGCGGCTTCTATTCGGTCGTGATGGCCATGAACGCGCGCTTCGACCTCGCGGCGCTCGGCGTGTTCGCCGCGATGATCCTCGACAGCCTCGACGGCCGCGTCGCGCGCATGACCAACACGCAGAGCGCGTTCGGCGAGCAGATGGATTCGCTGTCCGACATGGTGTCGTTCGGCGCGGCGCCGGCGCTCATCGCCTATGAATGGTCGCTCAAGGGGCTGGGCCGCTGGGGATGGATCGCGGCTTTCGTGTACTGCGCCTGCGCGGCGCTGCGGCTCGCGCGCTTCAACGTCAACACCGGCGTGGTCGACAAGCGCTGGTTCCAGGGGTTGCCGTCGCCCGCGGCCGCGGCGCTCGTGGCGGGTTTCATCTGGCTCGTGAACGAATGGGGCAAGCGCGGCGGCGAGGTGCTGTACCTTTCGTGGACGCAGATCACCTGGGTCACCTTCGCATTCACGCTGTACGCGGGCCTCACCATGGTCACCAACGCGCCGTTCTACAGCTTCAAGGACATCCAGATGAAGAAGAGCGTGCCTTTCGCCGTGATCGTGCTGATCGCGCTGGGCATCGCCGTCATCAACATCCACCCGCCGACAGTGCTGTTCGGCCTGTTCGTCGTCTACGGCCTGAGTGGCTACGTGGTCTATGCGTGGCGCAAGGCCAAGGGCCAGCCGGTCAGCGTGATCAGCACCTCGACGGAAGAGCCCGACGAGCGGGGATTGCACAACTGACACGGTGGCTTGTGCTACATTCACAACCCTCATGACCAAGATTTCGCTGCTGGCCCTACTAGCCCTCCCTCACGGGCGGAGACGGTAGCGCACGCGCAAATCCCTCACCACGGCCCGTTCGCACCAGCAACGGGCCGTTTGTCTTTTGGGGTTGCTGGTCGATTACCAACCATCACAGAGAAATCGACATGCTCAAGCAACCTCAAAGCAAATACCGCGCATTCGCGCCGATCGGCCTCAAGGACCGTACCTGGCCCGATGCCGTGCTGACCAAGGCGCCGATCTGGCTGTCGACCGACCTGCGCGATGGCAATCAGGCCCTGGTCGAGCCCATGGACATCGCACGCAAGATGCGCATGTTCGAAACCCTCGTGGCCATCGGCTTCAAGGAAATCGAAGTCGGCTTCCCTTCGGCCTCGCAGATCGAATTCGACTTCGTGCGCAAGCTCATCGAGGAAGACCGCATTCCCGACGACGTGACGATCCAGGTGCTGACGCAGGCGCGCGACCACCTCATCGCTCGCACCTTCGAAGCGCTGCAGGGCGCCCCGCGCGCGATCGTGCACCTCTACAACGCCGTCGCGCCCATCATGCGCCGCGTGGTGCTCGGCATGGACGAGGACCAGATCGTCGAACTCGCCAGCAGCCATGCCCGCATGTTCAACGAGTTCGCTGCCAAGCAGCCGAACACGAAGTGGACCTTCCAGTACTCGCCCGAGATGTTCTCGGGCACCGACGTTCACTTCTCCAAGCGCGTGGTCGACGCGGTGACCGAAGTCTGGGCGCCGACGCCCGAGCGCAAGTGCATCGTCAACCTGCCCACCACGGTCGAGCACTCCACGCCGAACATCTTCGCCGACATGATCGAGTGGATGCACCGCAACCTCGCTCGCCGCGACTCCATCGTGCTGTGCGTGCACCCGCACAATGACCGCGGCACCGGCACGGCGGCCGGCGAACTGGCCTTGATGGCCGGCGCCGAGCGCATCGAAGGCTGCCTCTTCGGCAACGGCGAGCGCACCGGCAACCTCGACCTGGTCAACGTCGCGCTCAACCTCTACACCCAGGGCGTCTCGCCGGAGCTCGACTTCTCGAACATCGACGAGATCCGCGCGACGGTCGAGCACTGCAACCAGATCCCGGTGCACCCGCGCCATCCGTACGTGGGCGACCTGGTCTACACCTCGTTCTCGGGCTCGCACCAGGATGCGATCAAGAAGGCCTTCGCGGCACGCAAGGACGGCGACATCTGGGAGATTCCGTACCTCCCCATCGACCCGAAGGACGTGGGCCGCAGCTACGAGGCCGTGATCCGCGTGAACAGCCAGTCGGGCAAGGGCGGCATGGCCTACCTGCTCGAGAGCGAATACGGCATCGAGATGCCGCGCCGCCTGCAGATGGAATTCATGCAGTCGGTGCAGCGCGTGATGGACGTGGCCGGCAAGGAGCTCACCGCCGCCGACCTCTGGCAGCTGTTCGTGCGCGAATATGGCATCGAGACCGCGCAATCGCTGCGGCACCGCCTGATCGAGGAGAAGAGCGAGGGCGCCGACGCCGCCGTGGCAATTCACGCCGACGTGCATTGGGACGGTGAAGTCCGCGCCATCGAAGGCCGCGGCAACGGCCCCATCGACGCCTTCACCCAGGCGCTGAGCCAGGCCACTGGCCATTCCGTGCGCGTGATGGACTACCACCAGCACGCCATCGGCGCGGGTGCCGACGCCAAGTCGGTGGCCTACCTGGAGCTTCGCGTGGACGGCAACCAGACGCTCTTCGGCGTCGGCGTGGACGCGAACGTGGTCACGGCCTCGCTGAAGGCGATCGTCTCGGGCGTGCAACGTGCGCGTGCTCGGGACGCGCACAGCGCACAATCGGTGGTTGAAGTCGCCTGACGCTGAAGCGCTGGTCCGGTCCGGACGCGCAGGAAGGGCGCGTACGAAGGAGAACCACGATGACCGACCAGCTGATCATTTTCGACACCACCTTGCGCGACGGCGAGCAATCGCCGGGCGCCTCGATGACGCGCGACGAGAAGATGCGCATTGCCAAGCTGCTGGAGCGGCTGAAGGTCGACGTCATCGAGGCAGGTTTTCCCGCCAGCTCGAACGGCGATTTCGAGGCGGTGAAGGCGATCGCCAACACGATCAAGGATTCGACGGTGTGCGGCCTCTCGCGCGCCAACGACCGCGACATCGGCCGCGCGGCCGAAGCCCTCAAGGGCGCGGCCCGCGGGCGGATCCACACCTTCATCGCAACTTCGCCGCTTCACATGGAAAAGAAGCTGCGCATGTCGCCCGACGAAGTCCATGAGCAGGCCAGGCTGGCCGTGCGCTTCGCGCGCAACCAGATCGGCGACGTGGAATTCAGCCCCGAAGACGGCTACCGCAGCGATCCAGACTTCCTGTGCCGCGTGCTCGAAACCGTGATCAACGAGGGCGCCACCACCATCAACGTGCCCGACACCGTCGGCTACGCCATTCCCGAGCTCTACGGCAACTTCATCAAGATGCTGCGCGAGCGCATTCCCAACAGCGACAAGGCGATCTGGTCGGTGCACTGCCACAACGACCTCGGCATGGCGGTGGCCAACTCGCTGGCCGGCGTGAAGATCGGTGGCGCACGCCAGGTGGAGTGCACCATCAACGGCCTGGGCGAGCGCGCGGGCAACTGCTCGCTCGAGGAGGTCGTCATGGCGGTGAAGACCCGCAAGGACTACTTCGGGCTCGACCTGCGCATCGACACCCAGCACATCGTGGCCGCGAGCCGCATGGTCAGCCAGACCACCGGCTTCGTGGTGCAGCCCAACAAGGCCGTGGTGGGCGCCAATGCCTTCGCGCACGCATCGGGCATTCACCAGGACGGCGTGCTCAAGGCGCGCGACACCTACGAGATCATGCGCGCGGAAGACGTGGGCTGGACCGCCAACAAGATCGTGCTGGGCAAGCTCAGCGGCCGAAATGCCTTCAAGCAGCGCCTGCAGGAGCTGGGCGTGGCAATGGACAGCGAAGGCGAGATCAATGCCGCCTTCCTGCGCTTCAAGGAGCTGGCCGACCGGAAGTCGGAGATTTTCGACGAGGACATCCTCGCGCTCGTCAGCGCCGAAGAGGTGTCGAACGTTGGTGAGCAGTTTGCTTTCGTCTCTCTCTCCCAGCACAGTGAAACCGGCGAGCGCCCCCAAGCGAAAATCGTCTTCACCGTCCAGGGCAAGGAAGTCACCGGCGAATCCGACGGGAATGGCCCGGTTGATGCTTCCCTGAAGGCCATCGAATCGCATGTCAAGAGCGGCGCCGAAATGGTTCTTTACTCTGTAAATGCCATCAGCGGCTCGACGGAAAGCCAGGGAGAAGTTACAGTCCGGTTACAAAACGCAGGGCGGGTAGTCAACGGTGTGGGAGCGGATCCCGACATCGTTGTCGCTTCGGCCAAGGCTTATTTGAGTGCGCTCAATAAGTTACAGAGCCAAGCTGAGAGAGTTGCGGCACAAGGTTAGGTTTTCGGGCGATCCTTGATATTCGAATGAAGAAGAGGATGCAAGTAACTGATATTGCGTGTCTTTTTTGATTTCGATACACTGCGGTCCTCGTTTGTCGCCGCTGGAGATTTTTTAATGCCTGAAGCCCGCCTAAGCCGAGTTTCCAGCCAGCGGTTCCTGCCCGCTTTCAAAGCCATCGCCGTCGCGCTCTGCGCCACGGCGTTTTTGCTGCCTGGCGCCCAGGCTGCCAAGAAGGAAAAGCCCGCCGCTGCCAAGGCCGCCGTCGCCAAGAAGGCGAAGGGGCCGGTGCCGGTCGAAGTCAAGCGCAACGCCGCTTCCTCGAAAACCGCCGCCGTCGCCAAGCGCGGCGGCCGTGCCGAAAAGGCCGAACGTGCCGAGAAGGTGGTTCGCGGCGGCCGCAACGTCGTTGCCACAATCCACAAGAAGAATGGCAAGACCGTGGTGGCCGTGCAGCGCCGCTCGGTGGTTCGCGTCGTCGAGGCACCTCCGCGCCAATCCTTCGGCCAGATGGCCGGCCTGCATGGAACCGAAGACGCGCTCGACCTGAAGTCGAGCGTCGCGCTGGTCATCGACCAGGACACCCACGAAGTGCTGTTCAGCAAGAACGACCACGCCGTGCTGCCGATCGCGTCGCTCACCAAGCTCATGACCGGCCTGCTGATCAGCGAGGCCCATCTGCCGAACGACGAGCTCATCACCATCACCCAGGACGACGTCGATACCGAAAAGCGCAGCAGCTCGCGCCTGACCGTCGGCACCACGCTCTCGCGCGGTGAACTGCTGCACCTGGCGCTGATGTCGAGCGAGAACCGCGCCGCGCACGCGCTGGGCCGCACCTATCCGGGTGGCCTGACGACCTTCGTGAGCATCATGAACGCCAAGGCCAAGATGCTCGGCATGAAGGACACGCGCTACGTGGAGCCCACCGGCCTGTCGAGCCGCAACCAGTCGAGCGCGCAGGACCTGGCGCTGCTGGTCAATGCCGCCTACGCCGATGCCACGGTTCGTTCGCTGTCCACTTCGCCTGAATACCAGGTCGAGGTCGGCAACCGCGTGCTGCAGTTCAACACCACCAACCGCCTCGTGAAGAGCCCCGATTGGGAAATCGGCGTGCAGAAGACCGGCTACATCTCCGAAGCCGGCCAATGCCTTGTGATGCAGGCCCGGGTGGCCGGCCGCAAGCTGATCATGGTGTTCCTGGATTCGGCCGGCAAGTTCAGCCGTATCGCCGACGCAGAGCGCGTTCGCCGCTGGGTGGAAGCCACCCATTCGGTCGGCTCGCCGGCAGCTTCGTCGCGCAACGCTGCTTACCAGGTGGCAGGCTGATCGACGGATCCGGTCTCCAGCTTCCCAACGAAAACAGGCCCTCGCAGGGCCTGTTTTGTTTTCGGAGGCTGCTCCGGGTCAGATGCCGGCCGAGCCGCCTGAAGGCGATGGCGGCATGGCCGACGTGCCTTCCTTGAACCCCAGCGCGCCCGAGATTTCATTGGCCGTGGCCTGCAGCTTGGGCAGCCAGCCCTCGTCCAGCCGGTCGGCCGGCGCGGAGATCGAAAGCCCCGCCACCAGCTTGCCCTGGTCGTCGTAGATGCCGGCGGCCATGCAGCGCACCCCCAGTTCCAGTTCTTCGTTGTCGCGGGCGATGCCGTACTGGCGTGCCTTCGACAGCTCCCGCTCGAGCGCGGGCAGCTGCGTGATGCTGTTGCGCGTGTGGCCCGCCAGGCCCGTGCGCGTGGCATAGCTTCGCACGCGTTGCGGGTCGTCCGCCGCCAGGAACAGCTTGCCGGTCGAGGTGAGGTGAAGGGCGGCGCGGCCGCCGATGGCGCGCACCACCTGCATGCCGGAGCGTTCGCTGTAGGAGCGCTCGATGTACACGATCTCGTCGCCTTGGCGCATGCTGAGGTTGACTGGCTGCTGCGTCAGCTTGTGCAGCTCGCGCATGGGGCCCAGGGCCGCATCGCGCACGTTGAGTCGGCCCTTGACCAGGTTGCCCAGCTCCAGCAGGCGCATGCCCAGCCGGTAGCTGCCGGCCTCGGGACGGTCGACGAAGCGGCCGACGGCCAGGTCGTTGAGGATGCGGTGCGTGGTCGACGGGTGGAGTCCCGTCTTTTCACTGATCTCCTTCAGCGAAATGGCGTCCTCGCGCGATGCCAGGACGTCGATCAGCGCGAACATGCGCTCGATCACCTGGATCACGGGAACGGCGGGAATGTCGGATTGGTTTTTTCTCATGGCGCTTGGCGGTGATGACCGGGCGCCATTTTACCTTGTGAAATCGCCCGGTGCCTGCCAGCGGCCATCCAACAACACTTCATGAGGGGAAAAGCGCGCCTTGTAGTTCATCTTCGGGCTGTGCTCGATCCAGTAGCCGAGGTAGACATGCGGCAGCCCGAGCTTTCGGGCCTGCTCGATCTGCCAGAGGACGCTGTAGGTGCCGTAGCCCGCGCTCGAATCGGGCTCGTAGAAGGTGTAGACGGCCGAGATGCCGTCGTTCAGCACGTCGAGGATCGACACCATCCGCAGCGCACCCGCGCTGCCGTCGGGCAGCGTTTCGCGAAACTCCACCAGGCGCGAATTGACCCGGCTCTGCAGCAGGAACTGGGTGTACTGGTCGATGCTGTCGTGATCCATGCCGCCACCCGCATGCCGGCCGTTCTGGTAGCGCAGGTAGAGCTGGTAGTGCTCCGGCATGAAGCACAGCTTGAGCACGCGCGCCTGGAGGTCGGCATGCTGCTTCAGCGCCCGGCGCTGGCTGCGGTTGGGCCGGAACTCGTTGGCCAGCACGCGCAGCGGAATGCACGCGCGGCAACCGTCGCAGTACGGCCGGTAGGTGAACATCCCGCTGCGCCGGAAGCCGCTGAGCACCAGGTCGGAGTAGGCGTCGTTGTGGATCAGGTGGCTGGGCGTGGCCACTTGCGAGCGGGCCTGCCGGTCCGGCAGGTAGCTGCAGGGGTAGGGTGCAGTCGCGTAGAACTGCAGTGTGTGAAGCGGGAGATCCTTGAGGTGCGTCACGTCGGGGAAGGAGATCGCGCGGAAAGGAGTTCGGACCAGTATACGGGGTCGAATCGCCACCGTGGGCCCTCTTGTCGGCGTGCCCCGGCGACGTGGGAGACGAATCGCTTGCGGGCCATTTCGCGTGCGCCCAGGCTGGCGAGGTGGGCCGTGTTCTGCTGGCAGTCGATCATCTGCACCCCGAAGTGGCGGCAGAGCGACACCAGCGCGGCCAGCGCGATCTTCGATGCGTCCGGCCGGCGGGTGAACATCGACTCGCCGAAGACCGCGCGGCCCAGCGCAACGCAGTAGAGGCCGCCGGCCAGTTCGCCGTCGATCCACGTTTCCACGCTGTGGGCGTGCCCGGCGCGGTGCAAATCCGTATAGGCGTTCACCATGTCCGGAACGATCCAGGTGCCCGACTGGCCCACCCGCGGCGAGCTCGAGCAGGCCTTGATGACCGCCGCGAAGTCATGGTCGATGCGCACCTCGCAGCCGGGCGTTTCGATGAAGCGCAGGAGGGTCTTGCGCAGGGAGCGGTGCAACTTGAAGTCGGCCGTCCGCAGCACCATGCGCGGATCGGGGCTCCACCAGAGGATGGGCTGGTCTTCGCTGAACCAGGGGAAGACGCAGTTGCCATAAGCCTGCATCAAAGTATCGACGTCGAGCGCGCCACCCGCGGCCAGGAGGCCGGGCACCGGGTCGGCCACGCCCCAGGCGGAGGCGGGGTCGGGCAGGGCATCTCCGGGTTCGAGCCATGGCAGTTGTCGCATGGGCATAGGTATACACGGCTTCGCAAATTCCGATCCAGTCGGCGAAAATCGCGTGTTGCCGATATCGCCAAAAGCGTTCGGCCGTATTCCACGGCGCCACAAAACCAGCCGGAAACCCTATAGTGCACAGCTTGTTTTCGCGCACCACGACAGATCAGGCAGGCCCGCGCACACGCCGGGGATCAGCATAAGAGGACCAAGTTGACAACTGAACTCAATCCCACCCGCTTCGGCAGCGGCCAGGCGGTGCGCCGCCTCGAGGACGAAAGCCTCCTGTCCGGCGCCGGACGCTACACCGACGACGTCACGCTCCCCGAACAGGCTCATCTCGTCTTCCTCCGGTCCTCGTATCCGCACGCGCGAATCCTCTCCATCGACACCAGCGCCGCCGCCGCCATGCCCGGCGTGCTGCGCGTGATCACCGGCGCGGAAATGGTCGAAGCCGGCGTCAAGCCCTTGCCCGGCGCGGCCGGCTTCAAGCGCGCGGACGGCAGCGACAGTGCCAGCCCGCCACGCTATGCCATCGCCCACGAGCGCACGCGCTTCGTCGGCGAGGTGGTGGCCGCGGTCGTGGCCGACACGGTTCAACAGGCGCGCGATGCCGCCGAAGCCATCATGGTCGACTACGAAGACCTGCCCATGGTGGTCGACCTCGCGAGCGCCACCGCCGACGGTGCGCCGCTGCTGTGCGAGGAAGCCACCGGCAACGTTGCCGCCGAGATGCGCCACGGCAGCAGCGAGGCCGCCACGGCCGCATTCGCCAAGGCCAGTCACGTGGTCGCGCTCGACGTGAACAACCAGCGCGTGGTCGCCCTGACCATCGAGCCGCGTTCCGTGCTCGCGGCGCGCGACGCCCAGACCGGCCGCCTCACGATCCGTATGAGCACGCAGATGCCCTCCGGCGTGCGAGATGCCGTCTGCGCCGCCATCGGCCTGCCCAAGGAAAAGGTGCGCGTGGTGGTCGGCGACGTTGGCGGCGGCTTCGGCATGAAGACCGGCGCCTACCCCGAGGACATCGCCGTTGCCTTCGCGGCGCTGCAGGTGAACCGGCCCGTGAAGTGGGTGGCCGACCGCAGCGAAGAGTTTCTCTCCAGCGCGCACGGCCGCGACATCGAGGCGCGCGCTGAGATGGCGCTGGACGCCGACGGCAGGATCCTGGCCCTGCGCATCAAGACCCTTGCCAACGTCGGCGCCTACGCCACCGGCACCGGCGTCGCGATCCAGCTGCTGATCGGTCCCTGGGTGCAGACCAGCGTCTACGACATCCAGACCATCGACTTCCACTTCAAGGCGGTGCTCACCAATACGGCCCCCACCGGCGCCTACCGCGGCGCTGGCCGGCCCGAAGCCATCTTCACCATCGAGCGGCTCATGGACGAGGCCGCGCGCCAGACCGGCATCGACCGCATCGTGCTGCGCCGGCGCAATTTCATTCGCCCCGAGCAGATGCCGTACAAGAACCCGATGGCGCAGACCTACGACACCGGCAACTTCGAGTCGGTGATGGACCAGGCGCTCACGCTCGCCGACTGGCAGGGCTTCGAGACCCGGGCGGCGGAGTCGGCCGGCCGGGGCAAGCACCGGGGGCTGGGCATCGCCACCTTCCTCGAATGGACCGGCGGCAACGTGTTCGAGGAGCGAGTCACGGTCTCGGTGCAGGCCGACGGCGTGATCGAGGTGTTCTCCGCCGTCAACGCCATGGGGCAGGGCATCGCCACCTCGCTGGCTCAGCTTGCCGTGGATGCCTTCGGCGTGCCCATCGAGAAGGTGCGCGTGGTGCTGGGCGACACCGACCGCGGCGACGGCTTCGGCAGCGCCGGATCGCGTTCTCTCTTCACCGGCGGCTCGGCCGTGCGAATCGGCGCCGAGCGCACCATCGACAAGGCGCGCGAACTGGCCGCGCAGGAGTTCGAGGCCTCGCTCGACGACATCGTCTACAGCCGAGGCGTCTTCAACGTGGCCGGCACCGACCTCGAACTAGACCTCTTCACCCTGGCGGCCAAGCAGCCGGGGCGCGAGATCTTCGTCGACTCCACCAGCACCGTGGCGGGCCCCACCTGGCCCAACGGCTGCCACATCTGCGAGATCGAGATCGATCCGCCCACCGGCGAGATCAGCGTGGTGGCCTACAGCTCGGTCAACGACGTGGGCCGCGTCATCAACCCGATGATCGTGCGCGGCCAGCTCGAAGGCGGCGCGGTGCAGGGCATCGGCCAGGCGCTTTACGAGCAGGTGGTGTACGACCACGAGACCGGCCAGCCCGTCACCGGCAGCCTGATGGACTACGCCGCCCCGCGCGCGGACATCGTCGACACCATGTTCAACATGGAGATGGACGAGTCGACGCCCTGCAAGAACAACCCGCTGGGCGTGAAGGGCGTGGGCGAACTGGGCACCATCGGCGCCACGCCGGCCATCGTGAATGCGGTGGCGGATGCCTTCGCGCGCAACGGCTTGGCCACGCGCGCACCGCGCCTGCACATGCCGCTGAGCCCTGCGCGTGTCTGGCAGGCGATGCAAACGGTCGATTGAGCAATCGTTTTCGTGGGGCAGAAAGGCGTCGGCCATGCTTGTCACCAACGAAGTACAGACCGACGCGATCCGCATCGCCAGCTACCGCTGCGACGCGGGTCCCGACGCACAGCCCTTCACTGAGTTGCACGAAGGCTATTCGGTCTCGTACGTGCGCAAGGGCAGCTTCGGCTATCGCACGCGCGGCAATGCCTATGAACTGGTCGCCGGCTCGGTGCTGGTCGGCTGCCCGGGCGACGAGTACGTCTGCACGCACGACCACCATGTCTGCGGCGACGAGTGCCTTGCTTTCCACCTCTCGCCCGGCTTCGTCGACCTGATCGGCGGCGATGCCAGGACCTGGCGCACCGGCGGCGTGCCGCCGCTGGCCGAGCTCGTCGTCATCGGCGAACTGGCGCAGGCAGCGGCCGATGGCCAGAGCGATGTCGGGCTGGACGAACTGGGCATGTGGTTCGCGAGCCGCTTCGTCGAAGTCGTTTCCGGCAAGGCGAAGCCCAAAGTGCCTTCGTCGGCCATCTCACGCGACCGCCGCCGCGCGGTCGATGCGGCGATGTGGATCGACGCCAACCTGCAGCACGACATCGGCCTCGACGGCGCCGCAGCCGAAGCCGGCCTGAGTTCCTTCCACTTCCTGCGGCTGTTCTCGCAGGTGCTGGGCGTCACGCCGCACCAGTACCTCGTGCGCTCGCGGTTGCGCCATGCCGCGCGCCTGCTGGCCGACGACGACAGCCGGCCCGTGACCGATGTGGCGCTGGACGTGGGCTTTGCCGACCTCAGCAACTTCGTGCGCACCTTCCATCGCGCAGCGGGCGTGTCGCCAGGCGGCTTTCGCAAGGCGGCCAAGGGCGACCGCAAGATTCTCCAAGAGCGCATCGCGGCGCTCTTCGATGATGGACTCCTGATCAACACATCGAGCAGGAAGCCATCATGTACGACCACATCGGACTGAAAGTCAAAGACCTCGCCGCGAGCCGCCGCTTCTACGAGGCCGCGCTTGCGTCGCTCGGCCACGTGCCGGGCCCGTACGACGACAGCTACGCAGGCATCGGCCCGGCCAACGAGCCGGCGCTGTGGCTCTACGCCGCCAAGGGCGTGAAAGGGCCGGGCACGCACATCGCATTTCGCGCGCCGAACCACGAGGCCGTGGCCGCCTTCCACAAGGCCGGCCTGAAGGCGGGCGGCACCGACAACGGCGGCGCGGGCCCGAGGCCGGACTACAGTCCGACCTACTACGCGGCTTTCCTGATCGACCCCGACGGCAACAACGTCGAGGCGGTCTGTCCCTGAAGCGAGGTTCGACGCCATGGCCACCGTCTACAAGGAATTCATCGTCGAGGCGAGCGCGGCGCAGGTCTGGGACGCACTGCGCGACTTCAACGCGGTGCACACGCGGCTCGCGCCGGGCTTTCTCACGGCCTGCACGATCGACGCGGAGGGCGCGCGCGTCCTCACCTTCGCCAACGGCATTGTTGCGCGCGAGGTGCTGGTGGGCATCGACGATGCCCATCGCCGGCTGGCCTACACCGTCACTGGCGGGCAGGCGAAGCACCATCACGCAACCGCGCAGGTGTTCGAGGAGGGCACAGGCCGCTCGCGCTTCGTCTGGATCACCGACGTGCTGCCCGACGCCATGGCTGCCTACATCGGGCCGATGATGGAGCAGGGCGGGGCGGCCATGAAGGCCGCGCTGGAAGGTCGCCCCGCCCCGGTTGCGGCAGCCTAGAAGTCCTCGAGCGGCAGCCCGACGTAGTTCTCCGCCAGCGCGGTGGAGGCTGCGTTCGAATGCACGAGATAGTCGAGCTCGGCTTCCTGGATCTTCTGGCCGAAGGCGCCCGTCTCCGGAAAGCGGTGCATCAGCGAGGTGAACCACCACGAGAAGCGCTCGGCCTTCCAGACGCGGCGCAGGCACAGGTCGGAGTAGCGGTCGAGCGCCGAGGCCGACTTCTCGCCGTAGAAGATCTCGAAAGCGCGCGAGAGATACCCCACGTCGGCGGTCGCGAGGTTCAGGCCCTTGGCGCCCGTCGGCGGCACGATGTGCGCCGCGTCGCCCGCCAGGAAGAGCGAGCCGAAGCGCATCGGCTCGGCGACGAAGCTGCGCAGCGGCGCGATGCTCTTTTCCAGCGAAGGGCCGGTCACCAGGCGCTCGCGTGCCTCGGGGTCGAGACGTTCGCGCAGCTCGTTCCAGAAGGCCTCGTCGCTCCAGTTCTCCACGCGCTCCTCGGTGGGCACCTGCACGTAGTAGCGGCTGCGCGTGGCGCTGCGCATGCTGCACAGCGCGAAGCCGCGCTCGGTGTTGGCGTAGATGAGTTCATGCGAAACCGGCGGCACGTCGGCCAGCACGCCGAGCCAGCCGAAGGGGTAGATCTTCTCGTAGGTCTGGATCGCATCGGCCGGAACGCTGGCGCGGCTCACGCCGTGGTAGCCGTCGCAGCCGGCGATGAAGTCGCATTCGATCTCGTGCGTCTGGCCGTCTTTCTCGTAGCGCACGCGCGGCTTGCCCGACTGGAAGTCGTGCAGGCTCACGTTGGCTGCGCTGTAGATGGTGGTGAGCCCTTCGGCCGCGCGCGCTTCCATCAGGTCGCGCGTCACTTCGGTCTGGCCGTACACCGTCACCTGCTTGCCGCCGGTGAGGCCGTGCATGTCGATGCGGTGGCGCGCGCCCTTGAAGAGCAACTCGATGCCCTCGTGCGGCAGGCCCTCGGCCTTCGCACGGGTGTCGACGCCGGCACGCGCCAGCAGGTCCATGGTGACCTGCTCCAGCACGCCGGCGCGGATGCGGCCGAGCACGTAGTCGCCGCTCTGGCGCTCGACGATGACGTTGTCGATGCCTGCCTTGAACAGAAGCTGCCCGAGCAGCAGGCCGGCGGGACCGGCTCCGATGATGGCGACCTGGGTGCGCATGTTTGGTGTCTCCGAGAGGGTTTCGTGGAGCGTAGGCCGCCCCGGTCGTGCTGTGGAGGTCGCTTGCTCGGCTGTGTGCGATCATGCGAATGCGTGCGCGATCATCGCGCAACACTTCCACAGACGACGAACCACCTCTTCCATCCATCGAAGAATGAGCATCGCCAAGGCCGATTTCATCGAGGGCATCGCCAAGGGAATGGCGGTGCTCGAAAGCTTCGACACCGAGCGCCAGCGCCTGAACGCCACGCTGGCCGCCGAGCGCGCCGGCCTCACGCGCGCCGCCGCCCGCCGCCACCTGCTGACGCTGGCCCACCTGGGCTACCTGGAAACCGACGGCAGCTATTTCTGGATGGCGCCGAAGGTGCTGCGCTTCTCGGGCAGCTATCTCGCCTCGTCGCGCCTGCCGCGCGCGCTGCAGCCCACGCTGAACCGCCTCGCGGCGCAGACCGGCGAGTCGTTCTCGGCCGTGGTGCTCGACGGGGAGGAGGTCGTCATCGTCGCGCGCAGCGGCACCTACGGCACGCCGACCCGCGTGCTCGCGTACGGCCTGCACCTGGGCGCGCGGCTGCCCGCGCATGCCACTTCCACCGGGCGCGTGCTGCTGGCGGCGATGGCGCCGACCCAATTCACGCAGTGGCTCAAGGGCCGGCACCTGGCGCGGCTCACGCCCCGCACGGTGACGCAGGCGCGGGGCCTGCGGCAGCTGATCGCCCGTGCGCGCAAGGACGACTACTGCTTCGCCAGCGAGGAACACGAACTGGGCGTGCAGGCGCTGGCCGTGCCGCTGCGCGACATGCAGGGCCGCACGGTGGCGGCGCTCAACGTGGTGCTCTCGGGCACGCGCTACCAGGAGGAGGCGCTGCAGCGCGAGATGCTGCCGTTGCTTTTCGAAGCCGCGCGCGAAGTGCGGTCTTTGCTGTGAGCTCCGAGCCGATCTGAACTTTGGCTGCGGCCCGCGCCTCGAATCCCCGAAACGGACACAACCATGCGACTCCTCCTCCTCGAAGACGACGTGATGATCGGCGAAGCGGTGCTCGACCTGCTGCGCGCCGAACAGTACGCGGTGGACTGGGTGAAAGACGGCGAGGCCGCCGAAACGGCCCTGCGCACCCAGCAATACGACCTCGTGATGCTCGACCTCGGCGTGCCGCGGCGCGACGGGCTCGAGGTGCTGCGCAACCTGCGCGCGCGCAAGCAGCGCATGCCGGTGCTGATCGCCACCGCGCGCGACTCGGTGCAGCAGCGCATCGAAGGCCTCGATGCCGGCGCCGACGACTACGTGCTCAAGCCCTACGACCTCGACGAGCTGCTGGCCCGCATCCGCGCCTTGCTGCGCCGCGCAGCGGGGCGCGCCGAGCCGGTGTACGAGCACATGGGCGTGAGCATCAACCCGGCCACGCGCGAGGTCACGGTGGCCGGCCAGCCGGTGGTGCTGTCGGCGCGCGAATGGGCCGTGCTGGAGCCCCTGCTGGCCAGGCCCGGCATGGTGCTGTCGCGGGCCCAGCTCGAGGAGAAGCTCTACAGCTGGAAGGACGAGATCAGCAGCAACGCGGTCGAGGTGTACGTGCACGGGCTGCGCAAGAAGCTCGGCGCGGAGTTCATCCGCAACGTGCGAGGCGTCGGCTACATGGTGCCAAAACTATGACTCGCCCCCAGGCTGCGCGCACTTCGTGTCGCTTCGCCAACCCCCTTCCGGGGGCGACGTCTACGGGCCGGCGAAGCCGGTCCCGTGACGTCCCGCGAAGGGGGCGTGTATGAGGCGGTTGTTTGGGGCGCTGACCGGCTCGCTGCGCGCGCGGCTGCTGTGGTTCCTGCTCGCGGCGATCGTGCTGGCCGCGGGGGCGCAGGCGCTGGTGGCCTACCGGACGGTGCTTGCAGAGGCCGACGACATCTTCGACTACCACATGCAGCAGATGGCGCTGTCGCTGCGCGCGGGCCTGCCGCCGAGCGCCGCGGTGGGTGGGCTGGGCGCCGCCGAGCAGAACTTCGATTTCGTCGTGCAGGTATGGACGGCCGACGGCGTGCGCATCTTCGAATCGGCGGAGCAGGCCGCGCTGCCGCAGCTGGCGGTGCTGGGCTTCGCCGACGTGAACGCGCGCGGCACCACGTATCGCGTGTTCTCGATGCAGACGCGCGGGCTGGTGATCCAGGTGGCGCAGGACATGGCGGCGCGGCGCCACATGGCCGGCACGCTGGCGCTGCGCACCATCGCGCCGGTGGCGCTGATGGCGCCGCTTCTGATGCTGGTCGTTTGGTGGGTGGTGAGCCGGTCGCTCGCGCCGGTGGCGCGCGTGCGAAGGCAGGTGGCCTCGCGCCAGGCGGACGATCTTTCCCCGGTGAGCGAGGAGAACCTGCCCGACGAGGTGCGCCCGCTGGTACAGGAGTTGAACCTGCTCTTCGACCGCGTGCGCCATGCCTTCGATGCGCAGAAGCACTTCGTCGCCGATGCAGCGCACGAGCTGCGTTCGCCCCTGGCCGCGCTCAAGCTGCAGGTGCAGGGCCTGCAGCGCGCGCCCGACGATGCCTCGCGCGAGCTCGCCGTGAGCCGGCTTGTGGCGGGCATCGACCGCGCGACGCGGCTGGTCGAGCAGATGCTCGCGCTGGCCCGGCATGAGGCCAGCATGGCGGCCGGAGCCAAGCCCGAGCCGGTCGACCTGGCCGAGGTCGCGCGGCTCGCGGTGTCCGACGCGGTGGCGGCTGCGCAGGCGAGAGGCATCGACATCGGCATTGCGCATGCCGACGAGGCTGCGGTGGTGCACGGCCAGTCGGAAGCTCTGCGCATGCTGCTGCGCAACCTGCTGGAGAACGCGATCAAGTACACGCCGGTCGAGGGCCGGGTCGACATCGGCATCGCGCGCCAGGGCGATGCTGTCGAACTCACCGTGGACGACAGCGGACCGGGACTGCCCCCCGAGGAGCGCGAGCGGGTGCTCGACCGGTTCTACCGCTCGGGTGAATCGCAGGTGCCGGGCAGCGGCCTGGGGCTGTCCATCGTCAAGTCGATCGCCGACCTGCACGGGGCGACGGTGGCGCTCGACCAGTCGCGCAGCCTCGGCGGGCTGCGCGTGCTGGTGCGCTTTCCAGCGCGCGCCTGAGCCCCTTGCGGCGGCGCCGCGCGGTTTAAGCGGCGCTTAAGTCAGACCCGCGACATTCCTTTCATCGTTTTGCGTCCATACGCCTTGAAAGGAACCGACAAATGAACTCACGTCTGACTTCTCCCCGTGCCCTGGCCATCGCGCTGGCAAGCGCCGGCGTGATCGGTGCCGTCGGCGCCGGCGCCTACACCAGCGCCCGCGCCGTGGGCGCGCCGACCACGAATGCCGTCGCCACCGCGCCGGCCGCCATGGTCACGCTGCCCGACTTCTCGACGATCACTTCGCGCGACGGCCCGGCCGTGGTCAACATCAGCGTGACCGGCACCATGAAGGCCTCCGACGACGAGGCCGCCGCGGAGATCCAGGGCATCGATCCCGACGACCCGATGTTCCAGTTCTTCCGCCGCTTCCAGGGCCAGATGAACCCGCGCGGCCAGCAACAGCAGCGCGAGGTGCCGGTGCGCGCGCAGGGCTCGGGCTTCATCGTCGACCCCAGCGGCATCATCATCACCAACGCCCACGTCGTGAAGGACGCGAAGGAAGTCACCGTCAAGCTCACCGACCGCCGCGAATACCGCGCGAAGGTGCTGGGCGCCGACGCCAAGACCGACATCGCGGTGCTCAAGATCGACGCGAAGAACCTGCCGGTGCTCGCGCTGGGCAAAACCAAGGACCTGAAGGTCGGCGAATGGGTGCTGGCCATCGGCTCGCCCTTCGGCTTCGAGAACACCGTGACGGCCGGCGTGGTGAGCGCCAAGGGCCGCTCGCTGCCCGACGACAGCTACGTGCCCTTCATCCAGACCGACGTGGCCGTGAACCCCGGCAACTCCGGCGGCCCGCTGCTCAACACGCGCGGCGAGGTGGTCGGCATCAACTCGCAGATCTACAGCCGCAGCGGCGGCTACCAGGGCGTGTCGTTCGCGATCCCGATCGACGTGGCGATCCAGGTGAAGGACCAGATCGTCGCCACCGGCAAGGCGCAGCATGCGCGCCTGGGAATCGCGGTGCAGGAGGTGAACCAGGCCTTCGCCGATTCGTTCAAGCTCGACAGGCCCGAAGGCGCGCTGGTCTCCAACATCGAGAAGGGCGGCCCCGGCGACAAGGCCGGCCTGAAGGCGGGTGACGTGATCCGCAAGGTCGACGGCCAGCCCATCGTGTCCTCGGGCGACCTGCCGGCTGTGATCGGCCAGCAGGCGCCGGGCAAGAAGGTCACGCTCGAAGTGTGGCGCCAGGGCGAACGCCAGGAGCTGCAGGCCAAGCTCGGCGATGCGAGCGACAAGCCCGCCAAGGTCGCGAAGGCCGATGCCGACGTGGGACAGGGCAAGCTGGGCCTGGCGCTGCGTCCGCTGCAGCCGCAGGAAAAGCGCGAAGCCTCGGTCGACAACGGCCTGCTGATCGAGGATGCGGCCGGCCCCTCCGCCCAGGCCGGCGTGCAGGCGGGCGACGTGCTGCTCGCCATCAACGGCACGCCGGCGCAGAGCGTGGAGCAGGTGCGCGAGGTGGTGGCGAAGGCCAGCAACAAGTCGGTGGCGCTGTTGATCCAGCGCGGCGAAGACAAGATATTCGTGCCCGTCCGCATCGGCTGAGCTCGCCCCTGCAGACATGACGTCTCCCGCCCAGAGCCTCTCGGCGCACATCCTGCCCACGTCGGCCACCATGATCGGCGTGTGCATGACGGTGATGTCCATCGGGCACCTCGGGCCGCGCGACGACATGCGGCTGCTGATCGACCGCCTTCTCGCGGTGGACGCGCTGGTCTTCCTGGCCAGCGCGTTGCTGTCTTTCATCTCGATGCGCTCGCGCAGCTCCGGCGCGAAGCTGGAGGCGTGGGGCGAGATGGTCTTCATCGCCGGCCTCGGGCTGCTGGCGCTCGGCGCGGTGACGCTGGCCTTCGCCTTGCGCTGACTGCGCGGCGCCTCAGGCGGGCGAGCAGGGCCAGTCGAGCTGCATGCGCGTGCCGCCGGCGGCCGGGTCCGCCGTCTCGATCTGCAGCCGCGCGCCGATGGACTGCGCGCGCGCACGCATGTTGGCGATGCCGTGGCCCGTTCTCCCACCATTGGCCGGCGCCGAAGGCAGGCCGCGCCCGTTGTCGGTGAGCATGATGCGCACCAGCGAAGGCGTCTCTTCCCCGTGCCAGCTCGCGTGCATCACGATGCGCGTGGCGCCCGCATGCTTGAGCACGTTGGTGAAGGCCTCCAGCAGGATGCGCTGCAGCTGCAGGGCCGCCTGCGCGGCGAAGGGCTCCAGTTGCGGGATCACTTCCACGTCCCACACCAGCTCGATGCCGGCGGCGTCGAGCCGCGGTTGCAGGCGGTAGCGCAGCGTGGCCAGCACGGTGGCCAGGTCGTCGTGCGTGGGCTGCAGCGAATCGACGGCCATGCGCATCTCGTCGAGCGCGAGCTTCACGTGTTCCTCGATCACCGTGCGGTCTGGTTTGGCCTGCGTCACCACGTTGAGCAGCCCGACCAGCTGCGAGCCCACGCCGTCGTGGATCTCCCGCATGATGCGCTGCCGCTCCAGCAGCACGGCCTGTTCCTGCTGCTGCTGGCGCATGGTGTCGAAGGCGCTGCGCAACTGGTCCTCGCGCTCGGCCACCCGGGCCGCGAGGTTGGCGTTGAGCGCGCGGTAGTCGGCCACGGTGCGGCTGTAGCGCTCGACCACCAGGCCGGCCAGGATCATCACGAAGAAGAACATCGCGTGCGCCGTGAGCGTGTAGTAGGCGCCGCCGAAGAGGCCCATGCGCACCAGCAGCAGGTCGTGCGCGCCGGCCAGGATGGCCAGCGTGCCCGCCGCCATCAGCACGCCCGCGATGCGGCGCCGGTCCACCAGCGCGCCGTACACCACGTAGGGCAGGCAGATGATGCTGATGCACTGCAGGATGACGAGGCCGCCGGTCCACAGCAGCGGCTGCGCGAAGGCGAAGGAGGCGCAGGCCAGCGTGACCGACAGCGCGAGCGCGGTGTAGATGGAGCGCACCAGCCACGGCGGATTGCGCTCCAGCACCAGCAGCACGAAGCGCGCGATCAGCCCGATGTGGCAGGCATAGCAGACAGCCACGATGGCGCCCCACAGCGGCCAGGGGATGGCCATGTCGGGCCACACGCGGTCGAGATTGCGCGCCACGCCCGACAGCGCCGCCAGCGCGAAGCAGCCATAGAGCGCGTCGCGCTGGCGCAGCCACAGCCCGCCGGCGATGCCGCCCATCAGCAGCAGGCTCACCGCGTAGACGATCGCCGATGTGTTGCGCCAGTTCTGCCGCGCACGGTAGACCGCCGCCAGCGAGGCCTCGGGGCCGTAGTGGATGCTGGCCAGCCCCGCGCCGCGCTGACGCTGGATGGTGGTGCGCACCATCAGCGACTGCGGCTGGCCGTCCTGCTGCAGCACGGCCGGCACCGGCACCAGCAGGTTGCTCTTGGAGGCGTCGTAGTTCGGCACGCCCAGCGTGCCGTAGCTGGCCACCAGCGCGTCGTTGAACGAGATCGCCACCTGGTTGCCCGCGCCCGAGAGCAGCAGGGCCGCGGACTTGCCGGCCGGCACGGCGGCGGCGGGCAGCTCGATGCGGTAGGTCGCCTTGCCGCCGCGGCCGGGGAACTCGTGGTCCCAGCGGAAGGGAAGCTCCACCCGGCGCTGTTGCGTCGGCAGGCCGTCGGGTTCGAGCACGGCCTCGGCCGAGGGCACATCGAAGGCGTCGGGTGCTTCCGCGGCGTCGGCGCGGTGGCCCGCCGACGCCAGGGCGAGCCATAGGCACAAGGCGGCGAGCAGCAGGCGGCGCAGGCCGCCGGCGGTCACGCTAGGGAAGCCAGCCGAGGTTGCGGGCCTCGAACACAGCTTCCGATTTGTTGTGCACATCCAGCTTGCCGTAGATATTGCGGATATGGGTTTGGACAGTCGAGGCCGAGACTCCCATCTGCACCCCGACTTCGACATAGGTGAAACCACGAGAGACCAGGTCGAGCACCTCGAACTCGCGCGGCGACAGGCGCTCCGGGGCGACCGTCGCGGTGCCAGCAGCCTTGGCCGCCGCCTGCTCCCTGGGTGCGGCGCCCGAATGGGCCTGCCAGCGGCGCAGCAGCTTGCGCGCGATCACCGGCGACATCGGCGAGCCGCCGGCGCGCAGGTGGCGGATGTGGGTGGCGAGATCGGCCTCGGTGCCGTCCTTCAGCAGGTAGCCGCTGGCGCCGGCCTCGAATGCCTGGACCATGTTGGCCTCGTCGCCGAAGATCGAAAGCACCATCACCGCGCAGGCGGGCTGCATGTTGCGGCACTGGCTGATCACCTGCAGCCCGGGCCGGTCGGGCAGGCCGAGGTCCACCAAAAGCACGTCGATCGGGTTGTCGACCAGCCAGCGCAGGATGTCGCTGGCGTTGGAGGCGCTGTAGGCCAGGCTCAGGGACGGGTCCGCGTCGACCACGCGCGAGATGCGTTCGCGCATGCCGGTGTCGTCTTCGACGAGGGCGACCTGTGTTTCCGCGGTCATGCCTGGTGCACCGGGTTGTGGAGGCTGGATGCGCTCATGCATGACGTGACGATGAGGCGCATGGGAAAGAAGGCCTTGGATTTCTGCTGGATGGCACAAAGGGTAGGGGGCGGCTTGCGGGCTGCCCATCCTATATACGGGGGAGGCGGCCTACGGTTTTCGGTGGCTGCCCGCCGCCTTGCCCGCTGACCTTGCGAGACGCGAAGCAACGAGGGCGAGGTGCTCGACCAGTTCACGAGGCGATTCGACCTCGAAATCGTACGGCAGGCAACCGAGCCAGACCGACAGCGCGTCGAGCGAATTGGCGCCGGTGGCGATGCGGGTGGCGCCTTTGCCGGCGTCCTGCGGCGTGCCGCTGACCCAGCCGAGGTAGGGCTCGAGCGCGCCGGCGGGTGCGTGCACCACCACCTGCGCGTGATGCAGGTAGGGGGAGACCTTCAGCGCATGCTCCATGTAGCTCGCGACGTCGCCATGGGGCAGCCGGCGCGGCGTGAAGCGCTCGCCGGTGGGCTCGGGATCGACGATGCGGTCGAGGCGGAAGGTGCGCCAGTCCTCGCGCGCGGTGTCCCATGCCAGCAGGTACCAGCGCCGTCCCGTCTGCACCACGCGATGCGGCTGCGCAGTTCGCTCGGTGAGGGCGTCGTGGTGGTCGCGGTAGCCGAAGCGCAGTTCGAGCCGCTCGGTGCACGCTTCGGCCAGGAAGGACACCGCCTTCAGCCGCACGGGCGACTTGTCGTGCATCACCGGCACCACCGATGCGCGCACGCTGTCGAGCCGGCGGCGCAGGCGCGGCGGCATCAGTTGCTCGAGCTTGGCCAGCGCGCGCATCGAGGCGTTCCCGATGTCGCCCGTGGCGCCGGCCGGGTTGCCCAGGCCGAGCGCGACCGCGATGGCTTCCTCGTCCTCCAGCAGCAGCGGCGGCATCGCTGTGCCCGCGCCCAGCCGGTAGCCGCCGGCCACGCCGGAGGTGGAATCGACCGTGTAGCCCAGGCTGCGCAGGCGGTCGACGTCGCGGCGCAGCGTGCGCTCGGTGATGTCGAGCCGGGCGGCGAGGTCGGCGCCCGTCCAGGAGCGCTGCGCCTGGAACAGCGAAAGGAGGCGGATCAGGCGTGCGGTAGCAGACAGCATGCGCGCATCATGCCTGCAATCGAGGACAGGATCTGTCCGCAATGGGTCGTAACCTTGCTTCCACTTTCAACCCCCGCACCGCGGAGCACAGGACACCGACCCATGAAGAAGACATACAACGGCAGCTGCCATTGCGGCAAGGTGCGCTTCCAGGCCCTGATCGATCTGGCCGAAGGCACCGGCAAGTGCAATTGCTCGATCTGCACCAAGACCCGCGCATGGGGCGCGATCGTGAAGCCGGATGCCTTCACGCTGCTGGCGGGGGAGGGGGAACTGTCGCTGTACCAGTTCAACTCTCACAGCACCAAATGGCTGTTCTGCAGGAACTGCGGCGTGCGCTCTTTCGGACGTGGCAACGTGCCCGAGATCGGCGGCGCCTACGTGAGCGTCGCGGTGAACTGCCTGGACGACGTGACGCTGGAGGAACTGTCGACGGCGCCCGTCCGGTACATGGATGGGCGCAACAACAACTGGTTCGAGGCGCCGGCCGAGACGCGCTACCTCTGAGCGAGGCGGGCCCGGCCGGCGGGTTGTTGCCTTCTTACTTGCGGCGGCGGGTTGCCGGCGCGGCGCCGGGCGCCGAGGTCTGCGAGGGAGCCGCTCCGCCGTCCACGCCCAGACGGCCGCCGCCGCCCAGGCCCTGGCCGCGCACCGTCTGCGCCTTGTAGTTGCGCAGCGAGCGGACCATCTGGTTGAAGGCGTCCATGAAGGCCGCCGCGATCACCTTGCCCTGCGGCGTACGGGTGTAGCCGCCGATGCCGCCGGCGGCGGAGAGGCCGCCCAGGCCGGCGAAGCCCGCGAAGTCGGTCTTGGAAGCACTGCCTTCGGCGGCAGCGACCTGCACGCCCGAGCGGTTGTCGATCAGCGTCAGCAGCGCGCTGGCTTCCTTGGTCTGCAGGCTCGCGCCGAGGTTGGCGATGGCACGGCCGCGGCCTCCGCCCACCAGGCCGCCGAGCGCACCGCCCAGGCCACCGGCGTCGCTATTGCTGAACACGATCTCGGGCGAGAGTCCGTAGTCGGACGCCACCATCTGGCCGCGGCCGAAATTGCTGCCGCCGCGCATTTCGCCCGACTGCATCAGCGCGCGTTCGCGCGTCATCGCGTTCATGCCGGCTGCGCTGCGCTCGACCACCACGAAGCAGTTCGACTGCTGCACCAGCAGGCGCAGCAGGTTGGCCGTGGGAGGCAGCTTGTATTCGCCGGTGAGGATGGTGTACCAGCCCGCGTTCACGTTCTCGATCAGCGAGACCGTGCCCAGCGGCGAATCGCAGCGCTCGAGCTGGCTGCTTTCGCCGGAGGTTGCGGCGCCGGCGGCGCTGCCGGTGGCCACGGTCTTGGCCGACTGGCTGCCCATTTGCATGTCCATGGTCTGGCAGCCCGAAAGGGCCAGCAGGCCGGCGAGTGCGCTTGCGAGAGAGAGTTTAGAAAAAGCCATGTCCCGATCTGGTCAAGTGAAAAGAATGCGGCGCCCGTTGCGGACGTCACTTGTCAAGATCGAAGATGGATCTGCCTTGGCCTGTATGACCTCCCGATTCGACGCGCCGCCGGCGACCGCGCGACGATACGGTCCGAGAATCCGGCACACCAGTGCCGAAAGTCATGTGCATGTTCGCGCGGCCTGGTCGCTTGCCGTCCACCGCGCGGGTGGCGCCTCGACCAGAGTCCGAAACCGGGGACGCGTGGGCAACGGCAACCCATGTCCTCGATCGCTCCTGTCGCTGCCGTCGTGCAGGCGCGCTGCGCAGGGGACGGGCGGGAGAAGCGGGGCGATTCTATTACTTTGGAAACGTTTGGAAGCGCGGTGAAACAACGGCCGTGCCTGCGCCGCCGGCCGTCGAGGAGGAACGCCACGAAGCAGCGGCCCCGAAAGTTACAGTCGGGCCCTCACTTCCAGGAGTTTTCAGATGGCGACCAAGAAGAACATCGTTGGAGAAGCAGCCTTGGAACTGACCCGCCAGCAGGTGCAGCAGGCGCTGGCCATCGCGGGAGCCTCGAAATTCGGCGGCGCGGCCGACCCGGCCTTCGTCGGCTCCATCCTGGTGGCCCTGGCGGTCAACACGAGCTCCGTGAGCGCGACCATCGACAGCGCCAAGGACCGCACCAGCGCCGTGATCAAGCACTGAGCGAACGACCGGCCTCAGCGCGTGTAGTCGCCGCTGGCCTCCGGCTGGAAGAGCACCGCCGACACGCGCGCGGAGCGCTCCACGCCGTTGGGCATGCGCCAGCAGGCGAGCGCGCCGGCCTTCACGCCCAGCAAGCCGATGCCGACCGGCGACAGCACCGAGACGAAGCCTGCACCGGGCTGCGAATCGCCCGGATAGCACAGCGTGATCTGCTGGCGCTGGCCAGTGGCAGGGTCTTCGATCTCCACCTGGGAATTCATCGTCACGAGGTCTGCCGGGACTTCGCGCGAGGGCAGCACGTCCGCTGCGTCGAGCAGTTCGGCGAGCGCCGGCGGAAGCTGGTGATCCGCCAGTTTGCCCAGGCGGACGAAATCGAGTTCGGTGAGCGTGCGCTCTCCGTGAATGGTTGCAAGCATGAAGCACTCCAATCGAGTGCGGCGCCGTCAGCGAGTAATGAAATGAACGGCGTCGCGGCCGCGCGGCGGGTGCCCGGCGGTCAATGGTTCGCGCATCAAAAGGAAGGGTAGCGGACCGCCGGGCTCAGGAAAGTGCGCAAGTGCGTCGGTAGGCGGCCATGGTCGCCGCGGTCGCGACATCGCCGGCGCGCGCTGCATCGAGTGCAGCGTGCTTGCGGGAGTCGAACGAAAGACGGGCCATTCGCACGAGTGTAGGGATGCCTCACGGGGCCATCAAGCAATGGCCTCACGTGACGCGGGATGTGCGGGGCATCGCGTTCCAGCCGCGCTGGTCTTACTCACGCCACGCTCGTGCGGCGGATGGGAATGAGCAGATCGGTGCGCAACTCCGCCTGCGAGACCTGTCGCGGCGAATTCAGGTAGTGCTCCAGCGTGGGCCGGTCGTCGGGCTCGTAGCCGCTGGCGGGCAGCCAGCGGATGTAGAGGGCGCGCACGGCGGCGTTGATCTGCGTGTATGGGCCGGCAAGGCGATGCACCGCGTAGCAGCCGCCGGGAATGTCGAGCATCTCTATCTCGGGGGCGTCCGGCCAGGGATCGGGGGAGTCCAGCGCGGCGTAGTAGCTGTAGTCGGCGCCGCTCTCGGAATCGCCGAAGGAGGCGCCCCAGCGGTCCGAGATGCGCGCGGAGCCTGCATGCTGGCGCAGCCGCCGATGGGTGTGCGGAATGGTCGAAAACGGCCCCTGGTGCCGCAGCGCGTGAAGCCGCCGCGTCGGGTGCTCGACGATCCGTACGGCCGGTGCGGCGATGCCCTCATCGGGCTGCGGCAACGCATCGACATCGAGGATCGCCCGCACCACCTTCTGCTGGAATGAGCGCGGCGACTGTCCCGTGAACTGGCCGAACGCGCGCGTGAAGGCCTGCGGGCTCTCGTAGCCCACGGCCAGCGCGACCTGCGTGATGCTCTGGTCGCCGGTTTCCAGCAACTGCGTGGCGAGCGCCAGCCGCACGCGGCGGACCGTGGCGGCCACGGTTTCGCCGGCCACGCTCGCGTAGACGCGGTGGAAGTGGAAGGGCGAGAAGTGCGCGAGCCGCGCGAGGTCTTCGAGCCGGTGCTCGGCCATCGGATCGGCAACGATGGCCGCGACGGCGCGCGCCACGCGGGCGCGGTAGTCCTGCTCGATGCGACGGCTGCCTTCCATGCGCGCGAGTGTGCGCCTTTCGCGAGAAGAGCACTTAGCCGACTTTGCTCATGCAGGTCAGCTGGCTGCGGCAAAGAAAAAGCCCGCTGTCCGATAAAGACAGCGGGCTCTTCAGAGGCCTTGCGGCTTGATGGTGGCTCCTCGACCTGGGCTCGAACCAGGGACCTACGGATTAACAGTCCGGCGCTCTACCGACTGAGCTATCGAGGAACAAGCCTTAAATTATATGCAATGGATTTGCCGTTCCCGGCTGCTCGACTGCATTTTTTGCATCGATGCGACGATTGATCGCAACAGACGCCGAACACCACCGCAAATGAAAAGCCCCGCTACCTTGTGAGTAGCAGGGCTTCCAGTGGCCTTGCGGCTTGATGGTGGCTCCTCGACCTGGGCTCGAACCAGGGACCTACGGATTAACAGTCCGGCGCTCTACCGACTGAGCTATCGAGGAACAAGCCTTAGATTATAGCGTTCTTTTTTGCCGCTTTTCAACTTCGCATTCAAAGAGCAACGCTCAGCCCCAGACGCAGCGTGCGCGGCGCGCCGGGGAACAGGTACACGTGGCTGAACTGGTAGGGCGATTCCTTCCAGTAGCGGCGATCGAAGAGGTTGTCGACCGACAAGGTCCAGCTCGCGTTCGCGCCGCGCAGCTTGGTGTCGTAGCGCAGCACCGCATCCACGCGCGTCCACGAAGGCAGCGTGACCGAGCCATCGGGCAGCACGTTGCGGCGGCCTTCGTACGAGAGCTGTCCCGCCACCTCGAGGCCCGGCACCGATGCGAAGCGGTAGGCGGTCTGTGCGCGCAGCACCTGCTTGGGCACGTTCGTGGGCGACTCGCCGTTGAGCGCCGGATTGGCCGTGCTGCCGCGCCGCTTGGCATCGATCAGCGTCAGGCTGCCGCCGATGCGCCACGGCCCCTGGTTCCACTGCGCGCCCGCTTCGAGGCCGCGATGCACCGCCTTGCCGTCGTTGCGCACTTCGCACAAGCCGCTGCACAGGTCGGTGTTGGTCAGCGGCCGCGAGATGTCGAACCATGCGAGCTGCCAGTTGAAGGCATCGCTGCCGCCCTTGATGCCCAGTTCCCACTGGCGCGAGCGCAGCGCGGGCAGGGCCTGCCCGGCGTTGCTGTACTGCGAGATCTTGTTCGGAACCACCTGCGACTCGACACCGCGCCCCCAGCTCGCATAGGCCATGAGTCCCGGCTGGATGGCGTAGCTTGCGGCGATCCACGGCGTGGTCACGTCCTGCTTGTAGCCGGTCGGGTTCGAGCCATCGTTGCCGATGCTGCTGCGATCGAGTCGCGTGTGGCGCGCGCCGAGCCAGGTGGTGAAGCGGTCGTTCCAGCGGATCGCGTCCTGCACCGAGAACTCGGTCGATCGTTCGTCGCGGTTGGTCTGCGGCGTGGTGGCGCCCGGGGCCGGCGGCACGATGGCCGTGCCCCAGATGTTGCCGGTGCCCGCGTAGTTGTAGGCCTGGTTGTCGAAGCGGTTGCGTACGCGGCTCTGCATCAGTCCGAAGCCGAGTTCGTGCCGCACGCTGCCGGTCGTCACGTTGCCTTTGAGATTCAGGCTGCCGGCCGTCAGGGTGCGGCGCTCGTTGTCGCTGCGGAAGTCGAAGACGTCGAATGTGCCGTCGGAGCAGTAGCGGTCGTAGTTGCCTTCGGCGCCGCAGCCGAAGGCGTAGGCGAGGCGGTCGTCGCTCTTGAGCCGCTGCTGGCCGATCTGCGCGCTCCAGCGCCAGTCGGCGTTCAGCGCCTGGCTGAAGCGCACCGTGCCCGTCAGTGCCTTGAACACCGAGGGCTGCGACCACGGCTGGTTGTTGAGGTTGATGCGCGGATCGACCTGCGCCGGCAGCACGCCGCCCAGAAGGCTGTAGCCGTTCTGGCTGGGCTGCGTCTTGCGGCTTTGCTCGACCTCGAACTCCAGCACCGAGTCGCGCGTGATGCGCCAGTCGGCCGCGAGCGAGAACAGGTTGCGGTTGCCGTCGAGGTTGTGTGTCAGCGGCTTGAGGTTTTCGCTGGCCACGTTGATGCGGTAGCCGAACTGCCTGTTCTCGCCGAAGCGCCCGCCGAGGTCGATGGCGCCGAGCAGGCTGCCGCGGCTGGAGGTCTCGATGCGCACTGTGCGCAGGTCCTGCTCGGTGGGCCGCTTCACAACGTAGTTGACCAGCCCGCCCGGCGCGCTGGTGCCGGCCTGTATGCCACTGGTGCCGCGCAGGATCTCGACGCGCTCCTTGTTGTCGAGCGGGATCGATGTCTCGGCGCTGATCGGCAGGCCCTCGCGCCGGTAGTTGAAGCGGTTGTCGAGCACGAAGCCGCGCACCGTGAGGTAGTCCCAGTAGCCGGCGGCGTTGTAGGCGTCGGTCACCGAGGCGTCGAACTGCGTGAGGTCGGCGAGCCGGCGCGCGCCGCTGGCCTGCAGTTGCTTACTGTCGATCACCGTGGCCGAGATCGGCAGCTCGCGCAGCGGCACGTCGCCGAAGCCGCTCACGTCGGCCTGCGGTGCGACCGTGCCTTCGCTGACGGTGATCTCGGGCAGCGCGGATTGCTGCTGCGCATGCGCTGAACATGCCGCGGCGAAGAGCAGGGCTGCCAGCGCGCGCGAGACGGGAGACAGCCGATGCCGGCTGGAAGAATCGAAGGGAAGCTCGGTCTTTTTCATTCTGTTCATTTGCCCGCGGCGGCATCGATGGCCGCCATCCATTGCGCGGCCGTGGCCTCGGGATCTTCGGCCGCGACCAGCGCGCGCACCACGGCGACGGAGCCGACTCCGGTGGCCAGCACCTCGGGCAGCCGCACCGCATCGATGCCGCCGATGCCGACCTGCGGATAGCTGCGCAGCAGCCGCGCATAGGCGCCCAGACGCGCCACGCCCTGCGGCGCGGTCGCCATCTTCTTGAGCGTGGTCGGGTACACCGCGCCCATGGCGATGTAGCTCGGACTCACCTTGTCGGCGCGGACCATCTCGGCATAGCCGTGCGTGCTGACGCCCAGCCGCAGGCCCGATGCGCGCAGCCGGCCGAGGTCTTCGGGCGAGAGCGCGTCGAGATCCTCCTGGCCCAGATGGATGCCGTAGGCGCCGGCCGCGATGGCCACTTGCCAGTGGTCGTTGATGAAGAGCAGGGCGCCCGTGCCTTGCACCGCCTCGACGGCCGCCTGCACCTCGCGCTCGATGGCGGCGCCGTCGTCCGACTTGAAGCGCAACTGCACCGTCGGCACACCCGCGCGCGCCATGCGGCCGACCCATTGGGCATCGGGCAGCACGGCATAGAGACCGAGCCGCTCGGGGCAGGGCGGAAACGCGTCGTCGCGAGCGGTAGGCGGAAAGGGGCGCATGCCGAAGTCTTCCGGTGCATCGGGCCACAGCGCGGCGTCGAAGCTGCTCAGGCGCTGCGTCTGCGCGCGCCAGGCGTGGGCCAGGCATTCGGCGTCGATCTCGATGAAGCCCAGCGCGGAGCACGCGCGCTTCGCGCCGCGATACACCGGATCGTCGGAAGAGAAGTTGGGCGCGCTCACCGGCGCCGATGTGATCGCGCCGAAGCGCAAGCCGTGCGCCGCGACGATGGCCTGCGCGATGGCGCCGGAGTCGAACGTGGTGCTCATGATTCGTGATGCCAGAAAGGCGTGCCGAGCACGGGCGTGCTGGGTTGCGCGGCCTCCTGCGCGGCCATGGCGCCGGCGCGATGCGCGCTGCGGCCAGCCTGCACCGCGTCGGCGAAGGCGCCGGCCATCGCGACCGGGTCCTGCGCCAGCGCGACGGCGGTGTTCAGCAGCACGCCGTCGTACCCCCACTCCATCACCTGGCAAGCGTGCGAAGGCAGGCCCAGGCCCGCGTCCACCAGCATCGGTACCTTGAGACGGTCGCGCAGCACCTGCAGCGCGTAGGGATTGACCGGCCCGCGGCCGGTGCCGATGGGCGCGGCCCACGGCATCACCGCCTGGCAGCCGACGTCGACCAGCCGCTGGCACAGCACCAGGTCCTCGGTGCAGTAGGGCAGCACCTTGAAGCCCTCGCGGATCAGCTGCGAGGCTGCGTCGACCAGGTTCAGCGTATCGGGCTGCAGCGTGTAGTCGTCGCCGATTAGCTCCAGCTTGATCCATGGCGTGTCGAAGAGCTCGCGCGCCATCTGCGCGGTGGCGACCACCTCCTCCACGCTGTGGCAGCCGGCGGTGTTCGGCAGCACCGGCACCGCGAGCTTGCGCAGCAATTCCCAGAAGCCGTTGCCCAGTTCGCTGTTGCCAGAGCCCTGGCTTGCCGTCTGCCGGCGCAGCGAGGCGGTCAGCATCGCGGGCTTCGCGCGTTTCACCGCGGCTTCGAGCAGGTCGGGCGAGGGGTAGCGCGCGGTGCCCAGCAGCAGGCGGCTGTGGAAGGTCTCGCCGTAGAGCACCAGGGGATCGTTCGTGGTCGTCATTTCTGTTGTCTCCATCAATCAGCCGCCCGTCACGGGGCGGATCACTTCGACGCGGTCTTCGGGTTGCAGCGCGCGCGTGGCGTAGGCCGAGCGCGGCACGAATTCGCGGTTCACGGCCACGGCGAAGGGCGGCGTGGCCTCCAGCGCGGCCAGCGCGTCGGTCAGCTTCGCTTCGTCGGGCAGGGCGAAGGGCTTGTCGTTGATCAGGATGTTCATCGTCATGTGTCTTGGGTCTCCATGCCGAAGCTCTTCGCGAGGGGCGAGTGGCCCTGCGTCAGCACCTCCATCGCTGCATCGAGCATCGCGGGCGCGATCATGAAACCGTGGCGATACAGGCCGTTGATCTGCAGCACGCGCGGCTGCGGCAGGCGCAGGGCAGGGAGGTTGTCGGGCAGCGTGGGCCGGCACTGCGTCGCGATCTCGACGATGCGCGCCTCGGCGAAGCCGCTGTGCACCGCATACGCGGCGCTCAGCAGTTCGAGCGTGGAGCGCACGCTGGCGGGCGACATGTCGTCCGACTCGATCTCCGTCGCGCCGATCACGAACAGGTTGCCGGGCTTGGGCGCGATGTAGAGCGGGTAGCGCGGGTGCACCAGGCGTGTGGGCCGCTGCAGGCTCACCTCGGGCGCATGCACGCGGATCACCTCGCCGCGCACGCCGCGCAGTGCGTTCCATTGCGGGCGGGCACCGAGGCCGCGGCAGTCGATCACCCAGCCGGGCTGGCCGGCAGCACCGGGTGCGAAGTCCGAAGGCGCACGTGGCGATTGCCAGTGCAGCGTGACACGAGGATCGCTCTCGAGCGTGGCAAGCAGCGACGCCAGCAGCGCGCGGTTGTCGAGCTGCCCTTCACCGGGAAGGAACAGGCCCTGCGCGAAGCGCTGGCCCAGCGAGGGCTCCAGCGTGGCGATCGCGCGGGCATCGACGGATTGCATCGGCGCCAGCTCGGGCACCTGCGCACCGGTGTTCGCGAGCACGCGCGCGAGCCGCGTGGCCTCGGCGGTGTCCTGCCGATGCCAGAGCACCAGCGTGCCTTCGCGCTGGAAGAACACGGGCTGCGCCAGCGGCGCGAGCAGCTCGGGCCAGCGCGACAAGGCGTGCTGCCCCATGCGCACCACCGACACCGGCGCGACGGCCGATTCGGCCAGCGGCGCCAGCATGGCGGCAGCCACGCGCGCCGCAGCACCTTCGGCCTCGGCGCTGCCGGCCTCGAACACGTCGACCTTGCAGCCGGCCCGCGCGAGCGTCACCGCCATCAGCCGGCCCATGAGGCCCGCACCGAGGATGGCGACGGTATCGAAAGGAAGGCTCATGCCGGGGCTCCTTCGCGTCGCCGATAATTTTCGGCATGACCCAAGGCACCACCCAAGAGCCCGCACAGCGCTACGCACGCGTGCTTTCCATCGCCGGTTCCGACAGCGGCGGCGGCGCCGGCATCCAGGCCGATCTCAAGACCTTCGCCGCGCTGGGCTGCTACGGCATGACGGCCATCACTGCGCTCACAGCCCAGAACACGCTCGGCGTCTCGGGCATCCATGGCGTGCCTCCCGACTTCCTCAAGGCCCAGATCCAGGCCGTGGTGGAGGACATCGGCGTCGATGCCGTCAAGCTCGGCATGCTGCACGCGCCCGAGGTGGTCGAGGTGGTGGCCTGGGCCATCGACCGCTACCAGCTGAAGAACGTGGTGCTCGACCCGGTGATGGTCGCCACCAGCGGCGATCGCCTGATCGCGGCCGAGACGGTGCAGGTGCTGGTGCGCGAGCTGTTCCCGCGCGCGGTCGTCGTCACGCCCAATCTCGACGAAGCGGCCTTGCTGATCGGCCATGCCATCGACGGCGTGGATGCGCTCGACGGTGCTGCCAACGAACTGCTCGCACTGGGTGCGAAGGCCGTGCTGCTCAAGGGTGGCCATCTGCCGGGCAACGAGGTGGTCGACGTACTGCTGCAGGCCGGCGGCGAGCGCACGCGGCTGGCCTCCGGCCGCATCGAAAGCCGAAACTTGCACGGCACCGGCTGCACGCTGTCGTCCGCCATCGCCGCGCACCTGGCATTGGGCTCCACGCTGCCCGAGGCGGTGGAACGGGCGCGCGCCTACATCCTCGGCGCGATGGCTGCGGGAGCGGGCGTGAAGATCGGCGCGGGTCATGGCCCCCTCAACCACGGCTTTGCGCCAGTGCCGACGCACCGCCTTGCGCTGAAGGCCGGCTGAGCCAGGCCAGCGCGAAGGTCGCGGCCAGCGTCGGCAGCGCGGAGCCGAACTGCGGCGCCCACTTCGCGAGTGCGTGGTAGGCGGCGATGCCCGCAATCCAGATCAGCGCTGCGCCGAGGTCGACCTTGCGCCGCGTGCCTTGCGGCGACACCGCCTCGCCACTGCCGAGCCGGCCGATGATCACGCCGTACAACGGCACGAACACCGAACTCAGCATCAGAAGGAAGGGTTCCAGCGTGTGCATCGGCAGCACCAGCGCCAGCGCGATGCACAGCGCAGCCAGCAGCAGGCCCCAGCGCTTCACGCTCCAGCGCGGCAGCAGGCTGTGCGTGGAGACCGAGCCGGAGTAGACGTCGCCGTACGCGTTGTCGAGCTCGTCGATCAGGATCAGGCCCAGCGCCACGAGGCCACCCTGCGCCAGCAGCAGCGCGGTGACGAGGCCCGTGCCCGGCTCGGCCACGCTCACCACCATCACGCCCAGCGCGTAGCACCAGACGTTCGCGAGCGCGTAGCCGATCCAAGTGCCGCCGAACGCGCCACCCAGTCCACCCGAGCTGCGCTTGCCGTGCCGTGCGTAATCGGCTACCAGCGGCAGCCACGACACCGGCATCGCGATCACCAGGTCGAGCGCGCCGAACATGCCCATCGTGCCGTCGCCGGGGCGAGCCCAGAAGGCATCCAGCCCCTTGGCCTGCAACTGCGTCGCGAACTGCCAGCTGAGCCACAGCAGCGACAGCACCACCAGCGGCAGGCCGAAGCGGCTCACGAAGCGGCGCACCAGCTTCACCATCGAGCCCGCGAGCAGCGCCAGCAGCACCGCGCCCCACAGCAGCGTGGTCAGCACGCCGCCCCAGAAGCTGCCCAGTGCCGGTCCGACGATCGTCTGGCCGATGGCCTGCGTGCCTTCGCGCATCACGACCAGTTCGAAAGTGGTCCAGCCCACCAGCTGCACGATGTTGAGCAGCACCGGCAGCCGCGCGAAAGCGCTGCCGTAGGTCGCGTGCATCAGGCCCGCGCTCGCCAGGCCGCTCTGGCAGCCCAGCCGGGCGGTCCAGGCCAGCAGGCCCGCACCGATGCAGGAGCCCAGCACGATGGCGATCGCCGCGTCGCGCGTGCCCACGGCCGGCACCAGGTAGGCGCCGATCTGCATCACCAGCAGACCCACGCCGAGGCTGAACCACAGCGACGCATGGTCATGCCAGCCGAACACGCGCTGCGAGGCGGGCAGGGGTGTCAGCGCTTCGTTGTTGTCTTGTGCCATCCGTTTGCTCCAGTGCAAAAGGTTTGGCAGGTGGGCGAGGCCCCGGCGGCGCGGCATTCACGCGAGAAGGCGTGAGAGGCCACCGGACCAGCTTCCCTGCGCGAGGATTACCTCAATCAGGTTCAAAGGGACTTTCTCAGCGAAGTCGGCAAACCGACTTGGCACCCCTAGCGAGCAGCAATTTTACGCTTTCTATGTCCAGAGCCCGGTGGCAAGAGCTTTTTCGCTCAAGCGCCTATTCGGAGAGATGTCTTTTTTGGGTGCCGCGATGCAGCAGTGCGTTCCGAATACGGCCGCGAGAGCACGCGCTTGGCGTTTAGCGGATGCTTCACGCATTGACAGGAAAGTACGCGTTTTTTGAGGTCTATCGTGCAGAATACGCGGCATCAACGATGGGCCGCACGATCGCTTCGGCGTATTTGGAGTCACCGTCGACAAGAATTTTCACAATGAATGCGAGGGGTGTGTAATGGGAGAACCTATCTGGAGGGTGAGCCTGGCGTTGCTGGCAGCTGCGTTGGTCTCTTGTGGGGGAGGCGGAGGAGGAGGTTCTGCGGGGTTGCCGAGTGGCTCGTCACCATCGTCGCCGTCGATCAGCGCTCTCGCTACGACTCAGGGCGCAAACTCGAAGGCGGACTCGGAGTCAGAAGGACTGGAGATCGCCCTATCGGACTCCCAGGGCGGGATCGCCGCTCTGCAAGCGCGAGGCGCAGACGTCGCCGCAGTGTTCGAACAGGCGATGCGTGGCGGTGACGCTCGGCCCTACGCAACGCTGGACACCAGTGCCTTTGGTATTCCCAGAACCATGGTGTATGACGCCGTTCATGGCGACATCTACGCCTCGTATCCCAGCACTTTTTGGGCAGCCGGGCTGAGTGCCATCGTCCGGTTTCGCTCTAATGGCGTCTCCTGGTCGAGTTCTTCGCTTTCCATTCCCGGCTTGCGTGACATCGCATTGGCACCGGATTCGAGCGTTCTCGCCGCAACGGATGCCAGCAATCACGTTCATCTGATCGATCTAGCGGCTTTCAGTGTGAAGAGCACCCACTTGTCCACCTTTGGCGTGGGGGACGAAGGTAACGTCACGGAAGGGAGCCTCGCCATTACCAAAGACGGCAAGCTATGGATGCCCACGGGAGGTACGACATGGCATGGCCTGGGATTCTTCGACCTGAATACGCTCAAGTTCGGAGAAGCCCTACCCAGCTGCTGCTACAGCGGGCCGTACTTGGCAGTGTCTCGCGATGGCGTGCGGCTGATGGTGGCACCGTCGGCCGCCATCACGCCCACACCAGCCATGCTCTACATGGATGCGGAAGATGGGGTCTTCCGGACAAATCCGATAGGGCTGACATTCTTCTATTACCTGACGAGCGTTAGCGACAACGGAAACCGCTTCCTCATGGGGGGATACGCGGTCTATGACAGGGCATTCGGAACGGTGGGCAGGGTGCCTCAGCCCGTGACCGGTGTCAGGGCTGCTCAGTTGTCCGCAGACGGACGCCGCGCGTACATACTGGAATATGCCGTTGAACCCGGCTCCTCGGCGTTGCCGCTCGTTCGAGCCCTCGATACCAGCATGAAGGCTGGTACGCAACTGACGTTGCCTGAGATCGGAAGCTTCACCTTGCCCGAGGTGCCGGGTTGTCAGACCGCCAACTATCCCGACTACGAGTGCTATCGCCCTCGAATGCGTGTGACTCCAGACGGCAAGAACTTGCTGATCCTTGGCAGCAAGAAGCTGGTCGTGGTGCCCATTCCCCTCGCACTGCGTTCGTTAAGACTGCCCCCTGCAACGTGATCGTTGCGGCCTTCGTTGTCGAAGGCAATTTTTGACAGCGAAAGTCGCGGTTGTCATTGGCCGTGAAGTCGTGATTGGCATTGCTGATGCGGTCGGCCGCAGCGGGCAAGAATCGCTGCCGTGACCGCGCATTCGGCCGTGCTACGAGAATTTCAAAGATGAAAGATGATCTCCGGCGTTCGGGTCGGGTGGATATGCCGTCTGCGCCGCAGAACCACACCCGCCTGCGGCGCTTCAGGGTCGACGTAGGCACTATCATCTGTGCCGTCGCGCTGGTGCAGTCGCTGCTGCTGGTGGCGTTCGGCTACTGGGCGGCCGAGAAGCTGGTGTCGAAGGTGGGCACCGCGGCGCACAAGATCAACCACGACCGGGTCGAAGACAACGTGCTCGCCTTCCTCGCCAAGACGGAAGGCGTCATCCGCTCCATCGCGGATTCGCCCAGCGTCCATGTCTGCGGCGAGGACGGTGAGCAGACCGCCGAGATGCTCTGGACCATGCTGGAGCAGACCCCCGAGATCGACAGCATCAACGTGGCCACCGACCATGGCCACGTGCTGATGGCGGTGCGCTACCCGGTGCCGGCCATCCGCCAGGTGCTGCGCGGCCCGGATTTCAGCACCGAGACCTGGCAGTACAAGAGCTCGCCCGATCTCGACGGCGGCGACGCGAAGCAGCGTTTCGCGACGACGGCCATCTCCGCCTATCGCAGCGGCTTCGATCCCGAGAAACGCACCTGGTACCTGGAAGCCATGAACGCAAAGGGGCCGGTGTGGACCCAGCCCTTCCTGATGAGCGACGCGCAGGAACTTGCCGTCGGCCATGCGCGGCCGTCCGCGCGCGTCGACGATGAGGGCCACAGACGCGGGCTCGTGGTCGACGGCAACGTGTCGCTCGGGCATCTGTCGAAGCTGGTGCGCGTCTCCGGTGCGACGGGCAGCGGGGAGAGCGCCTTGCTGAGTTCGGACCATCACGTGATCGCGCGCAGCGACCATCCCGACCCGGTGCGCGAGCTGGAGTCGCCCGACACCGGCGTGCTCGGCGCCATCCATTCGCACATGCTGGTCGCCGGCACCGCGGGCGGCGCCGACGACCTGGCCTTCTCCATCGAGCACGAGGGGCGCCGCTACCTCGTGCAGACCTCGCACCTTCCGCACACCCGCTGGCAACTCGTCAGCTGGGAGCCCGAAGAACAACTGCTCGGCGGCCTGCAGCGTTCGGTGCTGTGGTCGCTGCTGCTGACGGTGAGCTTTCTCGGGCTGGCGCTGTTCATTTCGCTGCGCTTGTCGAAGCTGGTGACCGGGCCGATCGAGAACCTCTCGCGCGTCGCACGCCGCATCGGGCGGCTGGAGCTGGACAACCTGCCGATCGAGCCGAGCCGGGTGCTGGAGATCCAGCACCTCAACCAGGCGCTGGACGAGTCGGCGCGCAGCCTCAAGGCCTTCAGCAAGTTCGTGCCGGTGGACATCATCCGGCAGCTCGTCGCCGAAGGGCACGCGCTGGGGCCCAGCGGGTCGCCGCGCCGCATTACCGCGATGTTCACCGACGTCGAGGGCTTCACCAGCATCTCGGAGTCGATGCCGGCCGACGTGCTCGTGCGGCAGCTGACGGAGTACTTCAGCCTCGCCGCGGGCATCTTCGCGCGGCATGGCGGCGTGATCGACAAGTTCATGGGCGACGGCATCATGGTGCTGTGGGGGGCGCCCACCGATCTGGAGGAACCGGAGTACCGGGCCTGCCAGGCAGCGCTCGAACTGCACGCGCAGATGAGCGCGCTGAACGACAAATGGCGCGGCGAAGGCCTGCCCGAGTTCCGCACGCGCGTCGGGATCCACACCGGCCATGTGATCGCGGGCGTGCTCGGGTCGAGCGACCGTCTCTCCTACACGGCCATCGGCGACGCGATCAACGCCGCGAGCCGTATCGAAAGCGTCAACAAGGAGCTGGGCACGCGCACGCTGATCTCGCAAGCCACCTTCGAGGGGCTGGGCGGACGGCTCGCCACGCGCCGCATCGAAGAACTTGCCGAGCTGCGCGGCCGGCAGACGCGCATGGTGCTGTACGAGCTGCTGGGGCCTACGCTGACCTGAGCCTGCGCGCGAAGGCCTCCAGCCCGTCGATGGTGATCTGGATGTGCCGCTCGAAGCTGCTGTCCAGCGGCACCGTCGTGCCGTTGTCCCAGCGCAGGATGAAGGCCTTGTTGGCCAGTTGCGCGAGGTTGCGCGTGAGCACCGGGTGATCGAGTGGTCGGATCGTGTGCACGCGCTCGCGCAACTCCTCGGCCCAGGCCTGGGTGTTGTCGGCGGGCAGGGGCGAGAACTCCATCGTCAGGAAGCCCAGCATCGCGGCTACCACGCAGTTGTAGGCCTCCAGCAGCGGCTCGCCCTTGAAGCCGGCCTCGGTCAGCGCGGCCAGGATGCCTTCGACCAGCTCCATCGGCAGGCTGCCGTTCGAGACCAGCTGCGCGCCCAGCAGTTGCGCTACGTTGGGGTGCCGCCGCACGGCGGCCCGGCAGCGGCGGAACAGCTCGGCGATCCAGTCCTGCCATGCGAGCTTGCCGGGTGGCGGCAACACTTCGGCCATGACGAGGGCCGCAACTTCCGCCAGCAGTGCCTCGCGCGTGCTCACGTGCCAGTGCACCGTGGCCGGATACACGTCGAGCCGTGCCGCCACCTCGCGCATGCTGAACGCGCCGAGGCCGAATTCGTCGATCTGCGCCAGGGCTTCCTCTGCGATGCGCTGCTTTGTCAGGCCGCCGCCGGCGGGGCGGCCGGCCGTGCGGGGTCTCTGGGCCTTGGGGGGCGATTTCTTCGTCATGGTCGGGGCCATTGTGCTGCAGTCGGGTTGACTGTATAAACAAATTAAATTGAGCATTGATCAATAAATCGCGCTGCAAGCGACGGGCGCGCAACCTTCGAAGGACATCGCCATGGCCCATGCCGACATCGACCAAGCCCTTGCAGCCGCGCACCGCCGCTTCACCGACGCCAACCCCGCCAGCCTGCGCCAGTTCGAGGAACAGGCGCGCTACATGCCCGGTGCCAACAGCCGCTCGGTGCTGTTCTATGCGCCGTTCCCGCTGACCATCGCGAAGGGGGAGGGCGCCGCGCTCTGGGACGCCGACGGCCATCGCTATGCCGACTTCATCGCCGAGTACACGGCCGGCGTCTACGGCCACTCGGCGCCCGAGATCCGCGAGGCCGTCGCCGAAGCCATGAAGGGCGGCATCAACCTCACCGGCCACAACCTGCTCGAAGGCCGGCTTGCCAGGCTCATCTGCGAGCGCTTTCCGCAGATCGAGCAATTGCGCTTCACCAATTCGGGCACCGAGGCAAACCTGATGGCGATCACCGCGGCACTGCACTTCACGGGCCGCCGCAAGATCGTCGTGTTCTCGGGCGGTTACCACGGCGGGGTGCTGGGCTTCGGCGCCAAGCCTCTGCCGACGACCGTGCCCTTCGACTTCCTGGTGCTGCCCTATAACGACGAGCAGACCGCGCGCGAGCAGATCGCCAGGCACGGCCCCGAGATCGCCGCCGTCCTGCTGGAGCCGATGCAGGGCGCGAGCGGCTGCATTCCGGGCCGCCTGGAGTTCCTGCAGGCGCTGCGCGAATCGGCCACGCGCGTGGGCGCGCTGTTGATCTTCGACGAGGTGATGACTTCGCGCCTGGCGCCGCACGGCCTGGCGAACAAGCTGGGCATCCGCTCGGACCTGACCACGCTGGGCAAGTACATCGGCGGCGGCATGTCCTTCGGCGCCTTCGGCGGCCGCGCCGACGTGATGGCGCTGTTCGATCCGCGCACCGGGCCGCTGGCCCACTCGGGCACCTTCAACAACAACGTGCTGACGATGGCGGCCGGCCACGCGGGGCTCACGAAGCTGTTCACGCCCGAGGCGGCAGGCGCGCTGGCCGACAGGGGCGAGGCGATGCGCGCGCGGCTCAACGCGATGTGTGCCGGCCAGGGCGTCGCGATGCAATTCACGGGCATCGGCTCGCTGATGAGCGCGCATTTCGTCGGTGGCGAAGTGCGCAGCACCGACGACCTTGCGCCCGTCGATGCCCGGCTGCGCCAGCTGCTTTTCTTCCACCTGCTGAGCGAGGGCACCTACACCTCGCCGCGCGGCTTCGTCGTGCTGTCGCTGCCGCTGACCGATGCGGACGTCGACCGCTACGTGGCCGCCATCGGCAGCTTCATCGGCGAATACCGGGCGCTGCTGCCCGGTGCCGCGAACTAGCTAGCGGGAGCCGGCCACGCCCAGCAGCTCGTGCAGGCGGGTACTTGTGGTCGTGTACTGCAGCGGCACGGCCTTGCCCGGGAACACGATGGCCGTGGCGCCCCAGGCCGCCAGCGTAGCCTCATGGAAGCCGCAGACGATGAGCTTCTTCTTGCCCGGATAGGTGTTGATGTCGCCCACTGCGAACACGCCGCGCTCGCGGGTTTCGTACTTCTCGGTGTCCACCGGCACCTGCTTGCGCTCCAGCTCCAGCCCCCAGTCGGCGATGGGGCCGAGGCGCGGCGAGATGCCGAGGCAGGCGACCAGTGCATCGAGCGGCAGGTCGACGGTGGTCGCGTCAGGCGTGGTGATCTGGAGCTGCTTGCCGTCGAAGGCGCTGGGCTGGCCGACCTTGAAGGCCAGCTTGCCTGCTGCCACGAGGGCGCGCATGGCCGAGACGGTGGCTTCTTCGGCCTGGAAGCCATCGCGCCGGTGCACCAGCGTGACCTGCTTCGCGATGGCTGTCAGCGCGATGGCGGTCTCGAGCGCGATGTCGTCGCCGCCGTTGACCACCACCGTCTGCCCGGCGAAGCGATCCAGCGAATCGGGGTGATAGAACAGCGAGGAGCCCTCGAACTGCGCAATGCCCTCGACCGCGATGCGCTTGGGCACGAAGGCCCCGACACCGGCCGCGATGAACACGGTTTTCGCCAGAAACGCCTTGCCCGCCGAAGTGGTCAGCAGCAGCCGCCCATCGGCCTCGCGCGCCAGGGTGGAAACCTGCTCGCCGAAATGCAATTGCGGCCTGAACGGCGCCACCTGCTGCAGCAGCGACTGCGCAAGGTCGCGCCCGCTGGTCACGGGCGTACCGGGAATGTCGTAGATGGGCTTGTCGCCATACAGCGCCACGCACTGGCCGCCGGCGGCGGGCAGTGCATCGACGATGTGGCAGGAGATTTCGAGCAGGCCCAGCTGGAAGGCCTGGAACAGCCCCACGGGGCCGGCGCCGACGATCAGAGCGTCGGTCTCGATGGGAAGAGCGGCAGGAACGGCGGGCTGGTTCAGCGCACCAGCTCCCCGACCTTGTCCGTCTTGTCCTTCCACTCATCGGCGTCGGGCAGGGCGGGCTTGCGCTTGGTGATGCTCTTCCAGCCGTCGGCCTGGGCCAGCTCGGCGTTGATCTTGATGAAGGCGATCTGGTTGGCCGGCAGGTCTTCCTCGGCGTAGATCGCGTTGACCGGGCACTCGGGGATGCAGACCGCGCAGTCGATGCATTCGTCCGGGTCGATCACCAGCATGTTGGGACCTTCGCGGAAGCAGTCGACGGGGCAAACGTCCACGCAGTCGGTGTATTTGCAACGGATGCAGGCTTCGGAGACGACGTGGGTCATTTGTTTTCTGGCGTCAGTGGTGAGGTCGGGGAAAACCCGTGATTTTAGGCCTTTGCGGCGGAGGGCTGCACGAGAACGGCAGCGGCGGTCCTGTGGGAAGCCGTATCGACCAGCACCAGCGAGCCCAGCGCACGCGATTGTGTGAAGGGCAGCACGGCCAGCGGCTGCTGCAGTGCGAGCACCACGTCGCCGATCGCGTTGGCCTCGATCTGCGTCGCGGCTTCCGATTCGAGCGTGGTGATGTTCACGCGATCGACGATACGCGCCACCTTGGCCTTCACCCAGCGGTGGCCCTGCAGCGCCCAGTAGACGCGGCCCGCGACCAGCGGCTCGTCGTCGAGCCAGGCCACGGTGGCGGTGATCTCGCGCACCGGCTCGAAGGCGCCAGGCGCCAGCAGCCAGTCGCCGCGCGACACGTCGACCTCGCGGTCGAGCACGATGCCGGCGCTGTGGCCCGCATGCACCGCCGTTGGCTGGCGCGTGTGGCTCAGCACCTGGGCGACGGTGGCGGTCTGGTTGCTCGGCAGCACGGTCACGCGCTGGCCCGGCTCCACGTGGCCCGAGGCGACGCGGCCCCAGAACACGCGGCGACCCTGCGAGGTGTCGGCCGACGACGAGAACTTCTCGACCCACTGCACCGGGAAGGCGAAGGGCACGGATTCGTCCTGCGCCGTCACAGGCAGGTCTTCCAGCAGTTCGAGCAGGCTGGGGCCTTCGTAGCCGACCCAGTCGGCATGGCGCGTGGCCACGTTCCAGCCTTTGAGCGCGGAGATCGGCACGATGGCCGCCACCTGCACGCCCGCTGCTTCGGCAAAGGCGTTCAGCGCGGTCGAGATGCGCTCGAAGGCCAGGCCGGCGTCGGCGATGGCATCGAGCTTGTTCACGGCGAACACGATCGACTGCACGCGCAGCAGGTGGCACAGCAGCGTGTGGCGGCGCGTCTGCGGCAGCAGCTCGCGCTTGACCACGGTGCCGTCTTCCACCTCGGCGGCCCAGGCCAGCTTGGTCGCGTCGACCAGCACCACGGCGGCGTCGGCGGCGGAAGCGGCCGTGACCATGTTGCGCGTGTACTGCTCATGGCCCGGCGCGTCGCCGATGATGAACTTGCGCTTGGCCGTCGAGAAGTAGCGGTAGGCCACGTCGATGGTGATGCCCTGTTCACGCTCGGCCGAGAGGCCGTCGGTCAGCAGGGCCAGGTCGGTCTCGCCGCCGCGCTGCACGCCGGCCAGTTGGTCCTGCAGCACGGTCTTGCTGTCGACCAGCAGCCGGCCGATCAGCGTGCTCTTGCCGTCGTCGACCGAGCCGCAGGTGATGAAGCGCAGGGCGGTGCCGGTGTCGCCGTGGACGTCGTTGTTCACAGGGGTAGCAGTCGTCGCGCTCATTAGAAGTAACCGTCTTTCTTGCGTTTTTCCATGGATGCTTCAGACGTCATGTCGTCCATGCGCGTGGCACCGCGCTCGCTAACGTCGACCGACAGCGTCTCGAGCACCACGTCGCTCGCGTCGGCCGCCAGGCTTTCCACCGGGCAGGTGGTGGTGATGTCGCCCACGGTGCGGAAGCGCACGTCGCGCACCTGCACCGTCTCGCCGTCGCGCGCCGGGGTGAGTTCGGTCACGGGCACCAGCAGGCCGCGGCGCTCGACCACTTCGCGCTTGTGCGTGTAGTAGATCGCGGGCAGGCCGACTTCCTCGCGGGCGATGTACTGCCACACGTCGAGCTCGGTCCAGTTCGAGATGGGGAACACGCGGAAGTGCTCGCCCGGGGCGAGGCGGGTGTTGAACAGCGTCCACAGCTCGGGACGCTGGTCCTTGGGCTGCCACTGGCCGAAGCTGTCGCGGTGCGAAAAGATGCGCTCCTTGGCGCGCGCCTTCTCCTCGTCGCGGCGGGCGCCGCCGATCAGCGCGTCGAAGCGGAATTCTTCGATGGCTTCCAGCAGCGTCACCGACTGGTGCGCATTGCGCGACTCGCCAGGGTGCGCCAGGCGCACGGTGCCGCGCTTCATCGAGTCTTCGACGCTGCGCACGATCAGCTCTGCGCCCAGTTCCTTCGCGCGGCGGTCACGGTATTCCGTGACCTCGGGGAAGTTGTGGCCGGTGTCGATCATCAAGAGCGGATAGGGAATGCGGCCGACGCCGAAAGCCTTCTCCGCGCACTTCAGCAGCACCAGCGAATCCTTGCCGCCCGAGAACAGCAGGGTGGGGCGCTCGAACGCGGCCGCCACTTCGCGCAGGATGAAGATGGTTTCTTCCTCCAGCGCATCGAGGTGCGTGTTGGACAGGTGTGCCGCCGGCAGCAGCAGTTCGGTTTCGGTTCGGGCGTTCATCGGAGGATGGGGTGCTGGATGCGGTAGGTCGATGCGGTGCAGACGCTCAGTGCGCGAGGTGCAGGCCGCACTCGCGGTTGTCTTCGCCCTTGGTCGGGTCGACGTAGTCGAAGTTGTTGGGCAGGCCGTGCTTCACGCAGTACTCGTGCAGGTCCTTGGACGACCAGTGCAGCAGCGGCGCGACCTTGATCAGGCCGTCGGGGTTGATGCTGACCGGGTCCATCTGTGCGCGCACAGCCGTGTCGGTGGCGCGCAGCGCGGTGAACCAGACCTTCGGCGCCGTCTCGCGCAGAGCGCGGGCAAAGGGCTCCAGCTTCACCTCTTCGGTGAAGGCGGCGTGGCGCGGGTCGTCCAGCGCGGGCGTCGGGCCTTCCACCGCCTCGCGATGGGCGCGCGAGCGGCGCGGGAGGTAGATGTGCAGATCCAGGCCCAGCTGCTTCGTCACTTCGTCGGCGAAGCGGTAGGTGGCCTCGGTGTTGTAGCCGTTGTCCATCCACACCACCGGCACGTCGCGCTTCACGCGTGTGACCATGTGCAGGATCACCGCCTCGAAGGGCCGGAAGTTGGTGGTGACGATGGCCGGCTGGCCCAGGCCGAGGGCCCAGTCCACCAGGCCTTCCGAGTTGCGGCCCCGCTCGGCGTTGATGCGGTCGATGTCGATGCTCATGCCGGTGCCTTCACGCGCTCTCGGTCGCCGCCGCGAAATGCGGAACGGTCTGCACCGCGTCGCCCTGGTAGAAGGCGGCGAAGCGGTCGAACTGGCGCTGCGCGTCGGACGCGTCCACGCCTTCCTTCAGCACCGCGCTGGAAAAGCCGGTGCGCTCCATCTGCACGAGCTGGTCGATCAGCACGTCGCCCGTGGCGCGGATGTCGCCGGTGAAGCCCAGGCGGCGGCGCAGCAGAAAGGCCTGGCTGTAGGCGCGGCCGTCGGTGAACTTCGGGAAGTGCAGGTCGATGCGTTCGATGTCGGCCAGGCACACCTCGATGGCGAGCGGGTCGGCGTCGTTGGGCAGTTGCAGCACCTTCGGGTCGCCGTCGTCGACGTGTTCTTCCGCCGAGAGAATGTTCAGGGTCTTCTTCATGCTGCCTCCTCCACCTTGAAACGCGCACCGTTGGCGGCGGCCTTGAACGGGTCATGGCCGACGCGGCGCAGCGTGTCGATGAAGTTCTCGCCGTTCTCGCGGGTGTCGCGGTAGGTGTTGAGCACGGCCTCGATCACGCCGGGCACTTCTGCCGCCGAGAACGAGGGGCCGACCACCTTGCCGGCCTGCGGCGTGCCGCTGAGCGCGGAGCCGTCGGAGCCGCCGAGGGTGACCTGGTACCACTCCTTGCCGTCCTTATCGACGCCCAGGATGCCGATGTGGCCGCTGTGGTGGTGGCCGCACGAGTTGATGCAGCCGCTGATGTGCAGGTCGATCTCGCCCAGGTCGTCGAGCTCGTCGAGGTCCTGGTAGCGCTCGGTGATGGCTTCTGCCACCGGAATGGAGCGTGCATTGGCCAGCGCGCAGAAGTCGCCGCCGGGGCAGGCGATCATGTCCGTCAGCAGGTGCACGTTGGCGCTGGCGAAGCCGGCGGCGCGGGCGGCGAGCCACAGCGCGTGCAGGTCTTCGGCATGCACCCAGGGCAGCACCACGTTCTGGTCGTGCGTCACGCGGGCTTCGCCGGCCGAGAAGCGGTCGGCCAGTTCGGCGATGGTGTCAAGCTGGTCGGCCGATGCGTCGCCAGGGGCCTGCTTCAGGCGCTTGAACGACAGCGTCACGGCGCGCAGGGCCGGGTTCTTGTGCGGCGCCACGTTGCGCGCCAGCCAGCGGGCGAACTGCACGTCGTCGGCGGCGTGGTGGCGCAGCTCGGCGTCGGTCTTCTCGGCGCTCTGCAGCACGCGGGTGGCGAGCGCGGGCGGCACGAAGGATGCGGCCACGCGGTCGTACTCTTCCTGCGTGATGGTGTGCGGCGCGCCGTCGTGCTCGAGGATCTGCTTGTACTCGGCCTCGACGTCGTCGATGTAGCGCTGGCCCTCGGCCTTCACCAGGATCTTGATGCGCGCCTTGTAGATGTTGTCGCGGCGGCCGTAGCGGTTGTAGACGCGGATCACGGCCTCGAGGTAGTTCATGATCTGCTGCCACGGCAGGAACTCGCGCAGCACCGTGCCCACGATGGGCGTGCGGCCCATGCCGCCACCCACCTGCACGCGGAAACCGATCTCGCCGGCTTCGTTCTTCACCACGTGCAGGCCCACGTCGTGCCAGCCGGTGGCGGCGCGGTCTTCGGAGGCGCCGGTGATGGCGATCTTGAACTTGCGCGGCAGGAACGCGAACTCGGGGTGCAGCGTGCTCCACTGGCGCATGATTTCCGCGAACGGGCGCGGATCGGCGACCTCGTCGACGGCGATGCCGGCGCGCTCGTCGCTCGTGATGTTGCGGATGCAGTTGCCGCTGGTCTGGATGCCATGCATGTCGACCGAGGCCAGCAGGTCCATCACGTCGGCCGACTTGGCCAGCGGAATCCAGTTGTACTGGACGTTCTGGCGGGTCGTGAAGTGGGCGTAGTGGGTGGGCAGCTTCTGGCTGCCGAGCAGGCCTTGCGTCTCGATGGCCTTCTTGTAGACCTCCGCCTCGGGCTCGTCGTACTCGCGGGCGATGCGGGCCAGCACGCGCAGCTGGCGGCTCGACAGCTCGCCGTACGGCACGGCCACGCGCAGCATCGGCGCGTAGCGCTGCACATACCAGCCGTTTTGCAGGCGCAGGGGGCGGAACTCGTCTTCGGCGAGCTTGCCCTTCTGCCAGCGCTCGAGCTGGTCGCGGAACTGGGCAGCTCGCTGATGGACGAACTGGCGGTCGAATTCTGTGTATTGGTACATCGTGCGTTTGTCTTGAAGGAAGTGCGGTGCCGCGCGTGTAGCGGGGTACCCCAGCAAGAAGGCGCGATTGTCCGAGCGCTCCTTATGGAACCAAACTATTTTTTGGTTCGCGCTTTATGCGGATAAGCTTATTCGCCAGCATCCATGCGGGTTTCCGGGCGGTTTGATGCTTATTCCGGATAAGGCCGGGCAGGGCGCCGGCGCGGTGCCCCGGGGTACGCCGGCACAGGGGGCGGCGGGATTTCTGGAGAGGGAGCCGGCCAGCCGGCCGCGCGCCTCAGCGCAGCATCGAGGACATCGCCGAGCAGCAGTTCAGCATGCGCACGGCCGCTTCCACCGTCGGCGCGGTGAAGCGCAGGGTGACGCCGTCGACGCGCTCGAAGCTTGGCCACTGGCAGAACAGGTCGGCCAGCGCGGAGGTCTGGGCGCGCAGCGTCACGGTCTGCGGGCCTTCGAAGACGAGCGGCTTGGCGCCGGCGCGCGCCGCCAATGCTTCTTCCACGCCGGCGCGGATCGCGCGGCGCGACTGCTCGGGCGAGAGCGACACGCCGCTGGTGCAGCCGGTGGCCTTCTTGGTCTCGACGAAGGTCGCGTGCGGAAAGAGCGGACGGTTCTCGGCGATGAAGACGTCGTCGCCGCTGGCCATCACCACGGGCACGCCGTATTCACCGGCCAGGGCGCCGTAGAGGCCGGCCTCGCCCAGTTCCTCGCCGCCGAGCGAGATGCCCGCGAACGCGAAGCTGTTGATGGTGTGCGCCAGGATGCCGCGCCCCTGCGCGCGCGAGTGGTAGCCGACCATGCAGACGGCGTCCACGCCTTCTTCCACGCCCGCCACCATGCTCAGGTAGCGCGGCTTGCCCTGGATCACGCGGGCGCGCGAGTCGAGCACGTCGGCGGGCATGTTGCGAAAGCCCCCGTGCGAATCGTTCACCAGCACCTCGGTGGCGCCCGCGTCGAACGCGCCGGCAATCGCCGCGTTGGCTTCGTGCGTCATCAGCAGCCGCGCGCGCTCGTATTCGGGATTGCCCGCGCGCACCTGCTCGGATTGATAGACGCCGGCGACGCCTTCGATGTCGGTGGAGATCAGGACTTTCATTGGGCGGCTCGTGGTCAGGCGTGGGTTGAAAAGAGGGCGGAGGCGGGCAGCACGTCGGACAGCGCCGCGCGGTGGTTGCCGTCGCGCCCGGTCACTGGCGTGGCGCGCCACAGCGCATGAATGATCGCCTGCTCCGTGCTGTCGGCCGCGGCCTGGAAGAGGCCGTCGAGCAGGCCGTCGTGCAGCATCGCCACGGCGGGCATCGGCCGCTCGACGCTGTCGGGCACGGTGTAGGCGGTGGAAAAGGCCAGCACGATGTCGCCGCTGCCGTGCCCGAAGACCGAGCCCGTGCGGGCCAGCCCGGCACCGGCGCGCAGCGCGAGGCGGCGCAGCTGGCGTGCGTCGAGCGGCGCGTCGGTGGCCACCACGATGATGATCGAGCCCTTCTCGGCCTCGTTCACCGCCGGCAGGCTGCGCTCGGCCTGCAGCGCGGCGAGCCGTTCGCCTACCGCGTGGCCGGCCAGCAGCAGCTGCGGCTGGCGCCCGTAGTTCGCCAGTACCAGTGCGCCCACCGTGTGCAGGCCGCCGGTGCCGGCGTTCTTTTCGCCGCCCAGGCCGCCGCTGGTGCCATCGTTGCGCGCCGACACCCGCCGCGAGGCGCTGCCGATGCCACCCTTGAGCTGGAAGCTCGACATGCCGCGCCCCGCGCCGACCGAGCCCTGCTCGAAGTCGACGCCGGTGTTGGTCAGCGCATGCAGGTAGTCGGCCTCGCTCACCGCCATGCGCTGGATGTCGTTGAGAAAGCCGTCGTTGCACTCGAACACCAGCGGATTGACCGTGGGCAGGGTGCGCCCGCACTCGGGGTTGTCGGCCACGCAGCGGCGGATCTGCGCCGCTGCCACCGTGCCGACCGAGAAGGTGTTGGTCAGCGCGATGGGCGTCTCCAGCACGCCGAGCTCCTCCACCTGCAGCAGGCCCACGCTCTTGCCGAAGCCGTTGAGCACCACGGCGGCGGCGGGCACCTTGTCGCGGAAGAGGTCGCCCGCGTGCGGGCGAATGACGGTCACGCCCGTCTGCACGGGCCCGTCGGCCAGCGTGCGGTGGCCGACGGTGACGCCCGCGACGTCGGTGATGGCGTTGCGTTCGCCCTGGAGCAGATTGCCGATGAAGGGGAGGGAGGCCTGCTGCTTGCTGGAAGACATGAAGAAAGAGAACCGGATTTACTGGCGGTCGATTTTCGGATCGAGCGCGTCGCGCAGTGCATCGCCCAGCAGGTTGAAGGCGAGCACGGTGAAGAAGATGGCCAGGCTGGGGAACAGCGCCACATGCGGCGAGGTCACCATGTCGGCGCGGGCCTCGCTGAGCATCGCGCCCCATTCGGGCGTCGGCGGTTGCGCGCCCATGCCCAGGAACGAGAGGCTGGCGGCCGTGATGATCGAGGTGCCCACGCGCATCGAGAAATACACCACGATCGACGAGATGGTGCCCGGCAGGATGTGCCGCACGATGATGGTCCAGTCCGAAGCGCCGATGCTGCGCTCGGCCTCGATGTAGGTCTGCTGCTTGAGCACCAGCGTGTTGCCGCGCACCAGGCGCGCGAAGGCCGGCACGCTGAACACCGACACCGCCACCACCACGTTGGTCATGCTGCTGCCCAGGATGGCCACCACGCCCAGCGCCAGCAGGATGCCGGGGAAGGCGAAGAGCACGTCCGAGACGCGCATCACGATGCGGTCCCACCAGCCTTCGTAGTAGCCCGCCAGCAGGCCGAAGGCGGTGCCGATGATGCCGCCCAGCACCACCGACAGGAAACCCGCCATCAGCGAGATGCGCGCACCCGCCAGAATGCGGCTGAAGATGTCGCGGCCCAGCGGATCGACGCCGAACCAGTGCGCGGCCGAGGGGCCGGTGTTCAGCATGTCGTAGTCGAAGAAGTTCTCCGGATCGAAGGGCACGATCCACGGCGCGAACACCGCGACGAACACCAGCAGCAGCACGAAGAGCGCGGCGACGATGCCCACCGGCTGCTTCTTGAAGCGGCGCCAGCATTCGCCCCAGGGCGTGCGGACCTTGCCGGCGGTTTGAACGGCCGCCATGGCAGGCGCCGGAGATGGAATGGTTTCGGCAGGCACGCCGGAAGCTTGTTGCGTCATGGCTGCTTGCTCACTTGTATCGAATGGTCGGGTTGATGTAGCCGTACAGCACATCCACCACCAGGTTGATCAGGATGAATTCGAGCGAGAACAGCAGCACCAGCGTCTGGATGACGGGGTAGTCGCGCATCTGCACGGCATCGACCAGCAGGCGGCCGAGGCCCGGCCAGTTGAACACCGCCTCCACCAGGATCGAGCCGCCCAGCAAAAAGCCGAACTGCAGGCCCATCATGGTGACCACCGGAATGAGCGCGTTGCGCAGGGTGTGCTTGAACACCACGCTCGACTCGCGCACGCCCTTGGCGCGCGCGGTGCGCACGAAGTCTTCCTGGATCACCTCGACGAAGGAGGCCCGCGTGAAGCGCGCCATCACGGCCGCCACGGCCGCGCCGAGGGTGATCGAGGGAAGGATGTAGTGCTTCCAGCTGCTGGCGCCCACCGTGGGCAGCCAGCCGAGCTGGACCGAGAAGATCTGCATCAGCAGCATGCCGAGTGCAAATGCGGGAAACGAGATGCCCGACACCGCGAGCGTCATGCCCAGCCGGTCGGGCCATTTGTTCCGATACACGGCCGAGACGATGCCGATGGCCATGCCGAAGATCACCGCCCACACCATGCTGGTGATGGTCAGCATCACCGTCGGGAAGAAGCGCTCGCCGATCTCGGTCGCCACCGGCCGCCGCGTGCGGATGGAGGTGCCGAAGTCGCCCTGCAGCATGTGGGAGAAGAAGCTCACGAACTGCTGCGGCAGCGGCTTGTCCAGCCCGAGCTCCGCGCGGACCATGGCCACAGTCTGCTCGTCGGCGTCCTGGCCGGCGGCGAGACGCGCCGGATCGCCGGGCAGCATGTGGACGAACAGGAACACCAGCACCGCCACGATGAGCAGCGTGGGGATCAGGCCCAGCAGTCGTTTGAGAAAGTAATTCAGCATGGCATCAGAAAACAGTCACCCTCATCAGGGGGACACCGCGGAACAGGCTTGGCCGGGCCGCTGGTGTCGCCCCCGGGCGAGGGGGTGGCGTAGCGACACGAGGTGCGCGCAGCCTGGGGGAGTACTCAGTTCGACGTCGAGATCGCGTCGATGTTGATGTTGCCGTCAGGCATCACGAACACGCCCGACAGACGCTTGGCATGCGCCGACAGGTTCTGCTCGGTGATCATCGGCACGCGCGGCAGGTCCTTGCGGATCTCTTCCTGCGCGGTCTTGTACAGCGCTGCGCGTTCCTTCTCGTCCGTGGTCACCAGCGCCTTGGCCAGCGCGTTGTCCACCGTTTCGCTCTTGTAGAACGACATGTTGTTCAGCTTCGGAGCCCAGGCTTCCGAGGCGAACAGCGGGCGCAGGCCCCAGTCGGCTTCGCCGGTCGACGACGACCAGCCGGTGTAGTACATGCGGACCTTGGCCGTCTTCGGATCGGGCCAGGCATCCACTTGCTCGGTACGCTGGCCCACTTCGAGCGCCTGCACCTGCAGCTTGATGCCGATCTGCGCGAGCTGCTGCTGCACGAACTGGATCGTCTTCTGCGAGGTCGTGTTGTTGTAGGCGCTCCACAGCACCGACTCGAAGCCGTCGGGGTAACCGGCTTCCTTCATCAGCTCCTTGGCCTTCTTCAGGTCGTAGGGGATGGGCGCCATTTTCTCGGCGTACTTCACGCCCTGGGGCAGCACGCCCTGCGCGGGGAAGGCGTAGCCGCCGAAGGCGACCTTGGCCAGTGCTTCCTTGTTGATGGCGTAGCCGATGGCCTCGCGCACCTTCGGGTTGTCGTAGGGCTTCTGCAGCATGTTGAATGCCAGGAAGCGCGTGATGATCGAGGGCGTTGCCACCACTTCGAGCTTGTCGCTCTTCTTCAGCAGCTCGGCCTGCTCATAGGGAATCGGGTAGGCGAAGTCGGCCTCGCCGGTCTGCAGCATCGCGGCGCGCGTGTTGTTCTCGAGCACCGGCTTCCACGAGACGTTGTCGACCTTCGGATAGCCCTTCTTCCAGTAGCCGTCGAACTTCTTGGCCTTGACGGCTTCGGTCTGCTTCCATTCGACGAACTCGAACGGGCCCGTGCCCACGGGGTGGAAGGCGATGTCCTTGTTGCCCCACTTCTTCAGCGCGGTGGGCGAGATCATGGCGGCCGATGCGTGGGCCAGCGAGTTGATGAAGGGGCCGAAGGGCTCCTTCAGCGTGATGCGCACGGTGCTGGGGTTCACGACCTCGACCTTGCTCACGCGGTTGAACTGGTTGTAGCGCAGCAGCTTGTTGTCCTGGTTCAGCACGCGGTCGAGCGTGAACTTCACGGCGTCGGCGTTGAAGTCGGTGCCGTCGTGGAACTTCACGCCGGTGCGCAGCTTGATGGTGTAGACCAGGCCGTCCTTCGACACGTCGTAGCCCTCGGCCAGCACGTTCTGCACCTTCAGGTCCTTGTCGAACTGGAACAGGCCTTCATAGAAGGTCTTGGTCACTGCCGTGGTGATGGTGGTGTTGGTGTTGTACGGGTCCAGCGTTTCCGGCTGGTAGCCGATCGACAGCACCACGTCTTTCGCGGCCAGTGCCGTGCCCGAGGCGGCCAGCGCGGCCAGGCCCAGCAGTGCGGATGCCCATCGCAGGGAGGAAGAAGCTTGTTGCGTCATGGAAGAACTCCAGTCGGTTCGAGGAAAAAGCAGGAGGGCCTGCGGGTTGAGAAAAATGAATGAATGAAGAAAAAGGAAGCGGATCAGAACGCGCCGCCGATGGCGTGCCGCGCAACGAAATGCCCGGGCGCGACCTGCACCAGCGGCGGCACCTCGGGCTCGTCGCCCACGGCGCGGATCGGGCTGGGGATCTCGCCTTCGAGCAGCGCGCGCGGCTTGTGGCGGCGCGACGGGTCGGCCACCGGCACCGCCGACATCAGCTTGCGCGTGTAGGGATGCTGCGGCGCCTCGAACACCGCGCGGCGCGGACCGATCTCGACGATCTGGCCCAGGTACATCACGGCCACGCGATGGCTGATGCGCTCCACCACCGCCATGTCGTGCGAGATGAAGAGAAAAGCCACGCCCAGCTCGCGCTGCAGGTCGAGCATCAGGTTGACGATCTGCGCTTGGATCGACACGTCCAGCGCCGACACCGATTCGTCGGCCACCACCACCTTGGGGTTGAGCGCGAGCGCGCGCGCGATGGCGATGCGCTGGCGCTGGCCGCCCGAGAACTCGTGCGGATAGCGCTGCGCCGCCTCGGGCGGCAGGCCGACCTTCTGCAGCAGCCAGTCGACGCGCTGCTGCGCCTCGGCACCCTTGGCGATGTTGTGGATGAGCAGCGGCTCCATGATCGAGAAGCCCACCGTCACGCGCGGATCGAGCGAGGCGAACGGGTCCTGGAAGATGAACTGGATGTTGCGGCGCAGCGCCTGCAGCTCGCGCGTGGGCAACTCGCGGATGTTCTTGCCGCCGAACTCGATCGCGCCGCTCTGGCTCTCGACCAGGCGCAGCAGCGAGCGGCCGGTGGTCGACTTGCCGCAGCCCGATTCGCCGACCAGCGCCAGCGTTTCGCCGGGGTACAGGTCGAAGCTGATCTTCTCCACCGCATGCACGCGGCGCTTCACGCGGCCGAAGAGGCCGCTGCGCACGTCGAAGCGGGTGACGAGATCGCGCACGCGCAGGATGGGGCCGGCGTCGGCGCGCACGGTGTCCTGCGGCGTGGCCTGGTCGGACGCCACGGTGTCGGCGCTGGCCTCGGTGCGCAGCAGCTCGAACTTGGCCGGCAGGTCGGTGCCCTGCATCGCGCCCAGCTTCGGCACGGCCGACAGCAGTGCGCGCGTGTAGGGGTGCTGCGGCGCGGCGAACACGTCGTCGGAGACGCCTTCTTCCACCTTGTCGCCGCGGAACATCACCAGCACGCGGTCGGCGATCTCGGCCACCACGCCCATGTCGTGCGTGATGAAGAGCACGCCCATGTGCATCTCCTTCTGCAGTTCGCGGATGAGCTGGAGGATCTGCGCCTGGATGGTCACGTCCAGCGCGGTGGTCGGTTCGTCGGCGATCAGCAGCTGCGGCTTGCACGACAGCGCCATCGCGATCATCACGCGCTGGCGCATGCCGCCCGAGAGCTGGTGCGGAAAGCGGTCGAGCACGTTGCGCGCCTCGGGAATGCGCACCAGCTCCAGCATGCGCAGCGCCTCGGCGCGCGCTGCCGCGTCGCTCTTGCCCTGGTGGATGCGGATGGCCTCGGCGATCTGGTCGCCGGCGGTGAACACCGGGTTCAGCGACGTCATCGGCTCCTGGAAGATCATCGCGATGTCCGCGCCGCGGATGTTGCGCATGGCGCTATCGCGCGCCTGCGCCAGGTCGAGCACTTCGCCGTTGCGGCGGCGGAACATCATGCTGCCGTTCAGGATGCGGCCGCCGCCGTGCTCCACGAGGCGCATCAGCGCCAGCGAGGTCACCGACTTGCCCGAACCCGATTCGCCCACCACCGCGAGCGTTTCGCCGTGGTCGACGTGGAATGACAGCTTCTTCACGGCATCGACCGTGCGCTCGGAAGTCGAGAAGCGAACGGTGAGGTCGTCGACGGCGAGAACGCGGCCGTCCGGCAGGGCGAGGGCAGGGGTGGACATGGGAATGCGAGAAAAAAGGGGCTGCTGCGTCAGGCGAAGATGGCAGTCTTCGGCGCTTCGTTGCCGCGCGCGTGGCCGCGGTACATGCCTTCGCTGTTGAAGGCCAGGCTCAGGTTGCCGTGGCGGTCCACGGCGATCAGCCCGCCGGAGCCGCCGATGGCGGGCAGAGACTGCTGCACCACGGCATGCGTGGCGGCTTCGAGCGTCGCGCCGCCGTAGGCCATGCGCGCGCAGACGTCGTAGGCGGCGGCGACGCGGATGAACATCTCGCCGCTGCCGGTGCACGACACGGCGGCCGTGCGGTCGTCGGCATAGGTGCCGGCGCCGATGAGCGGCGAATCGCCGATGCGGCCCACGCGCTTGTTGGTCATGCCCCCGGTGGAGGTGGCCGCGGCCAGGTGGCCGTGCATGTCGAGCGCGACCGCGCCGACGGTGCCGAACTTCTTGTCCTCGTCCAGCGGCGAGGCCGCGGTCATCGAGGCACCTTCGTGGTCCGTCACCACGCGGCCCGTGCCGCGCACGCGGTATAGCTGCTGGCGCCGCGCCTCGGTCGAGAAGAACGCGGGCTCGACCATCTCCAGCCCGCGTTCGCGCGCGAACGCCTCGGCGCCGGCACCGGCCAGCAGCACGTGGGCGCCGTCTTCGAGCACGGCGCGCGCGGCGCGCACCGGCCGGCGGACGTGGCACACGCCCGCGATCGCGCCGGCGGCGAGCGTGGCGCCGTCCATCACGGCAGCGTCGAGCTCATGGGTTTCGTCGTGCGTGAACACCGCGCCATGGCCGGCGTTGAAGAGCGGGCACTCCTCGAGCAGCTCCACCGCGAGGCAGGTGGCGTCGAGCGCGGATGCGCCCTTGAGCAGCATCGCCTGCGCGGCCGCCACGATGTTCTTCAATGCCTCGTGATAGGCCTGGGCCTGTTCCGCGCTCGTCGTCGCGGCGCTGATGGTGCCGGCGCCGCCGTGGATGGCGATCACGGGCACGTGGGTCTGGGTCATCGGGAAGCTTTCTTCTTTCTCTTGCCGGCGCCGGTCGCGGCGGAGGCATCTGTCGTTGTCTTGTCGTGCCCGCCGGCACCGGTGTCGAGGCCGCTGATGCGGGGCAGCCCGTTGGCGCCATGCAGCCACGGCCGTACCGCGTGCAGGATGCGGCCGGCCGAGTGCACCGGGTCGGGCGCGCGCAGCGACACCGCGCTGGTCAGCGCTTCGATCAGCGCGAGCACGCTGGTCTCGCAGTTGGGGCGGTAGCTGGTTTCGGTCTGGCAGAAGAGCGCCACGTCGGCCAGCGGCGCCAGCGGCGAACTGGGGCGGTCGGTGAGGGCGATCACGGCGCAGCCCTGGCTGCGCGCGATCTGCGCGAGCGAAATGGTGTCCGTCAGGTAGCGCGGAAAGGTCAGGCCTATGAACACGTCCTGCGGCCCCGCGTGCATCAGCGTGCGCGCCGCATGCGTGACGCCGCTCACGCTGGAGAGCATGCGCACGTCGCTGCAGCTGCCGTCCAGCCCGTGCTGCAGCAGCCCCGCGAGCCACGCGCTCGCGCCGAAGCCGCCGATGTACACCGAGCGCGCCTTGCCGATGCGCTCCACCGCAGCTTCGCAGGCGGCGTAATCCAGCGTCTGGCGGGTTGCGTCGATGTTGCGGCGGCTCTCGTCGAGCGCGGTGGCGAACACCTCGGCCACCGTGGTCGGCCGCTCCAGGTTGCCGCGCAGCCGCTCCACCGGCGCCACCAGCGGCTCGAAGCCGCGCACGAGCTCGGCGCGGAAGGTGGCGTAGCCGTCGAAATCGAGCGCCCGCGCAAAGCGGTTGGCCGTGGCCACCGACACGCCCACCACCGCAGCCAGCTCGTCGATAGGCAGCGTGGCCACCTGCAGCGGGTGCTCCAGCACGTAGTCGGCCACCTGCCGATGCGATCGCGACAGCCGCGGCAATGCCTGCGCAATGCGCTGGGCCACGGTGGTGCCTGGGGAGTCGAAAGTGGTGCTCATGGAGGGTGCAATGCGCCCGAAAGTGTGCGTTTTTTGAAAACCGGTTTACAAATATAAGTCAGAGAAGAAAATTTTCTGTCATTTTTGATCACGATCGCAAGTAGCGGGCCAGGGGTGAAGGGGATTGAGAGGGCTCTTGCGAGAGTTCTTTCCCTCTGAAGTCGGCTTGGGCAGGCGTTTGCGGCACCTGATTAGGGGTTTCCCTAGGGTCTGTATGTTTGAGCGCAGATGCGATCTGGGAGCCGTCTGCTGGAAGCCGGCGATAAGCTGCAAGCCATGATCGACTTCAGCTTTATCGATGTGACCAGCGTGGATTACTGGTACGACGAAGGCTACGTTCAGTCCCAGCGAGCGCTAAGGCGCCTTACGGGATCCGAATGGGAGGGGCTTGCGAGAGGGTGGAGGTCGCAGTCGCTCGAATGGCAGGACCGTCTCGCATACATCCTTGGAGACGGCCTGGAGCTCAGGGAGTCGGAACTGCTTGTCGATATGTATGCAGCGGGCCCTCCGGATGTGGCGATGACCGCTGCAGAGGGCTTGCGCAGCATGCCTCTTGAGCATCTTCGGACGGCTGTTGCCAGGCAACAGTTGTCGGGCGGTGCCACATGCCGAGATTGGGAACACTGCGCATCTGCGAACGCGTTGCTCAAGCTTGTTGCACCGACTCGATAGCTTCATTTTCCAAGGCGCCACGCCGCGGTTGGCTCTCGGCTCAAGCGATACACTGCCCGCCGCACGTCAAAAAAGACGTGCTTGGGATTGGCGTCCCAAAGCACCTCTGCGATGTAAGCCGCAGATTTCTCCGCAGAGACTCTGCGGCTTTGTCGTTCGTGCCTCCTTTTTGGCGGCTCGGGCGGGGAGCCGCGAGGCTCGCCGGTTCTCGCAAGAGGTGCCCGGTACGCCAACCCGTTCGAGTCGCCGCCTCCAATTGGCGTTGGGTGCGGCGGTTTTTGCAAGCTGCACCTCTTGGAGGCCATAGATGGCTACGTCTGCTCACACGCCCGCGCAATCTCCCGCTCGCTCCACGGCCAAAGGGCCGCCGATTGGCTCGGAACTCGACATCACCGACTCTCTATCGCTTCAAGCCTGCGACGACACCGACAGTCTTCGCGAAGTGCTCTGCGCCTATACATGCCTTGAAAAGCTCATCGCGCCGCTGGAGGTGGGCGATACAGAACAACTCGGTCCCACGCGCACCGAGCTCGGCTCTTTGGTGCGTCTGGTCAATGAGGAAATGAGCCGTCGCATCGAAGCTGCCGACAGCGCGACCCGCGCGATGCGTGCGGCGTTGGCGAGGCCGGAGGCAGGCTGAGCGCAAGGGCACTCCGGAGGGAGTCTCTGTAGACTCCGGCTCCCCTCAACCGTCAAGAGCACTCCATGGAGAAACGCGAACTGCATCGGGGCCGCCTGATCGACCACGTCGGGCTGGTCGTTCGGGATCTGGCTGCGAGCAAGGCCTTCTATTCAGCCGTCTTCGAGGCGCTGGAGATTCCCATGGGCGGCTCGGACGAGCGCAACTTCTGGGCGGACGAACTGTTCGTCTCGACGCGCGACAGCGAGGAAGTGCAGGGCGAACTCACCGGACGCCATCATCTGGCGTTCCAGGCGAAGGACCGGGCCATGGTGGATGCCTTCCACAAGGCCGCGCTCGCGCATGGCGGGCGGGACAACGGCGCGCCGGGCGAGCGCTCATACCACCCTGGCTACTACGCGGCGTTCGTGCTGGACCCGGACGGCAACAACATCGAAGCCGTGTTCCACGGCGAGGCCGAGCGCAGCGCGGCTTCGGTGCGGATCAGGCGCTGACCGGATTCATCGGCGTGGGAGGCGGCAGCAGCCTCTCAGCCTGCGACTTCCTTTTGCATGAACACGCTCAGCGGATCGTCCGGGTACGTGCCGAACGGTCCGCGCCGCGCATAGCCCGCGCGCGCATAGAACGACAGCGCTTCCGGCTGGCTCACGCCCGTTTCGAGCCTGAACATCGCGCAGCCGCGCGCCTTCGCTTCGCCCTCGAGGAAACCCAGCACTCTCGCCGCGACGCCTTGCCCGCGGTTCTCGGGCCGCACGTACATGCGCTTGAGCTCGCCGAACTCCGGCTCCATCACTATCGCGCCGCAACCGACGGCCGCGCCTTCGCCGTCGCGTGCCACCGCGAACAGCACGTTCGCGGCGGACAGCGCCGCGATGTCGATGCCGTAGTGGCACTCGGGCGGATACAGCGGCTTCTGGTAGGCATCGAGGTCGTCGATGAGCTGGATGACGTCGGGCTGCGCGGGGCTTTCGAGGGAGATTCGCATTGGGTGATGGTATCGAGCCGACAGGGCGGTGGATGGAGGGGCAGGTCGAAAGAAAACCCGCCGCAGCGGGTTGGGTGAACGCGGTCAGCGGCTGGCGCGCAGTGCTTTCAGCCGGCGCTCGGCTTCGCCGGGAGGAATCTTTCCCGCTGCCTCGAGCTTCCTGAGCCGTCGCTCGTCTGCTCGATCCAGCGCGTCTTTCAGCAGCGCCATCTTGCGGTCCCTGCAGGGAGCGCATTCGTAGAAGCTTTCCGGGGCTTTGGTGGGCTCCAGCTTCGCGTCCGCCTCGAAGATGTTGATTCGTCCTGTGGGTTCGACGCCGATGACAATGATCTTTCCATTTTTGAACGTGACCGATGCACCGCCCGAGCAGCCCGTTCTTTCGGTGTACTCGCTGAAGTAGGAATTCCGGGAGACTCTTCGGATGTGCTGCAGCGCGTAGCGCACGTCCTCCTCGGTCAGGATGACATCCGAGCAATCCAGGAAGTCCTTGTTTTCCCAGGCGGTTGCGCTGGAGGGCTCGACGATCTCGATCCTGCTTACGGAACTGACTGGATATCGTTTGTCGGCGGCTTGAACCGGGACGGCGCTCACTGCTGCGGCCAGTGCCGTCAAAAAGGTGCTGATTCTGATCATGGTGTTGGTACCGGCAGATTCCAATTGGCGCCTTGCGCCTCGGTGGTGTTCTTTCTGCTGACTTCAGGATGATGAAAGACCTCGCTTGATTCAACCTGTATCGAATCCTGGAGCACCCTGACAAGCCATGACAGAGACTGGTTCTGGGCGGCAGTCGGTGTTGGGAAAATTGCGGATTCCCCGCGTATCTCCTCAGGAGTCAGGTTCCTCTTCTTTTGTTGGAGCGTAGGTTTGAACCCCTCCGGCAGCCTGGCCCTGCCAACCATCTCGATCCCAATGGCCTCCATGTTGCCCGGATAACGATCACCGGGCACTTTCTGCATCTCGATCCGATGCATGGCCGCTGCTCCTCCCTTCTTCGGGAAATCGTCCGGCTTGCACGTTTTCATCACCAGGCACCGCGCCTTCAACGGCCCCACATGATTCGTCCTCTGATAAATCGCAGCCGTCTGATAGATCGTCCCATCCTTGTCGATGAGAAAGTGCGCTCCATTCGCCTTGGGGTTCCTGTAGCTGTTCAGCGATGAATCCAGCGTATCGGCGTCGGTCTGGTGCACGACGATGCCGGTGATGGCGCCGACGCGTTTGCCTCGTTCGATCTGTGGACTGCGCGCATGCCGGACGCGCGCGTGACTGACCATTCCGTGTTTGTCGATTTCGACAAGCATGGGTTTTCCTCCCTGAAGAATTTGTTGGTTATCGACTCTCTACCGAGGCCGGGTCTCGCGCATCGAATGAGCGCGAGGCCTCGACCTCGCGGCGCATGCTAAATGCTTAAAAAGTGAACTGGGTGATGGCTTTGTCAACCACTTGTGGCCAGCCGTCCGGTGCGGCCGAATCGCCCGTGCCCGACGAGCTGCTGTACCGCGTGGTGGATGCGCTGGAGAAGGTCGGTGCCGAAGTCGGCAAGACGGTGCCGCAGGTCGCGCTCAACTGGCTGCTGCAGCGCCCGACGGTGTCGAGCGTGGTGATCGGCGCGCGCGACGAGGCCCAGCTGCGCCGGAACCTCGGCGCAGTGGGCTGGAACCTCACGCCCGCGCAGGTCGCCGAACTGGATGCGGCCAGCGCGACGACGCGGGCCTATTCCCTACTGGCACCAGCAGGGCTTTCTCGAGCGAAATCCCAATCCGGTCTAGCAGGGAAGAGACAGGACGGACCGGCTGATTCGTTCCCTCGCCGGTCCTTCATCCGTTCAAGCCCGGCTTGAGGCCACGGGCTCGGACGCGCCGGCCTTCGACGGGGCAGTCGCCGCAGGCATCGTGCCGTCGGCGGAGCCGGCTTCCAGCGAGCACCAGGCTGCCGAGGGCTTGCCTGCCTCCAGCGAGCACCATGCAGCCGCGGGCTTGGCCGCTTCCAGCGAGCACCATGCGGCGGAAGGCTTGCCTGCCTCCAGCGAGCACCATGCCGCCGCGGGCTTGGCCGCTTCCAGCGAACACCATGCGGCGGAAGGCTTGGCTGCTTCCAGGGAGCACCAAGCTGCCGTGGGTTTGACCGCTTCCGCCGAGCACCATGCGGCCGACGGCTTGCCCGCCTCGAGCGAGCACCAGGCCGCCGCAGGCTTGGCTGCCTCCAGCGAGCACCACGCGGCTGCATCGCCGGTCGCTTCGCGGCGGGGCACGGATGCCGGCTCGCCGAATTCCTCTGCCGACAGGCGCTGCATTTCCTCGAACGCCGCCTGCAGCGCCTTGGCGTCGTCCTCGCCGCGCAGGCCGAGATACGGGAAGTGGTGCAGGAAGTAGCCGAAGGTGGCTTCGCAATCCGCCGCGTACTTGCGCGTGTCGAGGATGTGCATGTGCCAGAAGCGGTCTACGTCCTGTTCGGGGGCGAGCGTCAGCTCGGGGTGCCTGGCGTGCAGCATCAGGTAGCGCTTGTAGGCCACCTCCATCTGGTTCGCGTAGCCGGGCGACCAGCCGTAGCCGTCTTCCTTGCGGCAGGCCTTGAACTTGATCATCGTGAGGTCGAGCGCCTCGATGGCGGCGATCGTCTGTTCCAGTGTCTTGCGCTGGGTGGGGTGAGTCATGAAAGCTCCTGTGAGGTGGTGGGTAGGTCCGGGCGAGCGTGCCCGGTGACGATTGCGCCGACGGTCGGGCCGTCAGGCCACCACCGATGGAGCAAACTGGTTGCGCAGGTGACGCGCCATGAAATCGCGAGCCTCGTCCGCCGGCACGGGCTTGCACAGCCAGTAGCCCTGGGCCTCGTCGCATCCGTGGCTGCGCAGGTACTCGAGCTGGGCGGCGGTCTCGATGCCCTCGGCCACGACCTTCATCCGCAGGCCGTGGGAGAGGGTGATGATCCCGTCGATGAGCGCGCGTGCGTCCGCATCCTGCGAAAGGTCGTTGATGAACGAGCGGTCGATCTTGACCGTGGAGAGCGGAAAGTGCTTCAGGTACGAGAGCGAGGAATAGCCCGTGCCGAAATCGTCGATGGCAAGGCCCACGCCCATGTCGCGGATCGTGCGCAGCAGCTCCGCCGCATGCTCGGGGTTCGCCATCACCGCGCCTTCGGTGATCTCCAGCTCCAGCAGCGACGGATCGAGGCCCGACGACTCCAGCACGGCCTTGATGTCGGCGATGAGCGTGCGGCTCTCGAACTGGCGCGGCGACAGGTTCACGCTGGTCACCACCGCCGGCAGGCCGAACTTCTGCCACGCGAGCGCATCGGCGCAGGCCTGTTCCAGCGCCCACTTGCCCATGGAAAGGATCAGGCCCAGTTCCTCGGCGATCGGGATGAACTGGACCGGCGGGATCATGCCCAGGCCCGGATGGTGCCAGCGCATCAGCGCCTCGACGCCGACGATGCGCTGGGTGTGCAGGTTCAGCTTCGGCTGGTAGTGCATTTCCAGCTCGCCGCGCTCCAGCGCATGGCGCAACGCGCTCTCCAGCATCAGCTGCTCGGTGCTCTGCGCGTTCATCTTGGCCGCGTAGAAGCGGTAGGTGTTGCGGCCCTTCTTCTTGGCCTGGTACATCGCGGTGTCGGCGTTCTTCAGCAGCGTCTCGGCATCGCCTCCGTTCTCCGGATAGATGCTCACGCCCACGCTGGCGCTGACGTGCAGCTCGCGCGTGTTGATGAGGAAGGGCTCGGCGCAGGTGGCCAGCACCTTCTCTGCCAGCTCCGCCGCGTCGTTGGCGCTGCACAGGTTCTCCAGCAGCAGCACGAACTCGTCGCCGCCGAAGCGCGCCACGACTTCGGAATCGCGCAGCAGGGCCGCGAGGCGCTCGCCGCAGATCCTGATCATCTCGTCGCCGGCACCGTGGCCCAGCGTGTCGTTGATGTGCTTGAAGCGATCCAGGTCGACGAACAGCACCGCGAACTGCTTCTGGCTGCGGTTGCTGCGCTTGATGGCGCGGTCGAGCTCGCTTTGCAGCGCGGAGCGGTTGAGCAGCCCGGTCAGCTCGTCGTGGCTGGCCATGAAGCGAAGGCTGCGTTCGGCCTGCTTGCGCTGCCGGTACTGGGCGATCTGCAGCGCGATCACGCGCAGCGACTCGAGCGTCTCGGCGTCGGCGGCATAGGGGCTGGAGCCGAAAAGCTCCAGCGCCGTGGTCGCGTCGGTGGCGACCATCGGCACGATCAGGCCCACGCCAAGGCCGGCTTCGCGGGCCATGGTGTCGCGGGCGAAATGGCTGGGCGCGGTCTGCGTGTCGATCCGCACGACGCTGCCGATTCCCCAGGCGCGGCCCAGCGAGCCTTCGCCGGGCCGGTAGGCGAGCGACTGGCTGGCTTCGACGAACTGCCGCACCGCCGGATCGTTGTCGGCATGCCAGGCGACGGTGCAGCGGGCCAGGCCGTCGTCGCCTACGCTCCACAGCGCGCCGCAGTCCCAGCGCAGGTCGGTGCATATCGCCTCCAGCGCCAGCCCCATCACCGTCTCGGCCCTGCCGTCGCCGGCCAGCAGCCGGGCGATCTTGTATTCGAGCTTCTGGCGCAGCGCGTCCTTGCGCGGCCGCGTGGCGTCGCGCACGGTGCCGCGCACCACCATCCTGCCGTCTTCCTCGACCGATTGCGCGATGACGTGGAGCCAGCGCTCCGTGCCGTCGTGCAGGCACAGGCGGTGTTCGAACTCGTTGCGCTCCGACGACTGCGACGCCAGCGTGATCTGCCGGTGCACCGTGGCGCGCTCGGGCGCCGGAACACGCGAGAGCAGGGCGGCCAGGTCCGGCTGGACGGGGTCGGTGTCGAAGCCCAGGATGCGCCGGGCCTCCTCGGAGCATTCGAGGGCGCCGGTCTCGGGGTCGAGGGTCCAGCTGCCCAGGCTGGCCATCTGCTGGGCGTCCTTCCACTGGCGTTCGCTGGCGCGCAGGTGGCTGGTCATTTCCAGGGCCAGCACCTGGGCCCGGCTGCGCGAGGTGGTCAGCGAGAAGACGATGCCGGCCAGCAGCATGCTGGCGGCGAATCCACCGAAGACGATGAACCACGGGATGGCCTTGTCGAGCGGGCCGAAGACCTGGCTCTCGTCCTGGCTGACCTCCACGAGCCAGGAGTGGCCGCCCAGCTCGAAGCCCAGCATGCGCTGGAGGCTGTGCGCGGGCGCGGCCAGGGGCTTCGCCATGCCGGCGGTGTCGAACAACAGCTGCTGCTCGCTGTACGCGGTGGGCGCGACGAACCGGGTTTCGATGCGCGTGCCGATCGCCCCCTTGCCCGGCCCGGCATCGACCAGGCGAAGGCGCAGCGTCTTCGCGGCGTCGGGGCTGACCATGTCGCGCAGCATTCCCGCGATGCTGAAGCCCGCGCCGACCGAACCCATGTAGGCACTGCGCCGCTGCTCGAGCGTGTCGAGCGGCTGGCCCGGCTGGTAGACCGGCAGCCGCATCGCCAGCCCGATGTCGGACTCGCGGCCCGGAATGCGGACCTTGCGGCCGGAGGTGACCAGCCCGCCGGTGTCGCGCCCCTGCTCGAGCGCGTCGCCCCGGTCGGGCATCGCGCCCAGGTCATTGCCGAGCAGCCTCTCGTTGCCGGCCTGCGGCTCGATGTAGATGAGCGGGTAGTAGATGTCCCGCTTGCCGGGCGGCTTGATGGCGAAGCCCGAGGCCACGCCGGCATCGCCGCGCACCTTTTCCTCGAAGGCCGCCCTGTCCTTGGCCGCGATGCTGGGCGCGTAGTTGACGGCCTGGAAGCCGGGGTAGGCGGTTTCCAGGTTCAGGCCCGCGACGTAGTCCCTGAAGTCGTTGCGCGTCACGCCCCCGGGGGTGTTGAAGCGCGCGCGCAGGCCGGTCAGCACGGCGATGTAGTCGTCGAAGCGGGCTTCCACCTTGCGCGCCAGGTCGAAGGCGGTGGCGTCGAAGCGGGCCTGGGCGCTGCGCCCGATCTCCTGGTGTGCGGACACGGCAAGGGCGATCGACAGCCCCGCGCCGGCCATGAGAATGGCCAGCGGCAAGCGAATCCTGACCCAAACAGACAATGACATTGGATTTGATCCCGCCGCGGGCAAGGGCCGGTAGCTCCTGGTGCTGCGGTGCGGCACGGCTGAGAACGCGGCAGTTGCTTCCTTGGCGCAATATATATGGCTGGCGCGAGGCCGTCACGCAAATTGTTACAAGGATGACAGAGATTGACGGAGGGAATCGGCTTCTATTTCGAATAGTTAAGCATCAAGCTGGGCAAGGGGTACCCTGCGTCCAGAGGACGAATGCCCCGGAAAGGGGCATCGCGTGGCCGGCCCTCCGACCCCGGGGCATGTCCGGTATAGACAGGTTCGGGCGGGGCGCTACTCCGGCGTCAGCCCCAGCACCCAGCGCTTGAAATCCTCCAGCGCGCCCGAGGCCGGCCGGCCTTCGGGATAGGCGAAGTAGTAGCCCTGGCGCACGTCCAGGTGCCGGTCGACCGGGATCACCAGCTCGCCGGTGCGCAGTTCGTGCTCGATCAGGATGCGCGGGGCCAGCCCCACGCCCATGCCGGCGGCCGTGGCCGCCACCACCATCGTGAACAGTTCGTAACGCGGCCCGCGCGAGGCGTGCACCGTGTATTCCCAGCCCTGCTGGGCGTACCAGTCGCGCCACGCATGGGCGCGCGTGCTCAGGTGCACGTGGCGGCAGCGCTCGAAGCCCGCTTCGTCCCAGGGGCCGTGCGCGTCGCGGAAGGCCGGGCTGCAGATGGGCACCATCTCGCCCTCGGAAAAGATCAGTCCGCCGCGCGTGTTCGGCCAGAACTGGTCGCCGAAGTAGATGGCCGCGTCGTAGGCGTTCTCCTGGAATGAAAAAGGCTGCGAGCGCGCCGAGAGGTTCACGGTGATGTTCGGGTGCAGCCGGCTGAATTCCGGCAGCCGCGGTATCAGCCACTGCGTGGCGAAGGTGGGCACCACGGCAAGCTCCAGAACGAAGCCCATCTCGTGGCCGGCGCTGATCTCCAGCGTGTCGCGGCGGATCTGGTCGAGGTGGCGGCGGATGCGCGCCGCATATTCGCGGCCCACGTCGGTGAGCGTAAGCCGGCGCCGCACCCTTGAGAACAGCGGCACGCCCAGCCGCTGCTCGAGCATCGCCACCTGCCGGCCGACGGCGCTTTGCGTGAGCGCCAGTTCGCTCGCCGCACGGGTGAAACTGCCCAGCCGCGCCGAGGCCTCGAAGGCCTGCAGCGCGCCCAGGTTGGGAATGTCTTTTCTCATCGGCGCTATTCTGCGTGCGTGCGGTCGAGCAAAAAAGAAAGGCAAGTCATGCGCCGTGTGGTGATCGTCGGCGGCGGGGCCATCGGCTCCGCCATCGCCTACTTCCTGACCCGCGATCCGGAAGGCGAGCGCTTCGAGGTCACGGTGATCGAGCGCGACTTCTCGTACAGACAGGCCTCGTCGGCGCTGTCGGCGAGTTCGATCCGCCAGCAGTTCTCCACCGCCATCAACATCCGGATGTCGCTCTACGGCATCGACTTCTTCCGCAATCTCGGCCAGACCCTGCGCGTGGGCGACGAGGTGCCCAACATCGGCCTCGTCGAGCCGGGCTACCTGTATCTGGCCTCGCAGGCCGGCGTGGACGTGCTGCGCGAGAACCACGCGATGCAGAAGGCGCACGCGGTGGACGTGGCGCTGCTGGCGCCAGACGAGCTGAAGGCGCGCTTTCCGTGGATATCGACCGAAGGCGTCGAGCTGGCTTCGCTGGGCCTCTCGGGCGAAGGCTGGTACGACGGCTACAGCCTGCTGCAGGCCTTCCGCAGGAAAGCGGTGTCGCAAGGCGTGCGCTACGTGCAGGCGCATGCGACGGGGCTGCGCCGCCACGGACGCACCGTGACCGGCGTGCAGCTCGATAGTGGCGAGACGCTGGAGGCCGACGTCGTCGTCAACGCCGCGGGCGCCTGGGCCGCGACGATGGCGCGGTGGGCCGGCATCGAACTGCCGGTGCGCGGTCGCCGCCGCAGCGTGTTCAGCTTCTCATGCCCCGAGACGCTGCCCGGATGCCCGCTGGTGATCGACACCTCCGGCATCTGGCTGCGGCCCGAGGGCCGGCAGTTCATCTGCGGCTTCGCACCACCGGAAGACCAGGATGCCGACGATGCGCCGCTGGAAGTCGAGTACGAAGCCTTCGACAGCTTCATCTGGCCCGCGCTGGCCGAGCGCGTGCCTGCCTTCGAAGCCATCCGCATGACCGGCGCCTGGGCCGGCTACTACGAGATGAACGTGTTCGACCACAACGCGATCCTCGGCCTGCATCCCGACTGCGACAACCTCTACTTCGCCAACGGCTTCTCGGGCCATGGCCTGCAGCAGTGCCCGGCGGCGGGGCGGGGCATCGCGGAGCTGATCCGCTTCGGCGAATACCGCAGCCTCGACCTGTCGCCGGTGTCCTTTGCGCGAATCCTCGAGAACAGGCCCTTGCTCGAGAAGAACGTGATCTAGATCGCGACTTTCTTCAGGGCGTTGCGAGCGCGGTGAACGGACCTTGCTGGCCCAGCGCGGATTGGCCTTCATTGAGCACCGCGACAAGCCGGCCGTAGAAGAAGGGAAGCCCGAAGTCGATCGCAGTGCTGCCGGAGCTCGCGGCGGCGATGTTGTCGACCGCTACCACGCCAGGGTTGCCGGTGAAGAGCGATTGCGCGCTCGCGACCGCGAAGCTCTGGCTCAATGCCGGGCCCGTCGCCGCGGTGAAGCTGGCGCTGAGGGCCAGCGTGCTCGCAGGGCAGTAGAAGCCCTTGAACGTGCCGTTGCTCGCGCACTGGGCGATCGTGGAATCGTTCAGGAAGAAGAAGTTCGATCCGCTGTCCAGGAAGCTGTCGGGAAAGCTGGCGTTCTTGTAGTTGACGGAGAGGCTCAGCGTGCGCGAGTCGGTCTTCAGCACCGTCGCCCCCGTCATGGCGTTGTTGCCTTGCGTCGCCACGCCGAAGTAGAGCGTGCCGACCGTCACGCCCTGGCCCGCCGATGAAATCGCCGGCAGGCCGAGCACGACGCCGTTGTTGTCCTGCGCGAAATTGGCGACCACGTTCTGGGCCTGCATCGCGAGCGGAACTGTGGTGCCCTGGCACGAGGCGCCGGCGGCGCAGGTGTAGTAGGTGGCGGGAATGGCCTGCTGCGCGCATGCCGAGCCGCAGTCATGAAGAACCGCGGCGACGCCGATGATGCCGTTCGTCCCGAGTTTGTCTGGCGTGTTCTCGGGCTGCAGCGTGTTGTTGTCCGAGCATGCGGCGGGCACGTTGCCGGAGTTCGGATCTCCCACGATCTGCAGCGGCTGCGCGCCGGCAGACTTCGGCCCGAGCGTGACGTCCGCGACGCGCATCGTTCCCCATGTGTAGCCGTCGAGGAACTGGGCGCAGGCGTTCAGCGGCGCTCCGTTCACGGTTTCTTGGGGCAGGGAGGCTTTCATGGCCGAGCTGAGCGCATCGGCAGCGATGCGGATGCCAGTGGAGCCGGTGTCGACCAGCACGTTGTCGATGGTCTGGCAGGTGCCGGTTCCCGGTGCGCAAAGCTTGATGCTCACCTGCGGCAGGTTGACACCGCTCGAATCGGTGCCACCGGATACGGTGAGCGGCATCGAGTTCTGCGAGCTCGCCGTGGAGGACGTGGGCGTCGTGCTGGGTGCCGGCGCCGGGGCGGCGCTGCCTGCGGCCGGGGTCGAGGTGGGCAACAGCCCGATCGGCAGTGCCGCTCCGCCACCTCCGCCGCCGCCACCACCGCAGGCGGCGAGGGCCAGCAGGCTTGCGGCACAAGCCACGGCGCGAAGGAGGTTCATGGCACCGTCCGTGCGCCGGTTGCCTGCTTGTCGTGAGTCCATGGGCACGAAGGGCGAAGATGAGTTGAAACGGTCAGGAGCCTTGCGCGATGGCCAGCGAGTCGGGGTCGACTCCCGCGGGCAGCATCCGAGGCAGCCATGCGACGCCTGCCGACAGCCGCTGGTGCGACGAGGCATGGACTGCGAAGTCCTCGTCCACTTGCGAAGTCGTGGCGTGGGAGCCTCTGCCCAGCTGGCGCTGCGCCCGGGCGTTGTCGGACATCTGCCTGGCGTAGCGCGTGCCCAACAGCACCGAGAGCTCCGGCCGGCGCGGGCCGCGCCATGCCACGGCGAACACCGTGCCGTCGGCCGTCAAGTACTCGCGCTGGACCATGCCATCGTCGGACGTGGTTTCCCGTGTGCTCCAGCCCGCGGTGGGCTCCGTCTTGGCAGCGGCCGCCTTGCGTGAAACGGCATCGATCCGCTGGCCCGGCGCCAGCGTGGGGGCACCGCCCAGTTCGGCGAATGCGAAGGGCGTTGCGAACACGGACGCAGCCAAGGTGCCAGGGCCGCCCGCATCGATGGCTTTCCGGCGCCGCGCGCTTGGCGCTCTCGTAACCCACGTTCCATTCAGTTTACTTTCCGTCCCGACCGCGAGGAGGTTACTGCCCGCATGCTTCAGCTCGACAAAGACCCAGCCGGCCGCACAGGCTGTGCCGCCAAGTCGGCCAGCGATCAGGTTCGCGGTGTTAACGAGTGAGCGGCACGGGCGTACCATGCCCGCCAGAGAGGTGCCCCGCATGACCGAACGAACACTGATCGACACCGCCCGCGCGCTCGTCGCGGACGACAAGGGCCTGCTCGCGATGGACGAGAGCAACGCCACCTGCAACAAGCGCTTCGCCGCGCTCGGCATACCGCAGACCGAAGCCGCGAGGCGCGACTGGCGCGAGCTGATCGTCACGGCGCCGGGGCTGGCCGACAGCATCTCGGGCGCGATCCTGTTCGACGAGACGATCCGGCAGAAGACCAACGCAGGCCAGCCCTTCGCGAAGGCGCTGGCCGATGTCGGCATCATTCCCGGCATCAAGGTGGACACGGGCGCCAAGCCGCTGGCCGGCCATCCTGGCGAGACCGTCACCGAAGGACTCGACGGCCTGCGCGAGCGCCTTGCCGAATACGCCACGATGGGCGCGCGCTTCGCCAAGTGGCGCGGCGTGATCGCCATCGGCGACGGCCTGCCGAGCCGCGCCTGCATCCGCGTCAACGCACATGCACTGGCGCGCTATGCCGCCCTGTGCCAGGAGGCCGGGCTGGTGCCCATCGTCGAGCCCGAGGTGCTGATGGACGGCGATCATTCACTCGCCAGGTGTGCCGAGGTCACGGAGGAAGTGCTTCACCGCACCTTCGTCGAGTTGCGTGCGCAGGGCGTGCTGCTCGAAGGCATGCTGCTGAAGCCCAACATGGTGCTGCCGGGGCTGAAGGCCGCCGTGCAGGATTCCGTGGAGGCGGTGGCCGAGGCGACCGTGCAGTGCCTGCTGCGTACCGTGCCGGGCGTGGTGCCCGGCGTGGCCTTTCTCTCGGGCGGCCAGCCGGCGCAGCTGGCGTCGGCGCGGCTCAATGAAATGAACCGCCGCTACAGGTCGCGCCTGCCATGGGCGCTGACCTTCTCGTTCTCCCGTGCGCTGCAGCAGCCCGCGCTCGATGCGTGGAGGGGCGACGCGGCCAACGTGGCGGCTGCCCAGCAGGCGCTGGTGGAGCGCACCAGCGCCAACCGGGCCGCGCGACGCGGCGAATACAAGGAATAGGCAGGCGCCTGCTCAGCCCGACTTGGCCGCCTTCACCAGCGAAGGCGTGGCCTTGTAGCTTTCGGGGAAGAGCTTCTTCAGGTCGTCGATCTTCGGCATGTCGTTGATCGCGATGTAGGGCTGGCTCGGGTGCAGCGTCAGGTAGTCCTGGTGGTAGTCCTCGGCCGCGTAGAAGGGCTTCGACAGCTCGACCGTGGTGGCCAGCGGCTTGCCGAAGGTCTTCGCCTGGTTGAGCTGCGCGATGTAGGCAGTGGCGATTCGCGCCTGCTCGGCGTTCTCGGCGAACACGGTGGAGCGGTATTGCGTGCCCGTGTCAGGGCCCTGGCGGTTGAGCTCGGTGGGGTCGTGCGCCACCGAGAAGTAGATCTGCAGCAGCTTGCCGTAGCTGATCTGCTGCGGGTCGTAGGTGATGCGCACCGACTCGGCATGGCCGGTGCGGCCCGAGCCGACGTCGTCGTAGCGTGCCGTCTTCGCCTCGCCGCCGGCGTAGCCCGAGACGGCGTTGCTCACGCCCTTGACGCGCTGGAACACGCCCTGCACGCCCCAGAAGCAGCCGCCGGCGAACACGGCGGTTTCGGTCTTCGCGCCCGGTTGCACCGCCAGGTCGGCGGTGGGGGCGGGCACGCGGCGTGCGGTTTCGGCGAACGACGGCACCGCGTGCCAGACCAGGGCGGCGGCAGCCAGCGTGCCTGCGGTGAGTGCGAGGGATTTCATTGGGAATTCCTTGGGGAGCGGGAGTTTCTGTGACCAGCGGATCGGCCGACGCGACATTGACGCCGAATCCTTCGGACGTCAATGGCGCCTGCGAGGTGCCTTGCGGGCTTACTTCTTCATCTCGTCCTTGCTCATGGCGTCTTTCTTCATCGCGTCCTTGGACATGGAGTCCTTCGCCATCGAATCCTTCTTCATGCCGTCCTTCGACATGGAATCCTTGGCCATCGAGTCCTTCTTCATTGCGTCCTTGGACATCGAGTCCTTGGCCATACCGTCCTTCGCCATTTCGTCGGCGGCAAAGGCCGAGGCGCCGGCGAAGGCCATGCAGGTAGCGAGCAGGGTTGCGGTGAGCTTGTTCATCTGGAGTCTTCCTGAGTGAGTTGAGGTTTGGGTTTTCAATGTCGGCTCGGTCCCGTGGGAACTCCGCCTTTCGCTTTCTTCGGCAGTCGAGCGGCTGGCGGCCCCTCAGCTCCCTCCGAACCAGTTGTAGCCCTGGTCTTCCCAGTAGCCACCGGAATAGGTGTTGGTGACGAACATCGCCTTGATGTGCTTCGGGTTCTTGTAGCCAAGCTTGGTCGGCATGCGCAGCTTCATCGGAAAGCCGTACTTGGGCGGCAGCGGCTGGCCGTCGTAGCTCAGTGCCAGGAGCGTCTGCGGGTGCAGCGCGGTGGGCATGTCGATGCTGGTGTAGTAGTCGTCCGCGCACTTGAAGCCGACGTATTTCGCCGTCAGGTCGGCGCCGACGTGGCGCAGGAAGTCGGCGAAGCGCACGCCGCCCCACCTGCCGATGGCGCTCCAGCCCTCCACGCAGATGTGCCGCGTGATCTGCTCCTGCTGCGGCATCGCGCGCAGCTCGGCCAGCGTCCAGGCGTGCCTGTCGGCGACCATGCCGGTCACTTCCAGCTTGTAGGTGGCCTCGTCGACCTCACGCACCTCGTCTTCGCCGTAGTAGGCGTTGAAGGGGAAGGGGCGGGTGATCTCGGCCTCGGTGTAGGTGGGAGCAAGTTGCGTCGGGCTGAAGATCAGGCCCTGCACCTTGTCGTTGAGGCGCGAGATCTTCGTGAGCGCGGCTTCCACCTGCGCGTTGTCGCTGATGCTGCAGCCGGTGAGCAGCGAGAGGCCGCCGAGGGTGAGCGAGCGACGCAGGAACACGCGGCGGGAGGGCTCGTCGAGCTTCTTAGAGATCAGCGTGCGGGCTTCGCGCAGCACGGCGTCGCCGTCGATGCCGCTCAGGGTGGGGGCTTTGAAGAGTTTCATCGGGCTTCCGGCTTGCCGCCGCGGATCATGGTGAGGAGCGTGCGGGGCACCAGGGCCACCATCACGAGGTGCACGACGATGAAGGCGACGATCGCGGCCATGCCGAAGAAGTGGACGCGGCGGGCCGACTCGTAGCCGCCCATCAGCTCACGCAGCACCGGGAACTGCACCGACTTCCACAGCACCAGGCCTGAAAGCACGATCACGATCAGGTCGAGCATGACGAACAGGTAGGCCAACTTCTGTACGCTGTTGTAGTGGCGCGGGTCGGCGTGCGAGAGCTTGCCCTTGAGCGCGGCCAGCGCGTCCTGCAGCACGCCGCGCGGCGTGAGCGGAAAGAACTTCGTGGCCAGCCGTCCCGTAACGATGTTCATGAACAGGTAGAACAGCCCGTTGGCCACCAGCAGCCACATCGCCGCGAAGTGCCACTGCAGCGCGCCGCCGAGCCAGCCTCCGAGCGTGACCACGGTCGGGATGGTGAAAGGGAAAAAGGGCGCGGCGTCGTAGATGCGCCAGCCGCTGGTCACCAGGAGCACCACGGCCAGCGCATTGAGCCAGTGCGAGATGCGCATCCAAAGCGGGTGCACCGGGCCGGCCTTGGCCGGTGCGGCGGGAGGGGCGATGGCTGTCGTGCTGTTCATGGGACGGATTGTTCGGCGCACCCCATGGCCGATTCATCACGCAAAGTTCAATTAATCGTGATAACTCCGCCGGTCGGATGGCGGGACAATGGCGCCACCATGGACACTGCCAAGCGCGTGCTGATCGTCGAGGACGACGCCCACATTGCCGAACTTCTGCGCATGCATCTGCGCGACGAGGGCTACGCCATCGAGCATGCCGCCGACGGCCATGCCGGCCTGCGCGAGCTGGAGCGCGGCAACTGGGACGCGCTGGTGCTCGACCTCATGCTGCCCGGCATCGACGGCCTCGAAATCTGCCGCCGCGCCCGCGCGATGGCGCGCTACACGCCGATCATCATCATCAGCGCCCGTTCCAGCGAGGTGCACCGCATCCTCGGCCTTGAGCTGGGGGCCGACGACTACCTGGCCAAGCCCTTCTCGGTGCTGGAGCTGGTGGCGCGCGTGAAGGCACTGCTGCGGCGCACCGACGCGATGGCGCGCAACGCACGCATGGACTCGGGCAGCCTCACGCTGGGCAACCTCGACATCGAACCGCTGGCGCGCGAGGTGCGCGTGGACGGCAAGCCGGTCGAGCTCACGCCGCGCGAGTTCGACCTGCTGTACTTCTTCGCGCGCAACCCTGGCAAGGTGTTCTCCCGGCTCGATCTGCTCAACCAGGTCTGGGGCTACCAGCACGACGGCTACGAGCACACCGTCAACACGCACATCAACCGGCTGCGCACCAAGGTGGAGGCCGATCCGGCGGAGCCGAAGCGCATCCTCACGGTGTGGGGGCGCGGCTACAAGCTGTCGGCCGGCGGCAGCGGGGAGGAGGCGGCGTGATGGCATGGGCCACGCTGTCGCGGCGGCTCTCCGCCGTGTTCGCGGTGCTGCTGCTGGTGTGCAGCGGTGCCTCGGTGTGGCTGCAGATGCGTTCCAGCGGCGTCCACGAGCAGGAGGTCATCCAGCGGCTGTCGCTCGGGCTCGCGGCGCATATCGCGGAGAACTCCGAGCTCATGAAGTCCGGCGGGCTCAACCAGGCGGGGGTGAAGGACCTGTTCGACAAGCTGATGGCCGTCAACCCGAGCGTGGAGGTCTACCTGCTGGGGCTGGACGGCAGCATCAAGGCGCAGGCCGCGCCGCCCGGGCAGCTGAGGCGCGATCGGGTCGGGCTGGAGCCGGTGCGCAAGCTGCTCTCGGGCGCGCCGCTGCCTATTGCGGGCGACGATCCGCGCAGCCTCACCGCGTCCAAGGTGTTCAGCGCCGCGCCGCTGCGCATGAACGGGCGAGAGGTTGGCTATGTCTACGTGGTGCTGCAGGGCCAGGACCATGACGCGCTGGTCGCCAGCGGGGCGACCGACACCGTGTTGCGCGCCACGCTGTGGTCGATGGGGCTGGTGGCGCTGCTCGGGCTGCTGGCGGGCCTTGCGGCGTTCCGCCTCATCACCCGGCCGCTGCGCGAGCTGACCGCAGCGGTGAAAAGATTCGAGACCGAGGGCATCGACTCGCTCGAGGGCGAGGCGCCCACGCTGGAGCGGCTTTCGCGCGGCAACGACGAGATCGCCCAGTTGGGCCAGGCGTTCGCGCAGATGACGCGGCGCATCGCCGAGCAGTGGCGCGAACTCACGCTTCAGGACCAGCAGCGCCGCGAACTCTTCGCCAACATCTCGCACGACCTGCGCACGCCGCTCACCTCGCTGCACGGCTACCTGGAAACGCTGCTGCTGAAGGCCGGCACGCTCAGCGACGAGGAGCGGCGGCGCTACCTCGAGATCGCCCTGGGCCAGAGCCGCAAGGTGGGGCGGCTCGCGCAGGAGGTTTTCGAGCTGGCGCGGCTCGAATACGGCGTGGTCAAGCCCGAGAAAGAGAACTTCGCGCTCGCCGACCTCGTGCAGGACGTGTTCCAGAAGTTCGAGCTGGCCGCGGAGGCGAGGCGCCAGCGCCTGAAGCCCGACATCGCGCCGGGCCTGCCGGTGGTGTCGGCCGACCTCGGCATGATCGAGCGCGTGCTGACCAACCTGCTGGACAACGCCATTCGCCACACCCCCGAGGGCGGCGAGATCGTGGTGCAGCTGCGCGCCGAGAACGGCGGCGTGGCGGTGCAGGTGAGTGACACCGGCCCCGGCATTCCAGGCGAACTGCAGAAAGCGCTGTTCATGCGCCCGGTGTTCATGAGCGGCTCGCGCACCGACAGCGCGAGCAGCGGCGGACTCGGGCTCGTGATCGTCAAGCGCATCCTGCAGTTGCACGACAGCGACATCAGGCTGGTGCAGCAGGCGGACAGGGGCGCGGTGTTCCGCTTCCAGCTGGGCGGGGCGGCGGCGGGCTGAGGGCTCTTCCCGGGGCTGGGCGCCCAAGGCGGTCGATGCTAAAAAAGCGGCGCGACCGACCCTCGGTACAAGGAGACAGCCCGCCATGCCAGCCTTCGACACCGTCCTCATCGACAAGGACCCGCAGCACCCGCGCATCGCGCGCCTCGTGCTCAACCGGCCCGACAAGCTCAACGCCATCGGCGAGACCACCCCCGCCGAGATACGCCGCGCGGTCGAATGGGCCGAGGCCGACGACGAGGTGCATGTGATCGTGGTCGAGGGCGCGGGCCGGGCCTTCTGCGCCGGCTACGACCTCGGCGACTACGCCGAAGGCCATGGCCGCCAGGGCGACGAAGAGCAGGGCGACCACCCCTGCCGCCAGGAGAAGACCCCCTGGGACCCGATGCTCGACTACGCCGCCATGAAGCGCAACACCGACGACTTCATGGCCCTGTGGCGCAGCCGCAAGCCGACCATCGCCAAGGTGCACGGCTATGCGGTGGCCGGCGGCAGCGACATCGCGCTGTGCTGCGACCTGCTGACCATGGCCGACGATGCCCGCATCGGCTACATGCCCACACGCGTGTGGGGCTGCCCGACCACCGCGATGTGGACCTACCGCCTCGGCGCCATGCGCGCCAAGCAGCTCATGTTCACCGGCGACACCATTCCCGGCACGCAGGCGGCCGAATGGGGCCTCGCGAATTTCTCGGTGCCGGCCGACCAGCTCGACGAGGCCACGACGAAGCTCGCGCTGCGCATCGCCGGCGTGCCGAGCTCGCATCTCATGATGCACAAGCTGGTCGTCAACCAGGTCTGGCATTCGATGGGGCTGGAGCAGAGCCAGATGTTTGCCACCGTGTTCGACGGCATCACGCGCCACAACCCAGAAGGCATGTGGTTCAGGCGGCAGGCCGAGGCCGAGGGTTTCAAGAGCGCGGTGCAGTGGCGCGACAGCGGCCGGCCGATTCCGGAGGGCGACGAGGCGAGGGCGCGCATCGCCGAGCTTGAAGCGAAGCTGGCTGCGCGCGGTTGAGCACCGCGGCCGCGGCGCTCAACCCTCGCGGCGCGTGACGAGCACCGTGGCTTCCAGGCCCTCGTAGGCCTCGGGGTCGCCGAACCAGCTGCCCGAAATGGGCGCCGCAAGCGCAGGGTCGCGCGCTACGCCCACGCGGATCAGCTGGCCGCTGCCCATGAGGTTGTTGGTGGGGTCGAAGGCGAGCCAGCCCACGCCCGGCAGGTAGGCCTGCAGCCAGGCGTGCGTGGTGCCGGCGCCGGTCATCGAACCCGGCTCGCCCTGGGCCTGCGCGGCGGCGTCGAGCGCCGCGTCATAGAGATAGCCCGAGACGAAGCGCGTCGCGATGCCCAGGCGGCGCGTGGCTTCCATCATCAGCAGCGCGTAGTCGCGGCAGCTGCCGCTGCCCAGCGCAAGCGTTTCGAGCGGCGTCTGCGTGCCTTCCTCGTCGCGGGCCTTGTACTCGAAGCCCTGGCCGATGTGCGCGTTCATGCGGGTGAGCACCTCGCGCGTGCTGTTGGGCTTGTCGGTCTGCAGGAACTGGTGGGCCCAGCGGATCAGCGTGCCCTGCTCGTCGTCGTTGTGGTGCGGGCGCAGGTAGTGTTCCAGGTCGAGGCGTTCCTGCACCGAGTAGGCGAAGGGCAGGAACTCGGCGGACGGGTCGAGCGTGAACAGGTCGCGCTGCGAGGGCGGCACGTGCTCGATGGTGAAGGAGCACACGATGCGCAGCTCGGTGGCTTCGCCCAGCGGCTGCACCAGCGCGACGGAGTTGGAATAAGGATCCTGGATGAGCCGCGTGTTCGCCTCGGGGCTCACCTGCAGGTCGGTGGCGAGCACGCGCAGGTCGTGGCTGTCGCGCGGGCGGAACATCACCCGGTGCAGCCCGAAGCTGACCGGCTTGCTGTAGCGGTAGACGGTGGTGTGCCTGATGTCGTACTGGATGGCCATGCGCCGCATTCTCGTGCCTTCGCGCGGCAAAAAGAAAGGCGGAGAAAAGGTGGGGCGGCGCGTGCGCATGCCGCAGAATCGGCGCCCGCCCGGACCCTTCGTCATCAGGAGATCCTCACCCGCCATGTACTCAGCGACCTTCATCTTTGCCCCCGGGCAGTTCGACGACGAGTTCCACCGCCTCGACCAGACCATCGCCGCCGCCGCGAAATCGCTGCCCGGCTACCTGGGCGAGGAAACATGGGAAAACCCCGGCAATGGCCTGGTGTCGAACGTCTACTACTGGGACTCGCTCGACAGCCTGCAGGCGCTGATCCGGCACCCCGTGCACCAGCAGGCCAAGGCGGCGCAGTCGAACTGGCTCGACGGCTACAGGGTGGTGATCTCCGAGGTGCTGCGCACCTACGGCGACAGCCGCATCGACCACATGCTTGCGCCTTCCGGGCAGGACGCCGGGTAGGCAACCGATGCCCGAAGCCTTCAGCCTCGTCCAGGTGCTCGGCGGGCTGGCTATCGGCGTCTTCTCGGGCGCCGTGGGCGGCCTGCTCGGCGTGAGCCCCGGCGGCGCACTGGTGCCCGCGCTCGCACTGATGCCCGGGCTGGGGCAGCATGAGGCGCAGGCCGTCTCGCTCGCGGCGCAACTGGTGCCGACCAGTCTCGCGGGCTTTCTGCGCTACCGGGTGTCGGGGCATGGTGCGTCGTGGCGCACGATGGCCTGGATCTCGTTCGGCTTTCTGGCCGGAGCCTGGCTCGGCGCCCGAGGCGCCAGCCACGTGGCCGACGCGATGCTGCGCTGGATGTTCGTCGGCTATCTGCTGTTGCTGGCGACGCTGGTCGTGCTGAAGCCGCCCGCAAAGGCCGATGGCGAAGCAGAGCTGGCGCAGGAGCCCCGCGGTACGGCCGTGGCGCTGGCGTTTGTGGGTGTGGTGGCCGGGGCATCGTCGGGCCTGCTCGGTATCGGCGGCGGGCTGGCCATCACCGCGCTGCTGACGGTGGCGCTTCGCTACTCGCAGCATCGCGCGCAGGCCGCGAGTCTCGCGGTGAATGCCTTGCCGCTCGCGCTGCCGGCGGTGTTCGTCTATGCGAGCGTGATGAACGGGCTGCCCTGGGTGTTGCTGGGGTGCGTGGTGCTGGGGCTGTGGATCGGCACCGCCGCGGGCGCGCGGCTCGCGACGCGGCTGGACGAGCGGGCGCTGCGCAAATACTTCTTCGTGCTGGTGATCTGCATGGCGCTGCTGATGGCCTGCCGCGCCTTGGGCGCCGCAGGCTGATCAGAGCCGCTGCGTGCCGAGTGCCTTGGCCAGCGTGGCCGGCAGGGGCAGCGGCTCGGCGTGCCATTGCGCGGCCAGCAACTCGGCGCACAGGGCCGCGAAGCTCAGGCCGCGCGAGCCCAGCGCGGTGCAGGCCCAGAGGCCGGGCGCCTCGGCGCCGACAGGGCCGACCAGCGGGCGCCGGTCACCGGATGCGCAACGGATGCCGACCCAGGTGCGGCTATCTCCGTGTTCGAACACACCGGCCAGCGCCCTGGCAGCGTCTGGATGCAGGCGCGCGAGGCGCTCGCGGTTCTCGGCGCTGTCCGCCTCGGTGGGGGCCAGATCGATGCTGTCGCGGTCGAAGGTGGCGCCGGCCAGCCACATCGGGGCTTCGCCGCGGTCGCCGGACACGTGGGCGACCAGATGGCCCTCGCCGTTGATGGGCGTGACGGGCAGGGGGGCGTCCTCGGGCATCGGGCCCCAGGCGACTTGTCCGCGCACGGGCTGCAAAGGGAGCGCGGGCGCGAAGTGGCCCGATTCGAAGCCGGCGCAGACGACGACGCGATCTGCCTCGACAAGCAGTTCGCCGGCCGAATCGCGCAACTGCCAACTGCCTTCGTCGCCCCGCTCCAGCCGCGCCACCCGGCAACCGCCACGGAATTCGATACCCGGCCGACGCAGCCAGGCTGCGACCAGCCGCTGCGGCTTCACCCAGGCCGCGCGCGAATGCCAGATCGCGGGGGTGTCGGCCGGCAGGCCGGCTGCCGCCAGCTGATCGGCGCCGGCGGGCCACGATTCGTTCGGGCCTTGGTCGCTCCAGCCGGCGGGCACGCGGACATCGCCATCGGGCCGGCGCTCGAGCACGCCGCTGGCGCGCCAGTCGAGTCCTTCTTCCAGCAGCCGCGCGAGTTCGGTCCAGGTGGCGCGAATGCCGGCGCGCGTGAGCCGGGAGAGCAGGGCGTCGTCGGGCGACACGTGCGGTGCCAGCATGCCCACTGGAAGCCCCGAGGCGCCGGAGGCGGGCCAGTCGGCCGCATCGAGCACCGTCACCTGCCAGCCGCGCCGGGCGAGGCTGGCGGCCACGGCGGCGCCCGCGAGGCCCGCGCCGACGATCGCGCAGCGGCCGGGTGTTTCGATGCGTTCGGGCGCTGGTTCGCGGCGGCGCACGGTCCAGGCGGGGGCAAAAGTGCCACGCAGGCAGTCGCGCTTCGGCGGCAGGCCCGGGCGCTTCTCGACGACGAAGCCCTGTTGGGCCAGCGCGTCGCGGATCGCCCGCGCGATGGTCCATGTGGCGATGCGCGTGCCCTGGCGCGCAAAGCGCGACGCGGCCTTGAGCGTGTCGGCCGACCACATGGCCGGGTTCTGCTGCGGGCTGAAGCCGTCGAGGAAGATGCTGTCGGCCTCGAAGCGCTGGGCGCGCAGCATGGGCTGCACGTCGCCCACGCACAGCGTGAGCAGCACGCGGCCCTCGTCGAAGGCCAGCCGGTGGAAGCCCGGAAGCAGGCCGTGCCACTGGGCGGCCAGTTCACGGGCAAGCGAAATCAGCTCGGGATAGGCTTCGGCGCCACGCAGCACGTCGCTGGCCGAGACAGGGTGCGCCTCGATCGAGACGAAATGCAGCATGCGCGGCCGCGCCGGATCGGCGCGCCATGCCTGCCAGGTTGTCAGGAAATTGAGGCCAAGGCCGAATCCGGTTTCGAGAATCCGCCATTGCGGCTGTCCAGCCCAGTCTTCGGGCAGGCCACAGCCGCCCAGGAACACATGGCGAGATTGCGCCAGCGCTCCGGTTTCGGTGTGATAGATGTCGTCGAAGCGCTCGCTCCGGGGAACGCCGTCGGCGCGCCAGGCGACGGGCTCGGCGGCCAAGACGGGCTCAGTTCGACGGGGGAACGTAGCCCTGCGCCACGTCGGCGCCTTCGCCGAAGAAGTGCTTTTCCATCTGCCGCGCCAGGTACTGGCGGGCGCGCAGATCGGCCAGGTTCAGCCGGTTTTCATTGACCAGCATGGTCTGCTGCTTGAGCCAGGCGGCCCAGGCTTCCTTGCTGACGTTTTCCCACAGGCGCTTGCCCAGATCGCCGGGATAGGGCGGGAAGTCGAGACCTTCGGCCTCTTTGCCGAGCTTGATGCACTGGACCATGCGTGCCATTTCGATTGCCTTTTTTGTACGGAAAAGTGGGGAGACGGGGAAAAGCGGGGGATGGCGCTTAGTTGATTTGGCTATTTAGAACTGAAAACTTGGTCGTTCCAGTTTCTATATGTCGTATTGAGAATACGCAGCTTCATCGATATGCCTTTTCAGAGCAAGACACCATGAGCCTTCGCCGCGACTTTATCAAGCTTTCCCTGGGTGCCGGCGTGGCCGGTGCCATGGCCCTTTCGGCATTGCCGGCGTTGGCCCAGGGTCCCGTGACGCTGCTGAACGTCTCCTACGACCCGACGCGCGAGCTCTACGTCGACTACAACCAGGCCTTCGCCAAGTACTGGAAGGCCAAGACCGGGCAGGACGTGACGATCAAGCAGTCGCACGGCGGCTCGGGCAAGCAGGCCCGCTCGATCATCGACGGCATCGACGCCGACGTGGCCACCCTGGCGTTGGGCGGCGACGTCGACGCGCTCGTCTCGCACGGCGGCCTGGTCAAGGCCGACTGGCAGAAGCGCCTGCCGCACAACTCCGCGCCCTACACCTCGACCATCGTGTTCCTGGTGAAGAAGGGCAACCCCAAGGGCCTGAAGGACTGGGACGACCTCATCAAGCCCGGCGTGCAGGTGATCACGCCCAACCCCAAGACCTCGGGCGGCGCCCGCTGGAACTACCTGGCCGCGTGGGAATTCGCCAAGCGCAAGTACGGCGGCGACGCCAAGGCCAAGGAATACATCGGCAACCTGTTCAAGAACGTGCCCGTGCTCGACACCGGTGCGCGCGGCGCGACCATCACCTTCGTGCAGCGCGGCGTGGGCGACGTGCTGCTGGCCTGGGAGAACGAGGCCTTCCTGGCGCTGAAGGAATTCGGCCCCGAGAAGTTCGAGATCGTGGTGCCTTCCATCTCCATCCTGGCCGAGCCCAGCGTGGCGGTGGTCGACAAGGTCGTCGACAAGAAGGGCACGCGCGCCGTGGCCGAGGAGTACCTGAAGTACCTGTACTCCGACGAAGGCCAGGACATCGCCGGCCGCAACTTCTACCGCCCGACCTCCGAGAAGGCCAAGGCCAAGTACGACAAGCAGTTCCCCAAGCTCACGCTGGTGACCATCGACCAGGCCTTCGGCGGCTGGGCGAAGGCCGACAAGGAGCACTTTGCCGACGGCGGCTCCTTCGACCAGATCTACGCTCCAAAGCAGAAGTAACCCCCCAGGCTGCGCGCACTTCGTGTCGCTTCGCCCACCCCCTTGCTGGGGGCGGGCCGGCCGCTTCGGGCGGCCGTGCGCGGCGGCCCCTGCGAATTCGCTTTTTTTGCTCTGTACGAAAGTCTTTCCTGTGTCCGTTCTCCTGATTGCCGGCAGCCCCACGGCCCCGTCCCGCTCCACCGCCTTGCTCGACGCGGTGGGCGAGCGGCTGGCCCAGCGCCATGCGCGGATCGAGCGGCTCGCCGTTCGCGAACTGCCGGCGCAGGCGCTGCTGCTGGCCGAATGGAACCACCCGGCCATCGAACGGGCCATCGCGCAGGTGGCGGCTGCCCGCGTGATCGTGGTGGCCACGCCGGTCTACAAGGCGGCCTACAGCGGCCTGCTCAAGGTTTTTCTCGATCTGCTCTCGCAGAACGCGCTCAAGGGCAAGACGGTGCTGCCGCTGGCCACCGGCGGCAGCCCGCACCACATGCTCGCGCTCGACTATGCGCTGCGGCCCGTGCTGCAGTCGCTGTCGGCGCGCCACATCCTGCCGGGCGTGTACGCCAGCGAATCGCAGATCGCGCTGACGCCCGAGAACGCCTACCAGGTGCACGCCGACCTGGCCGAGCGACTCAACGAGGCCGTCGAAGTGCTGGCCACCGAAGGCCTGAAGCTGCCTGCCACGCACGGCTTCGAGCCGGTGCCATTTTCCCGCGTGCGATGTAGCGTCTGACGAGCGGGCTCGCCTTCGAGCCTGGCTCCCCGCCAGACCCATCACCGTCCCTTTTTTTGAAGCCGCATGTTTGCGGCAAGGGGACAGCTTTGCCTGAAGTTTTTGCAGACCAAGGAATCCACGCATGAACCCCGTCGCAACCGAAGACCCCGTGCTCGAAGTGCCGCCGCGCTCCTTCTGGCGCGGCCTGCGCGATCTGCTGATCAGCGCCATCGTGGTCAGTGCCATCGCGCTGATCGTCAGCTTCATCTCTGCCGCCTCGGCGCATGCCCAAGGTAAGGGCGAGCTGCGCATCGGCTACCAGAAGTCGGCCAGCCTGTTCGTGCTGCAGAAGGCGCAGGGCACGCTGGAGAAGAAGCTCGCGCCGCTGGGCTTTGGCGTGAAGTGGGTCGAGTTTCCGGCCGGTCCGCAACTGCTCGAAGGGCTGAACGTGGGCGCGGTCGATGTCGGCTATGTCGGCGAGGCGCCGCCCATCTTCGCGCAGGCCGCGGGCGCCAAGTTCGTCTACTTCGGCTACGACCCGGCTGCGCCGCGCGCCGAAGCCATCCTGGTCGCGAAGGATTCGCCCATCAAGTCGGTCGCCGACCTGAAGGGCAGGAAGGTCGCGCTCAACAAGGGCAGCAACGTGCACTACCTGCTCGTGAAGCAACTCGAGAAGAACGGCCTGAAGCTCTCCGACATCCAGCCCATCTACCTCGCGCCCGCCGACGGCCGCGCCGCCTTCGAGAGTAAGAACGTCGATGCCTGGGTGATCTGGGACCCGTTCCAGGCCGCGGCCGAGAAAGCCACCGGCGCGCGCGTACTGGCCGACGGCACGCCCGAGGTGGTCAACAACTACCAGTACTACCTGGGCGAGCGCGGCTTCGTGAAGAACAACCCGAAGGTCATCGACGCGCTGTTCGCCGACTCGGTGGAGCAGGGCATCTGGCTCAAGAAGAACCTGCGCCAGGCGGCCGAGCTGATCGCTCCGCTGCAGGGACTGCCGGTCGACGTGGTCGAACTCGCGCTGCGCCGCTACGAGTTCAACGTGAAGCCGATCACGCCGGCCGTCGCGGCCGACCAGCAAAAGATTGCCGACACCTTCTTCGCGCTGAAGCTCATTCCCAAGCCCATCAAGGTCAGCGACGCCGTGGTTACGGCGCAGCCCTGAGGCTTCCAACGAATCGGATCGTTCCGAACAACCATGACACGCATCTCCATTCCCCGCCGACGCCTGATCCAGGGCGCGGCCGCCGCCATCGCGCTGCCTTCGCTCGGCGCATTGGCGCAGGCGCCCGCGCGCCAGTTCCGCATCGGCAACCAGAAGGGCTACCTCACGCTGCTCAAGGGCCGCGGCACGCTGGAGAAGCGCCTGGCGCCGCTGGGCGTGAGCGTGAAGTGGACCGAATTCACCGCCGGCCCCGTGCAGCTCGAGGCGCTGAACGTCGGCTCCATCGACTTCGGCGACGTGGGCGAGGCACCGCCCATCTTCGCGCAGGCCGCCGGCGCGCCGCTGGCCTACGTGGGCGCGACCGTGCCGCGTCCGCAGTCGGAGGCGGTGCTGGTGCCCAAGGGCTCCGCCATCAAGACCGTGGCCGATCTCAAGGGCAAGAAGATCGCGCTCAACAAGGGCTCGAACGTCCACTACTTCATCGTCAAGCTGTTCGAGAAGCACGGCCTGGCGTTCGCCGACCTGAACCTGGTCTACCTGCCGCCCGCCGATGCGCGCGCCGCCTTCGAGAAAGGCTCGGTCGATGCGTGGGTGATCTGGGACCCGTTCCTGGCCGCGGCCGAGAAGTCGCTCGACGCACGCGTGCTGGCCGACGCCACCGGCGTGGTCGGCAACCGCGCCTACTACTTCTCCTCGCTCGACTACGTGGCGAAGAACGCCGATGTGCTCGCCATCGCGATCGAGGAACTCAACAAGGTCGACGTCTGGGGCGCCGCAAACAAGGGCGAACTGGCCGGCGAGCTGGCCACGCTCTGGGGCCTTCCGAAGCCGGTGGCCGAACTGTCGGTGAACCGCTCGGCCTACGGCACCGCGCCGATCACCAAGGCCATCCTGGGCGAGCAGCAGAAGATCGCCGACACCTTCTTCGAGCTGAAGCTGATCCCGAAGAAGATCAACGTGCTCGAAGCGGCCGGCGCGGGAGTCGCATGATGCAGATCTTCTGGTTCCTCCCCACGCACGGCGACAGCCGCTATCTCGGCACGAGCGAGGGCGCGCGCCCCATCGACCTGGCCTACCTGCAGCAGATCGCCGGCGCGGCCGACAACCTCGGCTACGAGGGTGTGCTGATCCCCACGGGCCGCTCCTGCGAAGACCCGTGGGTCATCGCCTCCAGCCTGATCGGCGCGACCAAGAATCTCAAGTTCCTGGTGGCGGTGCGCCCCGGGCTGCACCAGCCCAGCCTCGCGGCGCGCATGGCAGCGACCTTCGACCGGCTCTCGGGCGGGCGGCTGCTCGTGAACCTGGTGACGGGCGGCGACCAGGCCGAGCTCGAAGGCGACGGCGTCTACCTCGACCACGCCTCGCGCTACGAGCAGTCGGCCGAGTTCATCCGCATCTGGCGCGAGATCATTGCGCGCAGCCACGACGGGCAGTCTTTCGACTACGAAGGCAAGCACCTGAGCGTGAAGGGCGCGAAGCTGCTCTACCCGCCGGTGCAGAAGCCGTATCCGCCGGTGTGGTTCGGCGGCTCCTCGGCCGCTGCGCACGACCTCGCCGCCGAGCAGGTCGACGCGTACCTCACCTGGGGCGAGCCGCCCGCCGAAGTTGCAAAGAAGATCGCCGACGTCCGGGCGCGCGCCGAACGCAAGGGCCGCAAGGTCGAGTTCGGCATCCGCCTGCACGTGATCGTGCGCGAGACCGAAGAAGCCGCCTGGAAGGCCGCCGAGGAACTCATCAGCCGCGTGGACGACGAGACCGTGGTCCGCGCGCAGGCCGCCTTCGCGCGCATGGACTCGGAAGGGCAGCGCCGCATGGCCGCGCTGCATGCGGGCGGTGCCAAGCGCTCGCGCGCCGATCTGGAGATCGCACCGAACCTCTGGGCCGGTGTGGGCCTGGTGCGTGGCGGCGCCGGCACGGCGCTGGTGGGCGATGCGAAGACGGTCGCGGCACGCATCGAGGAGTACGCGGCGCTGGGCCTCGACAAGTTCATCCTGTCGGGTTACCCGCATCTTGAAGAGGCCTACCGCTTTGCAGAGCTGGTGTTCCCGCTGCTGTCGCGCAAGGCGAAGACGCAGCTGGCCGGCGGCTCGCTGAGCGGGCCCTTCGGCGAGGTCGTCGCCAACCTCGATGCGCCCTCGCGCCTCGTCTCCCAAAGTTGAAGGATCGCCATGACTGAACAGGTTCAGGAACTGCCGGCGGTCGTGCCGGCCGAGGAGGCGGGCAGCAGCGCGTTCAAGTCCTTCGCGGTCAACGTCGCGAAGCGGCTGGTGCCATGGCTGGTGCCGGTGGGGCTCATCGTCTTCTGGCAGATCGCCTCGTCGCTGGGCTGGCTCAGCACGCGGGTGCTGCCGGCGCCCATCGACGTGGTGAAGGCTGCGTGGAACCTCACGGTCTCCGGCGAGCTGTGGACGCACGTGAAGGTCAGCGCGGGCCGCGCGCTCGCGGGGCTGGCCATCGGCGGCGGCGCGGGGCTGGCGCTGGGCCTGCTCACCGGGTCGGTGAAGTTCTTCGAGACGCTGCTCGACTCCACCATCCAGATGGTGCGCAACATCCCGGCGCTGGCGCTGATTCCGCTGGTGATCCTGTGGTTCGGCATCGACGAGTCGGCCAAGCTGTTCCTCATCTCGGTGTCGGTGTTCTTCCCGATCTACCTGAACACCTTCCACGGCATCCGCAACGTCGATCCGCAGCTCATCGAGATGGGCCGCACCTACGGCCTTTCGCGCTGGCAGCTGTACCGCGAAGTGATCCTGCCGGGCGCGCTGTCGTCGATCCTGGTGGGCCTGCGTTTCTCGCTGGGCCTGATGTGGGTGATCCTGATCGTGGCCGAGACCATCTCGGCGCAGGCCGGCATCGGCTACCTCACGATGAACGCCCGCGAGTTCCTGCAGACCGACATCGTACTGGTGGGCATCCTGCTGTACGCGCTGCTCGGCAAGCTGGCCGACCTGTTCGCGCGCGGGCTGGAGCAATGGTGGCTGCGCTGGCACCCCGGCTACCAGAAGAAGGCGAAGTGAGGGCAGGGCAATGACGCATCCATCGATCTCCCGCCGCGCAGCCATCGCGACGCTTGCAGCGCTCGGCTCCAGCGCCGTTTTCGCGCAGGGCGTGGCCAGCCGGCCCGCCACGGTGCGCCTGGGCTACCAGAAGTCTTCGACGCTCATCGCCGTGCTGAAGGCGCAGGGCGTGTTAGAGAAGCAGCTCGCGCCGCTGAATGTCACGCTCAGCTGGCACGAGTTCACCAGCGGCCTGCCGCTGCTGGAGGCGCTGAACCTCGACAACCTCGACATCAGCGCCGACGTGGCCGACACCGTGCCGGTGTTCGCCCAGGCGGCCGGCGCCGACCTGACCTTCCTCGCGCAGGAGGCGCCGTCGCCCTCGGCGCAGGCCATCGTGGTGCGCGAGGATTCGCCGATCAAGACCGTGGCCGACCTGAAAGGAAAGAAGGTCGGCTTCGCGAAGGCGGCCGGCGCGCACTACCTGCTGATCGCCGCGCTCGACAAGGCCGGCCTCTCGTTCAAGGACATCGAGCCCGCCTACCTCACGCCCGCCGACGGCCGAGCAGCCTTCGAGAAGGGCGCGATCGACGCCTGGGTGGTGTGGGACCCGTTCCTCGCCGCGGCACAGCGCCAGTCGAAGGTGCGCGTGCTGGCCGACGGCGCGGGCATCGCGTCGTACCAGCGCTACTACCTCGCGAGCAGCAAGTTCGCGAAGGCGCGGCCCGATGTGCTGCGCGTGGTCTACGCCGAACTGGAGAAGACCGGCAAGTGGGTCAAGCAGAACCCGAAGGAGGCGGCCACGCTGCTCGCGCCCGTGTGGGGCCTGGACGCCGCGACCATCGAGCAGGCCAACGCCCGCCGCAGCTACGCGGTGCGGCCGGTGGTGCCCGAGGGGCTGGGCGAGCAGCAGCGCATCGCCGATGCGTTCCTCGCCGAGAAGCTGCTTCCCCGAAAGATCGATGCGCTCAACGTGGCGCTTTTCAAGCCAGGAGCCTGAAGAAATCATGAGTGCCGTCCTGAAAGACATCCAGACCCGGCCCCAGCCGCAAGCCATTGCCGGCGGCGTGCGCCTGGAGGCGCGCAACCTGCACAAGCGCTACGGCGCGCGCGAGGTGCTGCGCAACACCCGCCTGACCATCGAGTCGGGCCAGTTCATCGCCATCGTCGGGCGCAGCGGCTGCGGCAAGAGCACGCTGCTGCGGCTCATCGCGGGCCTGGAGGAGCCAAGCTCCGGCGGCCTCTACACCGACGGCAAGGCCGTCAACGGCCTGCACGACGACACGCGCATCATGTTCCAGGAGGCGCGCCTCCTGCCGTGGCGGCGCGTGCTCGACAACGTGACGCTGGGTCTGCCGAACGACGCCAAGGCGCGCGGCAAGGAAGTGCTGGCGCAGGTCGGCCTGGCCGATCGCGAGAACGAATGGCCGGCGCGCCTCTCGGGCGGCCAGCGCCAGCGCGTGGCCCTGGCGCGCGCGCTGGTGCACCACCCGCGCCTGCTGCTGCTCGACGAGCCGCTGGGCGCGCTCGACGCGCTCACGCGCATCGAGATGCACCGCCTCATCGAGAACCTGTGGCAGCGCCATCGCTTCACCGCGCTGCTGGTCACGCACGACGTGCAGGAAGCCGTTGCGCTGGCCGACCGCGTGATCCTGATCGAGGACGGCCGCATCGCGCTCGACGAGAACATCGCGCTGGCTCGTCCGCGCTCGCAGGGCGACCCGGCCTTTGCCGCGATCGAAAAACGAATCCTCGACAGGGTGCTGCAGAAGTCCGAAGAGACCGATGCCGAGAGCACCGACGCCAGCTGGCTCGCCACTCCCGCGCACGCGTTGCGCTGGGCGATCTGACGAGCCTCTTCATCCATCAGCCCATTTGAAAGGCAGTCGCATGTCGCAGAACTGGAAATTCGAAACCCTGTCGGTCCACGCCGGCTACTCGCCCGACCCGACCACCCGCGCCGTGGCGCCGCCCATCTACCAGACGGTGGCCTATGCGTTCGACAGCGCCCAGCACGGCGCAGACCTGTTCGACCTGAAGGTGCCGGGCAACATCTACACCCGCATCAACAACCCGACGCAGGACGTGCTGGAGCAGCGCGTGGCGGCGCTCGAAGGCGGCATTGCCGCGCTCGCGCTGGCCTCGGGGCAGGCGGCGGTGACCTACGCGATCCAGACCATCGCCGAGGCCGGCGACAACATCATCAGCAGCACGGCACTCTACGGCGGCACCTACAACCTGTTCGCCCACACGCTGCCGCAGTTCGGCATCACCACGCGCTTCGCGGACCATCGCGATCCTTCGAGCTTCGAGAAGCTCTTCGACGAACGGACCAAGGCCGTCTTCGTCGAATCGCTGGGCAACCCGGCGGGCAACGTGACGGACATCGCGGCCATCGCCGAGATCGCGCACCGCAACGGCGTGCCGCTGATCGTCGACAACACCGTGCCTTCGCCGTACCTGAGCCGGCCCATCGAGCACGGTGCTGACATCGTGGTGCACTCGCTCACCAAGTACCTCGGCGGCCACGGCACCAGCATCGGCGGCGCGATCGTCGACTCCGGCAAGTTCCCCTGGGCCGAGCACAAGCAGCGCTTCAAGCGCCTGAACGAGCCCGACGTGAGCTACCACGGCGTGGTCTACACCGACGCCCTGGGCCCGGCCGCCTACATCGGCCGCGCACGCGTGGTGCCGCTGCGCAACACGGGCGCGGCCATCTCGCCGTTCAACGCCTTCCAGATCCTGCAGGGCATCGAGACGCTCGCGCTTCGCGTCGACCGCATCAGCGACAACGCGCTGCGTGTCGCGCAGCACCTGAAGACGCACAAGGCGGTGAAGTGGGTCAACTACGCGGCGCTCGAAGACCACCCCGACCACGCGCTCGCGAAGAAGTACCTGGGCGGCAAGGCCAGCGGCGTACTGACCTTCGGCATCGGCTCGGGACGCGAGGGCGGCGCCAGGTTCCTCGACGCGCTGAAGCTCTTCACGCGCCTCGTGAACATCGGCGACGTGCGCTCGCTGGCCACGCACCCGGCATCGACCACGCACAGGCAGCTGTCGCCCGAGGAGCTGGCCCGCGCCGGCGTGACCGAGGATACGGTGCGCCTGTCGGTCGGCATCGAGCACATCGACGACCTGATCGCCGACCTCGACCAGGCGCTGGCGGCGGCATCGAACTGAATCAAAGCTTTCTCCTGAAGCCATGACCACACTGCAATCCATTCCCGAAGCCGCGCTGGACCAGCTGTTCCGCAAGGCCCGCACCGTGCACGCGTTCAAGCCCGTGCCCGTGACCGACGAGCTCATCCACAAGCTCTACGACCTCCTCAAGTGGGGCCCGACCGCCTTCAATGCCCAGCCGGCACGCTACGTGTTCGTGCGCAGCGAGGAGGCCAAGGCGAAGCTGAAGCCAGCCGTGTCGGCGGGCAACACCGCGCAGACGCTGGCCGCAGGCGTCACGGTGATCGTGGCGCACGACACGCGCTTCTACGAGCACCTGCCCAGCCAATTCCCGGCCTACGACGCCAAGCCGCTCTTCGAGAAGAGCGCCGAGGCCGCGCAGGCCACGGCGTTTCGCAACAGCAGCCTGCAGGGCGCCTACCTGATCCTGGCCGCGCGTGCGCTCGGGCTCGACGCGGGGCCCCAGTCGGGCTTCAACGCCGACCTGGTCGACAAGGCTTTCTTCCCGGACGGCCGCTACCGCGCGAACTTCCTCGTCAACCTCGGCGTGGCCGACCACGCAGGCACCTTCGAGCGCGGGCCTCGGCTCGCGTTCGACGACGTGGCCGAGATCGTCTGAGCGCCGTCAATACGCCGTGCTTTTCCTCAACGAATTCCCCAATCAACCTGAAAGAGAACCCATCATGTCCATCCAAGCCATCAACGTGCGCAACCAGTTCAAGGGCAAGGTCCGCGAGATCATCCGCGGCGACGTCGTCTCCGAAGTCGACGTCGAAACCGCCTGGGGCATCGTCACCTCCGTCATCACCACGCGCTCGGTCGACGAGCTGCAGCTGAAGGTGGGCTCCGACGTGGTCGCCCTCGTGAAGTCGACCGAGGTTTCGATCGCGAAGCTCTGACGGACCCTCGGGCATCTGCGACGACCCGGCGCTGTGATGGCGCCGGGTTTTTTCTTTTCTGGTGCCGGTGTTTTCAGCGGTTTACAGGCTGCGAGTTCATCGACTGTGCTGAATTCCGGAAATCGTTCGAATCTTTCAAAGACCTGAATCTTCCTTGAAGTCGTCGCCATAGCATGCGCCGCGAAGTCGTGATCCGCACATCGATGCAGCGATCACGACTTCGTCATTGCATTCAAACAGACACTTCAGGGAGGAACCGCATGCTCGTTGAGATTGACGAACATGGAATGATCAGCCACGCACGAGTGAGGCATGCCCGCAGTCCGCAGATCGAACGAGGGAGGAGGGCCGGAGCAATCACCGGCATCGTGGTGCACCAGACGGACGCGGATACTTCGGCGTCTTCTCTGAACAGCTACAAGCGGCCGAAGGCGAACGGGGCACACTTTCTCATCGACAAGGACGGGACGATCTATCAGACGGCGGCGATCTATCAGAGGACGAATCATGTGGGGCCGTTGAAAGCGCGGTGCTTGATCGCGGGGAAATGCAGCCCGGGCGATTTCAAGAACGTAGGAACCGAGGGAGTGCATCGTATCGAGATGCGCAAGCCGCCAGGCGAGCGGTATCCGAGCAACATGGAGGCAATCGGAATCGAGATAGTCGGCAGAGCCAGGTTGCCTGCGGGATTCAAACCAGCCGGCAAGCAGATCGAATGGTCGCTCGAAAAAATTCGAGGCGAACACGGCATATTCGACGAGCCTACTGCGGCCCAGAATCAAGCTCTCTCCTGGCTCGTCAGCGTGCTCGCAGAGTCGATAAAGATCGAATCGACCGAAGTATTTCGTCATCCCGTGGTCAGCAGCAAGAATAAAACGGAGGCGCAAGGCGCGAACTGGAGTCCGGCCGTAACGACACCATGATCAACATCAACATCCCCAAGATCGGAGCCGCGCTTGTCGCAATGGCTGCGACGCTCCTGGCGCAAGCGGCGGACAAGCGATATCCGATCGATTACGTGCGGAAGGTGGAGGTCACCGAACCATCAAAGCGAAACGCCGCCTGGGAGGACAAAGATTTTCTGAACTGCGACGACGTTGTATTGACGCAGGAGGATGTCTTTTACGCCTTGCGGCATATGCGGAGAGTCTCGTGGAAAGGCTATGACCCGGAAAAGGTGGGCGCCACGGGATGTGAAGGAGAGGCGCTCGTGACGTTCAAGAACGGACGAGTCCTCGCCATGGGCATCGAGCCCACGGGACGGATCGGTACTGCGGAGTACGACGGGCAGATGAAGATCGTTTCGGGCTCCACGAGCTTCTATGAGTGCGCTCCATGCCGAGCCCGCAAGATGGCCCTCCTGAAAGATGCGCTGTACCGCGCAGACGAGCGAAGGCTGAAGAAGCTGGTCGCCCAAGGTCAGCTGTCTGCGAGCGAAGCGAAGACCCGGCTGAAGAGGGCACGCGACTCGCGCGACAAGCCCTGAGTGAGGTATCGACCTGGTCCGAAAACCCGCCACGGCGGGTTTTCTTTTGCCAGCTTTCCGCCAGCGACCTTCTTAGTTGCCCCATGCATTAGAAACTGCAAACACCTTCCTTCCACCCCCACCGGGCGCCTCGCAGAATCTTCCGGATCCCCCGAAAAAGGACCTCCGATGAGCGCCATTCTTTCTTCCACGACCCCTGCACAAGCCTCACAGAACCACGAACTCGACATCGTCCGCCAGGCCGGCCACATCGGCGCCGAGGTGCGCGGCGTGCGCCTTTCGGGCTCGCTGCAACCCGAGGTTTTCGGTGCCATCAAGGCAGCGCTGCTGAAGCACAAGGTGCTCTTCTTCCGTGGCCAGCAGCACCTCGACGACGCCCAGCAGGAGGCCTTCGGGCGGCTGTGGGGTGAACTGGTGCCGCACCCCACCGTGCCTTCGAAGGACGGCACGCGGCTGCTGGAGCTCGACTCCCGCCACGGCGGCCGCGCCAACTCGTGGCATACCGACGTGACCTTCGAGGTTGCCTATCCGCAAGTGTCGATCCTGCGGGCCGTGGTGATCCCGGCCTATGGCGGCGACACGGTCTGGGCCAACACGGTGGCGGCCTACGAGAGCCTGCCCGACGACCTGAAGGCGCTGGCCGACCGGCTGCGCGCCATCCACGGCAACGACTACGACTATGCCGCCGCTCGCTCGCCGGCCGATCTGGACGAGGAGGGCACGAAGCGCTACCGCGACGTGTTCACCCGCCGCCTGCTCGAAGCCGAGCATCCGGTGGTGCGCGTGCATCCCGAAACGGGCGAACGCAGCCTTGTGCTGGGCCATTTCGTGAAGCGGCTGGCCGGCCATTCGTCGCAGGACTCCGGCCATCTGCTGAGCGTCCTGCAAAGCCACGTGCACCGGCTCGAGAACACGGTGCGCTGGCGCTGGGCCCAGGGTGACGTCGCCATCTGGGACAACCGTGCCACGCAGCACTACGCAATCAACGACTACGGCGACCAGCACCGCGTGGTGCGCCGCGTGACCATCGCCGGCGACGTGCCGTACGGTGTGGACGGCACCAGGAGCGTGGACCTCACGGCACCGGCGGTGCGCGCCGCGGAGGCTGCCGCAGCGGCTGCCTGAGCCGTTCTTCTATAGATCGGATGGTTGTTAGGAATCGACTTTTCAGTTGTTTGAGCTTCGGCGCCCGGCTCCTACAGTGATGGTTATCGCCATCAAAGGCGTATCCAACGCACAACAGGAGCCTCACAGCATGTCAGTGGAAGTTGAAGAAGAAGTCATCGCCTTGCCCGAAGCCCTGGAACAGGCGCGCGCATCGGCCGCCGAGAACAATCTGCCCTATGCCGGTGGCGTCAGGCCGCCGGTGGCCTGGGAGTTGGTACAGAACGGGCAGGCCGTGCTGGTCGACGTGCGCTCCGGCGAGGAGCGCAAGTTCGTCGGCCACGTGCCCGGCAGCCAGCACGTGGCCTGGGCAACGGGCACGGCGCTCACGCGCAATCCGCGCTTCGTGCGCGAACTCGAGGCAAAGCTGGCGAAGGACGGCGGCAAGGAAGCCGTCGTGCTGCTGCTGTGCCGCAGCGGCAAGCGCTCCGCGCTGGCCGCCGAGGCGGCTGCCAAGGCCGGCTTCACGAACGTCTTCAATGTCCTCGAAGGTTTCGAGGGCGAGATCGACGAGCATCAGCACCGCGGCGGCGCGGACGGCTGGCGCTTCCACAGGCTGCCCTGGGTGCAGGACTGACTCCACCCCCAAAAGACGTGCCCGGGAGAAAACATACATGGCCCATTTCGAGGTAAGCGACATCGTGCGCGCGCTGCACGGCGTGCGCGACGAATGGCGGGACTCGCAGCGCCGCTCGAGAGAGCCCGGCGCGCGAGAGTTTCCGTCGCGCGACGCGCTCGCGCAGATCGTCGAGTCGCTGAAAGGCGCGCTCTTTCCGATGCGGCTCGGCCCGCCTGACCTGCGCCACGAGAGCGAGGACTTCTATGTCGGCCATACGCTCGACGCCGCCCTGCAGGCGCTGCTCGTGCAGGCTCGGCTGGAGCTGAACTTCAACGCGCGCCACGAGCCGCGCCCCTCGAGCGAGATCGACGACACCGCCACCGATGCCGTGCGCCGCTTCGCCAATGCGCTGCCGGGCCTGCGCCGCCTGCTCGACAGCGACGTGCTCGCCGCCTACCAGGGCGACCCGGCAGCGCGCAGCGTCGACGAGGTGCTGCTGTGCTACCCCGGCGTGCTCGCGATGATCCACCACCGCCTCGCGCACGAGCTCTACAAGCTCGGGCTGCCATTGCTGGCGCGCATCGTGGCCGAGCTGGCGCATGCGCAGACCGGCATCGACATCCACCCGGGCGCGCAGATCGACGCGGGCTTCTTCATCGACCACGGCACGGGCGTCGTGATCGGCGAGACGGCGGTCATCGGCAAGCGGGTGCGGCTGTACCAGGCCGTCACGCTGGGCGCCAAGCGCTTCCCGACCGACACCGACGGCAACCTGCAGAAGGGCCTGCCGCGCCATCCGGTGGTGGAGGACGACGTGGTCATCTATGCCGGCGCGACCATCCTCGGGCGGGTGACGCTCGGCAAGGGCGCGGTCATCGGCGGCAACGTGTGGATCACCGACGACGTGCCTCCGGGCGCGAGCGTCACCCAGGCAAGTTTGCAGAACGCACCGAAGACGGGAGGAGCGGCATGAAAGCGTTTGTGGAAGACTTCGGCGTCACCATCCGGCAGCTGCGCGAGGACAGGGGCTGGTCGCAGGAAGAACTGGCGGAGCGGTCCGACCTGAACCGCTCCTACGTGGGCGAGGTGGAGCGCGGCCGTGTCATTCCATCGATCGTCACCGCGCAGAAGCTCGCGACCGCGCTGGGCATCAACATGGTCGGGCTGCTCATGCGCTGCGAGCAGCTGGAGCAGTCGCGCCTCGCGCGAAGGATCAACTTGGCGGCTATAGCCTGTTGAGGGAAAACCCGTGCCCGCCAGACACTGCGGGCACTTTTTTCTCAACCACGAAAGCCCCGATCCATGAGCGCAACAGTTGGTGGTACCACCGCCCTTGGCGACAACGCCGCAAGACAGCTGGCCAATGCCACCAAGACAGTCCCCCAGCTCGAGACCATCAGCCCGCGCTGGCTGACGCACCTGCTGCAGTGGGTGCCGGTGGAAGCGGGTATCTACCGCGTCAACAAGGTCAAGAACCCGGAGGCGATCAAGGTCACCTGCACGTCGCGCGAAGAAGAGAACCAGCTGCCCCGCACTTTCGTCGACTACGAAGAGAACCCGCGCGAGCACTACCTGAACGCCGTGAGCACCGTGCTCGACGTGCACACCCGCATCTCCGACCTCTACAGCAGCCCGCACGACCAGATCAAGGAACAGCTGCGCCTGACGATCGAGACGATCAAGGAGAACCAGGAGAGCGAGCTCATCAACAACCCCGACTACGGCCTGCTGGCCCAGGTGTCGGAAGAGCAGCGCATCTTCCCGTTGACCGGCGCGCCCACGCCCGACGACCTCGACGAACTGCTGACCAAGGTCTGGAAGGAGCCCGCCTTCTTCCTCACGCATCCGCTGGCCATTGCCGCCTTCGGCCGCGAGGCCACGCGCCGCGGCACGCCGCCGCCGACGGTGAGCCTCTTCGGCTCGCAGTTCATCACCTGGCGCGGCATCCCGCTGATCCCGTCGAACAAGGTGCCGGTGGCCGATGGCAAGAGCAAGATCCTGCTGCTGCGCGTGGGCGACAAGCGCCAGGGCGTGGTGGGGCTGTTCCAGCCGGGGCTTTCGGGCGAGCAGGGCCCGGGCCTGTCGGTGCGCTTCATGGGCATCAACAACCATGCGATCGCGTCTTACCTGATCTCGCTGTACTGCTCGCTCGCGGTGCTGACCACCGACGCGCTGGCGGTGCTCGACGATGTCGAGATCGGCAAGTACCACGACTACGCCGATACCTACAAGTAAGCCGCTGTGAGCAGCACTCCATCGATCCCGGGCGAGGCGCCGTTCGACCCGGCGATTCTCGCGCGCATGGCCAGCGCCATGTTCTCCGCACTGCCGGGCACGCCGCCCGACTCGGTGCCCGGCGTGGCGAGCGGGCTGGTGCCGGGCGCGCAGTTCCCTGCCAACGTCGCACCCGCGGGCTCTCCGTTGGCGAGCCCTGCCGGCTTCGGGCCCAGCGTGCCGGGCACGCCTTTCCCGCAAGGGCAGGTTCCGGGTGCCAACCTGGTGCCGGCATCGCCCACGCAGCTGCCCTCGCTTGCGAACCGCGCGCCGGCCCTGGTGCCGCATGCGGTGGCGGGCAACGCCGTGCCCGACAGCGTGCTCTCGGTGGCGCCGGCCTTCGAGCCGCGCTCGGGTGGCACGGTGCAGGGCGTGCCGCAGCAGGTGAATGCGCCTTCGGCACCGCAGGCGGGCGCGTCACCGTTCTACTTCCTGAGCAACGGCTTCGGGCACCCCTCGGCCGGCGCGGCCTCCGCCGTGTCTGCGCCTGCGCAGGTCTTGCCTGCTCTCCCGCTTGCGGGAGAGGGCCGAGGCGAGGGCCAGCGGACGACGCAAGGTGCGGGGGCGCCCCTCACCCCAACCCTCTCCCCAGAGGGGAGAGGGAGCGAGCCCCAGTTCTATTTCGTCAACGCGGTGCGCCTGCCCAGCGGCTTCGTCACGCCCGCCAAGCCCGATCCGCGAGGTCCCGGCGCCGTGCCGCTGGCCGGCAGCGGCCAGCATCCTCCCTTCGACATCCACGCCGTGCGGCGCGATTTCCCGATCCTGCAGGAGCGCGTGAACGGCAAGCAGCTCGTGTGGTTCGACAACGCGGCTACCACGCACAAGCCGCAGTCGGTCATCGACCGCATCTCGTATTTCTACGAGCACGAGAACTCCAACATCCACCGCGCGGCGCACGAGCTGGCCGCGCGCGCGACCGACGCCTACGAAGGCGCCCGCGAGCGCGTGCGCAGGTTCATCAATGCGCCCGAGGTGGAGGAGGTGATCTTCGTGCGCGGCACCACCGAGGCCATCAACCTCGTGGCCAAGAGCTGGGGCGGGCAGCACGTGGGCGAGGGCGACGAGATCGTCGTGTCGAACCTGGAGCACCACGCCAACATCGTGCCGTGGCAGCAGCTTGCCGCCGCCAAGGGCGCGAAGCTGCGCGTGATTCCGGTGGACGACTCGGGCCAGGTGCTGCTCGACGAATACCGCAAGCTGCTGAACGACCGCACGAAGATCGTCGCCGTCACGCAGGTCTCGAACGCGCTGGGCACGGTGGTGCCGGTGAAGGAGATCGTCGAGCTGGCGCACCGCGCTGGCGCGAAGGCGCTGGTCGATGGCGCGCAGTCGGTCTCGCACATGCGCGTGGACGTGCAGGACATCGGCGCCGACTTCTTCGTCTTCTCCGGCCACAAGGTGTTCGGCCCGACCGGCATCGGCGTGGTGTGGGGCAGGCGCGAGGTGCTCGAAGACATGCCCCCGTGGCAGGGCGGCGGCAACATGATTGCCGACGTGACCTTCGAGAAGACGGTGTTCCAGCCGATCCCGAACAAGTTCGAGGCCGGCACCGGCAACATCGCCGACGCCGTGGGGCTGGGTGCCGCCATCGACTACGTCAACAAGATCGGCATCGAGAACATCGCGCGCTACGAGCACGACCTGCTCGTGTACGGCATGGCGCAGCTCGGCGCGATTCCGGGTGTGCGGCTGATTGGCACGGCGGCCGACAAGGCCAGCGTGATGTCCTTCGTGCTCGACGGCTACACCACCGAGGAGGTGGGGCAGGCGCTGAACGAGGAGGGCATCGCGGTGCGCACGGGCCACCACTGCGCGCAGCCCATCCTGCGCCGCTTCGGCGTGGAGACGACCGTGCGGCCCTCGCTGGCGTTCTACAACACCTTCGACGAGATCGACCGGCTGGTGGCGGTGGTTCGCCGGCTGGCGTCGCAGAGGCGCGCGGGCTGAAGCCGGGTCAGTGCCGTGCAGCGAGGTGGCGGTCGAAGAAGGCCGTCACCTCGGCGTTGAATGCCTTGTGGAAGGCTGTGCGATCGAAGCCGGGTGCGTCGCGGCAGATCCCGGCCTTGGCTTCGACCTGCACCTGCGAGCATGGCGCGAGAAAGCCGTAGTGCTCGGCGTTCTCCGCCACGTGCCATTCGGGCGCGGCCGGCAGGCTGCTGCGGACCGCGGCGACGCTCTCAGGCGTGACGCCGTCGCCGCCGTAGGTGGAGGCCCAGAGCTCGATCGGGATCTTCACGTTCTTCAGGCCCTGGGCGTCGAAGAGCATGCCGAGTGGATCGGCGATCACGGCCGCCTTGATGCGTGCGTCGCGCGTCAGCGGCGTGGCGAGCAGTTCCTGGAAGCCCTGCTTCATCCATTCGCACGCCTTGCCTTCGGGCGCCGTTGCGCACGGGGATGAAGGCAGCGGCGGCAGCCGTTCGAAGTCCGGACGCGCGCCCGCAAGCACGAGGCCCGTGTAGCCGCCCCTGGAAAAACCGTAGAAGCCGATCCGGTCGGCCGCGATCCTGCCGTGCGCGGGCCACTTCTGGAGCATGTGGTCGATCAGCCGCTTGATGTCGGTGGTTCGCGTCGCCAGCGCGACGATTTTGTCGTCCGGTCCGCCGCGGAGCTGGGAGTTGTCTTGCGAATGGCTGATGGCCGCGACGATGAAGCCTGCGTCTGCGAGCGCTTGTGCCGTGTCGTGATGGCCGAGGAAGGAGCCGCCGTAGCCGTGCGAGATCACGACGAGCGGGAGCCGTTCGACGCCCGGCGGGAGCGGGCAGTCCCGCACGCCCTGGATCGTGGTGCGGCCGAGCTTGATCTCGCCCGCGGGCGCGGCGCACGGTGTCCATACGGCGCCCTGCATCGCCGAGCCTTCGCGGTCGGCAGGTATCTCGATGGTGCTGATGCCGGCGGCGTGGGCGAGCGCCGCCGAGAGGCATGCGGCAGCGAGGCAGAAGTGGCGGAGGAGATGGAGGGGGCGCATTCCCCCAGTGTGCGGCGCCGGCCCGTGCGCCGCTTAGCAGACTTTGCGGTCTTCGCAGGCCGCCGCGCTATGCTTGCGATTGTTAACAATATTGCCTGCCTTCGCATGTCCCAGTCCCAAGCTTCTTCTCCCGCGCCTCAGGCCGCCGACGAATCCTGCGACGTGCTGGTCGTCGGCGGAGGCCCCGCCGGCTCGACCATTGCCACGCTGCTGGCACGGCAGGGCCGCAAGGTGGTCCTGCTGGAGAAGGCGCATCACCCGCGCTTTCACATCGGCGAATCGCTGCTGCCCGCGAACGTGGAGCTGTTCGACAAGCTCGGCGTGCGCGACCAGGTCGAGAAGATCGGCATGCCGAAGTTCGGCATCGAGTTCGTCTCGCCCGAGCACGAGCACCGCAGCTATGTGGAATTCGGCGAGGGCCTGGACAAGTCGCTCGACTCGGCCTGGCAGGTCCGCCGCTCGGAGCTGGACGAGCTTCTGTTCCGCAACGCCGCCACCTGCGGCGCGCAGGCCATCGAAGGCTGCAAGGTGCGCGACGTGGCCTTCGACGCCGAGGGCGCGACGGTCCAGGCCGAGATGGACGACGGCGCGCGCCATAGCTGGCGCGCCCGCTTCGTGGTCGATGCCACCGGCCGCGACACGCTGCTGGCCAACAAATTCCGCTGCAAGCAGAAGAACCCCGACCACAACAGCACCGCGCTCTTCGGCCACTTCACCAACGCCGAGCGGCTGGAGGGCAAGAAGGAAGGCAACATCAGCATCTGCTGGTTTCCGCACGGCTGGTTCTGGTTCATTCCGCTGGCCGACGGCACCACCAGCGTGGGCGCGGTCTGCTGGCCGTACTACCTGAAGACGCGCGACAAGCCGCTGAAGGACTTCTTCTACGACACCATCGCCACCTGCCCGGTACTGGTGGACCGCCTGAAGAACGCCACGCTGGTGGACGATGCCGTGCATGCCACCGGCAACTTCTCGTACTCCAGCACGCACGCCACGGGCGAGCGCTACCTGCTGCTGGGCGATGCCTTCACCTTCATCGACCCGATGTTCTCCTCGGGCGTGTACCTCGCGATGCACAGCGCCTTCGATGGCGCGGAGCTGGTGGCCACCGCGCTCGACCAGCCGCAGCGCCTGGCCGCGGCGCGCAAGGGCTTCGAGGCCATGATGCGCAAGGGCCCGCGCGAGTACTCGTGGTTCATCTACCGCGTGACCAACCCGACCATCCGCGACATGTTCATGCACCCGGGCAACCCGTTCCGCGTGAAGGAGGGCCTGATGACGCTGCTGGCCGGCGACATCTACCGCGGCACGCCGATGCGCGGGCCCGTCGGCATGTTCAAGGTGCTGTACTACCTCATCTCCATCGGCAACATGCGGCGCACCTGGGAAGGCTGGAAGCGCCACCGCTTCAACATCCGCGACATGGGGATGCTGAAGGGCGAGACGATCCTCAAGTCGGACTGAGCGCCAGGGCCAGTGTCACTGCGTGGGCGGTGCCGGGTACGGGGCTGCTGAGCACGTCGATGCCCAGGTCGGCGAGTGTGTCGGCCACGGGAGCCATCGAGGCCTGGGCGAGCACGACGACGTCGGCCTCGGTTGCCGCCGCACGGATCGCGCCGGCCAGCGTCTCGATGTAGCGCGCGTGGGCTCCGGCTTCGAAATGCGGCCATGCGTCCTCGATGAACAGCAGGGCCGGCCGGACGGCGATTCCAGCGTCCTGCGCTGCCGAAAGAACCAGCGCCTGCGTCGGCGCCAGCGTGCTCTCTAGCGTTGCCGCGATCAGCACGCGCGGCCCGGTGCGAACGGCCTTGTCGGCCATGGCCCGGTCGATGCGCAGTGCCTTGAACGCATCGCCGTTGGGCGTGCGTTCGGCGATGGCGCCGATGGTCGAGCAGGTGCACACCACGACCTTCGCGCCTCCCGATGCGGCTTCGTGCATCGCCTCGTTGACGCGGGCGATGAGGCCGTCGTCGTCGACGCCGGTGACGCGCGCGTCGGCCAGCAACTCCTCGCGCACCAGGTGGCGCACGCGCAGGTCGGGCTCGATTCGTCGCACCAGCCGCTCGAATGTCGGCACGTGGACCTGTGCCGTGTGCAGGAAGGCCAGTGCGTCTTTCATCAGATCCTCAGGCTGCTGCGGCAGCCTCGCGGGCGCGCCGTGCCTCGTAGGCCTTGAGGTGCACGTAGGCGGTGCGCAGCACGGAGGGTACCGTGGCGTTGCCGGGCGCCGCGCGGCTCAGGAGGTCGCCGACGATGTGATCGGCTTCCACGGCGGCACCGCGCGCCATGTCCTTGTACATCGAGGCCGTCATCGGCGAGCCGGCGGCCGTGATGATGGCGCGGCCGCGCTGCACGGCCGCCGGGCGCGGCGCGAAGCCGTTGTGGGCGGCAATGGCGCAGCATTCGTCGAAGATCGACAGCGCCACGTCCTGGCCGCCGGCGGCCACGATGTCGCCGATGGAGGCGTGCATCAGGCTGGTGAGGCCGGCCGCCGAGGCGATGAAGACCCACTTCTCCCACATGTCCTGCGCGATGTTCTCGCTGGCCGTGGCGTCGAACTTCGCGCCGGCGAACTGCGCTGCGATGGCATCGACGCGCGCCGAGCGCCCGCCCGTGCGTTCGCCGAAGCTCAGGCCGTGCATGTCGTTGAGGTGCAGCACGCGGCCTTCGTCGTCGAGGGTCGCGGAGATCATGCAAAGGCCGCCCAGCACGCGCTCGCTGCCGAAGCGCTCGGCCAGCCTGTCGATGTGGCTCATGCCGTTGAGCAGGGGAAGGATCACGGTGTTGGGGCCGACGGCCGGCGCGAAGGAGTTCATCGTCGAGTCGAGGTCGTAGGCTTTGCTGCCGACCACGATCACGTCGTACGGGCCGTCGATGCCGTCGGCCAGCACGTGCCTCGGCGCGGGCAGGCTCAGGTTGCCGAAGGGGCTCTGCACCACCAGCCCGGTCTTCGCGAGCTGGGCCGCGCGCCGCGGACGCAGCAGGAAGGTGACGTCGCGTCCCGCCTCCAGCAGACGGCCGCCGAAATAACCACCGAGTGCGCCGGCACCCACCACCAGAAATCTCATCGCGCTTCGCTCCTGTATCCGACAGTGAAAAAAGATCGGCCGCGATGATGCCCGGGATCGCCCGTGCGTGCTTCAGGCCGCGGTCTTCTCCAGCAGACGGCCGCGGGCAAAGGGCGAGAGGTCGAGCGTGGTGGCGAGGCCCAGCACATGATCCGCGATGGCGTCGCCCAGCCCGGCCGAGTGCTTGAAGCCGTGGCCCGAGCAGGCCGAGACGACGAGGAGGTTGGGCATGCCGTCGAGCGCGTCGATCACGAAGCGGCGATCGGGCGTCACGGTGTACATGCAGGCGCGCGCCTTCACGGCCCGGCCGTCGATCTGCGGAAAGCGGCCGGCCACGCGCTCGCGGTACATGGAGGCGCTTTCTTCCGCGCTCACGCTGCGGTCGATGGTGTCGGGCGTGGTGGCGTCCACGTACTGCTCGGTCGCGACCTTGAGCGCAGGCTGCGCCGGGTCGGAGGCCGGAAAGCCGTACATGTAGTCTTCCGGCCCGTCGCCGAACATCCAGATGAAGATGGGAAAGCGCCCCGGCGCGAAGTCGGCGGCGGCGTTGCCGGTGTCGAACCAGTGCATCACCTGGCGGTGCACGGAGAAGTCGGCCTGCCAGTCGGCGCGTGCCTGGGTGCCGAGGAAGGCGGGAAGCCACGCGCCGGCCGCGACGACGACGCGCCCGGCCGTGAAGCTCGCGGTGGCGGTGCGTACGCGCAGCGTGTCGCCGTGGCCCACCGGCTCGACGGCCTCCACGCGTTCGCCGGTGAGCGTCTGTGCGCCCGATGCGCGCGCCACGGCGAGTTGCGCGCCGATGGCTTCCTCGGGCCGCACGAAGCCGGCCTCGTGCTCGAAGTAGCCGATCTCGTCGCCCTGCAGCTTGAATTGCGGGAAGCGGGCGCGGATGCCGGCGGCGTCGAGTACTTCATGCGCGATGCCGAATCGCTCGGCGCAGGCGATGGTGCGGCGCACGAAGTCTGGCTTGCCGTGGTGTTCGGCGACACGGCCGCGCGGCGCAAGGATCAGGCCGCCGGTCGTGGTCATGAGCGGCTTGCCGGTGCGCGCTTCGAGCTCGCGCCAGATGGCGTGCGAGCGCTGCACGAAGGGCACGTATTCGTCGCCTTCGCCGACGGCCAGCCGCGTGATGCGGGAGTCGCCGTGCGAGGAGCCCTGGTCGTGCGGCGGGTCGAACTGATCGATGCCCAGCACGCGCGCGCCGCGCTGCGAGAGCTGGTAGAGGGTGGCGGCGCCGAGTGCGCCGAGGCCGACGACGATGACGTCGTAGTGGGTGGATGAATCCGAGATTGACTGGGTCACTGATGCGTCCTGCGCCTGGATGAAAGCTTTGGATGGAAACGGAGCGAAACGGAACGTGTCATCTTGACGTCGTTCGGCCGTAAGCGGATGAACTTTTCCAGAAAAGGTCATGGGCGCTTCGCATAATCGCTTTCGTCATTTCCGACCCTCTCATCAAAGGAGCTTCACCCATGGCCCAGACCCGCATTGCCGTCATCGTCGGCAGCCTGCGCAAGGATTCGTTCAACCACAAGCTGGCCCTTGCGCTGGCGCACCTCGCGCCCTCGGACTTCACTTTTGAAAGCCTGCGCATCGACGACCTGCCGCTGTACAACCAGGACGACGACGGCAACCAGGCTGCTTCGGTGAAGCGTCTGAAGACCGAGATCGCGGCGGCCGACGGCCTGCTGTTCGTTACGCCCGAATACAACCGTTCCATTCCCGGCGTGCTGAAGAACGCCATCGACCACGCCTCGCGCCCCTACGGCCAGAGCGCCTGGGCCGGCAAGCCGGCCGGCGTGGTCGGCATCTCGGTCGGCGCCATCGGCACCGCGCTGGCGCAGCAGCACCTGCGCAACATCCTGGCCTACCTCGACGTGCCCACGCTGGGCGCGCCCGAAGTGTTCCTGCAGGCCAAGGACGACCTGTTCGACGACAAGGGCCACATCGGCAACGAAGGCTCGAAGAAGTTCCTGCAGGGCTGGATGGACAAGTACGTGGCGTGGATCAAGAGCCACTCGGCCTGAGCTGCGTCCCACAAAGCAAAAAAGCCGCCCTCGCCGGGCGGCTTTCTTGTTTGCCTGCAAGGCGCTCAGGCAGCGATCGCGGCGTTGCGCTGGTTCGCGGCTTCGGCCGTCGCCACCAGGATGTCCGCACGGGCCGATGCCAGGGCGCTGTTGCGGGCTTCGTCGCCCATCGCCACGCCTTCGGCGCGCACGATGCGAACGTCGGTGATGCCGAAGAACCCGAAGACTGCCTTGAGGTAGCTTTCCTGGTGTTCCATGGCCTGGCCGCCTTCGCTGGTCGAGTAGACGCCGCCGCGGCTGGAGGCCACGATGATGGTCTTGCCGCCGGCCAGGCCCACGGGGCCCTTGTCGGTGTACTTGAAGGTGCGGCCGACCTGGCCGAGGCGGTCGATCCAGGCCTTGAGCTGCGTCGGGATCGAGAAGTTGTAGAACGGCGTGCCGATGACGACCACGTCCGAGGCCAGGAACTGGCTCACGAGCTTTTCGGACAGGGCGTTTTCACGCGCCTGGGCTTCGGTGGGCTGGGCCTGCACGCCGACCTTGATGCCCAGCGCGTCGGCGCTGAAGTGCGAGGGGGCGTCCACGGCCAGGTCGAGGTAGTCGACGGCGGTGTCGGGGTGGGCGGCACGCCATGCGGTCACGATCTCGGCCGAGAGCAGGCGCGAGGTCGAGTTGGTGCCGAGGATGCTGGAGTCGATGTGGAGCAGCTTCATTTCAATCAATCACTTTCTGTGTTGGCTGTCGGCACTGAAGATGGCCGGCGGATGGAAGAATTCTATTTTTCGACCGAGTAATCGATAAGTAGCCAAAATCTGGCTACATCGTTCCATCTGCAGGACAATGGCCCGATGCAAGACCTCAACGACATGGTTTTCTTCGCCGAGGTGGCCGAGCGCGGCGGCTTCGCGGCCGCCAGCCGGGCGATGGGCATTCCCAAGTCGCGCCTCTCGCGCCGCGTGGCGGAACTGGAAGAGCGCCTTGGCGTGCAACTGATGCAGCGCAGCACCCGACGGCTGTCGCTCACGCCGGCCGGCGAGATCTACCTGCGGCACGCCTCGGCCATGCGCGACGCGGCGCAGGCGGCGGCCGAGGCGGTGGCCCAGGTGCAGACCGAGCCCAGCGGGCTGGTGCGGCTGAGCTGCCCGGTCACCATCGCGCACAGCGGGCTGGCCCAGCTCATGCCGGTGTTCATGGAGCGCTACCCGGCGGTGCGCATCGACATGAAGGTGATCAACCGGCCGGTCGACCTGATCGAGGAGGGCATCGACATCGCCCTGCGCGTGCGCCCGGTCATCGAAGACAGCACGGTGCTGGTCGCCAAGACCTTCGGCTACAGCCGCGGCGTGCTGGCGGCGAGCCCGGAGCTGCTGAAGCGGTACGGGCCGGTGCAGACGGTGGCCGACCTGGGCAAGCTGCCCACGGCGTCCATGTCGGTCAACGGGGAAGGGCGCAGCGACTGGCGGCTGGAGGGCCCGAACGGCGAGAGCCTCGTCCATTCGCACACGCCCCTGTACGTGGCGGACGACCTCGCCACGCTGCAGTTCGGGGCGATCGGGGGCGTTGGCGCCACGATGCTGCCCGACTACATGTGCCGCGCCGATATGGAAGCGGGCCGGCTGGTGCGCCTGTTGCCGGGCTGGGGGCCGCCGCCGGTGATCGCGCACATGGTGTTTCCGGCGCGGCGGGCGCTGGTGCCGGCGGTGCGAAAGCTGATCGATTTCCTGATGGAGCACCTGCAGAACGAGGACATGCGGATGTTCTAGCCAGAGGGCCGGATCGCTTCGTTATGCAGAAAACGTCATATCCAAACAAGCAGATATTCGTTTGGCATTGAAGCAAGGGTTCGCACAATCCACGACTCCCATCCAATCCAGGAGCGACCATGGCTACTCTGCGTCTCGGCGACACCGCCCCCAATTTCACCCAGGATTCGAGCGAAGGCCCCATCGACTTCTACCAGTGGGCCGGCGATTCGTGGGTCGTGTTCTTCTCGCACCCCGCCGACTTCACCCCCGTTTGCACCACCGAACTGGGCAAGACCGCGGCGCTGTCGGGCGAATTCGCCAAGCGCGGCGTGAAGCCCATCGCGCTGAGCGTGGACCCGGCCACCAAGCACAAGGAGTGGATCGGCGACATCAACGACACGCAGAACACCACGGTCAACTTTCCCATCATCGCGGACGCCGACCGCAAGGTGTCCGACCTGTACGACCTGATCCACCCGAATGCCTCGGCCACGGCCACCGTGCGCAGCGTGTTCATCATCGACCCGAAGAAGGTGATCCGCACCACCATCACCTACCCGGCGTCCACCGGCCGCAACTTCGACGAGATCCTGCGCGTCATCGACTCGCTGCAGCTCACCGACAGCCACAAGGTCGCCACCCCCGTGAACTGGAAGGACGGCGACGACGTGGTCATCATCCCGGCCATCCAGGACCCGGCCGAACTGGCCGAGCGCTTCCCCAAGGGCTTCAAGGCCGTGCGCCCGTACCTGCGCATCACGCCGCAGCCGAACAAGTAAGCGGGCAAGGGAGGCAGCGCCGTCATGCAGACTCGCGTCGTCATAGTGCCCGGCTGGCGTGACTCCGGGCCCGGCCACTGGCAGAGCCTGTGGGAGGAGCGCATCCCGGGCGCCGCGCGAGTGGTGCAGGACGACTGGGCCTCGCCCAAGCGCGAGGCCTGGGTGAGCACGCTGGCCAAGCTCGTACTCGAGAGCGACGGCCCGGTGGTGATCGCCGCGCACAGCCTCGGCTGCATCGCCACGGCCCACCTGCCGGCCGAGGCTGCGGCCCGCATCCAGGGCGCGTTGCTGGTGGCGCCGGCCGACCCCGAGCGCCGCGCCGTGCTCTCCGATTTCGCCCCCGTGCCGTATGCCGCGCTGCCGTACCGCAGCATCGTGGTGGCCAGCAGCAACGATCCGTACTGTCCGATCCGCCTGGCGGGCGCATATTCGCGCGCCTGGGGCAGCGAGTTCGTCCGGATGCAGAATGCGGGCCACATCAACATCGATTCGGGGCACGGGGACTGGCCGCTGGGCCTTGCCTTGCTCCAGTCGCTGACCGACGAGCCCGCCGCGTGGTCGGCGGGCCGTGAATTTTCAGAAAACCTGGCAACCACATGAATTCCAGAATCAAGACCTTCGCCGCCGTGCTCGCGCTGGCGTCCTCCGCACTCGCCGGCAGCACCGCCTTCGCACAGGGCACCGGGCTGCTGAACGCCTCCTACGACGTGGCGCGCGAGTTCTACAAGGACTACAACGCGGCCTTCGTGGCGCACTACAAGAAGGCGACCGGCAAGGACGTGAAGATCGACCAGTCGCACGGCGGCTCCAGCGCGCAGGCCCGCGCGGTGGCGGACGGCCTCGACGCCGACGTGGTCACGATGAACACCTCCACCGACATCGACTTCCTGGCCAATGCCGGCGTGGTCGCGAAGGACTGGAACAAGAAATTCCCCGAGAACGCAGCGCCGACCACGTCGACCATGCTGTTCCTGGTTCGCAACGGCAACCCCAAGGGCATCAAGGACTGGGACGACCTGGTCAAGCCCGGCGTGCAGGTCGTGATCGTCAACCCCAAGACCGGCGGCAACGGCCGCTACGCCTACCTGGCCGCCTGGGGCTACGTCAAGAAGAAGGGCGGCACCGACGCCCAGGCCGCCGAGTTCGTCGGCAAGCTGTTCAAGAACGTGCCGGTGCTGGCACGCGGCGGCCGCGACGCGACCACCGCCTTCCTGCAGCGCAACATCGGCGACGCGCTGATCACCTTCGAGTCGGAAGTGGTCTCCATCGACCGCGAATTCGGCACCGGCAAGGTCGATTCCGTCTACCCGTCGATCAGCATCGTGGCCGAGAACCCGGTGGCCGTGGTCGAGCGCACCGTCGCCAAGAAGGGCACCGGCGAACTCGCCAAGGCCTACCTCGACTGGCTGTATTCCGAGGAAGCGCAGGAAATCGCCGCCAAGCACGCGCTGCGCCCGCGTTCGCAGACGGTGCTCAAGAAGTACGCCTCGACCTTCAAGCCGCTGCAGCTCTTCACGGTGCAGGAACTCTTCGGCAGCCTCGGCGAAGCACAGAAGGTGCACTTCAACGACGGCGGCCAGTTCGACAAGCTGTATACCCCCGGCGGCAAGTAAATGAGCGGCGCTGTTTCTTCGGCGCTCCCGTCGGCGGGAGCGCCTTTTTCGCGTGCCAACCGGGCAGGCGGCGCCAAGCGCGTGCTGCCCGGTTTCCACATCACGCTCGGCTTCTCGATTCTTTATCTGAGCCTGATCGTGCTGATCCCGCTGTCGGCGCTGGTCTTCAAGACCTTCACGCTGAGCTGGGAGCAGTTCTGGACGGCCGTGACCGCGCCGCGCGTGATGGCTTCCTACCGGCTGACCTTCGGCGCATCGCTGATCGCGGCCGTCGTCAATGCGGTGTTCGGCCTGCTGGTGGCCTGGGTCCTGGTGCGCTACAAGTTTCCGGGCAAGCGCATCGTCGACGCGCTGGTCGACCTGCCTTTCGCGCTGCCCACGGCCGTTGCAGGCATCTCGCTGACCGCACTGCTCGCGGGCAACGGCTGGGTCGGGCAATTGCTGGAGCCGCATGGCATCAAGCTGGCGTTCACGCCGGCGGGCGTGGTCATTGCGCTGATCTTCATCGGGCTGCCCTTCGTGGTGCGCACGGTGCAGCCGGTGCTGGAAGACGCCGAGAAGGAACTGGAAGAAGCGGCTACATCGCTCGGCGCGACGCGGCTGCAGACCTTCACCAAGGTGATCTTCCCGTCCATCGCGCCGGCGCTGCTGACGGGCTTTGCCATGGCCTTCGCGCGCGCCATCGGCGAGTACGGCTCGGTGATCTTCATCGCCGGCAACATGCCGATGATCTCGGAGATCACGCCGCTCATCATCATCGGCAAGCTGGAGCAGTACGACTACGCGGGTGCCACCGCCGTCGCGCTGGTGATGCTGGTCATTTCCTTCCTGCTGCTGCTGGTCATCAACGGCCTGCAGGCTTGGCAGCGTCGCCGCTCGGGGAGCTGACATGAGTGCCCCTTCCAAAGTTGTTCGCCGCGCGCAGGCCGGCACCACCGAAGCCGCCTGGGTGCGCTGGCTGCTGATCGGCCTCGCGCTCGGGTTCATGTTCCTGTTCCTCGTGCTGCCGCTGGCCGCCGTGGCGACCGAGGCGCTGCGCAAGGGCGTCACCGCGTACGTCGATGCGCTGAAGGAACCCGATGCCTGGAGCGCCATCCGCCTCACGCTGATCACGGCCGCCATCGCGGTGCCGATGAACCTGGTGTTCGGCGTGGCCGGCGCCTGGGCCATCGCCAAGTTCGAGTTCCGCGGCAAGGCGCTGCTGACCACGCTGGTCGATCTGCCGTTCGCGGTGTCGCCGGTGGTGGCGGGCCTGATCTACGTGCTGGTGTTCGGCGCGCAGGGCTGGCTGGGCCCTTGGCTGGCCGAGCACGACATCAAGATCATCTTCGCCGTGCCCGGCATCGTGCTGGCGACCGTGTTCGTGACCTTCCCGTTCATCGCGCGCGAACTCGTGCCGCTGATGCAGGCGCAGGGCACCGACGAGGAGCAGGCCGCCATCGTGCTCGGCGCGACCGGCTGGCAGACCTTCTGGCGCGTGACGCTGCCCAACATCAAGTGGGGCCTGCTGTACGGCGTGATCCTGTGCAACGCGCGCGCCATGGGCGAGTTCGGCGCGGTGTCGGTGGTGTCGGGCCACATCCGCGGCCAGACCAACACCATGCCGCTGCACGTGGAAGTGCTCTACAACGAATACCAGTCGGTGGCCGCGTTTGCCGTGGCTTCGCTGCTGGCGATCCTGGCGCTGGTCACGCTGGTGATCAAGTCGGTGATCGAATGGCGCCACGAGCGCGAGATGAAGGCCATTGCCGAGCTGCCCCCGGAACGCCCCCCTGAAGCCACTGCGGCCTGAGAGAGTGAGAGAGAAGAAATCATGAGCATCGAAATCCGCAACATCAGCAAGCAGTTCGGCGATTTCCGCGCGCTGCGCGACGTGAGCCTCGACGTCGATTCGGGTGAGCTGGTCGCTCTGCTCGGCCCCTCGGGCTGCGGCAAGACCACGCTGCTGCGCATCATCGCGGGGCTGGAGACGGCCGATACGGGCAGCATCCTGTTCTCGGGCGAGGACACCACCGACGTGCACGTGCGCGAGCGGCAGGTGGGCTTCGTGTTCCAGCACTACGCGCTGTTCCGCCACATGACCGTGTTCGAGAACGTGGCCTTCGGCCTGCGCGTGAAGCCGCGCAAGGAGCGCCCGAGCGACGCGCAGATCAAGGCCAAGGTGACCGACCTGCTCAAGCTGGTGCAGCTCGACTGGCTGGCCGACCGCTATCCCTCTCAGCTCTCCGGCGGCCAGCGCCAGCGCATCGCGCTGGCCCGTGCGTTGGCGGTGGAGCCGAAGGTGCTGCTGCTTGACGAACCCTTCGGCGCGCTCGACGCCAAGGTGCGCAAGGAACTGCGCCGCTGGCTGCGCCGGCTGCACGACGAGCTGCACGTCACCTCCATCTTTGTCACGCACGACCAGGAAGAAGCGCTCGAGGTGGCCGACCGCGTGGTGGTCATCAACAAGGGGCAGATCGAGCAGGTCGGCTCGCCGCAGGAAGTGTGGGACCAGCCCGCGAGCCCGTTCGTCTACGGCTTCCTGGGCGACGTGAACCTGTTCCACGGCCGCGCCGACAACGGCGCGGTGCAGCTCCAGGGCATGCGCCTCGAATCTCCCGAGCACAGCGGCGCGCGCGACGCCAAGGCGCGTGCCTACGTGCGTCCGCATGACATCGACGTGACACCCTACGTGACCGGTGCCTCGGGCATCGTCGCCACGCTGTCGCGCGCAATCGTGGTCGGACCTATCGCGCGGCTGGAACTTGAGCCCACCGAGTCGAATCCAGATAATCCGGGCTCCGGAACCATCATCGAAGCGCAACTCCCTGCGCAACAGTTCCGCGATCTGGGCTTGAAGGAGGGCGACACGGTCGTCGCCAATCCGCGCAAGGCCAGAGTGTTCGTAGAAGAAGATTGGGTATCTCCTTGATCGATTGGTACTTCGGCGCGCCGCGCCGCGCGTTCGGGCTGATCTGCCTGGCCTGTGTCCTGATGCTGGCCTTCGGGCTCTACCTGCAGCATGTGGTCGGGCTCGAACCCTGTCCCATGTGCATCGTGCAGCGGTATGCGCTGGTGCTGGTGGCGCTGTTCACGGGGCTTGCCGGAGTTTTTCGCAACGTCGGCCTGCGGGCGGTGAGCGGCGTGCTGGCGCTGCTGGCGGCCCTGGGCGGCGCTTACACGGCGGCCTCGCAGAGCTGGCTGCAGTGGTATCCGCCCGAAGTCGTGAGCTGCGGCCGCGACCTCTACGGGATGATCGAGACCTTCCCGCTGAAGCGCGCGCTGCCGATGATCTTCCGCGGCGGTGGCGACTGCTCGAAGGTCGACTGGTCGCTGTTCGGACTGACGCTGGCGAACTGGTCGTTCGTCGCGTTCGTGGTTCTGTCGCTGCTGCTGATCACGCTGCTCGTGCGTTCGCGCCGCGCGCGCTGAGCAACTTCTTCAGTTCTCTGGAAGCCGCCCCCGTCTGAGGGCGGCTTTTTCACGTCGCGAGGTTCAGTTGAACCAGCCTTGACCCGAGAAACCGCAGGCCATTTCTTCCAGCAGGCTGCGCCAGTACCAGCGGCTCGCGCAGCTATCGACCAGCGCGGTATTCACGGGCTGAGCCATTTCAGGCTTGGCTGCGGGCGCAGCGAAGCTCGGCAGGTCTTGCTGCGTGGAAGCCTCTTCCATCCTGATCTTCGAAGCGGGCGCGCCGACGCTGGCGATGACGCCGGCCGTCTGCAGCGCGTCGCCGTCCTGCGGCATGTGGGTTGCGCTCGCCGTGCCGCTGAAGGCCAGCAGCGTCGCAATTGCACCACCCAGTGCTGCATTGCGCAGCAGCGTTTTCGACTGTTTGAATTTCATGGTCGTTTCCCTTAATTGAATGCGTCGGAAAAGAGATGCCCCGCCGCGAAAAAGATATTCACGGCTCATTGGCATCTGCTGTGGCGGGCGGCTTGCAATGCGCTGCCCAATTGCGAATGTAGGAGTGCAATTCGGATGCACACAGTGCCTAAAGTCACGATCTGGCCGGGGCTCGAATCGCCGTTCGTTCGCTTGTAAGAGGATGGTGTCAATACACGGCGCGGGTCTTTAAAAGTCCTTCAGCAAACGCAGCTAGGATTGTGCGAAAACCCGCGTAGTTTCTTTTTTTGGCGCCGAATTCCTCGAGCGAAACAACCCCTCCTGGCGCCTTCATTCCTTTCCTTTGCATGCCCAATAAACCGCCCCGGCGATCGCGCAAATACCTGATCGGCATTGCCGTTTTCATCGTGCTGGCCGTCATTGCCTCCTCGTTGCTGAGGCCGGCGCAGAAAAGCGAATACCTCACCGCCACCGTGCAGCGCACCGACCTGGAAAACGCCGTGCTCGCCACCGGCGTGCTGCAGGCGCTCAAGCAGGTGGAGGTGGGTGCGCAGGTGAGCGGCCAGCTCAAGTCGCTCAAGGTGGTGCTGGGGCAGACGGTGAAGAAGGGCGACTGGCTCGCCGAGATCGACCCCGTCATCTCCCAGAACACCCTGGCGCAGGAGCAGGCCAAGCTCGACAACCTGCAGGCGCAAAAGCTGGCCAAGGAAGTACGCGTCAAACAGGCGCAACTCACCTGGACGCGCCAGCAGGAAATGCTCGCGCAGGATGCGGCCGCGAAGCAGGACATGGAAAGCGCCGACGCCGAGCTGCGCGCGCTGCGTGCCGACGCGGTGTCGCTCGAAGCGCAGATCCGCCAGCAGAAGCTGGCCGTGGCCTCGGCGCAGCAGAACCTCTCCTACACGCGCATCGTGGCGCCCATCGACGGCGACGTGGTCTCCATCAACACGCTCGAAGGCCAGACCGTGGTGGCCGCCTTCCAGGTGCCCACGCTGATGAAGCTGGCCGACCTGTCGACCATGACGGTCAAGGCGCAGGTGTCGGAGGCCGACGTGGTGCGCGTGAAGCCGGGCCAGCCCGTGTACTTCACCATCCTCGGCGACCCCGACAAGCGTTACCACGGCACGCTGCGCGCGGTGCAGCCCTCGCCCGAGAAGATCAACAACGCGGTGTTCTTCAACGCACTCTTCGACGTGCCCAACCCCGACCGCACGCTGCGCGTGGACATGACGGCGCAGGTCGCCATCCTGCTGGGCGAGGCGAAGCAGGCGCTGACCGTGCCGTTGACAGCGCTCGGCGAGCGCGACAAGGACGGCCGCCAGGAAGTGCGCGTGCTCAAGGCCGACCAGACCGTGGAAAAGCGGAAGGTGCGCGTGGGCATCTCCAACAACTTCCAGGCGCAGGTGCTCGAAGGCCTGAAGGAGGGCGACAACGTCATCACCGGCGATGCCTCCGCGGTGCCCGAGCGCGGCGAAACCGGCGACAGCGGCGGCCGGGGCAAGCGCTGATGCTGCAGGAACCGAAGAAGCCACTGCTGAGCCTGCGCGGCATCGGCCGCAGCTTTCCCTCGGGCGAGCAGGAAGTGCAGGTGCTCAAGGACGTGAACCTCGACATCGGCGACGGCGAGATGCTGGCCATCGTCGGCGCATCGGGCTCGGGCAAGTCGACGCTGATGAACATCCTCGGCTGCCTCGACAGGCCGAGCACCGGCACCTACACCGTCTCGGGCCAGGACGTGGGCGCGCTCGATAGCGACGCGCTCGCCGAACTGCGCCGCGAGCACTTCGGCTTCATCTTCCAGCGCTACCACCTGATGCAGCACCTGACGGCCACCGGCAATGTCGAGGTGCCCGCCGTGTACGCCGGCACCGACGGCCAGGCACGCGAATCGCGTGCGCGCCAGCTGCTCGCGCGCCTGGGGCTGGGCGACCGCACCGAGCACCGGCCCAGCCAGCTCTCGGGCGGCCAGCAGCAGCGCGTGAGCATCGCGCGTGCGCTCATGAACGGCGGGCAGGTGATCCTGGCGGACGAGCCGACCGGCGCGCTCGACAGCCGCAGCGGCCAGGAGGTGATCGGCATCCTGCGCGAGCTGCACGCGCAGGGCCACACGATCATCATCGTGACGCACGACATGCAGGTGGCGAGCTGCACCGAACGCATCATCGAGATCGCCGATGGCGTGATCGTGAGCGACCGGCCCAACGTGCCCACCGTGGCGGCGCCGGCGCAGGAGGTTGCACGGGCCGAAGCCGCACCTCCTGCGGCGATCACGAAGCCGAAGCTCGGCATTGCCCGCTTCAGCACCGGCTGGGCCCGCTTCGCCGAAGCCTTCCGCATGGCCTGGCGCTCGATGATGGCGCACCGCATGCGCACGGCGCTCACGATGCTGGGCATCGTCATCGGCATCACGTCGGTGGTGTCGATCGTGGCGATCGGGGAGGGCGCCAAGCGCTATGTGCTGTCGGACATCCGCGCCATCGGCACCAACACGCTGGACGTGTATCCGGGCCGCGACTTCGGCGACGACAAGGCCACCAGCATCCGCACGCTCATACCTTCGGACCTCGACGCCATCGCGGCCCAGCCCTACGTGCACAGCGTGACGCCCACCACCTCGCGCAGCCTGCGTCTGCGCTACCGCAGCGTCGATATCAACGGCACCGTGAACGGCGTGAGCGACAGTTTCTTCCGCGTGCGCGACATGCAGATGGCCAGCGGCGCGGCCTTCACCACCTCGGACGTGCGCCACCAGTCGCAGGTGGTAGTGATCGACCAGAACACGCGGCGCAAGCTGTTTCCCGACGGCACCGAGCCGGTGGGCAAGATCATCCTGGTGGGCAGCCTGCCGTGCACGGTGATCGGCGTGGCGCAGGAGAAGAAGACGGTGTTCGGCGACGGCAACAAGTCGCTCAACCTCTGGCTGCCCTACAGCACCGGCGCGAGCCGGCTCTTCGGGCAGCAGCACTTCGACAACATCACGGTACGCATCCGCGACGACCAGCCGACCAAGGCGGCGGAAGACAGCATCGTCAAGCTGCTCGCGCTGCGCCACGGCACCAAGGATTTCTTCACCTTCAACATGGACAGCATCGTCAAGACGGCGGAGCGCACCAGCCAGTCGCTGACGCTGCTGCTGTCGCTCATCGCGGTGATCTCGCTGGTGGTGGGCGGCATCGGCGTGATGAACATCATGCTGGTGTCGGTGACCGAGCGCACGCGCGAGATCGGCATCCGCATGGCGGTGGGTGCACGCCAGAGCGACGTGCTGCAGCAGTTCCTGACCGAGGCGGTGCTGGTGTGCCTGGTGGGCGGCCTGATCGGTGTGACGCTTTCGTACGGCATCAGCTTTCTCTTTTCGCTTCTCGTCAAGCAATGGCAGATGATCTTTTCAATCGGCGCCGTGGTTTCGGCATTTCTCTGCGCGTCGCTGATCGGCGTACTGTTCGGCTACCTGCCAGCGCGCAACGCGGCGCGGCTGGACCCCATCGAGGCGCTGGCTCGTGAATAAGGCGCGTCTTGTTCCGTCGGCGGTGGCCGCGGCCGTGCTGCTTGGCGGTTGCACCCTCTTTCAGCCGGAGCAGAGGGCGCAGCGCCCGCTGGATATTCCGCAGGGCTGGCAGCAGTCGCCCGGCTCAGGCAGTGCGGCGGCGGTGCTCTCCTCAGGCTGGTGGAAGGCATTCAACGATCCGCAACTCGACCAGCTGATCGACAACGCGCTGCGCACCAACAACAACCTGGCCGTGGCGGGCATCCGCGTGCAGCGCGCGCAGCTGCAGGCCGGGCTGGCGAACACGAACCTCACGCCCGGCGTGGTCGGGCAGGCCAGCACCAGCCGCAGCTATGACCTGAAGCGCGGCGGCGTGGCCGGCTCCGCGTCGAGCTCGCTGGTGACGCTGAGCTACGAGCTCGACCTGTGGGGCCGGCTCTCCGCGGTGCGCAGTGCCGCCGACTGGGAGCTGAAGGCCACCGAATCCGACCGCCAGGCCGCAGCGCTCGCCCTGATCGGCACCACGGCGGGCGCCTACTGGCAGACCGGCTATCTGAACCAGCGCATCGCGCTCAGCGAGGCGGGCATGGAGGACGGCCGGCGCATCCTCGCGCTGGCGCGGGTCAAGTACGCGGCGGGCGCGGTGTCGGGGCTGGACGTGGCGCAGGCCGGACAGAACCTCGCCACGCAGGAGGCCGCGCACACGCAGTTGCTGCAGCAGCGCGTGGAGGCGCGCAACGCGCTGGCGATCATCTTCGACCAGCCGCCGCAGCAGATGGCCGCCGAGCCGACGCAGCTCCCGGACACCGCCTTGCCTGTCATCGATGCCGGCTTGCCCGCGAGCCTGCTGGGCCGCCGTCCGGACCTGCGCGCCGCCGAGCAGCGGCTGCGAGGCGCCCTGGCGAACGTCGACGCCACGCGCACCGGCTTCTATCCGGCGCTGAGCCTGACGGGCTCCCTGGGCACTTCGAGCACCGCATTGGGTGAGCTGCTGAAGAACCCCGTGGGCACGTTGGGCGCGGGGCTGACGCTGCCGTTCCTGCAGTGGAACACCGCGCGGCTCACCGTCGCGGTGTCGCAGACGCAGTACGAAGAGGCGGTGGTGGGATTCCGGCAGTCGCTCTACACGGCGTTGTCGGAGGTCGAGAACGCGCTCTCGTCGCGCGCACAGCTTCGCGCGGAAAGCGAGAAGCTTGCGCTGGCGCTGCAGGAGGCGCAGCGCGCCGAGCGGCTGTCGGAGGTGCGCTACCGCGCCGGCGCGACCGCGCTGCAGCCGGTGCTCGACGCGAAGGACAGGCGCCGCACGGCAGAGGTGTCGCTGGCCCAGAACCGGCTGAACCAGCTCAACGCCACGATGACGCTATACAAGGCGCTGGGCGGAGCGGCCGAGGCGTCGTAGCGCATTGCTCCCTCTCTCGGGGGGAGAGGGAAGAAGACATCAATCCTGGAACGGTGGCTTCTTCGCCAGCTTGCGCAGCAGCAGCAGGGGCAGGCGCAGCACGAACTCGACCATCAGCCGTGTGTGCATCCACGTGAGCAGCACGTTGTCGCGGCCGTATCGGAAATGCGAAACGCCGCCTTCCTCGGCCGTCAGGTACTTCACCGGCGCGTCGATGTTCACCGGCTTGACGCCGCGCCAGGCCAGCCGCACGACGGCTTCGGTGTCGAAGTCGAAACGCCGCATCCAGGGCTGGCGCGCCATCACCGCGATCAGGTCGGCCACGGGATACACGCGAAAGCCGTAGAGCGAGTCGCCGACGCCCGCGAACAGGGTCTCGAGCTGCGTCCAGCCGTTCGACACGCGCCGCCCGCGCACGCGCAGCAGCGGTGCGCTGGCGTCGAACACCGGGCGGCCGAGCACCATCGTTTCGGGGCGAGCCAGCGAGGACTGCATGAAGGCCGGGATCAGGTCGGCGGGATGCTGGCCGTCGGAGTCCATCGTCAGCGCGTGGGTGAAGCCGGCTTCCTTCGCGGCGCGCAGGCCGTGCAGCACCGCCGAGCCCTTGCCCTGGTTCTGCGGCAGAACCCACACGCGCAGGCCCGGGTCGCCCTCGGCCATCTGCTGCAGGCGCTCGCCGGTACCGTCGTCGCTGCCGTCGATCACCACCCACACCGGGCTCCACTGCGCGCGGGCGGCGGCAACCGTGGAGAACAGCCGCTCGCCGGTGTTGTAGCTGGGGATCAGGACAAGGTGTGTGCGCGAGGCGTCTGGCATTCGGGGGACGCGTCGGTGGCGCGCTGTTCCATGTTTTGTCGGAAATATTGTTCGAGCTCGGCCTGCAGCACGTCGCTGTCCTGCGTGGGCGCGAAGCGCTTGCCCAGCCGCAGCCTGAAGACGATGGGCAGCGGCGGCACGCGCCACAGCGGCCAGCCCTTGGCGAGATAGGGCGAGTCGGTGTCGATGAACACGGTTTGAATGGGCGCCTGCGCCAGCTTGGCGATCAGCGTGGTGCCGGGGCGGAAGGGGTTGAGCGGCGGCGTCACCGTGCGCGTGCCCTCGGGGAAGATCACCAGCTGTCCGCCGTTGCGCAGGTCGTTCACTGCCAGCCGCACCATGGTGCGGGCCGACTTGTTGCTGATGTAGCGCGCCAGCCGGGCGCCCGCGCCCAGGAAGATGTTGCCCATCAGGTCGGCCTTCATGATGCAGGCGCTGCGCGGCAGCCGCGCCACCAGCAGCAGCGCGTCGAGCATGGTCGGATGGTTGGCCACGAAGATCACGCCGGGCTCCTTGCGCATCGGGTCGAGGCAGGTTGCGTCGATGCGCATCATGCCGGTCACCGAGGCCAGCCACCAGAACATGCGGTAGGCGAAGGCGATGGTCATCCGGCCCAGCGTGCGGGCGGGCGCCGCCGGCATCACCGGGTGGATGAGCATGGCGAAGACGTTCCAGACCAGGGAGATCAGGCCCAGGAACAGCAGCAGCGCGTAGAGCATCAACGCGAGCGGAATCGATGTGAGAAATCTCAGCACGCGGGTCATTGGATCGGTAGGTCGGGCGAGGCGCGGTCGGACGACGACCGGTCAGGCCCGCAGTTCGCCGGCCGCGGCCGTGTGGGCCTCTATCTCGACCAGCAGGTCGCTGCGGCAGATGTCGGCTTCGAGGTACACGGCATGGCGCGCCATGGGCGCATCGGCGCCGAGCGCGCCTTCGAGGATGCCGCGCACCGTCTCGGTGTCGGACGGATGCCGCACGTAGACCACGCAGTCGAGTTCGGCCAGCGAGAACTTCGCGCTGCAGCGCTCGTTGGCGGCGGCTATCACCGCCTCCAGGTTGCGCAGCGTCTCGCGCGTCTGTTCCTGCACGTCGCCGTGGTGCACGGTCTCGTGGCCGACGATGCTCGCGGTGCCGGAGATGAAGAGGGCGATGTTGCCGTCGCCGATGTCCGCCAGCGCGGCGCGCGAGAAGGTCGGCGAGCGCGGCCCGTAGGTTTCGGGATAGCGGTAGGCCGAGACCTGCCGCGGGTTCTCGACCGGCAGCGGCGCGCGCTGTCCCGCCAGGAAGCGGACCGACAGCGCGCCCTGGTGGATGCCCAGGGCGCAGGCGGCCGGGGCGCCCTCGAAGGCGGCGCGGCCGGCTTCGAGGAAGGCTTCCTGCCGTCCGAGGTTGAACTGGCGGTATCGCTCCAGGCCGCCGCCGTCTGCGTTGATCTGGGGCAGGTAGTTCCAGATGCGCTGCAGGTGCGGCGTGCCGGCCTGGTCGAGCGTCTTGAAAAGATCGCGGTAGGCGCGGTGCGCGAGTTCAGCCAGGCCTTGCTTCTCGGCGGATTCGTCGAGGTCGATGGCGCCGAGCAGCCAGTGCCCGTCGGTGCGCCAGCGCGCGATGCCGGTGGTGCCGGACTTGATCCCGGGGCCGCTCGCATGCCACACGTCGGCCATGGCGCCGTTGGCCGAGAGCACGCGTGCGTTGACGGTCGGCATCCATGCCACGCCGTGCGGCGTACCGTAGCCCAGCGCGGCGAAGGGGGCCTTGCCGTCGGCCGCCAGTGCCAGGCTGGCCGGCAGCGACAGGCGCTCGACGCGCAGATGGGTCTCGTGGCGCTGCGGCAATGGGGCGTGCGACGGGGTGTCGGGATTCCCGGGCCCGACGGAAGGCGATGGCGTCATCGAACAATTATCACCAAAAGCATTGACCCGAATTCCGGCCTCCAGGCCCGGCGTTGTGTGCGCCGGACAGTAAACTCGGGGCTGCTCGGATTGACACAGAAACACAGGACAGCGAGATAGAAAGCCATGGCCGGACATAGCAAATGGGCGAACATTCAGCACCGGAAGGGCCGCCAGGACGAGAAGCGGGGCAAGCTCTGGACCCGCGCCATCAGAGAAATCACGGTGGCCGCCCGTGCCGGCGGCGCCGACCTGGGGGCCAACCCCCGGCTGCGGCTGGCGGTTGAAAAGGCCAAGGCGGTCAACCTGCCCATCGACACCATCAAGCGCAACATCGACAAGGCCACGGGCAACCTCGAAGGCGTCAATTACGAAGAAATTCGTTACGAAGGGTACGGCATCGGCGGCGCGGCGATCATCGTCGACACCATGACCGACAACCGCGTGCGCACCGTGGCCGAAGTGCGCCACGCCTTCTCCAAGCACGGGGGCAACATGGGCACCGAAGGCTCGGTGGCCTTCCAGTTCAAGCACTGCGGCCAGATCATCTTCGCGCCCGGCACCAGCGAGGACAAGGTGATGGAAGCGGCGCTCGAAGCGGGCGCGGAAGACGTCGTCACCGACGACGACGGCGCCATCGAGGTGATCACTTCCGTGGCCGATTTCGAGGCCGTGAAGAACGCGCTCGAAGCCGCCGGCCTGAAGCCCGACGCCGCCGAGGTCACGATGCGTGCCGAAAACACCGTGGACGTCACCGGCGAGGACGCCGCAAGAATGCAGAAGCTGCTCGACGTGCTCGAGGACCTGGACGACGTGCAGGACGTGTATCACAACGCCTCGCTGTCCGAGTGACCTGGCGACGCCGACTGAATGTTTGTTGAATCACAGCGAGAAATGAAGGCCCGCGAATGAAGGTACTGGTAATTGGGGGAGGGGGCCGCGAACACGCTCTCGCATGGCGACTGGCGCAGGCTGCCAGGGTGAGCCGCGTGTACGTGGCGCCGGGCAACGGCGGCACGGCGAGCGACGAGCGCTACGACTGCATCGACATCACCGAGCCCGCCGCGCTGCGCGAGTGGGCCATCAAGGAAAAGATCGCGCTGACGGTGGTCGGCCCAGAGGCCCCGCTGGCTGCCGGCGTGGTCGACGAGTTCCGCGCGCACGGCCTGCGCATCTTCGGCCCCACGCAGGCCGCCGCCCAGCTCGAGAGCTCGAAGGCCTTCTCCAAGGCCTTCATGAAGCGCCACAAGATTCCGACGGCCGAGTACGAGGCCTTCACCGACGCCGCTGCCGCGCACGCCTATATCGACGCCAAGGGCGCTCCCATCGTCGTCAAGGCCGACGGCCTGGCCGCCGGCAAGGGCGTGGTGGTTGCCATGACCGCGCAGGAAGCGCACGAGGCGGTCGACTTCATGCTGGTCGACAACAAGTTCGGCGTGTCGCACAACGAAGGCGGCGCGCGCGTCGTCATCGAGGAGTTCCTGCAGGGCGAGGAAGCCAGCTTCATCGTGCTGTGCGACGGCAAGAACGTCACCGCACTGGCCACCAGCCAGGACCACAAGCGCCTGCTCGACAACGACGAAGGCCCCAACACCGGCGGCATGGGCGCGTACTCGCCTGCGCCCGTGGTCACGGCCGAGGTGCATGCGCGCGCCATGCGCGAGATCATCCTGCCGACCATCCGCGGCATGGAGAAGGACGGCATCCCGTACACCGGCTTCCTGTACGCCGGGCTCATGATCGATGCGGCCGGCCACCCCAAGACGCTCGAATTCAACTGCCGCATGGGCGACCCCGAGACGCAGCCGATCATGATGCGGCTCAAGTCCGACCTGTTCGAAGTCTTCTGGCACGCCACCGACGGCACGCTCGACCAGGTCGAGCTGCAGTGGGACCGCCGCGTGGCGCTGGGCGTGGTGATGGCCGCGCACGGCTATCCGCTCTCGCCGCGCAAGGGCGACCGCATCACCGGCATTCCGGCAGAAGCGCCCGACGCGGTGGTGTTCCATGCGGGCACCACGCTCGACAACGGCGAGCTCAAGACCAGCGGCGGCCGCGTGCTCTGCGTGACCGTGCTGGCCGACAGTGTGAAGCAGGCGCAGCAGCGGGCCTATGAGGTCGCGGCGCGCGTCCAGTTCGACGGCGCGCAGTACCGCAAGGACATCGGATTCCGCGCGATCCATGCGCGCAACCCCCACGGCTCCTGATGCAGCAGACCAATCCGGCGGCGGTCGGCGAGTACCTGCGCGGACTGCAGCAGTCGATCATCGCGGCGGTCGAGAAGGCCGACGGCGGCGCCTGTGTCAGGGATGCCTGGCAGAAGGCGCCCGGCGAGCCGCTGCAGGGCAACGGCCTCACCTGCATCCTCGAAGGCGGCGAGCTCTTCGAGCGCGCGGGCTGCGGCTTCTCGCAGGTGCGCGGGCCGAAGCTGCCGCCCTCGGCCACGCAGAACCGTCCTGAGCTGGCGGGCGCGCCGTTCGAGGCGATGGGCGTGTCGCTGGTGTTCCATCCGCGCAATCCGTACGTGCCGATCGTCCACATGAACGTGCGCATGCTCGCCGCGCTCCCGGAAGGCGGCGAGCCGGTGTGCTGGTTCGGCGGCGGCATGGACCTCACGCCCTGCTACGGCTTCGAGGAAGACGCGGTGCACTTCCACACCGTGTGCCGCGAATCGCTCGCGGCCTTCGGCGACGACAAATACCCGCGCTTCAAGACCTGGTGCGACGAGTATTTCTTCCTCAAGCACCGCAACGAGCAGCGCGGCGTCGGCGGCATCTTCTTCGACGACTTCTCCGAAGGCGGCTTCGAGAATGGCTTCGCAATGATCCGCTCGGTGGGCGACGGCTTCCTGCCGGCCTACCTGCCGATCGTCGAGCGCCGCCGCAACACGCCCTACACCGAGCGCGAGCGCAACTTCCAGCTCTATAGGCGTGGCAGATACGTGGAGTTCAACCTCGTGTGGGACCGCGGTACGCACTTCGGCCTGCAATCGGGCGGGCGCACGGAGTCGATCCTGCTGTCGATGCCGCCGCTGGCGAGCTGGGCCTACCAGCAGCAGCCTGAGCCGGGCAGCCCCGAGGCCGCTCTCTACAGCGACTTCATCGTGCGACGCGACTGGCTGTGAACTCTTCTTCCGGCAAGGCACCGCGCCGCATCGGCGTCTTCGGCGGCGCATTCGATCCGCCGCACAACGCCCATGTGGCGCTCGCCGAAGCCGCGCTGGCGCAACTCGATCTCGACGAACTGCACGTGATTCCCACCGGCCAGGCCTGGCACAAGAGTAGGGCGCTCACGCCGAAGGAAGATCGGCTCGCCATGACGCGGCTGGCTTTCGGCGGCCTGCAGGGCACGGTCGTCGTCGACAGCCGTGAAGTGCTGCGCGACGGCCCCACCTACACGCTCGATACCCTGCACGAACTGCAGCGCGAGCAGCCCGGCGCGCAGTTGGTGCTGATCATGGGCGCCGACCAGGCGAGTGCGCTGCCGACCTGGCACGGCTGGCAGGATATACTCGGCATTGCTATTGTTTCTGTAGCGTATCGCGCACTATCGACGGGCAGCACTGCCCGTTTTGATCCGAAAACGCTTCCCGGCCTCCCGGCGGGCGCGCGTTTCGAGGCGCTCGAACTGCCTCCCATGGACATCAGCGCCACCGAGATCCGGCGGCGTGCGGCGCTCGGCGTGGACATTTCCTCGCTGGTTCCGTCCACGGTTGCACGCTATATTGACCAACACCACCTCTACCGCTCTGCCTGATGACCACTGAAGCCGCCGCAAAGAAAGACACCCAGAAACTCCAGCGAGCCATCATCGATGGCCTCGAAGACGTCAAGGCGCAGGACATCAAGGTATTCGACACGGAGCATCTCTCGCCGCTTTTCGAGCGCGTGATCGTTGCCTCGGGCACCTCCAACCGCCAGACGAAGGCGCTGGCCGCCAGCGTGCGCGACGCGGTGCGCGAAGCCGGCTTCGCCAAGCCGCGCGTGGAGGGTGAGGACAACGGCGAATGGATCATCGTGGACTGCGGCTCGGCCGTGGCGCACATCATGCAGCCCGCCATCCGCCAGTACTACCACCTCGAAGAGATCTGGGGCGACAAGCCGGTGCGTGCCAAGCTCGGCGGCACCAAGCCGGCGGTAGCCACGGCCTCCAAGGCTGGCGCCGAGGAGAAGAAGGCTGCCAAGGAGAAGGCCGCCAAGGAACCGACGCTGCGCCGCTCCAGCGCCGCCAAGACTGCGATCCGTGCAGCCGAGCAGGAAGCCAAGGCTGCGAAGGCACCGGCCAAGAAAACCGCCGCCAAGAAGGCGCCCGCCAAGAAAACCACCACCGCGCGCGTGCCGGTCAAGGTCGTGGGCAAGCCCGCCGCCAAGAAGCCCGCGGCGAAGAAGACCACGGCCGCCAGGAAGGCGCCAGCCCGCCGCGCATGAAGCTGCTGGTGGTCGCCGTCGGGCAGCGCATGCCCGATTGGGCTCAGACTGCCTGGGACGACTACGCCAAGCGCTTTCCGCCCGAGCTCAAGCTCGAGCTGCGCGCCGTCAAGACCGAGCCGCGCGGCTCCAAGACCCTCGAAACCCTCTATGCCGCCGAACGCGAGCGCATCGAAGGCGCCATCGCGCGCGGAATGCGCATCGTCGTGCTCGACGAGCGCGGCACGGCGCTGACCACCAAGGCGCTGGCCGCGCGTCTGCAGGCCTGGCAGGGCGAGGGCGATGACGTCGCCCTGGTCATCGGCGGGCCGGACGGGCTCGACCCGGCCTTCAAGGCAGCGGCCCACGAACGCATCCGCCTGTCGGACCTGACGCTGCCGCACGCGATGGCGCGGGTGCTGCTGGTCGAGCAGCTGTACCGTGCGTGGTCGGTGAACGCGGGTCATCCCTACCACCGCGAATGACCAGCGCCGACGGGCAGGTCGCGTTGCTCGAGGAAAGAGGCCATGCGTCGGTGCCGGCGCTGGTGCAGCCCGGGCTGCTCGATGCAGCGGCGCGGTCTCTCGATCAATGGCTGGGGCAGGCGGCGGGCAGCCGCAATCTGCTGGCTCATCCGCCGTGCAGCGAAATGGCCATCGAGCTGAAGGCACGGCTTTTCGGCATGGGCGTGCTCGATGCATCGTCGGTCGCCGTGCAATGCACGCTCTTCGACAAGACACCCGACAGGAACTGGCTGGTCGCGCTGCACCAGGACACGTCGATCCCGGCTTCGGGCGCCAGCATGCCCGCCGTCGTCAAGGAGGGGGAGCCGTATGTGCAGCCGCCGATCGACGTGCTGCAGTCGCTGCTCGCCGTGCGGGTGCATCTGGACGACTGCGGCGCCGATGCCGGCCCGCTGCGTGTCGTTCCGGGCAGCCACCGCGCGGGCCGGCTGGACGCCGACGAAGCACAGTCCCTGCGAGCCGCCCATGGCGAAACCGTCTGCACGGCGGCGCGCGGCGACGCCCTGCTGATGCGCCCCTTGCTGCTGCACGCCTCGTCGCGTGCGAAGTCGCCGGCGCGCCGCCGCGTCCTTCACTTTCTGTTCGGACCCGCGAGCCTGCCGCAGGGGCTGGTCTGGAACCACATCGTGGCCGGCGAGCAGCCGACGCCACAGGAGACTTGAACCTTGCCGGATTTCATCTACCTCGCCTCGCAGAGCCCGCGCCGCGCCCAGTTGCTCGGCCAGCTCGGCGTTCGCCACGAACTGCTGTTGGCCGATGCCGACGAGGATGCCGAGTCGCTCGAAGCCGTGCTGCCCAACGAGGCCCCAGCCGCCTACGTGCAGCGCGTCACCGGCCTGAAGCTCGACGCCGCCGTGGCCCGGATGCGCAGGCGCGGCCTGCCCGAAGCACCGGTGCTCTGCGCCGACACCACGGTCGCGCTCGGCCGCACCATCCTCGGCAAGCCGGAAGACGAAAAGGACGCCGCTCGCATGCTGCGGATGCTCTCCGGCACCACGCATCGCGTGCTGACCGCCGTGGCGCTGCATCACGGCAGGAAGAGCCATGCGGCGCTCAGCGTATCGCGCGTGCGCTTCGCCGACCTCTCCAAGGCGCAGATCGCCCGCTATGCCGAAAGCGGCGAGCCGCTGGGCAAGGCCGGCGCGTACGCCATCCAGGGCGCGGCGGCGGCGTTCGTCGAGCACATCAGCGGCTCCTATTCGGGCATCATGGGCCTCCCCATGTTCGAGACCGCACAACTCTTGCGGCAGGCGGGGATGCTCAAGTGAACACGCCATGACACTCAAGACCGCATTCTTTTTCAGGGCCGCCGCGGAACCGGCTTCGCCGGGCCGCTGGCGGCGCCCCCCTGCAGGGGGGTGGGCGAAGCGACACGAAGTGCGCGCAGCTTGGGGGGTGAGCCTATGAGTCAAGACATCCTGATCAACTGGTCTCCACAGGAGACCCGCGTGGCGCTGATCGAGCACGGCGCGGTGCAGGAACTGCACGTCGAACGCACGCTGGAGCGCGGGCTGGTCGGCAACATCTACCTGGGCAAGGTGTCGCGCGTGCTGCCGGGCATGCAGTCGGCCTTCATCGACATCGGCCTGGAGCGCACGGCATTCCTGCACGTGGCCGACATCGTCGCGCCGTTCACGCCGGGTTCGCGCCCCAGCGCGCCGGCACCCGAGCGCGACCACCGCAACGGCGGGCCGATGGTGCCCATCGAGAAGCAGGTGTTCGAAGGCCAGTCGCTGCTGGTGCAGGTCATCAAGGACCCCATCGGTACCAAGGGCGCGCGGCTTTCCACCCAGATCAGCATTGCCGGCCGGCTGCTGGTGTTCCTGCCGCAGGACAACCACATCGGCGTGTCGCAGAAGATTCCGGCGGAGCAGCGCGAATCGCTGCGCAATCGGATGCTCGCGCTGATCGAGGCAGCCGCGGCGGCCGACAGCGGCGGCGTGGTGCCGGCCAACACGGGCGGCTTCATCCTGCGCACCAACGGCGAGGATTCCAGCGACTCCGAACTGGCCGAGGACATCGCCTACCTGCGAAAGACCTGGTCGCGCATTCGCGACGCCTCCATGCGCATGCCGCCGATGTCGCTGCTGCACCAGGACCTGAGCCTGCTGCAGCGCGTGCTGCGCGACATGACCGGCGAGGAAACGCAGACCATCCGCATCGACTCGCGCGAGCAGTTCGAGCTGCTGCTGAAGTTCGGCCTCGAATACATGCCCAAGGCAGCGGGCAAGCTGCAGCACTACAAGGGCGAGCGGCCGATCTTCGACCTGTATTCGGTCGACGAGGAAATCGCGAAGGCGCTGGGCCGGCGGGTCGACCTGAAGTCGGGCGGCTACCTCGTGGTCGACCAGACCGAGGCGCTGACCACGGTGGATGTGAACACCGGCGGCTTCGTCGGCGCGCGCAACTTCGACGACACCATCTTCAAGACCAACCTCGAAGCGGCGCAGGCCATCGCGCGGCAGTTGCGGCTGCGCAACCTGGGCGGGATCATCATCGTCGACTTCATCGACATGGGCCGCGACGACCACCGCGAGCAGGTGCTGGCGGAGTTCCGCAAGCAGCTCGCGCGCGACCGCGTGAAGACCACGGCGGGCGGCTTCTCGCAGCTCGGGCTGGTGGAGATGACGCGCAAGCGCACGCGCGAATCCCTGGCGCACATGCTGTGCGAGCCCTGCATCGCCTGCGGCGGACAGGGCATCGTGAAGACGGCGCGCAGCGTGGCTTACGACGTGATGCGCGAGATCCTGCGCGAGGCGCGGCAGTTCACGCCGCGCGAGTTCCGCATCGTGTCGTCGCCGCAGGTGATCGAACTGTTCCTCGACGAGGAGAGCCAGCACCTCGCGGGCCTGAGCGATTTCATCGGCAAGCCGATCTCGTTGCGGGCCGAGCCGGCGATCGGGCAGGGGCAGTACGACATCGTGCTGCTCTGAAGCAGCACAACAGGTCGTTCAAAGCGTCGGATCCTGCCCTGGCGGGGCGCTGCGCACCGCCAGCGTCTGCAGGCGCGCGTAGAGCCCGTCGAGCGCCATGAGTTGCTCGTGGCTGCCTTGCTCGGCGATGCGGCCTCGCTCCATCACGATGATCCGGTCGGCGTGCTGGACGGTCGAGAGGCGGTGCGCCACGATCAGCGTGGTGCGGTTCTGCATCAGGCGCTGAAGGGCGTCCTGCACCAGCCGTTCGGATTCGGTGTCGAGGGCCGAAGTGGCCTCGTCGAGCAGCAGCACCGGCGCGTTCTTGTAGAGCGCGCGGGCAATGGCGAGGCGCTGGCGCTGGCCGCCGGAGAGCTGCGTTGCGTTGTGGCCCAGCACGGTGTCGATGCCCTGGGGCAGGTTCTCGACGTGCGAACTCAGGTTGGCAGCCGCTATGCATTGCTGCACGCGCTCGCGGTCGATCTCGGTGCCCAGGGCAACGTTGGCGGCCAGCGTGTCGTTGAGCATCACCACGTCCTGGCTCACCATCGCGAACTGGGCGCGCAGGCTCTTGAGCTGCCATTCGCTGGTGTCGTGGCCGTCGAGCAGCACCTGGCCGCTGCTGGGCTGCACGAAGCGCGGCAGCAGGTTGACCAGCGTGGTCTTGCCCGAGCCCGATGGGCCGACGAAGGCCACCACCTGCCCGGGCTCGATGGTCAGGCTCACGCCGTCGAGCGCGCGAGGCTCGTCGTCGCCGCGGTAGCTGACCTTCACGTTGCGCAGCTCGATGTGGCCCTGGGCGTGTTCGAGGGTGAAGCTGCCTTGCGATTCGGGTGCCACTTCGTCGATGAGGATCAGCCCACGCTCCAGCGCGGCGAGGCCGCGGGTGATCGGGCCGGCCACCTCGGCCAGCCGGCGGATGGGGGCGATCAGCATCAGCATGGCCGTGATGTAGGCGACGAAGCCCCCAACGGTGAAACCCTGCTTGCCGCTTTGCCAGAGCGCGATCATCACCACCACCGAGAGCGCCAGCGAGGCCATCATCTGCGTGAGCGGCGTGGTGGCCGCCTGCGCGATGGTCGACTTCACGGCCAGCCGGTTCAGGCGCTGGCTCAGCTGTTCGAAGCGGCGGCCTTGGGCGTCTTCGGCGCCGTGCAGGCGCACCACGCGGTGGGCGAGCACGTTCTCCTCGACCACGTAGGCCAGCTCGTCGGTGGCCTGCTGGCCCTGCTGGGTCAGGCGGTAGAGCCGCTTGGAGAACACCTTCATGATCCACGAGATGCTGGGCACCAGGAAGGCGACGATGAGCGTGAGCTTCCAGTTCAGGTAGATCAGGTAGCCCAGCAGGGCAACCAGCGTGAAGCCGTCGCGCGTGAGGCCGAGCAGCGCCTGCACCAGCAGCATCGCGCCGGTCTGCACTTCATAGACGACCGTGTTCGACAGGGCGCTGGCCGACTGTCGGGCGAACAGCGCGAGTTCGGCGCCGAGCAGCCGTTCGAACAGCACACGCCGCAGCTTCTGCATGCCTTCGTTGGCGATGCGCGAGAGCGCGTACTGCGAAATGAACTGCGCAATGCCCCGCACCGCGAACAGCAGCAGCACCGCGGCGGGCACGAACCACAGCGGCATCTCGCCGCGCGTGAAGCCCCGGTCGAGCAGGGGCTTGAGCAGTGCCGCCATCAGCGGCTCGGTGACTGCAGCGAGCAGTGCCCCGATCAGTCCGAGGGCCCACCACTGGCGGGAGCCGCCGAACCATGTCATGAGTCGCGCCAGGCGGCGCATCAGGGGAGGGCGCGCGTTCTCGCCGCCGGGGGATGCTTGCATGGCGGCGGATTCTACGGGGCGGGTCTTTGCAGGCCTGCGGCTGCCGCCTCTGTAGGACCGTGCCGACGGATAAACGTTTTGTGACGGCGCCCCTCGGCCAGTGTGTAACATGTCGCCCGTTGAAGCCGGGGAGAACTTTTCACCCCGAAACCTCTCCGAACCGAATGAACAAGCCGTTGCCAGCTCCAATTCCAACTCCTTCTTCATCGTTATTTGCCCGCCGCACCCTCATAGCGGCCCTCGCTGCCACCCCCATGATTCCTGCTCTGGCCCAGTTCCGGGTCGAGGTTTCCGGTGTTGGGCTCACGCAGCTGCCGATCGCGCTCGTCCCGTTCAAGGGGCAGGAGTCCTCCCCGCAGAAGATCTCCGACATCGTCCAGGCCGACCTGGAGCGCAGCGGCCAGTTCCGCGGCGTCGACGCATCGGGCCAGGCTCTGGACGAGGCATCGCGCCCCGATCTCTCCCTGTGGCGCCAGCGCACGGCCGATTCGCTCGTGGTCGGCAGCGTCACCCGGCTGGCCGACGGCCGCTTCGACGTGCGTTTCCGCCTGTGGGACGTGGTGAAGGGCCAGGACCTGGGCGGCCAGAGCTACATCGTTCCCCAGGGCGACCTGCGCCTGGCTTCGCACCGCATCGCCGACTACGTGTACGAGAAGCTGACCGGCGAAAAGGGCATCTTCTCGACCCGCATCGCCTACGTCACGAAGGCCGGCAGCCGCTATTCGCTGTGGGTGGCCGACGCCGACGGCGAGAACGCCCAGGCCGCGCTCGCCAGCCCAGAACCCATCATCTCGCCGTGCTGGTCTTCCAACGGCCAGCAGCTGGCCTACGTGTCCTTCGAGTCGCGCAAGCCGGTCGTGTACGTGCACAACGTGGCCACCGGCCAGCGCCGCCTGCTCGCGAACTTCAAGGGCTCCAACAGCGCTCCGGCCTGGGCACCCGACGGCAATTCGCTGGCCGTCACGCTCAGCCGCGACGGCGGCTCGCAGCTTTTCTCCATTCCGGCAAGCGGCGGCGAACCGCGCCGCCTGACGCAAAGCTCCAGCATCGACACCGAGCCCGTGTACTCGGCCGACGGCGGCACGATCTACTTCGTGAGCGACCGCGGCGGCGCTCCCCAGATCTACAAGATGAGTGCCGGCGGCGGCAGTCCGACCCGGGTGACCTTCAGCGGCACCTACAACATCTCTCCGTCCGTCAGCGGCGATGGCCGGTGGTTGGCCTACATCTCGCGAGTAGGCGGCGCCTTCAAACTCCATGTGATGGAGTTGGCTACCGGCAGCGTGAGCGCGATCACCGACACCTCCGCGGACGAAAGTCCGAGTTTTGCTCCGAACAGCAAGCTGATCGTCTACGCAACGCAGTTGCAAGGCCGCGAAGCCCTGATGACGACCACGCTCGATGGAAAAATAAAAGCACGACTGGCGGGACAGGCGGGAGACATCAGGGAACCGGACTGGGGTCCGTTTCAAAAGCAATGACTAAGGTTTATTTGAGGAGTTTTCAAAAATGTTGAAACGTACGATCTATTCGCTGGCCATCGTGGCTCTCATCGCCGGTTGCTCGTCGGGCACCAAGCTCAACGAAACGCCGGTGACCGACCGTTCCGGCACGGCCGGCGGCCAGCAGGGCGCCAGCACCGTGGCACCTGTCACCATCGACCCGACCGCGGGTACCGCGCAAGGCCCGGTGGGCGTCGAGCGCATCGTGTATTTCGACTACGATAGCTACACGGTCAAGCCCGAGTTCCAGTCGCTGATCGACGGCCACGCCCGTTTCCTCAAGGCCAACCCGCAGCGTCGCATCTCCATCGAAGGCCACACCGACGAACGCGGCGGCCGCGAGTACAACCTCGCGCTGGGCCAGAAGCGTTCCGAAGCCGTGCGCCGCGCACTCACCCTGCTGGGCGTGAACGACGGCCAGATCGAGGCCGTGAGCTTCGGCAAGGAAAAGCCGGCAGTCACCGGCTCGGGTGAAGAAGTCTGGGCGCAGAACCGTCGCGCCGAAATCCGCTACACCCGGTGATGCCACGCGTCATGCTGAGAGGCGCGGCGCTGGCCGCTGCCTTGCTTTGCGTCTCGGCGGCATCGCAGGCCGCGCTGTTCGAGGATGACGAGGCTCGCCGCGCCATCCTCGACCTGCGCCAGCGCGTCGAGGCCATGCGCCAGCAGACCGACCAGCGGCTGACCGACGAAAACGGCCAGCTGCGCCGCAGCCTGCTCGACCTGCAGAACCAGATCGAGCAGATGCGCGGCGACCTGGCCCGCATGACGGGGCAGAACGAGCAGCTCACGCGCACGCTGAGCGAAATGCAGTCGCGCCAGACCACCATCGATGACAAGCTCAAGCAGAGCGAGCCCTCGAAGGTGTCGGTGGACGGCCGCGAGTTCAATGCCGATCCCAAGGAAAAGGCCGACTTCGAGGCTGCCCTCGGCGTGTTCCGTTCGGGCCAGTTCGCGCAGGCGCAGACCGCGTTCGCCGAATTCGTCAAGCGCTACCCGCAAAGCGGCTACAACGCCTCGGCGCTGTTCTGGCTGGGCAATGCGCAGTACGCCACGCGCAACTACAACGAGGCCATCGCGAACTTCCGCTCCATGCTCTCGCTCGCGCCCGACCATGCCAAGGCCCCCGAGGCCGTGCTGTCGATCGCGAACTGCCAGATCGAGCTGAAGGACACGCGCGCCGCTCGCCGCACGCTGGAAGACCTGACCAAGGCCTACCCGCAGTCCGAAGCCGCGCAGGCCGGCCGCGAACGTCTCTCGCGCCTGCGCTGATGCGGGCGGAGCATTCCGCTTGAGCACCATCATCGCCAACGCGTCCATCACCACTCTTGCTCCGGCCGCCGCGGATGTCGTCACCGACACCGCGGCGCCTGACTTTGCGCGCCGCTTCGGCGGGCTCGAACGGCTGTACGGCGTGGCCGGTGCCGCGCGCATCCGCGAAGCGCATGTGCTCGTGGTCGGCATCGGCGGCGTGGGCTCGTGGGCCGTCGAGGCGCTGGCGCGCAGCGGAGTGGGGCGCTTGACGATGATCGACCTCGACCACGTGTCGGAGTCGAACATCAACCGCCAGATCCATGCGCTCGACGCGACCGTGGGGCAGGCCAAGGTGGAGGCCATGCGCGATCGCATCGCGCAGATCAACCCCGAATGCAAGGTGCAGGCCATCGACGATTTCGTCGAGCCCGGCAACTGGCTGTCGCTGCTCGATGCGGCGCAGGCCGCGAACGGGCCGGCGACGGCCGTCATCGACGCCTGCGACCAGGTGAAGGCCAAGGTGGCGATGGCCGCATGGGCTCGCGCGTCGCGCGCCACCTTCATCACGGTGGGCGCGGCGGGCGGCAAGCGGCAGGCGCACAAGGTCGACATCGAAGACCTGTCGCTCGTCACGCACGACCCGCTGCTGGCCCAGCTGCGCCAGCGACTGCGCAAGGAGCACGGCGCTCCGCGCGAAGGCCGCAAGATCGGCGTCGCCTGCGTGTTCAGCCGCGAAAGCGTGGCACCGCCCGATGCCTCCTGCGCCATCGAAAGCGGCGACGGCACGCTCAACTGCCATGGCTACGGATCGGTGGTCAGCGTGACCGCGACTTTCGGCCAATGTGCGGCCGGCTGGGTTCTGGACAAAATAGCGTCGAAGCTCGCGCTATAATCTTTGGCTTTGCCGGATATCACTTCGGCAAAGAGCAGAAAAATGGTTCGGGACGTTAGCTCAGTTGGTAGAGCAGCGGACTTTTAATCCGTTGGTCACTGGTTCGAATCCAGTACGTCCTACCAGAACCTTCCTCACTTTCCCCCTGGCTGACAACGATTTGCGAATCATTGCTTGCCTGAAGTAGCGCAAGTTGCTCAGTTGCCCCTACGCTACTGGAGGTGGGAACGGAGGGACTGACCTTGGGACTAACAACGCTCAGGTTGTCACCCTGCGGGGGTTTATTGGCGTGCAGTCTGTCGAGCACTGCAGCGGCCTCGGCGCCCGTCGCAGCAGGGCACAGGTGGGCATAGATTTGCGTGGTGGTCTCATTGGCATGGCCGAGCAGCTTGGACACCTTCGAGAGGCTCACGCCGGCCTGCAGCAGCCGCGAGGCGAACGTATGGCGGAACGTGTGCGGCGTGACGCGGCCCATGCGCTCCTCGTCATCGTTCAGGCCGCACATGTCGATGTGGCGCTGGATCGCTCGGGTCGCATGGCCTCGCGGCGCATCCTCTGTCGAGTCGTAGTGCCGGCCGCCGTTCTCCAGTTTCGGAAAGACGTAGGAGGACAGGACGCCATCCCCCTTAAGTCGGGCACGCCGTGCGGTCAGCATCTGCAGCGAGCGGCGCGGGAGGACCCAGAGCGACTCGTTGTCCACCTTCGAGCGGTAGAGGTTGATCGTGCCCGACGTGAAGTCGATCATGTCCCAGCGGACCTGTGCGTCCTCGTTGTAGCGTGCGCCCGTGTCGAGCAGCAGCAGCGTCAACTCAAAGGCGTCGACAGCGCTCGCATCGCCCTGACGGCGTTCAGCGGTAGCTGCGAGTGCAGCCAGCAGCCGTGTTTCCTCATCGATCGTCAGCCAGCGCAGCTTGCCCTTCGACTCCTTCATCTTGAGCGAGGCGATTCGGTTCTTCTTGTTGCTCCAGACGATGGGCGGGTTCGGTGTCACGACCGCCAGCGATGGCGCGTAGCCGATCAGACTCTGCACCAGGGACATCTCGCGGTTCACGGTTGCCGGCGCGACGCCTTCGGACATGCGAGCCGTCTTGAGGCGGGTGAGCATCTCCTGGGTCAGGTCCTGGACCAGGAGGTCTTTGGGCAGGCCAGCGCGGGCGCCCTCGACCAGGACCCACTCGTTGCCCTGCCGCTGAAGCTCGTCGCCAAACAGCTTGCGAACGCGGCTGACGTTGTTGCGGTAGTCGGTGTGCTCGGTCTCGGAGGCCTTGAGCCACTCCTGGGCCAGCCAGTGCAGCGTGGCCCTCTTGGCGCCCAGGCGCTTGCGCTCGTGGTCTTCCTTGACCTCCTGACGGCGCTTGACCTCATAGGCATTGGCCTCGGCCTTGTTGGTGGTCCCGGTGCTCTCCTGGTAGCGCTCGCCCTTGTAGACGAACTCCATCCGGTAGATGTTGGAGCCGGGCCGCTTGAAAACGGTCATGTGTCCTCCTTCAGTGAACGGTGTGAACAAGGCCTGCGGCCGTGGTGAGGCTCATGAACCACGCAAGCACGCGCTCTGCGGTGTACTCGTCGTAATTCAGGGTCATCAGTTCGAGGCCCGAGTAGGTCCGGAGGCTGAAGCCCTCGGGGGCGAACTCAGCAAGCATCTCGACGCGATGGGCGAGCACCGTGAACCACGGGCAGTACTCATCGTCGGTGCCGTCGTCGGTGATGCTGTCGGCGTACAGGACGCTCAAGTCATCGCGTAGAGCGCGTGCCAGTGGCGCGAGCTTCTCGACGGCGGATGGTTGTGTCGGGGCGGGGCAGCTTTTCTGCAGCATAGGGGTCTCGGCCGTGCACAGCGGCGTAGAGGTAGGGTTCCAGGTAGTAGAGGTAGGTCTCTGCAAGCTTCTTGGGGCTCACGCGGATGGCTTCAGCCCAGAGGGCGAGTTCTGCCGGAGGCAGCGCCGATACCCCTCTCTCGATTTGCGAGATCGTGGTTGGGTAGGCGTAGTCGAGGAGGGCAGCGAGGTCCAGTTGCGTCAGACCAGCGGCTTCGCGGGTCTCCTTCAGCCATGCACCGAAGCGCTTGCGCATGATTCGGGCGGTGTTAGACGTTGGGACGGTCATAGGGGCTCCGGTAAGGTGACGTTCAAAGTAGCTGAGGTTCCTATCGTAAGTCAAAAGCGTAGGCAAGTTGTGCTTTACCCCGAGCGGTCCCTCTAAGAGTCATAGAGGGACCTGACCTCAACCTGCGGGGGTTTATCGGTGCGAGGTAGCGCAGGTCGACTACGCAGCGTCCTTATCAACAGACCCGCTGGCCTCGCGCTGCGGCGCCGGTTTCCAGGGTCACCTTGATGACGCCGTCGAGGTTCACGCGGCGGTAGTCGCCGACATGCACATCCCAGACGGTCAGGTAGCGCCGGGTGTCATCGTGGTCCGGTAGGGGTTGGCAGACCATCGTGCGAGTCGTGCCGCAGGTCTTGGTGAAGGTGATTGCGACCAGGGTGCCGGGCAGGTCAGCGGCAGCGCAGAGCAGCTTGCGGTAGTCCTGGCGAGTCAGGGTGTCTTCGTACAGCCCCGCACGCTCCAGCATGAGGGCCGAGCGCCTCACGGCGTTCAGGGTGGCCTGCAACGGGATTGGCGTTGCGATGGTGGACGCAGCAGCAGCATGCGTGAAGTTTTCGAGTGCTAGTACGGTCATTGATCGTTCGAGAACGGGCAACAGCGCCCACGCAAACCCCTGCAGAGAGGCTTGCATTCGCGTTGTCGTGGTCGAGTCAGGGCGAACGGATGTCCGCCCCCTTGAGGAGGGCCTAGAAGGCTGTCCGCGCCGTGTTGGCGGGCCTAGAAATGGTGTTCACAAGCCACTCCTCTGTGTACTTGTGCTGACGCCGGGTCGGCGGTTCTCGCCGTAGGAAGTCCGGTCTGAGTCAGCAATTCCGCGTTTCGGAATGTCTCCAGTGTACTGTATGGGCATACAGTAGTACAGTGGTTTTCCCCCAACGCGGGGCGACATTCATCAACCCACTGGAGTAGCCGAAATGACCGTACCACCGACCCTAAGAGAGACCTACGAACGCTGGACCTTTACGTACTACGTGGCCCTCCCGCCTTACCCAGGCGGTCCCTGTTGCGCTTGCGCAGATGTGCATGAGGGACCGAAGCACAAGAGGCAGTTTTGGGGCTCTGTCCAAGAGACCCAAGTTGCCACGCTCCAGCATCTAAGGGGCTACTGCGAGGAGTACGTGAAGGACTTAAAAGACCCCGGACGGATCGAGCGCCGTAACGCCCGAACCATCGGGGATCGGATCAAGAGTGGGCAGGCCGGGGAGAAGGGCGTGCGCTAGTCCCTTTTGCAATGCGTTCGTCGTACATTCTGGCTTTCAACTGGAGGGGGTAGCGCATGATCGATATGGGGCAGATACAGGCCGCGATAACCGGCCTCGGCGCGGCGAAGGAAGTGGTCAAGGTGGCCTTCGACGCAAAGGTGGACCAGAGCGCCTCAGCGAAAGTCGTCGAGGCCATGAGCCGCTTGGGTGAAGCCACTGACACGCTGTACAAGCTGCGCGACGAGTTGTTCCGTCTGCAGCAAGAGAACACCGAGCTAAAGGCGGCGGCAGTAGATCGTGAGGCATTCAACTTGGAGAAGGCCAAGTACGAACTCTCGAAGACCCCCGGCGGTGCCATCGTGTGGCACTACAAGGAGCAGCCCGAGCACTATGCGTGTCCAAGCTGTATGAACGCCAAGCGCATCGAGATACTGCAGGACAACCGCACCAGTCGCGGCAAGTTCCGCTGTGTGGCCGCAGGTTGCGGGGCGGAGTACCCGATCAACGTCCAGCAAAAGCCGGATTACGAGTCGGCTATAGCGAACGCCGGCCCACCGCGTGGTCCAGCAGGATGGATGAGGTAGGCAACAGCGCCCACGCAAACCGCCTACGGTCTCCCATAGGCGCGGCTTGCATTCGTGCTGTCAGTCGAGGAGGTGAGCGAACAGAGGCGACACCAGCAGCGCCGCGACGCATGCGGCTTGCAGGAGGTCGCGGGCGTGGCGCTTGAAGCGCTGCATGCGCAGTTCGTGGCGCGTGGGGAGGCGGTAGCGGCGGCCGGTGTGCGTGGTGAACATCAGGCGGCGTCCTCGGCGTCGTAGGCATCCCGGAGCGCGTCGGGACACACGTAGTAGTGGTCCGCTGCCTTCGGGTGCGCGTCGGGATACTCCCAGCCTTCGCGGATTAATTGCCGCAGGTAGGCCAACGCAGAGCGGACCAGATAGGGCGATGTCGAGCGGCGCGGCATTACGCAGCCTCCAACTGGCCGGCGCATTGCAGGGAGTGCATGAGGCACTCACCGTATTCCTTTGCAGCGGCGGCATACGTCAGGCCGCTGGTGCGCTGCTCCCCGTAGACCACGGTGAACAAACCGCGCGGCTCGACCAGTAGAGCAACAGTGCATTGGCCCTCAACCGTTTCGGTGTGGGCAGTAAAAGCGCGAGGCATGAATTGGTTCCTTCATCGGGCAACAGCGCCCACGCAAACCCACGCACCTACGGTCTCCCGTGGCGTGGGCTTGCATTCGTGCTGTCAGGGGTTGGGGCGGGCGTGGTGGATCACGGCGCGACGCACTAGGACGGTCCCGGCGCGGTAGCTGTCGCCGAAGAGCGTGGCGCCCATGAAACCGCGCCCGATGTCCTTGGCGCATACGGTGCGCAGCTGGCCGCCGATCTCCACGGTGTCGCCTGCGCGGATGGCGCTGACGTGCGTCGCTTGGACGGTGTAGGTGACGCTCATTGCTCGGCCCTCCACTCGTTGAGGACGAATGCGCGGGCGCTCTCGCGGGCCGCGCAGTGCGCAACGAGCGCGATTACGTATTGCTCGGCGGCGTGGCTGATACGTCCGCATTCAGCAAACGCCGATGCGGCGCCGGTCAGGTAGCAGGCATTTCGCTCGCGCACATCGGGCGTGATGTAGGCGCGGCAGTTGTTGGCAAGGTCTTTGCGGAGCGACAGGGGCAAGGTGGCCCAGGTGTCGCGGAATTCTTGGATGTCCATTGGTGACCTCACAGCCAGAAGAACACGAGGCCCCAGAAGGTCCGCGAGCGGCGGCCTACGGGTTGACGCATGGGGCGCGGGCTGACAAAGGCGAAGCCCTCGACGTTCGCGGTGTATTCAGAGCGGCTCATGGCTTAGACCTCCTCGCCGGGGTTGCGCTGATCGGGAGCGGCGCGGCGGACAAGGGTTGTCCAGTGCATTGGCACGTCCCTACGGTCTCCCTTCCAGTTCAGGGCGGCCCAGGTGTGCGAGGTCTTCACGTAGACCACGTTCGGGGCACCGATGCGGGTGAAGCGTTCACCGGGCACCAGGGCGGCCAATTCGACGATGTCGGGAGTGCTCATGGCTTAGGCCTCCTCGTGCGTGGCGAGCCAGTCGGAGAGGTCCGGGAAGTCGGGGTTGAAGGGCATAGCGATTCCTTTCGTTGGTTGCGGGTCAAAGCGCCCGCCACAGCACCCGCGAGGCGCTGTAGCTGGAGTTTTGGTGGGTAACTTGTGCTATTTCAGGCCGAAGCAAGGACGGTCCTCTGGCGTGCAAATCGCGAGGCAAGCGGGCCATGTACGACGATGACGGGGGAAGCCTTGGCACCGCCGCGTTGCGAGCCATCGCAGGCCCCGCAGTCGGCGCAGGTCTTGCGCTTGCCTGCCTCCTCAGAGGCGGGACATGCAAACTCGCGTTTGCCTACGGGTTCATCTGCAGTGCGAATGCGGAAATAGCGCAGGCCGGAAGCGTGAGCGATGGCAGCCTCGGCGATGCTGTCGGCCGAGGCCATGCACAAGCGCATCACGCGCTGGCGCTGGTCCGCGCCTACGGCCTCATTTCGCCATTGGTGGGAGTAGCCGGTGCGGCCAGCGGCCTGGGCGGTGAGGTCCTCCCAGACTTGTGCAGGAACGGCCATCGGATCGCCATAAGTGCCGAGGCGCACCATGCGGCCAGCGACTAGCGGGGCGACCAGTGCCGCATCGGCGGTCGGGTAGTTGCCGCGATGGAAAGCGCGATAGACCGACAGAGGGCCTTGGAACGTCCGCACGTAGCAGGCGCCACCAAGGGCAGGCCGGTGCTTGCAGTCCCCACACACTGAGGCGTCCTGTCCAGTCTTGAGGGCCGTATGCGGCTCTACGTCATCACGCATGATGAACGTTTGCACCATGTCGCCGGTCTTTTCGTTGCGGCTCGAAGTGATCGCGATTGCGACGATGGGGGCGCCGTCCAGTAGCGAGGGACCGCGATAGATCACATAGCCGGTTGGAGTCTTGTTCATGGTTGTCCTTTCAAGGGTTGTTGATTGCGCTATGCGCACTCGAAGGAATGGGCATAGGGCAATGCACGTGAGCAACCTGTGCTACATGCAGGCCAAAAAAAAAACAGACTCGGTAGGTTGTTAAGGAACGTCGCCGGGCGATGCCGGGCCGCTAGGGCCTTGCCTGACTTCGTGGGCTCTGCGTCTGGGCCATCCGGCCCGCCTGCGTCACCCCGTCTGCGTCAGTCGTTGCGATCAACGTGGGATGAAATATAGCATGAGTTGATTACGTCAATTCAAACCATATCCGACTAAACCGCAGGGACATAGCGCAAGTTGCTTAGCTGCTTGGCGACTACACCGCAGGCGGCCCAGGTGTTCCCGTGCGGCTCTGCGTGGCGCTAGCGAGGCGAGGGGAGGCATAGGGCCGCATGGGAGCCGCCGGGAGTGCACAGGACGGCCCAGGAGGCCCGGGCGGCCCAGGTGTCCCAGGTCAACCCGGCAGGACCAAAAAACAGTAGCTCGCGAGTGCACGCGTTTGCACAAACGAGCCACGAAGGGCGCCCAGGCGGTCCCAGGTGCTGCGCCGCGATGCCCAGGGCTGCACGGACTGCCCAGGTGTCCCAGGCCCTCCAGCAACGGCCCTTTGCACGGGCATCGTTTCTAGAGTCCGATGATCGGTAGGCCAGCTACAGAGGGGAGAGAGCCCCGAACATGGTGCAGGGTAGGGACTGCAGGTAGGGGATTCGGTGCAGCAGGGTGCCCAGGGACTGCCCGGGCGGCCCAGGACGGGCGAGGAGGGCCGGGGAGACCCAGGGGCTCGGCGCTGCCAGGGGTGACCCCACCCCCACGGGGGCGCCTGCTTGCGCGGCGGGGCGAAGCAGTGGTCACGAATCTCCGGGAAGTTTTTGAGCCGGCATGTAGCATGAGTGTTTCACGTGAATAATTGATGGGTCCAGGAGGGGCGCAATGGGGCCTAGAAGCGGCGTTCGTTGCGCCGGAAGGTGAAGGGTGCGGCGGGCCTTTGATGAGGCTCTATGCGGCTTGTACGATCAGGGCCATGAAGGCCAAACTCACGTCCATGCTCATCGCGCTCGTAGCGCTTCCTGCGACCGCACAGGTTCCTCCGTCGCCCCAGGTCATCGCAATCGCCGCAGCGGCCTCTCCGAAGGTTCCGGCGGATCGGAAGCAGATGGTGCAGAACCTCTGCCAGCAGCCGCCAGATCAGGCCACCGTGACATACTGTGTCATGGAGGCACAGAACGGTATGGCTGCGCTCCTGGAGAACTACCGACAGAGGCCCATCAAATGAAGCTGGTCTGGGGTGTCCTATTGGCTCTCGCGTCAGTGTGCGCCCAGGCACAGCGTCCCAACGGGAGCATGCTTGGCGCCGGAACGGTCACGTGCGGCGAGTACGCTCAGGATCGCGCACGAGGCAACCCAGCCGCCACGATGCAGTACGCCGCATACACCCAGGGTTACCTTAGCGCGTGGAATCGCCACTCATCGACGCAGTACGCGCAGATCGAGAACATCCCAAGGTACGACACGATCTACCTTTTCCTGGATCGGTATTGCCGCGACAACCCACTCGACATGGTGCAGAACGCCGTCGACGCTTTACTGGCGGACCTGGGAGGCTACCGCTTCCCTTACCTGAAGAACAAGCGGTAGCTCAGTGGATGGTCACCCTGTAGACCACATAGTCATCCTCGTCGTCCGGTGCATCCATCTGGAATAGCCGGGAGTCCCCGGCTTTCATGCGCTCGTGTGAGCGGATGAACCGTTCCAGTTCAGCATCCTCCTCAGCCTCTCGCATCGCTGCGACGGCCTCGTCTACGTCCTGCATCAGCGAGGACTGCAGGTAGCTCACGGCACCCGCCAGGGCGTCCACGCGGTCATCGTGCGTCAGGCATCCCTTCTCCCGGCTGATGTGGGTCAGCTGGTACATGAGGACGCTGTCGCGGGCCACGCGCTCGTCAACGACCAAGCGGTGCAGGGTCATGACGGGTTCGAGGGTGTCGATGATTCGCACCTCCTTCTGGTTGCGACTCCACTCGGCTTCCTCCACTGCGCACCCTGCGGTGTCCCCAGGCTTCTTAGGCGGCCAGACCTTCGACAGGACTGGCTGGAAGGCAGCGATCCAGACGCCGCCCGCGAAGTTGGGCTCGACCTGGATGGTGGCGACGTTGTGCGTCTTGGCCGCCGTTGCGACACGGAGCATGGCCTCGCCAGGATCACCAGCGAAGCCGTCGACCTCCGTGACGTACAGCATGCCGTTCAGGACCTTCACGACGGCCCAGGCGGTCTCGTCCTTCCCGCGACCCGATGGGTCAACGAACAGAACACTCTGCTCGAACTCGACCCAGTCAGGATCGACGAACAGGGGACCGAGCCAGGAGTCGCCTGTGAAGCCGAAGTTCGGCAGGTCAGGGCGCTTGTTCTTGCCCTGGGAGTCATTGCCCCACTGGACGACCTTGGGCGCCTTGAAGGCGTTGACGGCCATCACGATCAGGTCATTGAGCTTGAGCGGGTAGCGTTCGGCGTCGCTCAGGCTGGTGTCCAGCTGGAACTGCAGAGCGAAGTAGGCGCGGCCCTTGGACTCCCGGTTCAGGAGTTCCATCTCGTTGAAGCGATCCGGGTCCGTGGGCTTCCAGGCCAGCGAGGGGTTCTGGTCCACTGCTCGCGCCCGAGGGCATAGGCAGTCCAGCTCGTAGCCGCCCTCGCGGGTGATGACATAGCTGGCCCGCTTGTCGGGCATGGGATACCGGGCCGGCAGAATCCAGCCCATGAACCCCTGGTCCTTGATGAGCTTGGTGTAGATCGACTCTTCGGTCTGGGGCGTGCCCAAGCCGATCACGTCGGCCCTACCGGTCACCTTGATCGCGGAGAACTCGTTGGTCTTGTGCAGGAGCCTCTCGCGGGCCTCGACGGTCCGGGAGTTGTCCGTGACCTCAATGTCGTCCGCGATGATGAGAGTGGCACGGGAGCCCGTGATCTGGCCGGTGATACCGGCGGCCTTCACGGATGGCGACTGCGAGATGCTGGCGCCGTTCACGTCGAACGCATAGGCCGTGTCGCGCTGGTCCTCGCGAGGGCGAAGATGCGCGAAGCGGTCCATGGTGTTCAGGAGGGTCTTCGTCATCGAGACGAATTCCTTGGCCTTCGTACCGGACGCGGAGACCACCAGGACCTTCTCGTCGTAGGGGTTGCGCTCCAAGCGCCACAGCACGTAGGCCGAAGTCAGGTAGGACTTGCCGATGCCTCGAAAGGCCTCCAGGACATCCTCGCGGCCCAGGGGGTTGGGCTCATGCAGGCGGGTCCAGCCGGCACGGTCTGGCTCGACCTCCTCGGGGCCGAACCACTCGCGGTGGTTACCCTGCGGGTCGATCCCGTAGCCGGCCCAGCCGTGCTGCAGGAAATAGGCGATGTCGTATTGCGCCGGGGTCGGCGCAGGCAGCGCAAGGTGCTGCCACACGAGGTAGGCCATGTTGCGGAAGTCCGCAAGCACAGGGTCCTCGTGGTCCCACCACCAAGCGCGATAGGGGCGCTCGGTGGTGTCGTGGGACTCAGGGATCACTGCGGACGGCCGAAGGGCAGGCCCTTACCTTTCGTCTGCATGAACTGGTCTAGCAGCCCGCCTTCACGTGGCTTGCCAGTCTGGGGCGTCTTGGGATCGCCTCCGCCCGCTAGGTCCTTAAGGTATGCGCGGACCACGGAGAGGAAGCTGGCCTCGGGCGGGCCGGTCAGGAGTTCACCGGAGACCGGGTCCTTCACGGGACCGTCCTTGGTCACCAGCGGCTGGGGTTTCAGGCCCTTGATGATCGCGTCCTCGAAGGCTTCGCGGATCGCGACTTCGTTGGTCTTGTCGGTCATGGGTTCTTTCTGGGGTGGCTGATGAGCCACCGCGCGAATTCGGGGTTGTCGCGGAGCACCACGGTCAGCCCAGTGGCGAGTGAGCGCACGTAGTCCTCCTCGACCTCGCCGCCGTACTCGCGGCCCTGAAGGGCGCGGATGGCGTGCATGAGTTCGTGGAGGGCCGTGTCGCGGAGGTCGAAGGCCGTCATGTCGTCCCGCAGGTCGACACGGCGCGGCTCCTCGTGCCACTCGCCGTAGGCGTCAGGCATGTCGGCGCGGGGCCGCATGCAGAGGGTCACGGACTGCCCCAAGACCCCCAGGAGTGCTGGGGGCGCCTTGGGACGGGCCGGCATCAGTTCGTGCCGGACTTGAGGTGGATGAGCTTCTCCAGGAACTGCTCACCGAACACTGCGCTCGCAGCTGCGAGGCCGATCACGGCCAGCTGGCTCAGGCCAGGTATGAATGCCAGGAGGGACCCGGCGGCCACAGCGAGTCCTGCGCTGACGAGGGCGCGGCCGAGCACGAGGCGCCAGGACAGCTTCTCGTTGGAGGCCAGGAGTTTGCCCAGGCCGACAACGAGGCCCACGACGACCAGGGCGATCAGGGTCTCGCGGAGGGACAGGTCATCGGTCAAGGATTACTCCTTCTTCCGGGTCGGCTTGGCGGCCTCGGGCTTCACCGGAGGGTACGCGGCACCGACGCCGCCGACGCCGGCCTCGGCCAGCTTCTCCGCGATGCTCTCGCCCTCGGCGACATCCACGGTGAGCACGGCAGAGCCGTTGTAGTTGGTGGCCTCGCCGGGGAAAGCGATTGCGGTGACGTAGCCGTTGTGGGCAAAGACGGTGATCTTCATTGGGATTCGGGGTAGGTGATGGAGAGAGGCGGCATCAAAGCGATTGCCTCGGGGATGCTGGGGATGTCGCCGGTCGCGAGGACCTCGTAGGCCTTCGTCCAGACAGCTGAGCGCCACAGGAAGAAAGCCTCGGCCTCTGCGGCGAACTTGGGATTCGGGTCGCCCCGGTAGGTGATCGCGGACGCGATGCTGTCGTAGTTGTGCGCTTGAGCGCCCTTGTCGAGTTCCGCCTGGATGGCAGAGATCAGGACCGGCGTAGGGTCCACAGGCTCTGCAGGCTTACGCGCGGGGAGCCCATCGACCACTTGGATCGCCCAGCCTTGAAGGGACTGGTAGAGGTCATCGGTGATGGCCTTTGCGTCACCGGGCATGTCGTCGCCGTGGACCTCGTGGCAGTAGAAGCCCATGGTGCTGGGCGAGAAGTACATTTGCATTTAGTTCTTTCAGTATCCGACGGCGATCCAGGTCACGGACTCGCTTGCGGCGCCCCAAGACGCCCCGCCGTTGCCCGTGTAGCGCTTCGCTAGGATGAAAGCGTTCGCGCCAATCGACGCAGCTTGGAGTTTGACGATGGAGGTGGACACTGTGCTGTCGTACAGCGTCGCCGTTACAGCCATACAGCCCGTGGGGAACACGATTGGGAACGTCAATGTGGCGTCGCCGGCTGCGGACGAGAATCCCCACTGGATGATGAGACCCGAGGGGAGCTTCTGCCAGCCAGTGGATGGGGAGCCCTCCAGGCCGACGATGCCTCGGTTGAAGGCCACCTTGCCATCCGTGCCGACCGTGAAGATGTCCTGGGTCGTCGCGTCGGGCAGGCCACGCGCGAGCTTCATCGTGCCGTTCGGGACTGGGGGAGTCTGCAGGGTGAAGTTGTTGGTCGCGGTGTTGCTGATGCCCACTTGGTGGGCGCGTACGATTACTTGGCTCATTTCCCGAGAACGAAGTACCAAACACCTTGCGCTCCTGATGGCGAGGCATTGGTTAGGTAGACAGAACTGGTGTTGGCGAATGAGATTCCGAGGACTGCATTGGAATAGCCGGGACCCGCGACTGTCGCCGAGGCAGCGATGCCCCCGGTGGTGAACGCGATGGGGAGAGGAATCTGCACCTGTGCGTTGCTCCCTGGGACGGTCGCGTAGCCCCACTGCATGATGAGACCGCTTGGCAGCTTCTGCCAGCCGCCTTGAACCAAGCTGGCCCCGAACTCGTCGGCAAACATCTTCATGGTCGCAACGGTGCTATCGCGCTGACCTGCGACTGTGCCGCCAGCCACGAGCTTCATCACGTCCGAGCCATTGACTTGCAGGTAGCCATCGTTGGATGTCCCTGCGCGTATCGAGATGCTCATGTCAGGCTCCTACGGCAAACCATGTGATAGCTTCCCCAGCGACCCCCGTGGTCCCATTAATCACGTACCGACGACGAACGTCGAACCCAGCCGCGCTGTAGGGGCCGATGATGGCGGAGATGACCGTGGTGTCGGGGGTGCTCGGGCCGTAGATCGTCGCGGAGACCGAGTAGCAAGCGGTAGGAAACGCTATGGGGAAGCTGATCGACGACACGCTACCGGTGGGGGCACTGAAGCCCCACTGGATGATGAGGCCGGATGGGAGCTTCTGCCAGCCCGTCCCCGCCTTGCTGGTAAGGAATTCGTCCGCGAACATCTTCATGGTCGCGACAGTGTTGGAACGCTCTCCCACGCTGGGGCCGTCCCCTTTGAGGATGATGCTCAAATGATTGTCCAGGTAGAGCCATCGGGGACTGTGTAAGACGAGCCCTCGGCGAACTTGAGCGGACCCGTTGAACTCGCGTTCTTCCCGGTGGTGCCCACGTAGACGCCAGTGATGGTGTTGGTGTTCTCGTAGAAGGCGTCGTCGTTTCCACCGCCTGTTGCGCCTCCAAGGGAGCCCCACGTCGTCCCATTGCCGCCCTCGTAGCGCTTGGTCTCCTTGTTGAACCGGAGATTCCCTTCGTCCGGAGCAGTTCGCTGGGCGGTGGTGCCTGAGGGGATCGACGCCGCACCCGTGTTGCTGGTCTTCTGTACCGAAGACGCAAGGTCGGCCTTGAGCGCCAGGGAGCCAGCGACTGTGGTCTTGTCGGCCTTGAGGTCCAGGGCGGCCTGCGCGGCGGTCGAGACCGGGAGGTCAGCTGGGGCCTTGTTGGCGACGTTGCCAAGGCCCACGTCAGCGGCGGTGAGGACCGCGATGCCAGTGTGACCGTTCACGGACGTGACGGGACCGCCAGCGATGCTGGCTGCAGATGCTGCAGCAGCGGAAGCGGACTGGGCCGCTGCGGTCTTGGAGCCGTCCGCGCTCGACGCACTGGCGGCTGCATTGGTCTCGGAGGTCTTCGCGGCCCCCTCGGAGGCCAAAGCGTCCGCAGCCGAACTGGCCGCCTGCGACGCGCTTGTCGCCGCAGCGCCGGCCCGGCCGTCAGCGAATGAGGCACTGGAGGCCGCGCTGCCCTTGGACGATTGGGCGTCTGCTGCGGATACAGCAGCGTTCGCCTCAGAGGCCGCTGCAGCCTGCTTAGATGCGAGGGCAGCAGCAGCGGATGCAGCGGTCGCAGCCACAGAGGCCAAGGCAGACTCAGCGGCCTCGGGGACCTGGGAGTACAGGGCGATCAGTTCGGCGACCTGACCCGCCAGGACTCGCATGTAGCTCTGCGTGGGGACGATGACGTAGGGGACGCCCGTGGCGTCTGCGCCCGAATAGGGGGTCGCCAGGGTCAGCGTGAAGTCCGAGCTTACGTTCTGGATTTCGTAGAGGGCGCCGTCAGGCCCCAGGAGCGCCTCGCCGGGCTTGACCTTGGAGACCCACTGGGTCCCGACGCCGAGCACGGCTGCGCTGCCGGTGGTCACCTGGACGGTGCCGGCCTTGTACCAACTCATGTCGGTCCTTTCGATTAGGGAATGTTGTCGAGGCCAACAACCATGTAACGGTTGTCGATGCCATTACTGCCGGAGTACGTCCAATCGGCCGGGAAAACGCCGGCCTGAGAGAAGGGACCGGAGGCGTTGCTTGCGACCAACTGATTCTCGGTCGTCACGCTGTTCCCAGTCACCCGTACAACACCCATGGTTTGACTTATGAACGCCATGAAATCTGGCTGCGTGCCGACGTTCGTGTACTGGATGAAGCGCTCAATGGCGCTGTACGTCTGCCAGGGGATCACGGCCACGTTGTTGTTGGCCCAGTACGTCGGCCCGCCCGTTCCGTCGTGGGAGCCCAGGACGTTCATCATGGGCCGCCCTGTGTCGTAGATGAGTGACTGGTTGCCGTCGAAAACCTGGAGCCCGTAGTTGAGGCCCGAGGGCTGGTGCGGGGCGAATATCCAGCAGTCGATACCCACATAACCGTTCGTGCAGATGAAGGTCACAGTGTTGCCATTGCGGCCTAGGACGGCGGCCCAGTTCCCGCCCTGCGGGCGAAAGGCCAATATCTCGCCCGGATACACGGTGACGCTGCCCGTCGACGTGTTCATGTGGGTGTTGTAGTTGTTCGGACCAGTCGAGATGGTCTGCTTGCGCAGCAGTGTTACGTGCGGCGTCGTACCGTCGATCTGGACGTGCCCACTGTCGCCGAAAACTTCGAGGCCAGCGGTCATCAGCGGACTCCGAAGTAGACCGTGCAGACGTTGGTCTGCCCGTAGGGTGGCGGTGCTGGTCGTGTGACGATCATCTGATTTCCTGAGAATTCAATGCGGGGCGCGGTGGACTGGGGGACCACGTCGTAGTCTCCGAATGCGAAGTTCGATCCGTCGAAAACGTAGAAGGCCCAGGGGATGCCTGTGGTGAGGCGACCATCCGTGTAGACGGATCGGCCCAGTCCAGGCTGCACGGCGCCGATCTGACGTGCGACACGGAAGTTCGTGTCGAACGTGAGGACGCCGTTACCGTCCCACACCTGGAGACCGGCGGGCATTACCAGACCCCCATGCGGACACGGAGTCGGTTGTTCTCGTCGTAGACCAGCGTCTGCGACCCGGTGATGACCGTGCGCAGCCCATTGGGGTTACCGGACACGAACGTCCCGAGGTTCGCCGAGAGGGCCGAAATGCTCGGAGTGCTGATGCCCTCGGGCGTGATCTGTGTTCCCAGGCCGCTTGGTCCCCAAGGGGACAGGCGGGTCTGGTTTGGTCGGGCCACGGCGACCATAGGGGCCACGAACATGCACCAACTATCACCACCAGTCTTGGTGGGCCCCTTGAATACACGGAGGTAGCACGACGCGGCAGTGGCGGGGGCCACTGCGAAGCCTCCCAGCCTCTTGTAGAGACCGAAGGATGGTCCGCCGGCTGGCCCCTGGTTGTTGCGCTCAGTCGCCTCGGTCCCGCTGAGTTCCGCCCCGTTCACATCCCTGAAGACGATCTGGAGAAAGTTCTCGCAGCGGTGCGCCCCGATGTACGCCGAGAACTCGTAGCGCTCCCCGGCCGTGCAAGGGATGTCTGCGCTGCTCAGCAGGCTGTAGTAGGTGTTGATCGACCCACCGAGCGCGTAGGTGTCGGTCTGGTGGAGGGCGGCGTAGTTCAGGCCACCGGGCTGATAGTAGGTGCCAGCGCCATTCACCACGTATTGGTTGGAGGGGATGTTGCCGCCACCGGCCCAGCCCTGAAACGCCGACGTGAACTGGGACTGCTTCAGCAGGTTCACTCCCAGGTTCACGTCGAGCTTCTCGGTCGTGACGGCGCCAGCCTTTATCAGGTCACCCGTGATCGTGTTGGCCGCGATGCTGCGGCCTTCGATGCTTCCGTCCACCAGAATGCGCCCGGGGTACGTGCGGTCCCCCATGGTGTTGGATGAAACAACCAGGGTAGGGGAGCCATCGACCAGCCCGGCGGACAGGATGGGCTTCGGAGGCGCGTCCAGGTTGTCGGCCGCGACAAACACGAGGCGGTCGGCCTGCATGATGATCTCGGATCGCGACAGGTCGTTGTTCGCTGTGGCCGCCAGCCCGATGCCGGCGAAGACGGGCTTGCCGTCCGCGCGTTGCACCTGGGCCTTCATGGTCCACTGGGCGCTCAGGCCGGTCACCTTGTCTGCGGTCACAGACATTTCCTCGACAAGCTGCGCGAGATCGCCATCAATGGCCGCCTGGAGCGTTGTGATTTGCTCGGCCATCGCGGCGTCAGCAGCCGCTCGGACTTGCTGCTCGGTCTGGATGATGGCCTGCAGGTCGTCGCCGACCTTTACCTCTAGGGTCTCCACGCGCTTCGCCATCGCCACCCCGTTCTTCACGGACGCGATGGCACTTTGGATCAGCGAGGCGCTCAGGGCTTCGATCTCTTCGTCACCGCCCTGGTCACCCGTGGTGTCGATGGCGTCGACCTTCGCTTCCAGGCTGTCCACGCGGCTCGCTTGCGCCGAAGTGGCAGTGACCAGCGTGGCGATGCTGGAGTTGACCGCAGCCGTCAGGTTCGACTGCTTCACCTCGACGGCGTCCACTCGGGACGAGAGCGTTCCGGTGGTGGCGTCGAAGTTGTTGACGGCCTCGGTGATGGCGTCGCGCAGCGCGGCGCCTTCGTTCTCCGCAGTGGTCATGCGGGTGCCGAGTTCGCCGATAGTCTGCAGACCGGACTGCAGCAGCCCCTGGGAGTACTGCAGAGAGTCCAGGGCGCCCGAGATCGTCTCGATCTCGTTGACTACCACCTGGACTGCTTGGGAGACGCTGCCGGCGATGCCGCCCGAGCGCTCCTGAATGAGGAAGAGGACCTGCAGCCGCGCACGGTTGAGGTCCTGGGCCGAGAGGTTCGAGGCATCCTTGAACTCGGCAAAGGACACAAGGTCCGGGGTGACCCGGAAGATTTTGAGCTTCTCACCCTGCGGCAAGGGTTCGCCGAACAGGGTCTTCACCTCGACTTCGTAGTCGCCAATGAACTTGAACAGGGCCGGTGCCGTGTCTCGCGTCACCATGATGTGGCTGCGGTCCAGGTACGGCCAGTTAAACGTGAAGCGGGTCTGTGACCCGTCCGTGGTGTAGGTGGTGAGCATCGTTGGTTTAGGACGGTGCTCACGCACCCATCACGGTTGATTGCCAAAGAGGCGGTTGAGAACGTCGTACTGCTGACGCATAGGGACGAGGGTCTTGGCCTTCTTGCCTGCGTCGGACCACTCGCCACGCGCTGCGTCGGCGCCGAGACCGCTGAGGGTCTCGATGGTCCCCATGCCCGGGCCGAGCATGTTGGAGAGCCAGGAGTTCTGGCTGTACTTCGATGCGTTGCCGGCGACGGTGGGAGCCAGGAGCTTCACGCCAGCGTCCGAGTAGGAGCCGGTCCACCCGAGGATGCCGCTGCGCTGGATGATCGAATAGGCGTAGGCCTTCGACTGCCGGTCGGGCTTCTCGCCCTTGCGCCAGTACGCGATCTCTGCGGTCAGCACTCCGGCGGCGAGGGCCAGCGCTGAGGCTTGGTAGGCCTTGGCGTCCTTTGGGGTCAGGGCCATCCGCTGGGCGCCAGTGCGCATGAAGTTCGAGTAGAACTGGAAGGCATAGCTCTGGAACTGGAGGAACAGCTTGCCGTACCACTTGTCCATCAGCAGGGGCTGGTGGCCCATGCCGCTGGTGTAGCTGGCGCGGCGCTGTGTCTTCTCCAGCGCAGTCGTGAGCAGGTCGGCCATCTCGGCGCCATCGGGGTCCTTGACCCACTTGTGCATGTTCGGCGACACGAGGCCATTCTCGTGAACGGTCGCGTGCTCCTCGAACATGGCGCCGAGGCGCTTCGCTTCGTTCTGCCCGATCCCGAGGGCGAGCAGGTCCGCTTGCTTTCCGGCGCTGAGGCTCGACCATTCCTTCTTCGTCCACTCGGCGAGGTTCGCCAACTGCACGAGGCCCGCACTGCGACGCACGGAGTCCGAGAAGCCGCGCAGCAGGGACAGGGCGTTCGCCTTGTCGGCCGCAAGGCCCAGGTACTTGTCGACCTTCCCGGTGATCTCGCGAGTCCTGCCCGTGCCGAAGCCGATCAGGTCCGCTGCTGATCCGCGCCCGAGAGCGCGGTCGGAGGTCGCCATGTGCGCCGCGTTCTCGAAGCTGCCGAGAATCTTGGCGAGTTCCTTCATGCCCGGGTCGCCCTTGCGGGCCTGCTCCAGGATGTAGCGGAAGTCCTTGCCGGCCGTGGCCGCGAACTTCATGAAGCCGCCAGCACCACCGCGAGCCGCCATCGCCGCCGTTGCGATGTCGCCAGCGGCGCCGAAGATGAAGCCGCCCATATACCGCAACAGGCCGATGCGTCCGATCTTGTCGGCGAACCACGTGAGCCCGTTGTTGTCAGTCAGGTCGTGGCGACCCTTGATGCGGTCCCAGCCGGCGACGATGTCCTCCTCGTTGGCCTTGCGGGCCTTGTTGAGGCGGGCGATCTCCTTGGGGTCTGAGGACTTCTCGATGAGCGCTTGGTAGTCAGCATTCATGTCGCGCAGCACGTCCTCGCGGGACTTGCCGCCGAAGGCCTTGTGCAGTGCGATCTCGCCGCCCATGTCTTGCGCATAGCGCTCCATCATGTGCGTCACGTCCGTCTCGACGAACCCGAGCTTCTTCAGTTCCTTCAGTTCCTGCGTCGACCACTCGATGGTCCGCTCCTGAAGCCGACCGGTTCTCGGGTCCCGATCCAGCAGCATGCCGCCGGGCGCCCGGTCCGCGCCGCGCATTGAGTCGACCCAGGAATCCACGTAGTGGGACAGTGGGGTCGACGCTTCGACGCGCTTCTGGCGGAACACCGCCTTGCGCAGCTGGCTCGTGGTTTGGGCCAGTTCCTTGCGGCTGACCTTCAGGCCCGCCCGGTTTCCTCGGTAGACCTCGCCAGCCTCACGCCACGCCTTGACGGCGTCTTCGTAGGCCTGCCGCAGGGCGTCCAGGCGCTCGCGCTCCATGCGGAGGGCTGACTCCAGGCCGGCCCGCTCAGCTGCTGTGCCGGCTTTCTGCTTGAGCTTTTCGCTGGCTTCCACCGCCTCGTTGACGAAGCGCAGCGCATCGCGCTGACCTTGTGCGGCTCGGTTGAGGTCCGAGACTGCGGCGCGATATTCGGCCATCGCGGCGTCCCGGGCGGCCCGTGCCTCTTCAAGCGCCTTGGCAGCTTGCGCCGCCTCGGCCTCGTTCTCAGCCATGCGGAGCACCGTGCGGCTCACGCCCACATCGACCCTTGCGGTATCGACGGCGGCACGCGAGCCCTGGAGGGCATCGGTCAGGTTCGAGATGTCGTTGCCGGCGGCCTGGGCCGTCCGCTGATTCCGCTCGGCCATGTCGGCCAGGGTGTCCAGAGTGCTCTTGTCGCCGTTCTCGGTGAAGCGCGAGTAGCGCTGCTCGATGATCTTGACGGCCTGCTCGGCCTCGTCGGCTGCTGCCCGCTTCGACGCGAGGTTGCGAGAGTGCCAGTTGGCCTCGACCTCGCGGACACGAGCACGCATCATCTTGAGGTTCGCGTCCTTCAGGTCCGCCTTCGCTGCGTCCAAGCCGTCCGAGATGGCCTCGAACTCCTGGGTGGCGCGAAGCTGCTTCTGCTGCGCAGAGATGACACGCTGCGCTGCCTCCTCGGCCGCCGCGTCTTCCATCGTCCCTCGCCAATGCGTGAGGATGTCGCCCTGCATTTTGAGGTCGCCAGAGTCGACGATGGACTTCCAGTCGGTGTGCGTCGGGCCGGCGGGCGCAGCCTCACCGGCCACAGGCTTCGCGTTCGGGTCCTTGATGTAGCCGTGTTCGATCAGGAACTCTGGACTCGGCTTCTCGGTGAAGTGGCGCAGCGCGATGGCTCGCATGGCGCCCTGGTTCTGGTCGATGGCCCGATTGATGTACATCATGGGCTTGCCGTAGTTCTGCTTGCGCAGTTTCGGATCAGCCAGCCCGATGCGCTCGGCCTCGTCCAGCATGGAGTCCATGAAGCGCGTCGCGGAGTCCGCAGCCTTCTTGACGCCGGTCAGGGCCTTCGCGGCTTCGGAGTCACCCATGCCCAGACCCTTGAGGGTTTCGAGCGCTTCCAGGTCTGCGCGGACGTTGTTGGTCATCCGGGCCGCCAGCTGCTCGTCGACGAGGTCGAAGAACGTCTGGCGCGGCAGGGCACGACGATCCACAGCGCCGAGGGTCGCCTGATCCAGCAGGCCACCGACCGTGTGGCCGAGGTTGCTGCTGCCCAGATCGACCGCCGTCTCGCGGAACGTGGTCTCCATGTCGCGAATCAGGGCCTGCCCCTCGTGCTTGTACATCACGACGTAGGCCTCAGCTTCAGGGGCGTGAGCGATGCCGCGTTTGTTCTTCTCCAGCATCAGACCGCCCAGGTCGTACAGCTGCGCGATGGCGGACTGCCCGCTGCCGCTGTACCCGTTCATGCGGCCGAGCGGCGTCGGGGCGCTCAGGACCTTGTCTAGGGCTGAGGAGACGCCGCCGCCCGTGGCAATGCGGTCGTCGCCAGTACGAGCCGCCATGGCCCCTGCAGAGCCGCCGACATGGCCCGCTTCCTCGGGCGTCTGGCCCGCGCGGTGCTCCACGGTCGGGTGCTCCGCTTCAACGCGCATGGGGTTCTCGGGATGCCCAGGACGCAGCGGGCTGTCTGGCGGCAGATGCCTGAACAGGGTGCCCAGGCCCGCGCCAATGAACGTGCCTGTCCCGATGTTCAGGAAGGCTTCCTCTGCCTTGCGAGTGGGGTCCATGCCCTGGAGGGCGACCTCAGCTGCCGCAGAGTCCAGGAGGCCTGTGACGCCGCCGACAGCGGCGCGAGTCGCGAGACTCCCAGCGCGGGTGCCAATACCGAGAGTGCCGAAGCTGAGGATCGTGGGGAGGTCCAGCAGGCTGACTGCCATGTTGGCGATAGTGCTGCCGCCATCGCCACGCGCGATGAGTTCTCGCGCCTCGATGTTCTGGCGGGCGACCTCGGCCTGCTGCTTGAACTGCGCTTCGCTGCGAACGTGATCGAACGTCCCCTGGGCCACGAAGGGCGCCAGGAAGCCGTAGCGCTCTCGGTTCTTCGCGAAGTACGAGAAGGGGTCGAAAGACTGCGAGGGGCTGTCCTCGCCGTCACGGGCTGCGAGGCCAAGGACGGACTGGCCGGTGATCGTCTCGATCTGCCACGTCGCATTCGCCACGTCCATCCAGTCGGGCGCAGAGAGGCGCTTGACGCGCTCGTCTTCCTGGACGCCGGTCTGCGGCGTGAGGTTTGTCGCTGGGCCGTTCTGCTCCGGCGCGAGGTCGACGATGGGGGAGGGGGTTGTTAGGGGAACCGCAGGAGCGGTCGTGGGGTTCGATTGGTCCATTGGTTCCAAAGAGGTCAGGGGTACTTGGCGAAGGGGAGTTGGAAGTGCGGACCGTCCCGCAGGGACTTCCAGTTACCGCCCCATTCCAGCGGGACCTTGAGTTGGTCCGCCGCCAGCGCCATCTCGACGTGCAGGCCGATGTACTTGGGAAAGTCCCAGTTCGCCGTGCCGTCCGGGTTCAGCACCACGAGGTCAACAGCGTGACCCGTGAGATGCCGAGAGTTCTGGGTCTGCGACTTGCCCGCCGCGACCAGCTCGCGCTGGCGCTCGGGAGTGCGGAGGCCCTCGGAGACTTGGAAGTTCACGCGGCCGGCGGCGGCGCAGCGCTCGACCACCTTGACGAGGTCGGGGTGCACGCCCTTCAGGCGCTCAATGCTTCGTGGGTTCAGGGTCATCAGTGTCGGTCTCGTGGGTTGATCTCGGCTCGCGCGACGGTCTCGGCCGTTCGGCCGGGGATGCGGTTGGTCGAGTTGTCGAAGTACTTCTCGGCGGCTGCGCCCATGAAGCGAGAGGCCTCGTGGTTCCGGCGCGAAGCGAAGCCGGGCGGGCCACTGCGACGAATCAGGTCCGCGACCTGGGTGTCCGGCTCGCCGCGCTTGATGGCGTCGACCACTGCCTTCGGGTTGACGCCCTGGTAGAGCATCGAGACCAAGGCCGCTCGCTGGTGATCGCGGATCGGAGTGCCGCCGAGTTGCCGCTCCAGGATCGCGTTCTTCTGAAGGATCATGTATTCCTGCAGCGCTACAGCGTTGGCCTGGGAGATGGGCTTCCGCCCGTTGAGAACATCCTCGTAGGCAGGCCCGTCCCGGCCGACTGCGGCCTCGTACAGTTCCCGCCCGCCGGGCTGGGTCAGGTTGAAGCCGTAGCCCACGCTGACTTCGTGGCCGTTGACGTTGTCGCCTTCCGCCACGCGGAACTTGCCGGCCTTCCGCTCAGGGCTCAGGGAGCCGTGGTAGGCGTAGGACTCATTGCCCTCGGCGCCGCCGATGTCGTCCTTTGCCAGCTTGAGCCAGCCCATGGGCGTGCTCGCGCCTTGGAAGGCCGGGGTGGATGGGGTCTGGGATTGCATCAGTCCTTGGAAGGCTTCCATGTTCCAGCCAGAGGCAGGGCGACTCGATTGCGCCCACGAGGTGAAGTTGAGTTCACCCCGCTGCGACATCTTGTCGATCTGCTGCTGGAGGATTTGGTCGCCGAGCTTGTTGGGGTCGGTGTTGTCGGGGAGTGCCATGGCTTCAGGGTTTGGGGTAAACGACTGCTGCGCCGCCCGGGAGGTCCGTGACGCCGTTGGGCTGCACGTGCGTTCCAGCGCGGTACTTCATGACGAGGCTCTGCCGCTTTGCGATTTCGGTCTCGCGTTCCTTCTCGCCGACCTTGAGCCGGCCGCCGTAGTACAGGGTGTAGCCCTGGCCGTTGGGGCCGTGGTAGCCGTCCTGCTGCGCGTACCAGCCCGGGCCGAGGTTCTTGCGGAAGAACTCCGCAGCCTCCTTGGGGTCCTTGGGCACAGCGGTCGCGGTGAGCCCTGCATCGCTGTTGAACAGCGAGCCCGGCCCGGTGCGCAGCGCTACCGACTCTCCAGGCATGAACTGGATGGCTTGGCCGCTCCCATCGCGAACGGCCGATAGGCCGCTGCGGTTCGGGCGCTCCAGGTAGAGCTTCGTGCCTTCGCCGATCTTGCCGGGCAGCATCTTGTGCGCGGCGCTGGCGTCTTCGGCCCAAGTGACCACGAGGTCCTCCTGGTCGCCCAGGGCGTTCGTGATCTTCGTGCCGGGCGCGTAGATGGGCGCGTAGCCTTTGCTCACTGCGAGCGGATGCGCAGGGTCCTCGTTGAGTGGGTGGAGCATCTGGCGGCCACGGCCTCCGAAGGGGTCGCGGATAGCTTGAAGGGCTCCATCGAAACCTGGGACCACCACGTACTTCCCGGTCTGCCCGGCGACCGCCTTGATGGCGTCGTCCAGGTTGATCGCGCCGCGCGTTCGCTTGTGCAGCTGGAACTGGTCCAGCAGCAGTGCGTCGAACGTCGCGGACTCGTTGGAGTCCAGGGCGACCGTCGCGTTGCCGAACCACTTCTTGCGCTCCGCGCTATCGAGCAGGGCACTCGTGCGGGCCTCGGTGATCTTCTTTTCGATCTCCTCGGGGCGACCTGTGACGCCGCCCTTCCGCGCTACTGAGGCGAGATCGATGTGACCCGTGCGGGCCACGTCGGCGAGGTCCTTGGCGTCGTAGGGACGGTCCACAAGGTCCTTGGCGATCTGCTTGATGCCCCGGTCCCCGTTGGACATGATTTGCATCGCCCAGAAGGTGTTCTCGGCCTGCTCGTTCGGGAAGTAGCGGTGGAGCTGGTCCTTCGTCATGCCACCCTTGAGCAGCGTGTTGTAGAAGGTGAAGCCGCGCTCCATGAGAACAGGGTCGCGCCCAATGAGCGGGTTGCCGATCTCGGCCTTGTAGGTGTCGCTCATCGTGTCCTGAGACGCGGCGCGGGTGCCCTTGTCCAGTGCGTAGAGGGCGAAGGACTGCAGCGCTTCGTCGTTCACCATAGGGCGCACGAGGCCTGTGCCGTCGCGGCTGGCGGCCAGGGCAGGGTACTGGGCCGAGGCGTCCTGAGACATCCCCACGTCGTAGTGCTCCGACAGCACAGCGCCCGGCGCCTTCCCGAAGGACGACGCAACGCGCATGGAGTCCTGGGTCCCGTAGTCGCCGCGCTTGGCGGCCAGGAACAGGTTGACCCCGGCCTCTTTCTGTAGACCCCGTTGCCACTCGGCGGCGAGGCCGAACTTGTCCAGTCCGACGCCGTGAATCGAGTCGATGGCAAAAGCCCGCCGGGCGTAGTCAGCGACGCGATCCGGCGGCAGGATGCCGTGGGGATACCGGCCTTTCTCCATCGCCATGTCCTGGTGGAAGCGTTGGAGCGCCTCGCCAGCGTCGTAGGTCTTCACGGAGTTGGTGCGCTTCAGGACCTCGCCGCTGATGCGGTTGAAGTACTCGGGCTCGGTCTTGTCCAGTCCAAGCTCCTGCATGGAGCGCAGCACGCTCTGGCCTTGGCCATCGTTCTGCACCGCGCCGGCCACCGCCGCCATGAGCACCTTGTCGCGCAGGGTGGTGTCGCCATGCACGAGGTTCCCGATGCGTTCGCGCATCTCTGCGAACTGCGGGGTCGTGATGCCACCGGGCGAGAGCACACGCTGCGTGAACTGCTCGATGACCTCTGCGGTCGAGTTCTGCAGCACCGTGGCACGGCTGGCCTCCTGGTACTGCGCGATCTGCTGGTCGGCCGCCTTACTGAACTGCGACAGCATGCGGGCGTCGTAGTCCGGATTGCCGGTTCCCGATCCGACCTGCTCCTTGAAGTAGTCGCGGGCGACCTTGTTGAGGTCTACGCTTCCATCCAGGGGTTGCTTCGCCATGTGGGCGCGGAGGCCCTCGGAAAGCTCGAAGGCATGCGCATCAGCTGCAGAAACCTGGTACGTCCCAGCGTAGGCGTGCCGATCCGCGTAGGCGGGGTCCATCGGCTTGCCGAGTTCCTGGTCCGCCACAGCCTGCTTGGCGAGCGCTTGGTTCTCGCGCTCGATCTGGATCAGGTCCTGCTGGTGGTTGACTTGGTCGACGGATTCCAGCGCTTTCTGGCCCGCGTTGAAGAACGAGCCGAGGGCGTCGCCGATGGCTGAGAGCCCCCGGCCATCGTTTGTGTACTGAGCCGCCGTGGGCTTGTACAGCTGCGTGTTGACGCTCGGGGCGTCGGCGGTGTTCCCCACGTCACCGTAGCGCGTGGGGGTTGGGTCGAACTTCCGAGATGCTTCGCCGGCCATTACCAGTCCTTGTCTGTGGGTGCGTAGGGCGACTTCTTCAGGGCGTAGTCGCTCTCCATGTTCTTCGTCAGGGTGCGCTGCACCCCTTGGCCGTATTCGCGAGCCGCTGAGCCCGCTGCGGCCGAGGCGACCGAGGACAGGAACCTGATCTGGTTGGCACCAAAGGAGGCGTTGGCTGCGCCGAGTGCGTCAGCGTTCTGGGTCTGGGCTGCAGCCACCTGACCACGAATGGTCGAGCGCTGGTTCGCCAGGGATGCGTCGATGCGCGAGTAGTCCTCGGCAGCGCCTGCGTTGATGTTGATGGCGCGGGCCGCCAGCGAGCCGCCGCCCTCGGCCGCGATCACGCGAGCCATGGACAGTTGCTGGGCCGCTTTGCGGGTCCGGTCAGTCTGAGCCTCGAAGGCCTGGGCTTGGGCTGCGCGGTCGTTCTCCTGCGCTACCCGATAGCTCTCGCGGGTGTTGTTGTTGGCCGTCTCGGCCTGCTGCATGACTGCAGCGTCGCTGGCCGACTTCTGCGCGAAGGCGCCGGCCGCCGCGACCGCGAGCAGCGCGATGGTGGTGGGTTCACACATGACGGTAGTGGGGGATGAAGTGGGGGTGCCCCACGTCGTTCTGCGTGAAGCCGAGCCACCGAAGCCAGTTGAGGTGCAGCGCGTTCTCGCGCCACGCCGCACAGGCCAGGGTGGGGTAGAGCGCATGCGCCCGCGCGATGGCGGGCCGGCAGGCGCGAAGGAATGAGAGGGGGATCGACTCAAGCTCGGGTGACCCGAGCATCCAAATGGAGCCGGCCCCAGGCCGAAGCGGGCCGACGCCCCAGATGCCTGCCAACAACCCGGCTTCAGTCCAGATGCTCTGAGTGAAGTCGGAGTAGCTGCAGGCCGTTGTCACTGCCTCCAGCGGCAATGAGGCCGTACCCAACTCGATCTCCTTCAGGTCGCACGTGCGTAGCGTCGCCGCTAGCAATGGCAGGTCGTCGGGATGGGTGGGCTTGAGGTTCATTGCGTGAACGGGTTCGTGTACCGGGCCATCAGCGTGAAGCCAGTGATGGCTGTGGGACCAGTGGAGGTCGTGGATACCGTCAGCTGCGCCTTGTCCCCTTGCGAGTTGAAGGGGATGCGGTGCTGTAGGTTGAAGCCCAAGTCAGGGACCAGCGCCTCACCTACCGCCCGCGCAGAGCGCTGGTACGCCTGCTGGATTCGGTCGTTGCGCGTGACGGTCGCGGTGAAGTCCCCGGCGACCAGGGCGTCCACGACCACGTTGCGGACCTGGAGCCGGCCCATCGGGGTCGGCTTGTCGTCGCCCACGCTCGCGTAAAACGGACTGAAGGTGGCCCGGCGGGTGAAGCGCACGCCGAGAAGACCAGAGGACGTTTCGAGGTGCGTCGCGAAGTGCGCGAGCCACTGCTGGCCGTCCCAGACTTTCGTCAGCGGGTACTCGTGGCGCCAGTTGTCACCCTGGTCCACCGAGAGCAGAAGCTCGGGCATGTACTGGAAGCCGTTCGGCAGCATCACCTCGCTGCGGTTCCGCGCCGCGTTCCAGGTGATCTGGACGGGAGCCTGGAAGTCCAGGCGCAGCGTGCCGCTCAGGTCCGCCTCGACGGGAACCGAGAGAGACCACAGCATGTTCGCGCCGACGCCCAGGACGTACAGCGTGTCCTGGTAGACCCAGAAGTCCTGGATCGACGTGATGTTCGGGAACGTCAGCTTCGACCACGCGCTCTGCGCCCGTTGACCGTCCTTGAAGTAGCCCGAGTGGACGTACAGCGTCCCTGGGTCCGAGGCGGTCCAGGCGTAGTGTCGGCCGGCCTGGGCAGACCCCCGGATGCGCGTGATTCGCCCAGGGACGTAGCCGGGGATGTGCTTCGACAAGTCCTCCGCGACGTTGTTCGCAGAGCCTTCGTCGTAGGTGTACTCCCAGAGCGCCGAGCGACCCTCGGCCTGTCCAGCGAAGTAGAGCGCGTCGCCGACCACCTTGGGCTCACAGCCCTCGTTGATCTGGTAGCGCGTCGCCACGCCGATCACGGCGTCGGTAGGTGTGATCGCCTTGTCGCCAGGAATCTCCAGCTGGGCCGTGTCGAACATGACCATTAGCTTGTTGCGGAAGGCCACCAGATGCTGGATGTTCCCAACGTCTGGTGTGTCGGCCGGAAGGGTCACGGGGTCCGCTGGACGCACTTCACGCGCCGACTCGCGGTAGAAGTTGAACAGGTCGTCAGGCTGGCTGGAGTAGACGGTGTCGGTCGATCCGAACCACAGGCGGCCCTTCCACTGCGCCATCGCGGTGATGCGTTGCCCAATGAAGCCGGGCTGGGGATTGCTGTCGTCGTCGCCGACTTTGCGCGGCACCCAGTCGCACGGCTGAAGCTCGAAGGCCATTGGGCCGGTCTGGTGGAGGCGGATGGGCATCGAGCCAGGATGAGGCGCCCCGCTGGCCTGGGCGGCTGGCAGATAGCTGCACTCGACCCAGGCGTTCTTCACGGCGTCGTACTGGACGTAGTAGGCCGACTTGGCGTTGCCACGGCCCTCGTCCACCAGGATCGGCACACCGGCCTCGAAGACCCCGGGGAGGTCTGTGATGGCCTGGACGCGGCCCTTGATGCAGAGCATCGCGGATTCGTCCCAGTCGTTCTGGGCGATGACCGTGGCGATGATGGCTGGGGTGGAGGACAGGCGGATCACGTTGCCGCTCACGCGGAACGCAGCGACGCCGGGCATGTTGGACGCGATGTTGTTCGCGAGGCCGAGCGCTACGAAGTCGCGGGTCACGAGATTCCCCTGGTTCGCTGCGAGCGTCCAGGCGGCCGAGCCCTGCGAGGAGGTCACGGTGAAACTCTGCGCGGCGGTCGTCAGCTTCTTCACGACCACGTAGCAGGTCGTGAGTTCTGGCTTGCCCGGCACCGAGGCGCTGGTGGGCACGGTCGGGTTGAGGATCAGGGTGGTGTCCGCGATGCTCAGGAACTTCAGCGACTGCGAGGAGCCGATGTAGTTCGCCACATACGGACCGACTGCAATGGACGCCGCGCCGCCGTTGGCGAGGTTGCGCACCTCCAACTGCCCGAACTCGGCTCGCTTGAGCACGACCCAGCGCTGGCCGTCCGTGGTTCGGAAGTAGTGGTGGTTGCCTGACATGTAGTTGCCCGGCGGAAGCGCGAGGAGGCCCGTGGTGCCAGTGCGATCCACGATGCCCCCGATGTCCACGGACGGCAGGAAGTTGTCCAGTTCCTGCATCTGGCTCGGCGAGCGCAGAAGCGGAGCTTGTCGACTCACGCCGTGGTACAGGCCGCCGATGCGCGGCTGCAGGAGTCCGTCCATCAGATGCCTCGTCGATAGGTTCGACGATGCAGGTAGGCAAGGTCGGGGTTGTCCAGGATGTTGAAATCGTCGCTGTCGCTCTCGGCGTCATGCGAGTCGGCGACGGCTTCGAGGCGCTCGTCCTTCGCGAAGGCGTCAAGCTGCGCGGAGCCGACATAGCCGCGCTGGTAGGCCATGGCCGCCCGGGCGACGATCTCGCGCTGTATCGCGAAGGGGCACTGCTCGAAGGGGAAGTTGAGGATGCGCGTGACCGTCACCGGCTTGGTGAACACGTCGGTCTGGTTGTCCAGGTCGTATAGGAAGGCTCCGCGCTGCGCGATCTGCAGGGAAGGGTCGACCGGATCGATCTGCAGCACGTTGTCTGCGACAGCGATCTTGCCGTCCACGTCGGGCGTAAGCTCGACCTTGCGGTCTGTGTTGAAGAAGCATCCCTTTGCCAATACCTTCGTGGTCTCGGCATCGAGCACGGCGCTGCAGTTGGCGTAGTCGCCTGCGCCCTCGACCTCGACGAGGATGATCTGTTCGCCGTGGGCGGTCAGCATCTGGTTGATTGCTTGGAGTCTGGAAAGCATTGGGAAGGGGACGAAAAAAGGAGGCCCCCGATTTCTCAGGGGCCTCCAGGGGATTGCCTTACGGCAGGGCGAACTCGACGGCCAGCTCCGAGCGGAGCGTGCCGTGGCCGTTCACGCGCTTCGCGATGAGCACGTCTTCCTGACGACGGAAGTCACGGCCTTGCTCGACGGTCACGCCCAGCAGCGACAGCGACGCCACGGCGTCCGGAGCCCACAGCAGACCCGTGGTCTTGCTGTAGTTGGCGCGGTACTTCGCGTACACGTCTGCGTTGGCCGTCTCGTCGGAGTTCGGCAGCAGGTTCGACGGGAAGATCGTCACGCCCTCGAAGCGGATCGCTTCGGTCACAGCGGCACCCACGCCGGCCGTAGCCAGCTGGATCATGCTGTTCAGGTTGACGAACACGCCGCCGATCTGGGCGTACTTGATCGCGTCGAACACGGCGTAGTTCACGACCATGTAGAGCGTGGTGCCCTGGGGCACGTTCTTGCCCGCGAAGTGCTCGCGCTTGGCGCGGCGGATGGCTTCCATCCACTTGATGCCGTCGATGGCGCCAGAGGCGACGTAGGTCGCGTCGGTCAGCACCGAACCGCCCGAGTTGGGGATGCCTGCCAGAGCAGCCGTGCGGGCGGCCAGGGCCACCGAACGGAACACGTTCTGGTCGTAGGTACGCGCCAGGGCAGCGCCCATTTCCTGGGTCATCGGACCGCGAACGTCGAAGTGCGTCATCAGCACGTCGAGGTCCCACAGTTCGTGCACGGCCACCAGGGGCGCGTCCACGGTCACCGTGACTTCGTCGGTCGCGAAGTTGTTACCCATCAGTTCTTTGCCGCGCGTGATGTAGCCGGCCTGCGATGCGCCGGTACGCGGGAACTGCCAGGACTTGCCGGCCCCGATGGTCTTCTCGCGGGTCTTGCCTGCGGTCAGGGTTTGGGCCATGAAGGCCGTGAGCACTTCGCCACCAAACTGCTTGAGGAAGAGGCTGCGGTCGTCGTTGGTCGAGCCCTTGCCGAATGCGACGGGCGTGCCGTCGTTTGCACTGAAAGCCATTGCGACTTCTTTCTTTCTGAGGGGATGTGCTCCGCCCCGCCGCTGGAGAAAGCGGACGGACAGGAGGAGCGAGGGGTGTTGAAGCGCCGCTCAGGTCGAGCGACGCCAGCCCGCATCAGGCGATGCAGGCGAGGGACGAGGGTTGCCCCTCAGGGGTTAGAACGTGCTGACGGCCAGCTTCTGCTTCACGTCGTTGTGGTACGCGGCGTCGGTCCAGTAGCGCGGGTCCGCCATTGCGGCGACCAGTTCCTGGTTCGAGCGATAGCCGGTCACGACGGGCTTGGAGCCGCCCGAGCCCAGGGTGAGCTTCGGGTCCTGGCCGGCGTTCATGCGCTGCTTGAGCACAGCGATGGCTTCGGCGGCCATGGGTCCGTTGAGTTGCCCGTCGAAGTACTCGCGCTGTTCAGCGCTCAGGTTCTTCTGACCCCAGGCGACCAGGGCGTCGAACTCTGCCTTACCGCCAGCGGCGGTGTGGAGCTTCGTCGTGGCGACCTCGGTTTCCAGGGCCAGCAGACCGCGCACGCGGGCGTTCAGGCCCGCCAGTTGTTCGTCGGTGAGGCCGAGCTTCTTCAGGTCCGCAGCGATTTCATCGGGGACCTTCTCGGCGCCCAGGGCGTTGAGCACGTCGCCCTTCTCGAACAGCGCACCGAGGGACGGGGCGTCAGGAGGCGTCTCGCCATCCTTGGGTGCCTCGGAGTCCTTGGGCTTGTTCGGGTCGGCTTGATCGGCCGGCGGGTCGGTGAGCTTCGGGCTCGGGGCGTTCGGGTCGGTCGGCGTTGCCTGGGCTGCAGCGGGCTCGGCCGTTGCTGGCAGGTCGATCTTGCCGAACTGCGCCTCGTAGGCGGCGATCATGGCGGCTTGGTACTCGGGGCTTCCGGGGGCGGGCGCTGCAGGGGTTGCGCTTGCCTGTGTTCCAGCGGAAGCCGGAGTATTCGTGGAGGCGCCAGGAGCGCCTTGGGTTTCAGTCGTCATTGAGCGTTGAGTGCTTGTTGGGCCGCTGCACCGGCCACAGGGCCGGCGGCCGCCTTGGTGGCGTCAGCGACCATCTGTTGCTGCCGTTCGGCTTCCTGCCGCGCCTGGACCTCTGCGGCGTCGCGGATGGAGCCGGGGAAGCCGAGAGCGGCCACGGTGGGCGTGAGGATCGTGTCGAACTTGAAGAACATCGCGGCCTCCTGTTGGAAGGCAGGCGGGATCTCGTTGATGAGCCCGAACAGGGAGCGCGTCTTGTTGACCTGCGCGTCCTTGCCGAGGGCTTCTAGACCCGTGGTCACTTCGATGTCGACCTGATCCCCGAGGTTGGGGAGTTCGCGGCGGCTCTGCATCTGGGCCATGAGCTTGCGGATGCGCCACGCCTGCAGTTCGGATGCGAGCAGGGAGTACACGCCACCGAGGGCGGTCTCGATTTCGCTCGCGAGCATCTGCAGTTCGTAGGCGGTCACGCGCTCGGCGTCCCGACGAAGGTCGCCAGTCAGCAGAAAGGCTTGCGCCAGCCCGCGCTGGAGGTCTTGCTTCTCGGCAGACATGGTCTGCATAGCCGCCGAGTTGTTGAACTGGAACGGCTGCACGTCCCCGTTGGGACCGCCGCGACCGGAGAGCACCGCGCCGTTGCGGGCTTCGGCGATCCGCTTGCGCAGGTTGCCGCCGGCTGCATTGGGCGCGACGAAGATCAGGTTCCGCGCCGCGACAGCGCCGCTCTCGCGAAGCTGTTGGGCTGTGGCGTCAAGGCCGACGAGGTCGGCGTAGTTCGCCTCGACGTGCGAGCGGCCGTAGTTCTCGCCGGGCACAACCTCCCACGCCAGCGCGTTCGCAGGCATGAGGCCGTAGTGCGCAGCCTCGAACTCGACGACAGCGTCGTCCAGGTCCTGTTGGACCGTGTAGCGCCCCTCGTCGCGTGTGGCGAAGCGGGTGTACAGGACGGCGGTCTCGTCTTCCTTCTTCGAGGTGCGGCCCCGGAGGTACTCGGGGAGGGCGCGGACCTTCATCTGCTCGGCTGTGACCAGCTCGATCACTCGGCCGTTCCAGTCGCGGACGCAGACGAACTGCTCCAGCCGGAACTGCTTGATCGCTCCGGTCGGCGTGATGTACTCGGCCATGTTGCCGGCAACGATCAGGTGCAGGAGGGTCGTGTAGGTCGGCCGGCGCCACTGGAGCGCCTCGATCTTCGAGTTGACCAGCTGCTCGCACTGAGCGAGGCCCTTGGTGATCTCCGGCGGCGGCGTGAGCACGCCTTGCTTGAGCATCGTGGCGACCGGAACCTTCAGGTTGAACGAGGAGGTCCCAGGCGGCAGGAGCGCCATGAGGAGCTTGGACGCGAGGTTGATCGACGCGCGGGTCCCGAAGCTCTGGTGGGTCTGGGGAAGGACGCTCGAAGCGGTCTGGCCCTGGGGAGGGCAGACGCTCGCGACTGTCAACGCGGAACAGGCGCGAGCACGTTGCAGGTAGGGGTCGCGCTCCGGCACCAGTTCGTTGTAGCGATCCTGGAGCTTCACAGGTTCACTCCGACGCCTGGGGGCGCGGTGAGGTACTGGGCTCGCAGCGACTGCCGCTGTGCGGAGCGCTTCTTCACCGCGTCGACGGGTGAGTCTTCAGCGCCGAAGATGGCCTTGGCGGCCGGCGCATCCGGCTGCGGCGGCGTCGGCGCGGGCGGGGTCTTGGGCTTGGACATAGAGGGGGAGGTAGAACGGACCGTCCCCCAGGAACCCGAGGCGCTCCACCAGACGGCGGTGCTCAGGGAGAGGGAAAGCCCAGACGCCGTGGGCGCCGGTTGCTCGCGCTGAAGCGGCGAGGTACTTGAGAGTTCTGGGGGTCACCCAGCGGCCACGAAGGCCGGGGGAGACGTAGAGGTGGAGGGTGACCTCCCGGGATCGGATAGGCTCGAACCACACCGCGCCGCGAAGCTGGCCGCCCACTCGCAGGAAATGCGTCGCGCATCTTCCCAGTAGAGGAGCAGTCCAATCCGCGGCAAAAGGGTATGCCTCTCGGCGAAGAAATGAAGCCAGTTCACAGGACTTCGCCTTCTTGCTCTGCCGTGGCCCGGTTGAGTTCGTCCAGGTCGGTCGCCCACTGGCGGATGCTGAGGATCGCTTCATGGACGCCTGCGAGTTCGTGAGCCGCCGTGTAGTCCCGCGCCCGCACCAGGGCCAGGGCGTCCGCCGCTGGAATCAGGAATTCCAGGTAGTCGGCCACGACGCGCAGCCCGGCCGAATCCGGCAGGTCGCGGGGGAGCTTGCCTTCCTCGAAGCGACTTAGAGTCTTAGGGATGAGGATAGGGTCGGCATCACTTTGCGGGGGTTTATTCCTGGCGGCCGGCGCGGAGCGCGGAGTACCAGGTTTGAATCGCGCCCAGGCGTTCCGAATTGCGTCGACAAATCTCATAGTTCTCGACTACCGATTCGGCGAGGTCTGCGACGGTTGCGGTGCCGGCAGGCTCCGCTTGATCGGGACCAGGGGTTCCGGTGGAGCCGCCAGGGCCGCTGGCAGCGGAGGCAATTCGCGCATGTAGGCCGGCGGCTTCGTCGAGCAGCCGAGCAACGCGAGCGTCAAGACGCTGATTACGATGATCGGAATCAGCCAGGGCAGCGGAAAGATCAGACGAGATGCGGTCATGCTGGTTCTGGAGTTGAAGGAGTCGGGAGTTGAGGTCGCGGGTGACCTGGGCGGTCACGGCCTCGGCGTCGGAGCGGGCGGCATTTACGGCCTGGGCTTGGCGAACTGCGGCGGCCTGGGCCTCCAGGTCGCGCCCGTCCTGGATCAGGGAGGCGCGATACCAGAGCCCGCCGGCCACGAGCGTCCCGAGTAGTCCAAGCACTACCAGGGCTCGGTAGAGCGGGCTCAGGAGCGGTGTTGACACACGAACTCCTCCAGCCCCGTGCCCTTCCAGATGGCGTACTGCAGGGCTCGGACCTTGTCTCGCAGGTCCTGGAGCGACCCGTCGTTAATGATCTGGAAGTCAAAGCCGCCAACGCGCTCGATACCAGCCTCGCTCGCGTGGTCCGCGACGGTGCGGCGGCCGTCCGGGCGGGACAGATGGAGGATGACTCCGCCGGCCGCGCGAATAGCGGTCGCCTCGTTCTCGAAGCGCACGTCAGAGATGACGAACCTCGTGCTGTCGGCCCTGGCGATTTCCTGCATGCATCGCTGGACCCAGAAGTCCTCGCAGACCAAGTCGCGGCCCCAGGCAGTGCCCAGGGTCTGCATCATTTGTCGCGGGCTCTTGCCGATCCAGGGGATCGTGTCTTCCTTCACAGGCTCCAGGTCCGCTCGCTTGATGCCCACAAGATCGCAGACGAACTGGCGAATGGGCTCAGCAAATGACGCCTCCCTGTAGCCCGCGTTCTCGACGAGCATGGCGGCCACGGTGGACTTACCCGATTGCGCTTTCGCCGCGATCCCGATGAGCGGGAACTTACCTTGCAAGTGTGTGTGCATTGAATGAGATGTCGTGAGGACCGCAGCGGTAGAAGACTCCACCGCCCTTCGGGTCGTATTCGTTGGGGCGCAAGATGCGGGCGAGTTGCGCCTGGGTCAGCGCGTCGGCTTCGTCCTGAGCAGGAAAATCCCGGTACTTCCCGGTCTTGGGCTGGCGATACCGAGCGACCACTTCGGGCCACCAGTCGCGCATGGTCGAGAAGCGGTCGAGCAGGGTCTCCGCGCCTTTTGGGCCGCAGCCGGTGCAGCCGGCGAAGCCGTCCGTGCTATCGCCCATGAGCGTCTGGTACATCCACTGCCAGTCGGCCCGCTCGGGGCTGATGGTGCCGACCTTGCCGGACTTCGGGACGTACAGGCGTCCCGGGACCGTCTTCATGTCCTTGTCGGACGAGATGATCGTGGTGCCCTTGCCGCTCAGGACGCCCATGGTGTCGTCGGCCTCCAGACCTGGATACCAGACGGCCTCGAATCGCTCGATAGCCCAGGCTTCGAGGGCAGCATAGTGCTCGGGCTTCTCTCCGCGTCCAGCCTTGTACGTGGGGAACAGGCCCCGGCGGAACAGGCCACGGGTGGGCGGCGAGATGACGAAGGTCATGCTGTCGCACTCGGCGGCTCGGAGCCACGAGTCGACCATGGAGACCAGGGTCTGCTTTGCCTCACGGAGGGTGGGCGGGCGCGAGACGGAGCCATCTTCGCTGTCCCAGTCCACGTCCTCCTTCTGGATGACGGCGGCCTTGAAGATCGCCTCATCCCCGTCGAGGAGTCCCCGCATCAGAAGGACGCGACCACCTTTGCGTCGTCCAGCACGGCCTGCAACTTCTCGCAGTTCACCGGCTTGAGGCTCGGGTACTTCGCGAGGATGCGCACGAGGCGATTGGCGCTGGACTTGACGTGCCAGTCCGGGCGGTCCTGGTTGGCGTGCATGTACGTGATGGTGTTGTCCGCCACGTCCTTCTGCTGTGCCGCCGTGCGGATGATGCTCAGCCCGTCGACCGCGATCTGGGAGATGCCGAAGTCGTAGTCGCCCACGTCCATCAGCGGGCTCACGTCCTCGCGTAGCACCACATTGAGTTCCTGGGTGAGGCCTGGAATGCGGATGTTGTAGCTGGGCGCATGCACGTACTCAGCGCTCGACTCGATGGTGCCTTTCAGCTGATAGGCGAGCTTGCCGCACAGTTCCCCGAAGTGCTGCTCCTGGCACTGCACGAACACGTCGATGTCCTTGACGTTGCCACCCAGGAACACGTCGCGCGGCGCACCGCCGCCGATGATGGCGTTGGGCATCACGAGGCGGATGCGGCGGCACAGGTCCGTCAGGAATTGGAAGTCGATCTTCACGCAGGCACCTTGCATACGTAGGCCTTACCTCGGAATTGCCGCTCCGGCTTGTCGCCGTATGCGGGAGGACCCTCGACCGTGAAGCCGGTAGGGGTGAGCTTTACCACGGTGCCCCTCACGAGGTCGCGGTAGAGCGCCCGCACGTAGACGACGGTGTCGCCCACGTCCACGGGCTGGTTCAAGCAGTCAGTGTGTTTCATGCCAGTTGGTTCCGATGTCGAACGCGCCGTCGAGACGGCAGCGAAAGTTGAAGTGCTCGCCTGCGCGAGTGATGGCGGCCATGCCGGCCTTGCCAATGAGTTCGGCCAGCTCGGGCTTGCACTCGATCTGCCATTCGTCGTGGACGTTGGCGCAGAAGCCGTAGTCCACGCCGTGCACGAGGCCACGCTCTGTCAGGTCCTCGTAGAGGAGAACCAGAGCGCACTTCATGACGATGGCGCCTGTGCCCTGCAGGAGGGTGTTGAGCGCCGCGTGGGCGTGGCGAATGCGAATGCGGCGACCATCGATACCCCTGACCCAGCCTTGCGACTTGGCCTTGGCGGCGATGGCGTCCTTGAGTTCCTTGAAGCCCTTGATACCGTTGATGAGCCGGGCCTTGACGACCTTGCCGATGGCGGTGGGAGACTTCAGGCGGCAGCGGGTGCCGGCCTTGTTCCACTCGATGGCCCAGGCCGGCCACTCTTCGATGGGTTTGCCGCTGGTGCGCCAGTCGGCGATCCAGATGTTCCCGGCCTTCTCGTCACCAGCCCCGTACAGCGAGCCGTAGAGAAGAGTCTTGGCGCCGTCGCGCGAGAACAGGTCGGTGTTCTTGCGGTTGATCGAGTGGGCGTCGGTTCCCTTGGCCTTGTCGCCTTCCAGCAGTTGGCGCGTGAGTTCGCCACCGTCGTACCGGGCGAGGTAGTGCGCAAGGACGCGCAACTCCAGACCCTCGGCGTCGATGCCCACGAGCTTCCACAGGTCGCGCGGAATCCACAGGGCACGCATGGATGCGTCCTTGTCGATGTTCGCACTGTTGGGGCGGCTGTGGGTCATGCGGCCCGTGACGGCGCCGTTGGTGTTCACGTAGCCGTGGACGCGGTCCTCCTCGTCGGCGTGGTGCAGCCAACCGCCGCCCTTGCCGTCCTTCTTCGGAGGCGAAGCCAGCTGGGTCCAGCGCTTCTCGGCGCGAGCGAACTGCACAAGGAGCGCAGCCTCTGGGAAGTCGAGCTTCTTGAGGATGGCTTCCGTCATGTTCGGGTTGCCCTTGTCCGTCGTCGGGAGGCGGTAGCCGTACTTGCGGAACAGCCGCCGGTCGACGTGGTACTCGCTACCGGGGTTGAACTCCTGGATGACGACCTCGGTGAACGGTGCCCCCTCGACGACCCCGTAGGCGGGGCGCTTCTCGGTGGCCTTGTAGTTCACGGACTTCTTGGGCGTCTTGGTCCCGGCACCGACGTAGATCGGCGGGAACACGCGCTGCAGTTCGGCGATGTAGCCCTGGCGCTCGGCGTCGATCTCGGCCGCGAGGCGGACCCCGGCGCGAACATTCAGCTTGAAGCCGTTGTCCATCTGCAGGTCCACGAGATAGAACACGTTGTGCTCCAGGTCGCACGACTCGCCCCAGTTGGCGACGGGACGCAGCTTCTGGTACAGCGCGATGGTCACGACGCCGTCCTGCTGGCAGTAGGCCCGCATGTCTTCGCTGTAGTGGTCCCAGCCACCGTCGTAGGCGCCCTTGAGGATGCCCATCTCGACGCCGTAGGACTCCAGCTTGTGCCCTCCAAGGCGCTCGGGGTCGCGGAGACGGCCTGCGACCATCGTGTCGAAGATCGCCCAGACAGGCACCTCGACTCCGGTCACCTTCTTAAGAGCCTTGCGGTCAAAGCCGATGCCATGGTGCGCAACCGTGCAGCGGCGGCGAGCTTGCTTGTTTCGTTGGATGTGGGATGAGAGGCGCGAGACGCCCTCGTCGAGCGAGGGGTACGCGGGGTCGTTGTCGGTGTAGGTCACAACCTCGCCAGTGCGGACGTTGCCGATGCACATGACATGGATGCGATCCAACACCTTCAGCAGGCCGTTGGTCTCCAGGTCCCACACCAAGTCGTCCGAGGCGAGGTCGCCCCAGGCGTTGGCGTGGTCCTGGTTCATTGGCAGCTTTCGCAGGGGCCTTCGAGCGAGCAGGCGCCGCCGGTCAGCGGGGCGTCGGACTCGAAGTCCAGGGGTTGCGGAGCCACATGGACGATCACACGGATCATCACAGGCGTGCGGCCGGAAGCGTTCACACGCTGCGCTGCGCTGTTGTAGGCGGCCTGCACGGCCTTGACGGGGTTGCCGCCGTGGGTCTGCAAAGAGGCGAAGCCCTCCATAGCGAGGGTGGTGTCGACGATGTCGACTTCGGGTTTGTTCGTTCCGGTCATGCGTTGGAGAGGCGTAGGTAGAAGGACCCGACGCGAGCAAGCTCGTCAGCGGTTCCGTTTTTCTTCAGTTCATTCGCCCGCCAAGAGACGACCAGGACGTTGCCCGGGACGTACCCCTTGCGTGGGCTGATGCGGTCGAGTGAGGGGGAGGCAGGGCCTGCGCGGCCCTTGGTCTTGCGCAGACGCAGCCCCAGGACGGGGCAGCGCTCGGGCACGTTGATGTCAGCGAGGGTCAGGGTGTGGCGGATGCCATCCCGCTTGGCGCGGTAGCGGGACGACTTGAGCAGCGAGCGTGCGACTTCGTCAGAAGTCGTTGTTGCTCGGCGCGTCATCGAACCCGTGATCCTTCTTCGGTGCCGGGCACGGCTTCAAGCGACCCGTCTTGGGGTCGTAGCGCAGGTAGTCGGCCGGACCGGTCTTGCCGCCCCGACGCACCTTCAGAACGCGGATCATTGAGACATCCCGCTCGTCCTCGTCTTCAGCCTGCTGGTCACGCTCCTTCGCCAAGATGACATCGGGCACCTGCTTGAGAGAGCCTGAGCCCTTGAGGGCGCTTAGGTTCAGCGCCGCGCCTTCCTCGGCCGAGCGCTCGCCGGACTTCTCCTTGCGAACGTGGGCAATGGCGATGACGCTCACACCGGTGCGTTCGATCATGGAGCGCAGCTTCACCAGGAGTTCGTCCTGGCCGTCGTTGTCCAGGCCAGTAGCCGCGATGGTCAGGTGGTCCAGGAAGATGAACTCAGCGCCGTTGAGCGCCATGAACTCCAGCTTTGCGAGGAGCGCATCGGAGTCGCTGGACCCAAAGTGGTCATAGGTCTGGTAGCGATCCGACATGCCCTCGGAGTCGGCGAACAGCTTGGCGATGCTCGCGTCCCACTGGGCGTCCGTGAGCATGTCCGGGTTGTCCTCCAGGTCCTCGGCTGGGATGCTGTGATCCAGCGCCACGAGGTACTTGCCGGTGTCCTCCACCGACTCCTCCAGGAAGACCATGCCAACGCGCTTGCCTTGGCACAGCATCGCGTAGGCCCACTCACGAGCGTCAGTCGACTTGCCGACACCAGTGCCGGCCGTGAGGACCCACAGTTGGCGGGGACGAATGCCGCGCGTCTTCTCGTTGACGAGGGGGTAGGGGGTCTGCCAGCCGGGTGCGGCCTTCGCCTTCAAGCGCTCCCGGGTCAACTCGTTCCCCGAGATGACTCCGTCCGGCCGGTGCGTCCTGGCGGACCACACAGCATCCAGGACAGCCGGTGCGCCTTTCTCGCGCAGCAGGTCGTTCGCATCCTTCAGGTCGAAGGGGGTCGTAATGACCTTGACCTTGCCGACCGGCAGCACGCGCACGCACGCTTCGACCGCTTCTCGGCCGGGCTCGTCGTTGTCGAACCAGAGGATGATCTCTTCGTAGCTCGACAGCCACTCCAGCTGGGCGGCCAGTGCCTTCGCTGCCCCTTGGGCGCCGTTCGGGACGGAGACCACCGGCCACTTCAGGCTCTGCGCCTGGGCGACAGACAGGGCGTCGATCTCGCCCTCGGTGATGACGATCTTCTTGCCGCCACTGCGCCACAGGTGCTGGCCGTAGAGGCCGGCCTGCTTCAGTGAGCCAAGGACGAAGAAGTCCTTGTCAGCAGTGCGCACCTTTTGAGCCACGGGCTCGCCGGCTGCGTCGCAGTAGGTCGCGACTTGGACGTTCCGTCCTTCGTGAGAAGCCACGGTGTAGCCGAACTTCCGGCACGTGTCTTCCAGGATGCCGCGCTTGCGGAGTTCGGTGTACCTGCCATTGCGGATCAACTCCTTCGGCCCCTTGGGGGCGGTGCTGGTGCGTGTGCTGCCATCACCCTGGTGGGTTTCCCCGCAGGAGAAGCAGTGCGTGTGGCCGTCGTCGTAGGAGGCGCAGGCGTCGCTGCTGCCGCAGTCGGCACACGGTCCCTTGGAGACCAGGGTGGACTCGGTGGTGTCGTCGAAGCTCACTGCTTCGGCGCCTCGCCCTTCTGCCGACGCGGCGGGTTCAGGAGTGCGTGCAACTCCTCGAAGGACATCTCACGGCGGATGCCCCGGCCCTTGACGAGCCAGCGACCGTTGGGGCGAGACTCCGCGAAGTAGCCGCGCTGCTTGAGGGTGGTGGGAAGGTAGGGGGTGTTCATTTCGCAGACGAAAAAAAGCCCCCAGGCCTTTCAGCGTGGGGGCGGGAGGGTTTGGCACCACCAGAGCCACGTACAGAACGCGGCCCAGAGGGCGATGAAGGTCACGGACGGCCGGGGAACCAGAGGTCCCACCAGAGGCGGGCAACCAGGAAGGGAAGCATCATGGTCATAGGGGTACCGGTGGAGGCATAGCCCCCGGAGGGAGGTCGCCGAACTGGACAAACAGCGCAACGTCGCCTTCCATGTAGCGGTGATATGCGGTGGTCCGCTTGACCACGTTCTTCGCGGCCTGAACAGCGACCTCACGGGCTACTTCCTCCAGGCGGGCCTGAAGGAGCACACGGTACTCGTGCTCGATCCCCTTGAGGACGAGGTCGCCCAGGACTTCCGGGGTGATCTGCGCAGTGCTCATCCGAGACGCCCCGAGTCAATGCGGTCGACGAGGAGGGCCATCTCTATCTCGCTGAAGGCGTAGACCTTGGCCTCGAAGCTCTCCTCGAAGCGCTGGATGTCGTGGCCGACGAACATCATGCCGCCGACCTTGTCTTCAACCTCACGGGCAAGCATGCGCTTCAGTTCGCGGTCGACGTGGTACAGAGGCATGCGGCTGAAGGCACGATCTGCAACGGTGAGCCGGGCGTGCAGCGCAGGGATGCCGCTCAAGATGCGCCTGACGCGGTCGCTCATCGGCGGAAGCCTCCACCGTAGCTCACGCGCGGCGCGGCGCTGGGCTTGTAGCCGCTGCTAAAGCTCGGGCTGCTGTAGCTGGGCTTTGCGACCGGTGCCGGCGCCGGCGCGATCTTCGGCGCGGTGGTCACCACGGGCGGCTTCACGCCCGGCGGCGCCGGTGCGGGCTTCTGCACTTCACGGATGATGGCCCGAGTGTGCGTCGGGTAGCTCGGAGCCGCAGCGGGTGCGCTGGGAGCCGACATGCGGCCCAGGAGATAACCGCCGACACCCCAGAGCCAGGAGTGGTCCGAGGACGCAGCTGCGGCCGGGGCGGCGCCAGGGGCGTCGGACGTCTGCTGACCGCAGGCGGCGAGCAGGGCGACGAGTGCGAGGGCGAGCAGCCTGCGCATCAGGCCACCAGCGAGTAGCGCACGTAGCGCTGGCCGTTCACGTCCTTCTTGTGCTCCTTCTTGACCTTGAAGCCTTCGTCGCTGATCTCGGTGATGCGGCGCGACAGAGAGCGCACGCGGTGCACGGCGCTGGCTTCCACGGCGGTGATGGAGCCAGCGGCCTTGAGGTGGTTCAGGACCACTCGGGATTGCGGGGTCAGGCGGGCGGCGTCGGGGATGCGGGGGGTGTAGAACATGGCAGCAGCAGGGCGTTGAAAGGTGGAGGGTTCGGTGACGTGCACCGAGCGGATGATGTGAAGCATGTGAGAAACGGGACCAAGGCCCCGAGAGGTCAGCGAGGGAACCCCGGATGGATCAGCCGCAGTACGCGGGCGAGGATGCCGGGCTTCCGCAGGTCGTCCGCCAAACGGCTGAAGACCACGGCGGCGATGGCAGACCGGGTCACGCGACCAAGTCGCTGATGGCCTTGGCGACCTTGCGAGCAGCCACGGCTTCGGCCCGGTGCGCGTTGGCCTTGGTCATGAGGGCGCTGGCCTGCTTGAGGCTGTCCTCGGCAGCGCGTTGCTCGCGGGCGGCGACTGCTTCGAGCGCAGCGATGGCCTTGGCAATGCCGGCGGTGATGAGACGGACGGAGGGGAGGAGGCGTGCGATGAGGTTCATGCGAGTGCAGTGATGTTGAAGCGGATGTGCGGCTGTTCGCCGGCTTCGGGGAAGCGCTTGGAGAGTCGGAGGTCGACGATCTGACGGTCGTCGCCGTACCAGCCTTCGTCCATCAGCGTGTCGAGCACGCCCTTGGCGAAGTTGTCCAGGTCACCCATGGGCGTCGTGTACTTCGACTTCCCGATGGGCTTGCAGACGAACTCGATGCCCACCGCGAGTTCGCCGAGGAGCTTGTCCACCTTGGGCAGACGCTCGGCGATGGCCTTGCGGTAGACCTTGTACGAGGCCGGGTAGTACGTGCCGAACTTCGAGACGCGAGGACGCGGAGCCGGGAGGGGCTCCACGTCGAGCACATGCTCAGAAGTCGTCATCGGCGGCCGGCGCGTCGTCACCAGCGTCGTCGCCCGTGCGGTCGTCGGTGTCCGCAGCCTTGGTGTCGCCTTCGTAGTCGTCCTCGCTGTCGAAGTCGTCCGTGCTCGATGCGGCGCGGCGCTCCAGCAGCTGCAGGGCGTTCAGGTACAGCGTGACGCCCTTGTTGGCGCCCGTGTCGTACTCGGCGGCGGCGATGGACAGCTTGCCGAAGTCGCCGCTCTTGGCCGTGGCCTTCAGCGGGTTCTTCTTCGCGTCGATCTGTTCCGGCTTGTTGTTGGACTTCGCGGACAGGACCCAGAAGCCACGCATGTTCTCGCGCTTCTCGTTGTCCTCGGCCATGGCGTCGCCGTCCTTGACGGGGCTGGTGTCCTTCTTACCCTTCGCGGCCTTGTGCAGGTCGATCAGCTTGCGCACGTAGGCGTCGTTGTTGCCTTCGCCCTTGGCGAGCTTCAGGGCGCACTTGAACTTGCCTTTGCCGAACTCGGAGTTGTCCGGCTTGTCGACCCACGCCCAGGTGAAGATGCCGGCGGGAGTGGCGCCCTTGTAGACGACCTTGGTCTTTGCTTTCTTGTCAGCCATGTGAATGTTTGCTTGGCCCGGGGAGGGGCGCGGTGTTGATGAGGGAGGAGGGGCCTTGGGCGAGCCGGTTGGCCTCTGCCCATGCGGGGAGGGGGAAGCCACCCGAGGACCGGGCAGCGGAGCCGAGGAGCGCAGAGGCCAGCAGGGCGCCGGCATGCAGGTCTTCGGGTTGCCGGCCCGACCGGCGCCACTCGCGGATGAACGCAAGCTGCGCGGCCTCGGCCATGCGGGCGACCAGAGGAGCGATGTCCTGCTGGCGCAGTCGGGGGAAGTGGGTCAACCCTGAAGCAGCGAGAAGCCGACCTGCGTCCAGCCCGGGGGCACAGTCTTCAGGCGCTCGACTGCGTGGAGGTTCCCCAGTCGGTCGCGGAACAGGTAAGCCTCGGCGGGTGGGCGCTTGACCGGCGGCAAGTTGCCGATGACCAGGGAGCGTTCCTTGATCCACTTGTGCTTACCCTCGTGGTCGTAGTTGGTCGACACGCGGGTGACGCCGTCCTCGTTTCGCAGGACGACCTCCAGGGCATTGGTGCGGAACACGACGGCCTCAACGACCTCGCGGGTCTTCGGGCAGTGGGCCGCGTCGCCGAGTACGAGGCTCTTCAGGAGCGGGACGCCTTCCTTCTCCTCGGACGGAGTGGTCTTCCCTACGAAGCGGACGAAACGCAGACGGAGGTCCTGGTTGACCGTCGAGTAGAAGGGGCGCCCATCCGGCTGGAAGCGGGTCTCCTTGCCGTTTGCGGCGGTGACCACAACGCTGCGACCTAAGGCGCAGATGCGCAGGTTACGGATCACGCCGTTCTTGGCGCGAACGCGAGAGCCGCTGATGGCGAACTCGGCGCCCTTGTTGAAGTCGACGAGAACGGCGTGAGCAGTGAGGTAGTTCATGAAGTCAGCAGGTAAGTAAGCAACTCGTGCTAGTTGTCAGGAAAAAAAGAACTCGGAGTCCCGCACGCAGGTCACGTCGAGGCTTCCGAGGGTGGGGAGGGCGGGTACGTCATCGACGCCTGCGTGATGCATGACGCTCTCGCGCCACTGTTCGAGCGCCGGGCCGGCGTACATCTGCACGAACTGGTCGCGGATGTGGTGGTTCAGGGTGTCGACGTGGCCGGCGTGCGTCCCGAACGAGTCGTGAACGAAAGCCATGTCGCGGATGCCCTCGGCCTTCATCGCCTGCGCGGTGAGACACAGGTGCGCCGCGTCGTAGCTGTGGACCACGTTCGGCGCCGCACTCGACTTCTGCTTGCGGCGATCCAGGCCGGCCTCCTCGTTGGGGACCGACACCTGGAACTTCACCAGCTTGGAGCCGAGTAGGGTCTCGATGCGCTTCAGGTCGCTCTTGCGATACGCCTGCCGCACGGTGAAGCCGGCGGGCGTGGTCCAGGCGAGGGGAATCTCGCGCTCAGCCAGAGACTGTGCTACCTCCTGGAAGTAGTTCATGGCCGCCCGGGGTGCGCCAATGTTGGCGTCCAGTGCGGCGATGACCACGTCCTTGAGGTACTCGGCGGCTTGGTAGCGCTCCACGCCGCGCTCGAAGTGGTCGCAGAAGCCATCGGCGATCAGTTGGTCCTTGATGCCGGGCGCGGTGACGCCGTAGGGGGTCGTCATGACAGCCCGCTTGACGGTCTTGCGCTCGACCTTGCCGAGCCACTTCTGCGCCAGCAGGCGCTTCGCTTCGTCGGGACCGACTGCGTCGAGCGCGATGCGCTGCAGTGCGACCTTCGCCACGTCGCCATAGATGTCCTCGCGCTTGCCGGTGGGCAGCACGTTGACGCAGGCGGCCGACAGCGGGTCCTTCATCATCGCGGAGAGGTGCTGGATGCCCGAGCACGTCGCGTCCAGGCGCACGGGGATGTGCGACTCGAAGCTGGCGACGGCGCGGGAGCCATACATGGCCTCGTGGTCGGCCATGCGGGCGATCTCGAAGCACAGGGCGAGGGCCTCCCATGGCGAGTCGACTTTGTCGTTCGCCCAGAAGTCCTGGCAGGCCAGGGGGTCCCGGGCCGTCGCGAGGATGTGGCTCAGGTTGTCTGAGGTCCAGTCGGCGCGAGCCTGCAGCGCGATCTTGTCCTGGCCGAAGGCGTTCGCCAGGGCAACGTAGAGCCACCACTGGCCGTTGGCTCCGATGCGCTGCTTCTCTGCGAAGGTCAGCAGACCCTTGACCAGCGAGTCGCCCTGCGTGTGCAAGTCCTGGGCGGTCGGATAGACGCGGCCACGGAAGTCACAGGTGTGCGGGAACCACAGCACGTCGGCCTTCGCCAGCTGCTGGCCCAGGTCGAGCATGCGGAACAGTTTGAATCGCTCGCCCTCCATCTGCTTGTTCTTCGAGTAGATGTCGGCGCGAGGCTTGATGTACGCGGCGAGGGCCTTCTTCCCCTCGGGAGTCTTGTCGGACTTCAGCGCCTGATAGGCGGCGTCGTCCAGGCGGGGAAGCTCGGGAAGGTTGTTGGCGGGCGGGATGCTCGCGAGGGCGTGGCCGTCTTTCACAGCGGCCTCGACCACCCCCAGGACTTCTCGATTCAGCGTCCAGCGTGTCTTCTGAATCCAGTTGAGCGCTTCGAGCGAGGCGCCGTCCAGGGGGCGGTCAACGGCGCCCGTGTGGGCGCTTCGGTGTTCGGGGGCCTTGACGGCCCGGGTGCGGAGAGAGAGGTATCCACCAGTGATAGTCATGTGAGCAGCAATAGGTCAGCGTGCCCCTACGAGGGGGGCGAGGGTGGGTGGGGAGGGGGAGAGGGGGTCTCTTGGGAATCGAACCCGAGCGACAGGCTTTCGGCCTGCCCATTCACGCCCGATGACGGGCTCCGCTACCGATCAAGGCGGCGGCTGGCGCCGAGCCAGCAGAGACCATGTGATGCGCCCTGAAGGGCGTGTGGGTAACTCGTGCTACTTGAGGACGAGCAAACGAGCGCTCAGACCTCGGCCTTCGGCGGGTAGGTCTCGTAGGCGGCCAGGAGTCCAGCGGCAATGGCCTTCGACAGGGCCGGGTAGGTCCCCGGGTCGCCGAAGGCGGTGCCAATGGGAACTTCGATGGCGATCTGGTGCCCCTCGGGCGTGGTGATGACGAACTTGTTCATGTCAGAGGCTTTCGGCGAGCAGGTTGAGGAAGTCGAAGCGGAGGGCTTGGCGCTTCCTGCTGGAGAGCGCATCTGCGCGAACGCCGAACGGGTTGAGCAGATCGCCGTTGCATGCGACGCTGTGGTCCTGCAGCAGAGCCTCGAAAGCGCGGCGGTGAGGTCCGTGCCACTCGCTGGTGGCGCCTTCGATGGCGTGGCACATATAGGTCGTGCCTGAACCCGCCTCACCGTCCCACAGAAGGTCGGCGGCGGCTTGGAGAATTTCTTTGGTCAGCAGTTTGGGCATGGTGTTGTCAGCGTTTGGTTGAGAGGAACGACGCTCAGGTCGTCACCTTGTGGGGGTTTATTCGGCAACTCGTGCTACACGAGCGCGAAGCAAAGCCCCGCCCGAGGCGACGGCGATAAGGTCGTCACCTTGCGGGGGTTTAATAAAGCAACTCGTGCTACTCGTCGGCCGCAGAAGACGCGCACTCCTCCCCGGACTCTTCGTCCAGGAGGGGCGCCGCCGTGGGCAGGTACTCGTAGTCGCGGGGCTCGCAGATCATGGGTAGCAGGAAGGGCCGCGCCATCTCGTTCTGGTTGTGCCGCTGAGCTACCCAGGCGCGGGCGGCGTCAGTCAACTGGAACATGAGCTTGGTCTTGACGCCGTCCTTGACCTGGGCGACCTCGAACCACCCATCGAGTTCGACGAGCAAGCTCAGGAGGACCATGCCCACGCGCACGCGGGTCGGTTGCGACCAGTCGCCCTTGGCAAACAGATCGGCCTTCTTCGACCACTTGGTGAACACGCGCTCGTCGACCTTGTCGTTGCGCTTCACCATGAGTTCGTAGAGGTTGGCCTTCCAATCCGCCTGGGCCTCCTGACGCTCCTTCTCGGCCGCCTTCTCGCGGGCCTTCCAGAGCCGAAGTTCGACCTCGTGCATCACCTTGCCGCCCAGGTCCAGGGCACAGCCTTGCAGCTGCGCCGGCTCGCACCGGGACAGCGCGGCCATGATGGTGACCACGGCCAGGACCTCGGCCGGGAGAGCCAGGAGCGCCCAGGTGTCGTCGGGCGTCTTCTTGAGCTTGGGGTCGGCCATGGCCTCGTGGGCCTCGGCCTGCTTCGTCTCGATTGCCTGGGCCAGCGGGACGATCAGGTCGTCAGCGATGCGCTGGCCCGGCTCCAGGCCGGCGAGTGCGCGGTCGACCTTCTCGCCCTTGCGGGCACCGCGCTGAACCTCGCGCTTCAGCGAGTCCCGGTAGCGCCAGATGCCCCGGGTCTTTTGATAGTCTTCCCATTGGCGCTGGGCCTCCAGGTCGTGCGGGCCGTTGGCGGTAGGGACTGGAGGGGCTTGAGGGACTTCTGCAGGGTCCCTAAGTTGTTGATCCGGTTGGGCAGCGTCGGTCAGCATCTTGAATTTCCTTATGAATCAACGGGTTAGCCGCCGTCTGGCGTTCTTTTAATCCGTTGGTCACTGGTTCGAATCCAGTACGTCCTACCAGACCCTCTTCGAAATCCTCATGCACCAGCGGTGCCTGAGGATTTTTTCTTGGCCGACGCAAAGAGCCGGGTGTGGGCAACTTTTGCGAGAGCAGAAGGCGGCTGGAGGAAGGCGGAGGTCGACATCGCTTGGGGCGGTGAGTTCATCCTCGTGCGAAGCGGCTAAAGTCGCCGCTTCCCATTTCCGGTTGCGTCTGCTGCAACTGCTTTTTCCGATGCGCCCCTTCATTGCTTTTTCAGTTCTCGTCCTGGCTGCGCTGGCCGCCGGATGTGTCACGCGGACGGCCCCTCGCTACACCTCGCTTGGCGACGGCGTCTACAAGTCGCCGACCGCGCAGGATGCCGAGAACTACTGCCGCAATTTCGGGGCGCCGATGCGCTACCTTGCCAACCAGGGTGCGGAAGATCCGGCGCGGGGCGTTCCTGCCGGAGAGGTCGTCTACCGCTGCGACTGAAAGGCCGTAGAAGCGGGCCTGGAGAGCTTGAAAAAAAGCCCGCAGTCGCAGAGACCACGGGCTTCTTTCTGTTTGGGCGAACCGCTCAGGCTTCTGGGGCCACTGGACCCGAACCTTGCCCCGGAAGCGCCACCGGCACCGGCGCCTCTGCAGCCGGATGTTCTTCCTTCGCGTGCCGCGCCGCGATGAACAGATACATCGCCGGCACCACGAAGAGCGTGAACAGCGTGCCGATGGACAGCCCGCTGAAGATCACGATGCCCATCGCCTTGCGGCCCGCCGCGCCGGCGCCGGAGGCGATCACCAGAGGCAGCACGCCGAAGACCATGGCGGCGGTCGTCATCAGGATGGGGCGCAGTCGGGTGCCGGCGGCTTCCACGATGGCGTCGAGCTTGCTCAGGCCCTGCTTCTGCAGGCGGTTGGCCACCTCGACGATCAGGATGCCGTGCTTGCTGATGAGGCCCATCAGCGTCACCAGGCCCACCTGCGTGTAGATGTTCATCGAGGCGAAGCCCCAGAAGATGAAGATCATCGCGCCGAAGAGGGCCAGCGGCACCGACACCAGGATCACCACAGGATCACGGAAGCTCTCGAACTGCGCCGCCAGCGCCAGGAACACGATGATCAGCGCGAACACGAAGGTGATGGCGAAGTTGCCCGACTCCTGCACGAACTGGCGCGACTGGCCCGAGTAGTCCACCGTGTAGCCGCTGGGCGCCATCTGCTGCACCAGGCCACGCAGGTACTCCAGCGTCTCGCCCTGCGTGCCGCTGGGCACGCCCTGGATGGTCACTGAGTTGAGCTGCTGGAAGTGGTTCACCGTCTCGGGCTGCACGCTGTACTTCAGGCTCGCCACAGTGCTGGCGGGCACCACCCCGCTGGGCGTCTTGATGTAGAAGTTCAGCACGTCCGAGGGGTTCAGCCGGTCGACTTGCTGCACCTGCGGAATCACCTTGTACGAGCGGCCCGAGATGGAAAAGTAGTTGACGTAGGCGCCACCCAGCGCCGCGCCCATCGCGTTGCCCACGTCCTGCTGCGTGATGCCCAGCGTGGCGATCTTGTCGCGGTCGACCACCACGGATGCCTGCGGCAGGTCGATCTTCAGGTCGGCATCGATGTAGTAGAACTTTCCATCGGCGCGCGCCTTGTCCATGATCTGCTGGGCGAGGGTATTCAGGTTCTCGAAGGGCTCGGTCGTCTTGATGACGAACTGCACCGGCAGGCCCGAGGCGCCCGGCAGCGCCGGGAACTGGAAGGCCACCACCTTCGCGCCGGCAATGCCGTTCCAGCGCTTCTGCAGGTCAGTCTGGATGTCGTGCGCGCTGCGCGTGCGCTCGTCCCATGGCTTGAGCAGCACGCCCGCGATGCCCGCGTTGGTGCTGGGCACGCCGGTCAGCTGGAAGAGCTGCGCGTATTCGGGCGTGTCGTGCGCGACCTTGAAGATCTGGTCGGCATAGGTCTGCATCTGGTTGATGGTGGCCGTGGGCGCGCCCACCACCTGCGACAGCACGATGCCCTGGTCTTCCTCGGGCGCGAGCTCCGACTTCGACATCTTGAACATCACGAACAGCAGCGCCACCAGGATCGCGCCCATGACGATCATCACCGGCCAGGTCTTGAGCACGCCGCGCAATATCAGCTGGTAGCGGTGGTGCACGCGCTCGAAGACGTGCTCGATCTTCATCGCGAACTTGCCGCTGTCCTGCTCGGGCTTGAAGAAGCGCGAGCACATCATCGGCGACAGCGTGAGCGCCACGATGCCCGACACCACCACCGAGCCGGCCAGCGTGAAGGCGAACTCGGTGAAGAGCGAGCCGGTCAGCCCGCCCTGGAAGCCGATGGGCACGTACACCGCCACCAGCACCACCGTCATGGCAAGGATCGGCCCGCCCAGTTCACGCGCCGCGAGCAGCGAGGCCTGCATGGGCGACTTGCCCTCTCGCATGTGCCGGTCGACGTTCTCCACCACGATGATCGCGTCGTCCACCACCAGCCCGATGGCCAGCACCAGCGCCAGCAGCGTGAGCAGGTTGATCGAGTAGCCCAGCGCCAGCATGATGAAGAAGGTGCCGATCAGCGACAGCGGCATCGCGATCACCGGCACCACCACCGCGCGCAGGCTGCCCAGGAACAGGTAGATCACCACCGTCACGATGACCAGCGCCTCCACCAGCGTCTTGATCACTTCGCTGATCGAGGTGTTGATGAAGTCGGTCGAGTCGTAGACGATCTTGCCGGTCAGGCCGGTGGGCAGCTGGCCCTGGATGTCGGGGAACACCGTGCGCACCTGCTTGGCCACCTCGAGGATGTTGGCCTCGGGCGCGACCTTGATGCCGATGAACACCGAGCGCACGCCGTTGAAGGCCACGTTGAAGTCGTAGTTCTCCGAGCCCAGCGTCACGTTGGCCACGTCCTGCAGCCGCACGATGGCTCCGTTGGCGCTCTTGACCGAAAGCTGCTTGAACTCGTCCACGCTGTGCAGCGAAGTGCCGGCCGTGAGCGGCACGCTCACCATCTGGCCCTTGCTCTGGCCCACGGCCGCGAGGTAGTTGTTGGCGGCCAGCGCCGCGCTCACGTCGGTGGCGGTCACGCCGTAGGCGGCCATCTTCTGCGCGTCGAGCCAGGCCCGCAGCGCGAAGGTGCGCGCGCCCAGGATCTCGGCGGTCTGCACGCCCGGAATGGCGTTGAGCTTGGGCTGCACCACGCGCACCAGGAAGTCGGTGACGTTGTTGTTGGGCAGCGTGTCGCTGTAGAAGCCGATGTACATCGCATCGGTGGTCTGGCCCGTGGCAACGGTCAGCACCGGCTGCTGCGCCTGCGGCGGCAGCTGGTTGCGCACGGAGGCGACCTGCGTGTTGATCTCGGTCAGCGCGCGGTTGGAGTCGTAGTTCAGCCGCAGCGTGGCAGTGATGGTCGACACGCCCAGGCTGCTCGATGACGACAGGTAGTCGATGCCCTGTGCCTGCGACACGGCGGCCTCCAGCGGCTGCGTGATGAAGCCCGCGACCGTGGCTGCGTCGGCACCGAAGTAGGCGGTGGTGATGGTGACCACGCCGTTCTCGGTCTTCGGGTACTGGTTGACCGGCAGGCCGGCCAGCGCGCGCAGACCGAGCACCACGATCAGCAGGCTCACCACCATCGCCAGCACCGGCCGGCGGATGAAGATGTCTGTGAAGTTCATGCGTGCGACCTCACTTTTCCTGCGGCTTCGGCGCCGGGTTGTTGGCGGGCTGGACGCTGTTGTCCACCACCACCGGCGTGCCGTTCTTCAGCTTGTTCTGGCCGCTGCTCACCACCACCTGGCCGGCCGCGAGGCCCTTGACGATGGCGATCTGGTCGCCGCGCGTGGCGCCGGTCTCGATGAAGACCTGCTGCGCGACAAGCTGCTTCGCACCCGAAGGATTGGCCGGCTGGGCGGGCGCACCCGCGGCGCCTTCCTTGGGCGGCTCGGCTTCCTTCACCACGTACACGGTCGAGCCGTACGGGTTGTAGGTGACGGCGGTGGAGGGCAGCGTGAGCTGCTCCTGCACGCCGCCCACGTCGATCTTCACGTTGGCGAACATGCCGGGCAGCAACTGCTGCTTCGGGTTGGAGACGGTGGCCTCGACCTGCACGTTGCGCGTGGCGGCGTCCACCTTGGGGCTGATCGCGTTGATCTTGCCGCTGAAGCTCTGGCCCGGGAAGGTGTCGACCGACAGGTTCACCACCTGGCCCACTTCCAGCCCCGCGAGCTGCTGCTGCGGCAGGGCGAAGTCGACGTAGATCGGGTCCAGCGTCTGCAGTGTCACCAGCTTGTCGCCGGCGTTCACGTACTGGCCGGGGTTGAGCGCGGTGATGCCCAGGCGGCCGGAGAAGGGCGCGCGGATCGACTTCTTCGCGACCACGGCGGCCTGCTGCTCGACCTGCGCGCGCTTGGCCTTCAGGTCGTTGGTGTCGGCGTCGATCTGCGCCTGGCTCACGGCCTGCACCGCAAGCTGCGCCTGGTCGCGCTTGAGCACGATGGCTGCCTGCGCGGCGGCGGCCTCCGCCGAGTGCAGCAGGGCGACGTCGGAATCGGCGTTGAGCTCGATCAGCAGCGTGCCTGCCTTCACGTCCTGCCCCGACTTGAAATGCACCGTGCGCACCAGCCCGGCCACTTCGGTGCTGAGGTCGGCGCCGCGCACCGGGTTCAGCGTGCCGACCGCGGTGAACTGCGACTGCCACTGCAGCTTCTGCACTTCTGCCGTCGACACCGTCTGCGGCGCCGGCTTGGGCGCGGCGGCGATCAGCGCGCGGATCTGCATGAATTTGCCGAACGCGAGCACGGCGACCACCAGCAGTACGCAGCCGATCATGATGATCATTCTTCGGGTCATAAGTTGGCTTTTCTTGGAGTTATGGAGTGTTGGTTGCCGCTCAGTTCAGCGGTGCCGATGCCTGTTGTGCAGGCTGTCCCGGCGCGATCGCGGCCTCGGCCAGAGCGCCTCGGTTCCACCAGCCGCCGCCCAGCGCCTGGAAGAGGGCGGCCGTGTCGGCATAGCGCGCGGCCTGCGCCTGCACCAGCGCGGTGTGGGTCTGCAGCCAGGCCTGCTGTGCGGTGAGCAGCGTCACGTAGCTCACCGCGCCGGCACGGAACTGCGCGGTCGACAGGTCGAGCGACTGCTTCGCGAGCGACTCGGCCGTGGCCTGGGCCTGCAGCGTGGCGGCGTCGAGTTCGAGCGCGCGCAATGCATCGGCCACGTTCTGGAATGCGCCCAGCACGGTGTTGCGGTACTGCGCCGCCGCCGAGTCGTAGGCGGCGACGGCCGCACGCTGCTGCGCGCGCAGGGCACCGCCGTTGAAGATCGGCTGCGTGAGCCCGGCGCCGATGTTCCACAGCGTGGTCGGCCCGGTGAACAGGTCGCGCGCGCGCAGCGAGGTGTTGCCGTAGCTGGCGCTCAACTGGATCTGCGGATAGAGATTCGCCGTGGCCACGCCGACTGCCGCGCTGGCCTGGTGCAACTGGGCCTCGCTGGCACGCACATCGGGCCGCTGGCGCGCGAGCTCCGACGGCAGCGACAGCGGCAGCTCCTGCGGCAGCGAGAGGCTGGCGAGGTCGAACTCGGGCAGGCCCTGCTCCGACGGTAGCCGGCCCGCGAAGACGGCGAGCTGGTGGCGCGTCTGCGCGAGCGATTTCTCCAGCGGCGGTATTGCCGCCTGCGTCTGCGCGACCTGCGTGCGCTGCTGCAGCACGATCGACTTCGGAATCGCGCCGGTGTCGAACTGCTTTTCGATCACGCCCAGTTGTTCTCGCTGCGCCTGCAGCACCTCGCGCGTGGCCTGCAACTGGCCGCGCAGCGCGGCTTCGCGGATCGCGGTGGTGACGAGGTTCGAGGTCAGCGTGAGGTAGGTCGCCTCCACCTGGTAGCGCTGCGCTTCCACGGCGGCCTGGGCGCCTTCGACCTGCCGGCGCGAGGCGCCGAACACGTCGAGGTTGTAGCTGACGTTGACCGACGCGTTGTAGAGCGTGAGCAGCTGGCCGCCCGCCACCCGCGTGCTCACCTCCGATGCCCGCTCGCGCTGCACGCCCAGTTGCGCCGTGACCTGCGGCCACAGCAGGTTGCCCGACTTCACATCGTAGGTGGCCTCGGCCTGCCGCAGTGCGGCCTGAGCGGAAGCCAGCGTCGGGCTCTGCGCGAGCGAGGCGCGGATCAGCCGATCGAGCGGTTCGGAGCGGAACACTTCCCACCACTGGGCCGGAATGTCGCGGCCCGGCAGCAGCTCCTGCGCCTGGCCGGCCGGCACATCGGATTTCACGGTGCGCGTCGGCATCGGCGCGGGCGTGTAGTCGGCGCCGCTGGCGGCGGCCGGCAGGTCGGGTGTCCTGAAGTCCGGCCCGACCGCACAGCCGCTCATCAGCAGCAGGACGGCGCCGAGCACGGCGCCCTGAACGGGCCACCCCGGCCGCGAGCGCGCAGGCGCAGCGCGCAACGAACCGGGGTGATCCTCCAACGCATTGTTTTCTTGATATTGCATGGGGGCAGCGGTTGTACACCCGGAACGCCCGGGCTGCCTGTCATTCCGCGAGTCTCGTGCCCGCAGCCCCGCCCCGCGAGGCAGTTGCGACGAAACGGGACCTGCAAGGCGCGAAATGTACGGGCAAGGCGCCAAATGCACCACCCCAGGAGCGCGGCATCAACCTCACGAAGGCCTAAGGCCAGGAACACTGCGGAACCGGCTCTGCCGGGCCGCAGGTGTTGCCCCCGGTAGGGGGGTGGCGAAGCGGCACGAAGTGCCGCGCAGCCTGGGGGCGAGCAAATCCACAAAAAAAAGCCCGCACGAGGCGGGCTTGAAGGTGACCTGCTGGAGGAGGGAGGATCAGAGGATGCAGGCCACAGGGAGAGCCATGAATATCGCTTCCGAACCTGCACGCAACCTGACCTCGACGAAATCGTGTTCCAGCTAATTTCCGGCTAATTTCTTGCCGGAGGCGCCGCTCGCATGAGGGCTCAGTCCTCGTCCTCCCACTTGCCCACGACGGTGCCCAGCACGGTGAAGGGCGTGCGCACCGGCTCGTGCTTGGGGTTGAGCGGCAGCAGCCAGCGGCGGCCGTCGTCCTGCTTGAACACCTTGAAGGTGACCTCGTCGCTGTCCTCGAGCTTCGCGATGATGCGTTCGCCGTCGTCGGGCGTGCGCAGCGAGGTGTCGACGAACACGATCGAGCCGGGCGGATAGCTCTTGAGCTGGCCGCTGGGCGAAGTCATGCTGTCGCCGCGTACGCGCAGCGCATAGCTCTGGAGGCTGTGGTGGGCGATGCAGGGTATCCAGCGCTCGGCATGCGGCTGCTGCGAGATCTCGTGGCTGTCCCAGTTGGCGGCGTCCGCCCAGGAAATGAGCGGTACCGTGCCGGGCGTGCGCGGGTTGAAGCTCGGGATCGACGGCGGCGTGTGCGTCACCCGATAGGGCCCCGGCGGCTCGTTGGCCCGGTCGCGCGCCTGGCGGATCTGGTCCTCGTCCCACGGAGCGGGGCCGTCGCCGGTGTCCAGCCAGTTCGGATCGGCCCGGTAGGCACGCGCCAGCGCGAGCACGCTCATCGAGCGGCTGACGTCTCCGCGCTCGATCTTGGAAATGCTGGACTGTTTGACCCCCGAAACCACTTCGGCCTGTTTCTGGGTCATCTTGGCGAATTTGCGCGCGGCCAAGGCGCGTTTGGCAATGCTATCCATCGGATGGGGATTTAAGCCCAAACGAATATTCTTCCAAAACTCTAGAATAGTTTTAAAAGGGAGTAATAGATGAAGCCACGGGAGTTGGTCATGGCGCTGAGGGCCATGGGCCTCACGCAGAAGCAGATCGAACATCGAACCGGCATTCCGCAGCCGACCATCAGCAAGATCGGCCTGGGGCGGGTGGCCGACGTGATGTCGCGGCACTACGTCGCGCTCGTGGCCGCCTACGAGCAGCGGATGAAGGAGGAAGCCCTGAAGCCCGCGCCGGAGGCCCGCCCCCGGCCCGCGAAGCGATGAGCGTGCGGTGCGCAGGCGATCGCCCTCGGGCCTGCGGCTCGACCGCGTTCTGTGCGTGCTGCTGGCGCTGGCGTCCCTTGCGGGGCTGGTCGCCGGGCTGATCCTGGGGCACCCGGCCATCGCCGGTGCGGGCTGCTTCGGGCTGGTTTGCGCGGCCTGGGCGGCGCAGGTGCTGTTCGACCGCGAGGCGCTCAGGCGCGATCGTGCAGTTCGGGAGGCGCGAGAGCGAGAGTGGAACTGACGCGCACACAGTCCTTGATGTGCTGCTCGCCGAGGGCGCGCAGCGCCGCGTAGCCCAGCGCGGCCGACACCACCTGCCCGGCGATGGGCACGTACTTGGTTGCCTGCTTGGCCGTGAGGCGCACGCCGGCATGCTTGGCGAGGCGAAGCAGCAGGTCGCGCGTGACCAGCCGCCCGACCAGCAGCGCGCCCACGGTGGTCGCGGCCTTCTGGATGCGCTCGCGCTGGTGCGGCGCGAGCTTCTCGACCTGCGTGACCGAGAGGCCGAATTCCGCGCTGATCTGCGGCACCAGCCGCGAGAGCAGCGCGGCATCGGCCATCCAGTCGAGGCCGGGCAGGGGAACCGCGCTGGCCGCTGCCGCCATCAGCGCCTTGCGGCTGATGAGGCGGCGGCTGCGGTGGATGGCGGCGATGAGTTTCTCGTCGCCACGGGCCAGTTCGACGGCTGACGGCATCCGGCGGCTCCCTTGCTTGTTGCTGGCTGTTGTGTTGTTCAGGCCGCCAGGGCTTCCAGCTGGTCCGAGAGGGCCAGCCAGCGCTCCTCGAGGCGGCCGATTTCGTCGTTGAGCGCCTTCAGCCGCTTGCCGGCCTCGGCGATTTCGGCGGCGGGCAGCGGCTGGGCCAGCCGCGCCTCGAGTTCGGTGCGCTCGGTGCCGGCCTTGGCCAGGCGCTCGTCGATCTGGGCGATCTCTCGCTTGATCGGCTTGGCCTGGTCGCTGCGCTGCTGGCGATCCTGGGCGTCCTGCTTGCGTTGCTGCGGGGCAGGAGCGGCTGCCGGCGCCGCGGCGGCCTCGGCTGCCGGCGCCGCGGCGGCCTCGGCTGCGCGCACCGCCACCTTGGCTTCCTCGCGCAGGCGCTTGGATTCGTCGAGCAGGTAGCGCTGGTAGTCGTCGAGGTCGCCGTCGAAGTCGCCGACCACGCCGCGGCCCACCAGCCAGAACTCGTCGCACACCGAGCGCAGCAGCGCGCGGTCGTGGCTCACCAGCATCAGCGTGCCTTCGAACTCGTTGAGCGCCACGGCCAGCGCCTCGCGGGTGGCGAGGTCGAGGTGGTTGGTCGGCTCGTCGAGCAGCAGCAGGTTGGGGCGCTGCCACACCATCATCGCGAGCACGAGGCGGGCCTTCTCGCCGCCGCTCATGGTGCCCACGGGCTGCTTGACCATGTCGCCGCTGAAGTTGAAGCTGCCCAGGTAGCCGCGCAGGGCCTGCTCGCCGGAGGGCTCCTTGGTGTTGCCGCCGAGCTCGCGCGCCAGGCGCACCATGTGCTCCAGCGGGTTGCTCTCGGGGTGCAGCACGTCGAGTTCCTGCTGGGCGAAGTAGCCGATGTTCAGGCCCTTGCCCTCGGTGACCTGGCCGGCAAGCGCGCCCATTTCGCGCGCGATGGTCTTCACCAGCGTCGACTTGCCCTGGCCGTTGGCGCCCAGGATGCCGATGCGCTGGCCCGCCAGCACGGAGCGGTTGACGCCGCGCAGGATGGTCTTGGGCTCGTCGTCCTCCACGACGTAGCCGAAGCTCGCGTTGCTGATCGACAGCATCGGGTTGGGGATGTTGCCCGGCTCCTTGAACTCGAAGCTGAAGTCGGCCTCGGCCAGGAGCGGCGCCACGCGTTCCATGCGCTCCAGTGCCTTGACCCGGCTTTGCGCCTGCTTGGCCTTGCTGGCCTTGGCCTTGAAGCGGTCGATGAACTTCTGCAGGTGGGCGATCTTGTCCTGCTGCTTGGCGAAGGCCTGCTGCTGCTGCTCCATCTGCAGCGCGCGCATGTCCTCGAACTTGCTGTAGTTGCCGCCGTAGCGCGTGAGCTGGGCGTTGGCGATGTGCAGGGTGACGTCGGTCACGGCGTCGAGGAACTCGCGGTCGTGGCTGATGACGATCATGGTGCCCGGGTACTTCTGCAGCCAGGCTTCGAGCCACACCAGCGCGTCCAGGTCCAGGTGGTTGGTGGGTTCGTCGAGCAGGAGCAGGTCGCTCGGGCACATCAGCGCGCGCGCCAGCTGCAGGCGCATGCGCCAGCCGCCGGAGAAGCTGTTGACGGGCGCGTCGAGCTCGTGCGTCTTGAAGCCCAGGCCCAGGATGAGCGCCTGCGCGCGCGGTACGGCGTCGTGCTCGCCGGCGTCGGCCAGGTCGGTGTAGGCGTGGGCCAGCTGCATGCCGATGTCGGCGTCGTCGGGGTTCTCGGCGTAGGCGGCCTCGATGGCGGCCAGCTGCTCGCGCAGCTCGGTCAGGCGGGTGTCGCCGCCCACCACGAAGTCGGTGGCCGAATCCTCGGTCTCGGGCATGTTCTGCGCCACCTGGGCCATGCGCCACTGCTTGGGAATGGAGAAATCGCCGCCGTCTTCGTGCAGCGAGCCGTTGAGCAGGGCGAACAGGGTGGACTTGCCGGCGCCGTTGCGGCCCACCAGCCCGACCTTCTCGCCGGGATTGAGGGTGACCGTGGCGCCGTCGAGCAGGACCTTGGCGCTGCGGCGAAGAATGACGTTCTTGAGAGTGATCATGAAAGAGGAACCGTAGGGGCGATTATCCCGCCCGGCCCTTCGCGCCCCGAAAAAAGGGGCAAAGGCGCGGGGAAATGGCCCGGTGAATGGGTTTTCGCAGCGGATGGCTGCGAGAAAGCGGCTGAAAGGGCTGGGCGAGAGCAGCTAACGCACGCCGGCGCCGGCCACCAGGGCGTCGCGCGTCACCAGCAGCACCTGGTCTTCGCCTGCCGAGGTTTCGAGCCAGAAGACTTCGAGCTGCGGAAAGGCTGCCTCGAAATACTCGCGCTCGTTGCCGATCTCCAGCACCAGCACCGCGCGCTCGCTCATGCGCGAGGGGGCGTCGGCCAAGAGCTGCCGCACGAAATCCATGCCGTCGGTGCCGCCGGCCAGCGCCAGCTCGGGCTCCGCGCGGTATTCGGCGGGCAGGGCGGCCATGCTGGCGCTGTTCACGTAGGGCGGATTGCACAGCACCAGGTCGTAGGGGCCGGGCAGGTTCTTCAGCCCGTCCGACTCGACCAGCCGCACGCGCGCGTCCAGCTCGTGGCGGGTGACGTTGATGGCGGCGACCTCCAGGGCCTCGACCGACAGGTCGGCCGCGTCCACCGTCACTTCCGGGTACGTGAGCGCCGCCAGCACCGCGAGGCTGCCGTTGCCGGTGCACAGGTCGAGCACGCGCTGCGTGTGTTCGCCCAGCCAGTAGTCGATGGTTCCGTCGGCGATCAGCTCGGCGATGAAGCTGCGCGGCACGATGGCGCGCTCGTCCACGTAGAAGGGCACGCCCTGCAGCCAGGCTTCCTTCGTGAGGTAGGCGGCGGGCTTGCGCGTGGCGATGCGCTCGTCGATGAGCGCCGCCACCTTGCCGGCATCGGCGGGCGACACGGGCGTGTCGGCCACGCCGTCGAGGTCGTCCAGCGGTAGCTTCAGGCGCCACAGCACCAGCCAGGCTGCTTCGTCGAAGGCGTTGGCCGTGCCATGGCCGAAGGCGACGCCGGCTTCTTCCAGCCGCTTCGCGCCCGACTCGATGAGTTCGATGACGGTGCTCATCCGGCGAGCGCGGCGTCCAGCCGCCTGATGGTGCGCAGATACAGGTTCTTCAGCGTCTCGATCTCGGCCACGTCGATGTGCTCGTCGATCTTGTGGATGCTGGCGTTCACCGGGCCGAGTTCGACCACCTGCCTGCAGATATTGGCGATGAAGCGCGCGTCGCTGGTGCCGCCGCTGGTCGACAGTTCGGTCTCGAAGCCGGTTTCATCGCGGATCGCGTCCTGCACGGCAGTGACGAGTTCGCCCGGCGTGGTCAGGAAGGGCAGGCCGCCGATGGTCCAGGCCAGCGTGTAGTCGACCTTGTGCGCGTCGAGCACGGCGTGCACGCGCTGCTGCAGCGATTCGGGCGTGGATTCGGTCGAGAAGCGGAAGTTGAAGTCGATCACCGCGCTGCCCGGAATCACGTTGCTCGCGCCCGTGCCAGCGTGGAAGTTGCTGATCTGCCAGCTGGTCGGCTGGAAGTACGGGTTGCTCACCGCGTCCCAGCCGCCGGCGGTATTGATGGCAACCAGCTCTGCCAATGCGGGCGCCACCGCGTGCACCGGGTTCTTCGCCAGGTGCGGATAGGCGATGTGGCCCTGCGCGCCCTTGACCGTGAGCTTGCCGCTCACGGTGCCTCGGCGGCCGTTCTTGATCATGTCGCCGCAGCGCTCCACCGCGGTGGGTTCGCCCACGATGCAGTAGTCGATGACTTCGCCGCGCGCGGCCAGCGCATTGCAGACGACGACCGTGCCGTCGACACCGGGGCCTTCCTCGTCGCTCGTGAGCAGCAGCGCCAGCGTGAGCTTCGGCTCGGGCTGCGCCTGCAGGAATTCCTCGATGGAGGTGACGAAGGCCGCGACCGAGGTCTTCATGTCGCAGGCGCCGCGGCCGTAGAGCTTGCCGTCGCGGTGCGTGGGCGTGAAGGGGTGGCTGGTCCACTGCTCGACGGGGCCGGTGGGCACCACGTCGGTGTGGCCGGCGAACACCAGCGTCTTGGTGCCGGCCTTCGCGTTCGCGGGACGTCGCACCGCCCAGAGGTTGGTCACCCGGAAGTCGGCCGGGCCGCTCTCGATGGTTTCCAGCGTGAAGCCCAGTCGCGCCAGCCGCTCGCCGAGGATCTGCTGGCAGCCCGCGTCGTCAGGCGTGACGGAAGGGCGCGAGATGAGTTGTTCGGCGAGCTGGAGCGTACGGGACATCGGGAAAAGGCAGGGTTCAGAACTTCACGTCCAGCGTGATGTCGGTAAAGGTGGGTTCGTCGACCTGGTCCGTCAGGTTGCGGTCGTCGACGTGCTGCTTGGGCGCCGCGCGGTTCTGCAGGCGCCACATGAGGTTAGTGGGCGAGTCGGCCTGCGACAGGCCTTCTTCGCGTGTCACGCGCTCCTCGGTGATGAGGCGGGCGATGTCTTCCTCGAAGGTCTGCGAGCCTTCGGCCATCGACTTTTCCATGGCTTCCTTCACGCCGGAGAAGTCGCCCTTCTCGATCAGCTCGGCCACCAGCGCGGTGTTGAGCATGACTTCAAGCGCCGGCACGCGCCCGCCCACCGGCGTGCGCAGCAGGCGCTGCGACACGATGGCGCGCAGCGCGCCGCCCAGGTCGCCCAGCAGCGTGGGGCGCACCTCGACGGGATAGAAACTCAGGATGCGGTTCAGCGCGCGGTAGCTGTTGTTGGCGTGCAGCGTGGCCACGCACAGGTGGCCCGACTGCGCATAGGCGATGGCGGCGGACATGGTGTCGCGGTCGCGGATTTCGCCGATCTGGATCACGTCGGGCGCCTGGCGCAGTGCGTTCTTCAGCGCCGTCTGCAGCGAGGTGGTGTCGCTGCCCACGTCGCGCTGGTTCACCACCGATTTCTTGTTGGTGTAGGTGAACTCGATCGGCTCTTCCACCGTGAGGATGTGGCCGCTGGCGTGCTCGTTGCGGTAGTCGAGCATCGATGCCAGCGTGGTGGTCTTGCCCGCGCCCGTAGCGCCGACCATGAGGATCAGCCCGCGACGTTCCATGATGAGCGTCTTCAGGATGTCGGGCAGGTTCAGCTCTTCGAAGCTGGGAATGGTGGAGGCGATGTGCCGTACCACCACCGCGTAGGTGCCGCGCTGGCGCATGGCGCTCACGCGGTAGTTGCCGGCATCCTCGAGGTGCACGGCCATGTTGAGTTCGCCCGTGCTTTCCAACTCCTGGATGCGCGCGGTGGGCACCACCTCGGACAGCAGCGCCAGCGGTGCCGTGGGCGGCAGCACCTGCGCGTTGACGGGCAGGCAGATGCCGTTGATCCGGATCAGCACCGGCGAGTGGGCCGAGAGATAGATGTCGGAGGCCTTGCGCTCGGCCATCAGACGAAGAAGCCGTTCCATCATGTTCATCGGTCTCTCTCCTCGGGTGCTGTTGTTTTCTCTGGAGCTCTGAAGAAAAACCGGCCCCGCGAGAGGGGCCGGCGGGGAGTTGTCAGTCGCGCAGGAGGTCGTTCAAGCTGGTCTTCGAGCGCGTCTGCGCGTCGACCGTCTTCACGATGATCGCGGCGTAGGTGCTGTAGTCCTGGCCCGACTTGGTCTTCTTGGGCAGGTTGCCGCTGATGACCACGCTGCCGCTGGGCACGCGGCCGTACGAGATCTCGCCGGTGTCGCGGTTGAAGATCGGGGTGCTCTGGCCGATGTACACGCCCATGCCCAGCACCGAGTTCTCTTCGACGATCACGCCTTCGACCACTTCGGAGCGCGCACCGATGAAGCAGTTGTCCTCGATGATGGTCGGGTTGGCCTGCAGGGGTTCCAGCACGCCGCCGAGGCCCACGCCGCCCGAGAGGTGCACGTTGGCGCCGACCTGCGCGCACGAGCCCACGGTGGCCCAGGTGTCGACCATGGAGCCTTCGCCCACGTAGGCGCCGATGTTCACGTACGAGGGCATCAGGATCGCGCCCTTGGCGATGTAGCTGCCGCGGCGGGCCACGGCCGGCGGCACGATGCGCACGCCCGATTCCTTCAGCTCGTTGGCCGACAGGTGCGAGAACTTGGTCGGCACCTTGTCGTAGAAGCCGAGCGAGCCGGCCTGGATCTGCTCGTTGTCCTTCAGGCGGAACGACAGCAGCACGGCCTTCTTGATCCACTGGTGCACGGTCCACTTGCCCACGCCTTCGCGGGTGGCCACGCGCAGCTTGCCGTTGTTGAGTTCGGTGATGACGTGCTCGACGGCGTCGCGCACTTCGGCGGTCGAGGCGGCGGCCGAGATGTTGGCGCGGTCTTCCCACGCGGCGTCGATGATTTGTTGCAGTTGCTGGGTCATGGAGAGTCTCGGGTGAAAAATGGGGGCAGGGGTCAAGCGGAGCAGGTCAGCGGCGGGCGTCCTTGCAGAAGCGGACGATGCGCTCGGCGGCCTCCACGCATTCGGCCGTCTCGGCCACAAGCGCCATGCGGATGCGGCCCCGGCCGGGGTTGACGCTGCGCTCGCCGTACGTCGTCTCGCGCGCCAGATAACTCCCCGGCAAAACCGTCACATTGTATTGAGCGTAGAGCTCCCGGGCGAAGGCTTCGTCGTCGCCAGCCCACACTTCGGGCACGCCGGCCCAGAGGTAGAAGCTCGCGTCGGGCAGGCGCACGTCGAGCACCGGCTCCAGCAGCGGCGTGACGGCCGCGAACTTGGCGCGGTACTGGGCACGGTTGTCGACCACATGCGACTCGTCGCCCCAGGCCGCGATGCTGGCTGCCGCCACGGCGCCGCTCATGGCGCTGCCGTGGTAGGTACGGTAGAGCAGGAATTTCTTGATGATGGCCGCGTCGCCCGCCACGAAGCCGCTGCGCAGGCCGGGCACGTTGCTGCGCTTGGACAGCGAGGTCAGCGCGATCAGGTTGCGGAAGTCGGGCCGGCCGAGCTTCACCGAGGCCTCGAGGCCGCTGAGCGGCGGCTCGTCGCGGAAGTAGATCTCGCTGTAGCACTCGTCGGCGGCGATCACGAAGCCGTGGCGGTCGGAAAGCGCGAAGAGCTTCTTCCACTCGTCCAGCGCCATCACGGCGCCCGTCGGGTTGCCCGGCGAGCACACGAAAACCAGCTGCGTGCGGGCCCAGACCTCCTCGGGCACGCTGTCCCAGTCGACCGCGAAGTTGCGCGCCGGCACGCTGGGCACGTAGTACGGCTCGGCGCCGGCGAGCAGGGCTGCGCCCTCGTAGATCTGATAGAACGGATTGGGCGACAGCACCACCGGTTGCGGCGAGGCGGTCGGGTCGACCACCGTCTGGGCCAGCGAGAACAGCGCCTCGCGCGAGCCGTTGACCGGCAGCACCTGCGTGGCCGGGTCGAGGGCGAGGCTGTAGCGGGTCTTGAGCCAGTCGGTGAAGGCGGTGCGCAGCCTCAGGTCGCCGGCGGTGGCGGGGTAGGCGGCCAGGGCGCCGAGGCTGGCGCTCAGCGCGTCCTTGATGAACCCCGGCGTCGCGTGCTTGGGTTCGCCGATGCCCAGGCTGATGGACGTGAACTCGGGGTTGGGCGTGACGCCCGCGAACAGCTGCTTCAGCCGCTCGAAGGGGTAGGGTTGCAACCGGGAAAGCAGGGGATTCATGGCCGGGATTATCGGTGACAGGTGTTACCGCTCCCGGCGAAGCGGCTACTCGCGCGGGCCGGCGGCAGGGGCGGACGTGGCCGCTCTCAGGCGGCGCTGCGGCGATAGAAGGCCAGCGAGCCGGCCAGCGCCAGCAACATGCCGCCGCAGGCGCGGTCGATCCAGCGGGTTGCCGACACGGTCAGCAGCCGGATCGCCCGGGCGCCGACGAAGGCGTAGGCCAGCATCACGGCCATGTCCAGTGCCGCGAAGATCAGCGCGATGACGATGTACTGCGGCGCCTGCGCGGCCGTCGGGTCGATGAACTGTGGCAGTAGGGCCGAGCAGAAGATGTAGCCCTTGGGGTTGGTCACCGCCACGAAGAAGGACTTGAGGAAGATGCGCCGGCTCTCCCCCGCCGAGGCCGAGGGCGCCGCATCGGCGGCCGGCAGTTGGAAACCACCCCTGGAGCGCAGCATCCGCAGGCCCAGCCAGGCCAGGTACACCGCGCCGACCCACTTCAGCATCGAGAACCAGAATTCCGACGCCGCCAGCAGCGCGCCCAGGCCCAGCGCCACCGCGCCGACGAGCACGAAATCGGACAGCACCGCCCCGAGCATCCCCGGCAGCGCACGCCGCACGCCGTGCCGCGAGCCGTTGCTGAGCGCCAGCAGCACCGTCGGTCCGGGCGTGGCGATGGCGGCGAAGGCCACGATGGCGAAGAGCAGGGCGGTGGCGAGCGTCATCGGGGCTAGATCTTCTTGACGAGCACCTGGCTCTTGCGGTCCCAGTTGTACTTGCGCTTGCGCGCCTCGGGCAGCCAGTCGGGGTTGACCTGCTGGAAGCCGCGCTTGAGGAACCAGTGCATGGTGCGCGTGGTGAGCACGAAGATGCTTTCCAGGCCCATGGCCTTGGCGCGATGCTCGATGTGCTTGAGGATGCGCTCGCCGTCGCCCTGCGACTGCGATTGCGGCGACACCGTGAGCGCCGCCATCTCGGCCGTGCGCGCCTCGGGATAGGGGTAGAGCGCCGCGCAGCCGAAGATCACGCCGTCGTGCTCGACCACCGTGTACTGGTGGATGTCGCGCTCGATCTCGGTGCGGTCGCGCTTGACCAGCGTGCCGTCGCGCTCGAAGGGCTCGATCAACTGAAGGATGCCGCCGATGTCGTCCACCGAGGCCTCGCGCAGGCTCTCGAGCTTCTCGTCGATCACCATCGTGCCGACGCCGTCGTGCACGTACACCTCCAGCAGCAGCGAGCCGTCGAGCGCGAAGGGCAGGATGTGGTTGCGCTCCACGCCCGCCTTGCAGGCTTTCACGCAGTGCTGCAGGTAGAAGGCGGTGTCGGTGGGCTTCTGCGGCGGCGGCAGCGAGGCCAGCAGCTTTTCGGCGGCGTACAGCGGCAGCTCGGTGTCGATCGGGTTGTCTTCGCTCTCGGGCAGCTCGCTGTCGATGCGGATGCCGGGAATCTCGGTCAGGAAGATCAGCTTGTCGGCCTGCAGCGAGATGGCCACGCTGGTGGCGACTTCTTCCATCGTCAGGTTGAAGGCCTCGCCCGTGGGCGAGAAGCCGAAGGGCGACATCAGCACCATGGCGCCGAAATCCAGCGTGCGGCGGATGCCGGCCGCGTCCACCTTGCGCACCAGGCCCGAATGCTTGAAGTCCACCCCGTCGACCACGCCCACCGGCCGCGCGGTGATGAAGTTGCCCGAGATCACCCGCACGGTGGAGCCAGCCATCGGCGTGTTGGGAAGGCCCTGGCTGAAGGCCGCCTCGATCTCGTAGCGCAGCTGGCCGGCGGCCTCCTGCGCGGAGTCGAGCGCCACCTCGTCGGTGATGCGGATGCCGTGCGAATACTTCGCCTCGTGCCCCTTGGCCGCCAGCTGTTCGTTGACCTGCGGCCTGAAGCCGTGCACCAGCACGATCTTCACGCCCATGCTCTGGATCAGCGCCAGGTCCTGCGCAATGTTCTGCAGCTTGCCCGCCGCGATCGCCTCGCCCGCGAGCCCGACCACGAAAGTCTTACCGCGGTGCGTGTGAATGTAGGGCGCGACCGAGCGGAACCAGGGCACGAAGGTGAAATTGAAGACGGTGGACATGGGGCGTGATTGTGCATTCATGAAAAGCCATTTGCCTGACTCGGCCCGACCGGGCCGGATCAGGCGATAGCGCGCAGCACGCGGGCCGCGCTCGCCGGGACGGAGCCGCCGCCGCCTGGCGACGACGGCGGCGGCAGGCCGAGCCGATCGGCGCGGAAGCTTGCCAGCAGCGCAGCGTAGGCGTCGGTGGCCGTACCGCCGGCACCGGCGGCCGGCTCCGGCAGCCCGAGCATCCCGGCCAGCTCCGACGGGGCGATGGAGCCGTCGCGCAGCAGCGCGTCGACCACCGCCATGAGCGCCGGCGTATGGGCGTCCAGCAGCGCGAGCGCACGAGCGTGTTCCTGCGCCAGCAGCGCCTCGATTTCGGGGTTTGTCGCGCCGACGTCGGTGTTGACGTCGTCGTTCGGGTCGTTCGCGACGTCGGTGCGGCTCAGGCGCGTGCCGAAGGCGAAGTGGCGCACGTATTGCGCGGCCTGGGCGGTCGCCTGCATGAAGTCCTGCGTGGCGCCCGTCGTGCAGGCCTGCTCGCCGAACACAAGCTGCTCGGCGGCGCGGCCCGCGAGGCTCACGCAGATGCGGTCGCGCAGGTTCTTCTTCGACCAGGCCTTGCGCTGCTCGTAGCTGTTGTAGCCGCCCTCGAACGAGGCCACGTTGATCTTGATCTCCTGCGGCGCACGGGCGAACAGCAGGCCGTACACCACGCCGTGGCCGGCCTCGTGCACGGCGAGCAGGGCGCGGAAGTCCTCGCTCGAACGCTGCTTGAGGCGGTTCAGCTCCAGCGTGACCGGAAACTGGCGGCGCGCCTTGCGGTACTTCGCCGTGATGGCCGACACGCCCGCGTCCAGCGTCAGCCACACGGGCTCGCTGCCGTTGGCGCCGTGCTCCAGTGCCCACAGCGCGGCGTTGACCAGCGTGGCGCTCAGGATCGCGTGGATCGACGAGAACAGCGGTCGCGTGCCCTGTGCCGGGAACACGGCGTTGGCGTAGATCTGCTCGTACACGCTCGCATCGAGCACGAAGCGCACGCCGGAGCTTTCCTGGATCTCGGCCACGTAGCGGTCGCAGATCGACAGGATCAGGCGCACGTAGGTCGCGCGGTTGAACGAGGGGTAGATCACGTGGTTGTTGCCCAGGCGCGCGATCTGCTCGGGGCGGAAGCGCTCGGCCAGCGCCTTCTTCACGTCGATGACGGAGAGCTTCTTCGTCAGCTCGTGGAAGATGTCGGCGTCGGTGTCGCAGTCTTCCACGCGCTGCGCCGTCTCGGCGTACATCTCGTCGAGGTTGCCCGAGACGAACACCAGCAGCTTGCTGTAGTCGGTCTCCCAGCTCTGCTGCGTGTCGCGGAAGGCGCGCAGGCGCGCGTGAACCTCGGCGGGCTTCCACGCCATGATCTGCAGCAGCGTCTCCGACAGCTTCAGGCAGCGCTTCACTTCGCGCGCCTCCCAGGGCGACAGGTGCAGCTTGCGCTTCTTGTCTTCCTTCTTCTTGTCGGAACCGTCGCGGTCCTGCGTGTATTCGGCGTAGGCCAGCGACGACTCGATCTCGCCGAGCATCGACAGAGCCGGCGGCAGGCGGCCGTCGGACAGCAGCGCCCACACGTCCTGGTAGCGCTCTACCTTGGCGTCGTGGCCGCCGTTGTCGACGGTGCGGAAGCGCTGGAACTCGTCCAGCACCAGAATGCCGGGCGAGCCCTCGGCGATGCCCGACTCGGCCAGCATGGCCGAGATGGAGCCGCGGCTGTGATGGCCCGAGCCGTGGCTGAAGCCGTCCATCTGCACTTCGATGAAGCGGTCGTAGAAGCCCAGGTGCTGCGCGAGCCTGCGCACCAGCTGCGTCTTGCCGGTACCCGTCAGTCCCCAGAGGCACACGATGACGGGGCGGCTGATGAGCTGCGGCAGCACATACCAGGCGCGAAGCGAATCGATCACGCGATCGATGATGTCGTCGATGCCGAAGAGCTCGGTCTTCAGGGCTTCGGCGACGGTCTGCAGGTGGCGAGTGCGCTCGGCGAGCTCGGCATGCAGTTGGGAACGGATGTCTTTGGACATGGTCTGGTTTTTCTTTTTCTTCGGCTCCTGGAGCCGTTCATGCAGGTACACAGGTACGGAATGGCGGCCGCTCCTTCGGCATGAAGGAGTCGGCTGTCGGGACGCTGTGGGTGTCGGTTGCGGCGCTTCTGTCTTCGAAGCGCGCGAACGTGCGCGGAGCTTCGGTCAGGCAGGACGAGGCAACTTGACCCGCCCGTGCGCCCGGGGCGCACGGCTTGCGCAGCGACGGCGCAAGGAGATGGGGGCAAGGCGATAGGACATGGACGCGATCGTAGTGGCGGTTTGCAATTGAGTAAAGACTATTTACGGATCGTGTTGCAACCGGACCGCGCGATGTGGATGCCGTGCAACAGCCGCGGTGCGCGCCGATAATCGACGGTTTGCCCGCCGCGCCGGCCCGACGACTGTTTTCCCTTGACGACCACCACACCCCTTCGCATCGAATTCCCCGAATCGCTTCCTGTATCGAGCAGGCGCGGCGAGATCATGGACGCCATCGCGCAGCACCAGGTCGTGATCGTCTGCGGCGAGACGGGCTCGGGCAAGACCACGCAGCTGCCGAAGATCGCGCTCGCGCTGGGCCGCGGCAAGCTCAACGCCGAGCCCGGCAAGGGCCGGCTCATCGGCCACACGCAGCCGCGCCGCATTGCCGCGAGTTCGGTGGCCAAGCGCATCGCCGAAGAGCTGAAGACGCCGCTGGGCGACGTCGTCGGCTTCAAGGTGCGCTTCCAGGACCGCCTCTCGCGCGATGCCTCCGTCAAGCTGATGACCGACGGCATCCTGCTGGCCGAGACGCAGACCGATCCGCTGCTGAAGGCCTACGACACGCTCATCATCGACGAGGCCCACGAGCGCTCGCTGAACATCGACTTCCTGCTGGGCTACCTGCGCGAGATATTGCCGCGCCGGCCCGACCTGAAGGTGATCGTCACCTCGGCCACCATCGACGCCGACCGCTTCGCGCAGCACTTCGCGTCGGCGAAGGGGCCGGCGCCCACCATCATGGTGTCGGGCCGCACCTTCCCCGTGGAGCAGCGCTACCGCCCCTTCGAGGAATCGCGCGAGCACGACCTGAACGACGCCATCGCCGACGCGGTCGACGAGCTCTGGCGCGATCCGCACAACGCGGGCGACATCCTCGTCTTCCTGCCCGGCGAGCGCGAGATCCGCGAGGCGGCGGACCACCTGCGCCGCCACCTGAGCCACCAGCCGCTGCTGCGCAGCGCCGAGGTGCTGCCGCTGTTCGCGCGGCTCTCGGGGCCCGAGCAGGACCGCATCTTCGACGGCCACACGGGCCGGCGCATCGTGCTGGCGACCAACGTGGCCGAGACTTCGCTCACCGTGCCGGGCATCCGCTACGTGATCGACACCGGCACCGCGCGCGTCAAGCGCTACAGCTTCCGCAGCAAAGTCGAGCAGCTGCTGGTCGAGCCGATCAGCCAGGCGGCCGCCAACCAGCGCGCGGGCCGCTGCGGCCGGGTGGCGAACGGCATCTGCATTCGCCTGTACGACGAGAAGGACTTCGAAAGCCGTCCGCGCTTCACCGACCCCGAGATCCTGCGCTCCTCGCTGGCAGGCGTGATCCTGCGCATGAAGTCGCTGCGCCTGGGCGACGTGGCGCGCTTCCCGTTCCTGGAGGCGCCGTCGCCGCGCGCCATTGCAGACGGCTACCAGCTGCTCAACGAGCTGGGCGCGGTCGACGACGCCAACGAACTCACGCACACCGGTGCCGAGCTGTCGAAGCTGCCGCTGGACCCGCGCGTGGGCCGGATGATTCTCGAAGCCCGCTCGCGCAGCGCGCTCGAAGAAGTGCTCATCATCGCCTCGGCCCTCAGCGTGCAGGACGTGCGCGACCGCCCGATGGACGCGCAGCAGCAGGCCGACCAGGCGCACTCGAAGTTCGACGACGAGAAAAGCGAGTTCAGCGGCTACCTGCGGTTGTGGAAGTGGATCGCCGACGCGCGCGGCGGGCATGGAGACACCCACAAGCTCAGCAACCGGCAGTACGAGCAGCTGCTGCGCCAGAACTTCATCAACATCCGCCGCGTGCGCGAGTGGCGCGACATCCACTCGCAGCTGCTCACCGTGGTCACAGAGCACAAGTGGCGCATCAATGCCCAGCCCGCCGGCTACGAGGCGCTGCACATGTCGATGCTGTCGGGCCTCCTGGGCAACATCGGCTGGAAGCTGGAGGACGACGAGGCCTACCTCGGCGCGCGGGGCATCAAGTTCCACAAGCACCCCGGCGCGCACCTGAAGAAGAAGCCGGGGCGCTGGATCGTCGCGGCCGAGCTGGTCGAGACCACGCGGCTCTTCGGGCGCGGCATCGCCAACATCGAGCCGCAGTGGCTCGAAGAGGTGGCGGGGCACCTGCTGAAGAAGCAGCTGCTCGATCCGCACTGGGAGAAGAAGGGCGCACAGGTGTCGGCGCTGGAGCGTGCGACGCTCTATGGCCTCGTGGTCTACAGCGGCCGGCGCGTCGACTTCACGCGGGTCGATCCGGTCGCCGCGCGCGAGATCTTCATCCGCGAGGCGCTGGTTGGCGGGCAGTGGGAAAGCAAGTTCCCGTTCCTGCAGGCCAACCGCAAGCTGGTGCGCGAGGTCGAAGGGCTGGAACACAAGTCGCGCCGGCAGGACGTGCTGGTCGACGACGAGCTGATCTTCGCCTTCTACGACGCGCAACTGCCCGCCGACGTGGCCAGCGGCATCAGCTTCGAGAACTGGTACCGCCAGGCTTCCAAGGACCAGCCGCGCCTGCTGTACCTGACGCGCGATGAGCTCATGCGCCACCAGGCGGCGGGCATCACGACCCAGTCTTTCCCCCCGACGCTGCGGCTGGGCGGTGTCGACTGCGCCGCGAGCTACCTGCACGAGCCCGGCGACGCGAAGGACGGCCTCACCGTCAGCGTGCCGCTCTTCGTGCTCAACCAGGTGAGCGAGGAACGCTGCGAATGGCTGGTGACGGGCATGCTCAAGGACAAGATCCAGGCGCTGCTCAAGAGCCTGCCGCAGCGCCCGCGCTCGCGGCTGGTGCCGCTGCCCGAATCGGCCTCGAAGCTGGCGGAAGAACTGTCGGCTCCCGAAGTGTTCGGCACCGGCTCGCTGACAGACGTGTTGCTCAAGCGCGTGCGCGACATGACCAGCATCGACGTCAAGCGCGCCGATTTCAAGCTCGACATGCTCGCGCCGCACCTGTTCATGAACCTGCGCGTGGTCGACGAGCATGGCCGGCAGCTGGGCATGGGGCGCAACCTCGGCGCGCTGAAGGCCGAACTGGGCGCGCAGGCGCGGGGGGCCTTCCAGGCGCTGGCGGGGCTGAACATCAAGGCGCCGCCCGAGAAGAAAGCTGCCGCAAGCCAGCCGGACCAGCGTTCGAAGCCGTCCGCCAAGGCTGCGGACGCGCCTCCCGCGCTGCCGGCCGGCCAGCGCTACACCGCCTGGACTTTCGGCGAGCTTCCCGAGCTGATGGAGGTGCGCCGCGGTTCGCAGTCGCTGATCGGCTTTCCGGCGTTGCGCGACGAGGGCGACGCCGTGACCATCGAGGTGTTCGACGAACCCGCCGTGGCCGCCGCGAAGCATCGCGCCGGGCTGCGACGCCTGTTCGCGCTGCAGCTCAAGGACGCGCTCAAGTACCTCGAGAAGAACATCCCCGACCTGCAGAAGATGTCGGTCGCCTACATGCCGCTGGGCACTTCGGAGGAACTGCGCACGCAGATCATCGACGTGGCGATCGACCGCGCCTTCCTGCAGGAGCCGCTGCCGACGGACGAGTTCGCGTTCAAGCGCCGGCTGGAGGAAGGCCGTGGCCGCCTCACGCTGATCGCCAACGAGGTCGCGCGGCTCGCGTCGGCCATCCTCGTCGAATACGCCGCGGCCGCGCGCAAGATCAAGGACACCAAGATCCAACCCGAGGCCGTGCAGGACGCCGCGCAGCAGCTGCAGCGGCTGGTCGGCAAGCGCTTCATCGCCGACGCGCCGTGGACGCAGCTGCAGCATTTCGCGCGCTACCTGAAGGCGATCGTGCTGCGGCTCGACAAGCTTCGCGCCGACCCGGCACGTGACGCGAGCAAGCTCGCCGAGCTGAAGCCGCAGGAACAGCGCTACTGGCGCCTCGTGGCCGAGCGCAAGGGCGTGGTGGACGAGCGCATGCTCGAGTTCCGCTGGCTGCTGGAGGAGCTGCGGGTGAGCTTCTTCGCGCAGGAACTGCGCACGCCCCAGCCGGTGAGCGTGAAGCGGCTGGACAAGGCCTGGGCGCAGTTGCAGGCCTGATGACGGATTGCCGAACGAAGAAAAGCCCGCTTGCGCGGGCTTTTCTCTTGGTTCCCTCAATATCGGGACGCGTTGGCCGCAAAGGCTATATGCGTCCCATGAGCACGAGGATCACCACGATCAGCACGACCAGGCCAAGGCCGCCGCTGGGTCCGTAGCCCCAGGAGCGGCTGTAGCCCCAGCTTGGCAGTGCGCCGATCAGCAGCAGGATCAGGATGATCAGCAGAATGAACGAGAGCGACATGTTTTCTCTCCAGGGCGTTGTTGCAATGAGCCTTCATGCTGGCCCCGTCGAATCGCGCGGAGGGCCGGAGGGTAGCGCCTCCGGTGGTCAGGCAACGTCCTACCGTGGGCGTCGGCGCTTTGCCGGTGCGCTCGCAGGCATGAACAGAAGCCCCGCCGTCACCAGCAGGAAAACCAAGCCCAGCCCGCCCGTGATGGCAGCCCCGCCCCACAGCGAAAAGAAGCCGTCGAGCATGGCGTCCTGCGGGTCATTCGGGTCGAAGAACACATCGACCGTCTCGCCGACCTCGTAGGCCGGCGGGCTGCTGCTGCTCGACGGCGCGAACTCGATGATCTCGCCCGATGGCGCCTTGAAGCGCACCAGCGGCTTCCAGGTACCCGATTCGTTGCGTTTCGAGCTTTCCACGTAGAGCAGCCGCATCACCTCGCCCTGCGTGCGGCTGGCCGACGTGATGAAGGACGCCGTGTTGTGGTGCAGCAGCCATGCGATGGCGCACAGCACCAGGCCGACCGCACCGAAAACGAGCCTCAGGATCGCAACCGGGTTGTTCTTCATGCGGGCAAGGCCGCGGTCGTCAGAGCCGTGCGAGGCGGTCCAGTGCCGCGAGCAGCGTTTCGTCCTTCTTGGCGAAGCAGAAGCGCACCACGCGCTGGTCGAAGCCGTTGCCGTAGAAGGCCGACAGCGGAATGGCGGCCACGCCGATCTCGCGCGTGAGCCACAGGCAGAACTCGGCTTCCGAGAGATCGCTTACCGCCGAGATGTCCACGCACTGGAAGTAGCTGCCTTCGCTGCGCAGCAGCCTGAAGCGGGTCTTCTCGGCCAGGCCGGCGGCGAACAGGTCGCGCTTGCGCTGGTAGAAGGCCGGCAGCTCCAGGTACGGCTTCGGCTCGGCCATGTACTGCGCGAGCGCGTGCTGCATCGGCGTGTTCACGGTGAACACGTTGAACTGATGCACCTTGCGGAACTCGGCCATCAGCGGGGCCGGCGCTGCCACGTAGCCGACCTTCCAGCCGGTGACGTGGTAGGTCTTGCCGAAGCTGCTGACGATGAAGCTGCGCGCGGCCAGGCCCGGAAAGCGCGCCACGCTTTCATGCCGGGCGCCGTCGAACACCATGTGCTCGTAGACCTCGTCGCTGATCACGAACACGTCGGTGGGCGCGAGCAGTTCCTCGAGCTGGCGCATCTCGGCCTCGGTCCACACCGTGGCGCTCGGGTTGTGCGGCGTGTTGATGATGATGGCGCGCGTGCGCGGCGTGAGCGCGGCGGCGATCTTGTCGAAGTCGGGGCGGAACGTGCCCGGCACCAGCGGCACGCGCACCACGCTGCCGCCGGCCAGCTCGATGTTGGGCACGTAGCTGTCGTAGCAGGGCTCCAGCACGATCACCTCGTCGCCCGGGCGCACCACGGCGAGGATGGCCGTGATGATCGCCTGGGTGGCGCCGGCGGTGACGGTGATCTCGGTCGCCGCGCTGTAGCTGTGGCCGTACTGCGCCGAGATCTTGGCGGCGATGGCATCGCGCAGCGCCGGGATGCCCGGCATCGGCGGGTACTGGTTGTGGCCCGCGGCCATGGCGGCCGTCACGTCTTCCAGCAGCTTCGGGTCGCAGTTGAAGTCCGGGAAACCCTGGCCCAGGTTGACCGCGTTCTTCTCGGCCGCAAGGGTCGACATGACCGTGAAGATGGTTGTGCCGACGGAAGGCAGCTTGGTGCCAACGTCGGGAGTGCGTGGAGATTGAGCCGTGCTCATAGTTCGTAGTCTTGTTGATGGCCGCTCAGGGCCTTGGCGATCAGGTTGCGGTCGAGGCGGTCGGACAGCAGCTCGGCGAACTTGAACACGAAGTTGCGCAGGTAGGCGCTGCGCTTGAAAGCGACCCTCGCGATATTCTGGCCGAACACATGGCCCATGGGGCGCACCACGAGGTCGGCGTTCGACTCGTCGCGCACGGCCATCTCGGCCACGATGCCCACGCCCAGGCCGAGGCGCACGTAGGTCTTGATCACGTCGGAATCGATGGCCTCGAGCGCGATGCGCGGCGTGAGCTTCTTCTGCGCGAAGGCGTGGTCGATACGCGTGCGGCCGGTGAACGAGGGGTGGTACGTGATGATCGGCTCGCTCGCCAGGTCTTCCAGCGAAATGCGCTCCTTGGAGGCCAGCGGATGGTCCTTGGGCAGCACCAGCACGTGCTGCCATTCGTAGCAGGGCAGGGTCACCAGCTCGGCGTAGCCGTCGAGCGACTCGGTGGCGATGCCGATCTCGGCGATCTCGTCGATCACCATGCGCGCCACCTGGTCGGGCGAGCCCTGGTGCAGGCTCACGTTGACCTTGGGATAGGCCTCGCGCAGGTTGGCCACGGGCACCGGCAGCACGTAGCGCGCCTGTGTGTGGGTGGTGGCGATGGAGAGGGTGCCGCTGTCCTGCGCACTGAACTGCTCGCCGATGCGCTTGAGGTTGCCCACCTCGCGCATGATCAGCTCGATGCTGGCGATGACGTGCTGGCCCGGCTCGGTGACGCGCTTCAGCCGCTTGCCGTGGCGCGCGAAGATCTCGACGCCCAGTTCTTCCTCGAGTTCGATGATGGCCTTGGATACCCCGGGCTGCGAGGTGTGCAGAGCCTTGGCCGCCTCGGTGAGGTTCAGGTTGCGCCGCACGGCTTCCTGAACAAACTTGAACTGATGCAGATTCATATCAAATTCCGTCTTATTGCGGAATTCATTATGCCTTCAGAATCTATTGAAATTGCCGGATGTTCATGATTTGACCGCAATCCGTGCCAGGAGATCGACCAGTTCCGGCTCTTCGCCCACGATCCGGGTGAGCGTGAAGCCGATGGCGGGCCAGCGCTGGCGCAGCGAATCGAGCTGGTGCGGCAGGTCTTCGCGGGCGTGCTTGCCCATGCCGAGGAACAGGGGGACGACGCGGATGGCGGTGGCTCCGCCCGCAACCAGCGTTGCCACGGCCGTGGGCAGGTCGGGCTCGGCGAGTTCCATGTAGGCGCAGGCCACGCGGGCATCGGGCTCGTCGGCGAGCAACCGGGCGGCCACGGCCTCGATGGGCTGGCGCCAGCGCTCGTCGCGCGAGCCGTGCGCCAGCAGGACGATGCCTCGCGTCATCGCCGCAGCACGAGCCAGCTGAAGGCCGTGAGCGACATCACCGAATAGATCATCCCTGGCGCCGCAGCGGTGAGCCAGGGCGACCAGTTGCTGAGGTTGCCCAGGTAGCCGAACACGTTGTTCAGCAGGAAGAAGCTGATGCCGATCATCACGCCGCCGAACACGTAGGTCGTGATGCCCGACTGGCGGAAGTGCAGGTAGGCGAAGGGCAGGGCGAGCACCACCATCACCAGGCACGACAGCGGGTAGAACACCTTGCGCCAGAACTCGATCTCGTAGCGCTGCGCGGTCTGGCCGTTGGCGTCGAGGTGGCGGATGTAGTCGAACAGGTCGATCGTGCTCATCCGGTCGGGGCGCAGCAGCGCGACCGACACCATCTCGCCGGTCAGCGAGGTCGGCCAGTTCAGCTGCGGGATCTTGGTGGTGACGATGTGCGCCTGCTCGGCCGAGCTGCGCGTGTCGTACTTCTGCTCGGCGACGTCGGTGAGCAGCCAGTGGCCGTCGCTGCCGATGGTGGCCGAGGCGGCGACGATCTGGGTCTTGATGTAGCCGTTGTCGTCGAACTCGAAGATGCGCGGGTTCTTCAGCGCGCCCTTGCGGTCGATGGCCAGCACGTTCACGGCGTAGGAGGCGTTGTCCCGCTTTTCCTTGAGCCAGGCGCCGGTGTTGCCGGCCAGCGAATAGGTGCCCTGGTACCTGGCCTTGAGCAGCTGACCCGTGCGCTCGGAGGCCGGCGCCACGTAGTCGCCGATGGCGAAGGTCAGCACCACGAAGCCGATGCCCAGCAGCAGCAGGGTGCGCAGCGCGCGCCAGGGGCCCAGTCCGCTGGTGCGCAGGATGGTGTATTCGGAGCTCTGCGCCAGCCGGGCCATGACGAAGATCGAGCCGATCAGCACGGTGATCGGCAGCAGCTCGTAGAGATGGCTCGGCACCAGCAGGGTCACGTAGATCAGCGCCTGCGCGGGCCCGTAGTTCAGGCTGTCGGGCTTGCCGATGGACTGCAGCTCGTCGACGAAGTCGAAGAAGAAGAAGAGGCTCAGGAAGCCGAGCGTCACGAACGCGACGGCCTTCAGCACCTCGACGTAGATCAGGCGTCTTATCGTTTTCACGTGGGTTCGATCCTGGGAGCGGTTGCCGGCGCGGCAACGGAGGCGGACGGGCTCTTTCGGATGCGTCGTCCCCAGTTGTTCTGGCGGGCGCCGAGCCATGCAAGGTTGATCAGCAGCACGCCGCCATGCAGCAGCAGCATGAAGCCGCCCATGCCGAACTTGCCCGAACTGATCCAGCTCTGGCCGAGGTTGAGCATGTTGTAGTAGACGACGAAGGCGAACAGCGCGAGCAGCAGGTTGCCGCTGCGGCCCACGCGCGGGTTGCCGCTGGACACGTTCAGCGCCAGCAGCACGAAGTTGATGGCGGCCAGCAGCATGCCGACACGCCAGGCCAGTTCGCCCCGGCTCATGTCGCTCCGGTCGGTCAGCAGCGACAGGGTGGTGCGCGCACGCGCCGGAGTGGTGTCGTCGCCGAAGCCGGAGCTTCCGCCGGCGCGCGTTCCGTAGGTCTTGAATTCGCTGATCTTCAGGCCGGTGTTGGCCATCGGCTGCTCGAGCCGCTGGCCGTTGTTGAGCAGCAGGTAGCGCGAATCGCCGATGTTCTCGATGCTGCCGCTGCGCGCCGAGGTGGTGATCTGCAGGTTGCGCTCGATCGACCAGATGAAGACGTTGGTGGCCCTGGAGTTGTCCGGCGTCTCCTTGTCGATGAAGAACACCCGCACGCGGCCGGCCGATTCGCGGAATTCACCCGGCGCCACGCGCTCGATGTCGCTGCGCTGCTCGTACTGCTTGCGCATGCCGATGGTCTGCGAGTTGGCCCAGGGCCAGCCCACCAGCGCCATGACGGCGATCAGGATCAGCACCGGCCAGGCGAAGCGGAACAGCGGCTTGACGAAGTCGGCCATGCCTTGTCCGCTGGAGAACCAGATGACCATCTCGCTGTCGCGGTACATGCGCGACAGGGTGCCGACGATGGCGATGAACAGGCTCAGGCTCAGGATGGTCGGCATGTAGCCGAGCACCGTGTAGGCCATCACCAGGAACACCTCCTGCGGGTTCACACTGCCCTTGGACGCGAGCCCGAGGGTGCGGATGAGCATCATGGTCATCACGATGGTGACCAGTACCACGAGGGTCGCTCCGAAGCTGCGGGACAGCTCCTTGCGTAAGGAAGAATGGAATAACATCGTTCGAGGAAAAAAAGGATTATGGACTTTCAACTCAAGACCCTCACCGTCGCCCAGGCCGCAGCCGAGAAATCCGATGTCCTGATCGTGCTCGTCGGCAGCGCTCCCATCGCCTCCAAAGACCCGCTTTCCGTGCTCGCCGCCAGCGCCCGCAAGGCCGGCGACCTGCCCGACAAGGCCGGCAAGCTGCTCAGCCTGTACCGCCCGGAAGACGTCGTGGCCCCCCGCGTGGTGCTCGCCGCCATCGGCGACGGCAAGCCGGCCTCGGTGCGCACGGGCGTCGTCGCGGCTGTCAGCGCGGCCAAGGCCCAGGCGCCCAAGCGCGTGACCCTGGTGTTCGCGCAGCCCGCCGACGGCGCGGCGGTGGCTTGCGCCGTCACGGCGGCGGCCGAAGCCAGCTATGTCTACACCACCACCAAGTCGAAGGCCGAACCCCGCAGCATCCGCCAGCTGACGGTCGGCGTGGCCGATGCCGCTGCGGTCGCCGGCGCCTTCGACGACGCCCGCGCCACCGTGCGGGGCATCGAGCTGGCCAAGGAGTGGGGCAACCGGCCCGCCAACCACGCCACCCCCACGCTGCTGGGCGAGGCCGCCAAGGATCTGGCGAAGCTGCCGAACATCAAGTGCGAGGTGCTGGGCCCCAAGGAGGTCGAGAAGCTCGGCATGGGCTCCTTCGCCGCCGTGGCCCAGGGCTCCGCCGAGCCGCTGCGCTTCATCGTGCTGCGCTACCAGGGGGCCTCCAAGGAGCAGGCGCCGGTGGTGCTGGTCGGCAAGGGAATCACCTTCGACACCGGCGGCGTCTCGCTCAAGCCCGCGGCCGAGATGGACGAGATGAAGTTCGACATGTGCGGCGCGGCCAGCGTGCTGGGCACCTTCCGCGCGCTGGGCGACATCCAGCCCGCCATCAACGTCGTCGGCCTCATTCCTTCGTGCGAGAACATGAACGACGGCCGCGCGGTGAAGCCGGGCGACGTGGTCACCAGCATGAGCGGCCAGACCGTCGAGGTGCTCAACACCGACGCCGAAGGCCGGCTCATCCTTTGCGATGCGCTGACCTACGCCAGGCGCTTCGAGCCCGCCGCCGTGATCGACATTGCCACGCTGACCGGCGCCTGCGTGATCGCCCTGGGCGGCGTGCGCAGCGGCCTCTTCGCCAGCGACGACACGCTGGCCGCCGCGCTCGAAGCCGCCGGAGAAGCCTCGCAGGACCGCTGCTGGCGCATGCCGCTGGACGACGACTACGCCGAGGGCCTGAAGAGCAACTTCGCCGACGTGGCCAACATTGCCGGCCGCGCGGGCGGCGCCATCACCGCGGCCAAGTTCCTGCAGCGCTTCACGAGCGACTTCGCGTGGGCGCACCTGGACATCGCCGGCACCGCCTGGAAGAGCGGGGCGGCCAAGGGCTCGACCGGCCGGCCGGTGGGCCTGCTGGTGTCCTACCTCACGAGCCGCGCGGGCAGCGGCGAGGCATCGGGCAAGGCGAAGCCCAGGAAATCCAGGGCCGCCGAGGCCACGGGCAAGAAGGCGCGGTCCGCGAAGTGACGGAAATCGGCTTTCACTACAACGCGCGCGACAAGCTGACCTACGCCTGCCGGCTGGTTCGCAAGGCCGTGAACACGCGCGGCCTGCGCGTGGTGGTGGTGGGCGATGCGCGCTCGCTCGACGCGGTGGATGCCGCGCTCTGGCAGCTGTCGCCGGTGGACTTCGTCGCGCACTGCCGTGACGATGCGCCGGCCCACGTCGTCGCGCGCTCGCCCGTGGTGCTGTCGGCGCAGGGAGCCGACGCGGCCTCGCTGCCGCACCGCGAGATGCTGGTGAACCTGGGCCTCGAAGTGCCTGCGGGCTTCGAGCGCTACGAACGCATGATCGACATCGTGAGCGACGAGGCCAACGACCGCCAGGTCGGCCGCGCCCGCTGGCGCCACTATGCCGATCGTGGCTACACCATCCAGCCGCACGACTTCGCAAAGAGTTCCTGACATGGCCAGCACGCTGCGCACTCCGCCCCGGTTCGTTCCCACGCTGACGACGGTGCTCGAGACTCCTGCGGAGCCCGCGAGTCCCGAGCCGCAGGCCGCGCAGCCGCCTGCGCCGGACCCGGCGAGCTCGATGGCATTGCCGCCGGCCGCGCAGCTCTCGCAGGCGGAAATCGTCAGCCTCGAAGAGCAGTTGCTGCATCGCGTGCTGCAGCGCGTCGACCTGTCGCTGGAAGAGCGTTTGAGCGACACCGTGTCAGCTGCCGTTCAGCATCAGCTCGACGCAATGGTGCCGCGTTTGCGCAATGAAATCGAGGCCGTTTTGCGCGCGCTCGTGATCGAGGCAATGGCCGCCGAACTCAGCGAAAACACCGGGTCTACGCCAGCTTCCGGGGCCTGAATACTGGGCTAAACTGCGCCGCAGGTCGGAAGGGCGTGAGGGTGCCGCTGGTCTGCGGCGCGAAACTTGCGAGGTCAGCGCGCCCGGATCACACGACCGGTTTTTTATTCTTTTCATCCAAGTTCTGGAGGTTCTCATGCAATTGAAATGGACTGCGGTCGCACTGGCTGCAATCACGCTCGTGGCTTGCGGCAAGAAAGAAGAAGCTGCTGCTCCCGCTGCAGCGCCCGCGCCAACGGCCGCGGCCCCGGCTGCACCTGCACCCGCACCTGCCGGAGAAACCCTGGTCGTCAAGATCGGTCACGTTGGACCTACCAGCGGTGCCATTGCCCACCTCGGCAAGGACAACGAGTTCGGCGCCAAGATGGCCATCGAAGACCTGAATGCAAAGGGCCTCAAGATCGGCGACAAGGTTGCCAAGTTCGAACTGGTCGCCGAAGACGATGCAGGCGATCCGAAGCAGGGCACGGCTGTGGCCCAGAAGCTCGTGGACGAAAAGGTCAACGGCGTGGTCGGTCACCTGAACTCGGGCACCACCATCCCCGCCTCCAAGCTGTACAGCGACGCCGGCATTCCGCAGATCTCGCCTTCGGCCACCAACCCGAAGTACACGCGTCAAGGCTTCAAGACCACGTTCCGCGTGGTGGCGGACGACACGCAACTCGGCGGCACGCTGGGCAAGTACGCAGTCGAAACGCTCAAGGGCAAGAACATCGCCGTGATCGACGACCGTACCGCTTATGGCCAGGGCGTTGCCGAAGAATTCGAGAAGTCGGCCAAGGCCGCTGGCGCCACCATCGTGGGCCACGAGTTCACCACCGACAAGTCGACCGACTTCAACGCCATCCTGACCAAGCTGAAGGCCGCCAAGCCCGACGTGCTGTTCTTCGGCGGCATGGACGCCGTCGGCGGCCCGATGCTCAAGCAGGTCAAGCAACTCGGCCTGAACGTCAAGTTCATGGGCGGCGACGGCCTGTGCACCAGCGAACTGCCGAAGCTGGCTGGCGATGCCATCGGCGAAGACATGGTGGTGTGCGCTGAGGCCGGCGGCGTCGACGGCGACTTCAAGCAGCCCCTGGAAGACTTCAAGGCCAAGTTCAAGACCAAGAACGGCGTGGAAGTGCAGATCTATGCACCGTACGTGTACGACGCGGTCAACGTGCTGGCCGAAGCCATGGTGAAGGCCGGTTCGTCCGACCCCGCCAAGTACCTGCCCGAAGTGGGCAAGGTGCAATACAAGGGCGTGACCGGCCCGATCGCCTTCGACGAGAAGGGCGACATCAAGAACGGCGCGCTGACGCTGTACACCTACAAGGGTGGTGCGCGCACGCAGATCGCCGTGGTGCGCTGATCCGCTTCAGCCAGAAAAGAGAAAAGGGCCTTCGGGCCCTTTTTTCATGCCTGTCTGTTTCAGCGGCAGGCGATCAGAGCGGCATCAGAGCGGCGCAAGGCCCGAGGGGCGGTTGGCGTTGCAGTATTCGATGAAGGCGTCGAGGTCGCGCGACTTGTCGAACACCGCATCCGCGCCGAGCGCCGTGCAGCGCGCCCGGATGTCCGCCGTCACGTAGTTGCTCAGCACCACCACCCGCTGGCTGGGCTTGCGGTCCCTGCAGCCCCCGAGAACGCCGAGGCCGGAGCCTTCCTTCAGGAAAAGATCGACGATCAGCAGTTGCCAGCCGTCGGGATGCTCTGCGAGCCACGCGAGGGCGTCCGTCTCGGTTTCGGCGAAGCCGACCACCCGGCCGTTGACCAGATCCTCGAGTGCCGGGACCAGGTTGTCCCTGATGGTCTTGTTGTCCTCGACGAGGAACGTGATGAGGGCCATGCCGTGGTTTCGCTTTGAGAACGAATAGCGTAGCGTGCCTGGCGGCAGCCCGGCGTAGGAGAAGGGATACGGACGAGGTCCGGTGCGAGGTCAGTCCGAGCCTTTGGCGCGGATCTTCGCCTTGAGCTTCTCGGCCAGCGCCTGGCTCTCGTCGCGCTCGGCCGTGACCTCGAGGCGCTTCTCGATTTCCTCGGTCAGCGCGGCATTCACCTCGGCGAGCTTCTCGGCCGACTTGGCCAGTTTTTCCTCGAGCTGGCTGGTGTGCTCGATGGCCTGCGCCACCTCGCCGACCTGCACTTCCTCGGGCAGTTCCTGCTCGAGCACCGTATTGACGACGGCGAGGTTGTCCGATGCCCGCTGCACGTCCGCCGCCACCTGCTCGCTTTTTTCCAGGGTTCGGTCCAGCGGCGTCGTGCCGCGAGACGGGTTTTGCGGTTTTCCGGCCATCGGGGGATCCTTTGCAGGCGTAAAAGTAGAACCTTCGAATCGTAGCTCCAGACGGGAGCGCCCGGGTGCTTATCCCGGTTGTTGCAAGGCAACGCCGCTTCCCGGGCGGGGGCGGGGGAAGAAGCAGGCGACAAAAAAGCCCAGGCGCTTGTGGCGACTGGGCTTCCTGTGTCGTTCGAGTGTCCGTGAACGGTTACGAACAATCAATCTCTGGCGGAGCAGGCGGGATTCGAACCCGCGGAGGGCTATTAACCCTCACACGCTTTCCAGGCGTGCGACTTAAACCGCTCATCCACCGCTCCTGAGCCCACGATTGTAGCAGTCAGTCAGCCCTGATTTCCCGGACCTTGCACCGAAGACTTGCCGGCCTGCACCATCCGCATCGCCGAAGCGATGAGCGTGGCGGTCTCGGTCATGTTGCTGGGCACGATCAGTGTGGTCTTGGAGTCGGCCGCCACCTTGCCGTAGGCGTCGACGGCTCGCTCGGCCACCTTGAGCTGGACCGCCTGCTCGCCGCCCGGCTGGCGGATGGCGGCCGCCACCCGTTCGATGGCGTCGGCCGTTGCCGTGGCAACCGCGGTGATGGCGGCGGCTTCGCCCTGGGCGTTGTTGATCTGGGCCTGCTTCTCGCCCTCCGAGCGGGCGATGAAGGCCTCGCGCTCGCCGGTGGCGATGTTGATCTGCTCCTGGCGGCGACCTTCGGAGGCGGCGATCAGCGCGCGCTTTTCGCGCTCGGCGGTGATCTGGCGCTGCATCGCCTGCAGGATTTCCTTCGGCGGCGTCAGGTCCTTGATTTCGTAGCGGAGCACCTTCACGCCCCAGTTCAGCGCTGCCTCGTCGATCGCCGCCACCACCTGGGCGTTGATGACGTCGCGCTCCTCGAAGGTCTTGTCGAGCTCCAGCTTGCCGATCACGCTGCGCAGCGAGGTCTGGGCGAGTTGCGTCACGGCCACGATGTAGTTCGACGAGCCGTAGCTGGCGCGCATCGGGTCGGTCACCTGGAAGTACAGGATGCCGTCCACCTGCAGCTGCGTGTTGTCGCGCGTGATGCAGATCTGGCTGGGCACGTCGAGCGGGATTTCCTTCAGGCTGTGCTTGTAGGCCACCCGGTCGATGAACGGGATCAGGAAGTTGGGGCCGGGCGTCATCGTGCCGTGGTACTTGCCCAGCCGCTCGCGGATCCAGGCGTTCTGCTGCGGCACGAACTTGACCGACTGGCTGATGAAGATGATCGCGATGACCAGGATGATGAGTGGTACTGAGAATTCCATGGTGCGCTTCCTTTTCTGAGTTCTGTCTACGACGGACTGACTGACTAAACCTTGTCGACCACCAGCCGGCTGCCGACCACCTCGACCACGCGGTGCTCGCCGGTGGAGGGCGCGCGGCCCGCGCGCTGGATCACGGTCCATTGCGCCCCGCGATAGCGCACTGTCGCCGTGCCGTCCGGGTTCCAGGCATCGACCTGCACGGTCTCGCCGATGTCGAGATTCACGTCGCGGTTGGCTTCGGTGGGCGGGGCAGGGGGGCGCCTGCGCTGGATCGTGTACCAGACCAGCACGGCCCCCACGCCGATGACGGCCGCCACGATGAGTTGCGTGACGGTGCCGAAGCCCAGGTGCGCCGAGATGGCCGCCGCCGCGAAACCGGCCGCCAGCAGCAGGAGATAGACGGTGCCCGAGAGCAGCTCGACCACGATGGCCACCCCCGCAATCAGCCACCAGACAGTGGAATTTGCCATGTCGACTCCTCTTGTTACTTGTTCGATGCGCGCCATTCTGATGCATTCGCTCCAAGCGCTTGCCCTGCGTAGGGATACTGCATCGGGGAGGGCGAAGGAAGCCTTGCCGGACTGCTCCGAATGGCTTGTGCGAAGCTGACCGGATCCGTCATCCGAATTCCGTACACTTCGCGCCTCGCCACATTGCTGTCTGTCTGCCTGTCCGGAGCCCCGCTCATGAAATTTCGCTTTCCCATCGTCATCATCGACGAGGACTTCCGCTCCGAAAACACTTCGGGCCTCGGCATCCGCGCGCTCGCGCAGGCCATCGAGACGGAAGGTTTCGAGGTGCTGGGCGTCACCAGCTACGGCGACCTGAGCCAGTTCGCCCAGCAGCAAAGCCGCGCCAGCGCCTTCATCCTGTCGATCGACGACGAAGAGTTCACCATCGGCCCCGACCTCGATCCGGCCGTGCTGAACCTGCGCACTTTCATCGGCGAAGTGCGGCGCAAGAACGCCGACGTGCCGATCTATATCTACGGCGAGACCAAGACCTCGCGCCATCTGCCCAACGACATCCTGCGCGAGCTGCACGGCTTCATCCACATGTTCGAGGACACCCCCGAATTCGTGGCGCGCCACATCATCCGCGAGGCCAAGAGCTACCTCGAGAGCGTGCAGCCGCCGTTCTTCAAGGCGCTGATCGACTACGCGGAAGACGGCTCGTATTCGTGGCACTGCCCCGGCCACTCGGGTGGCGTGGCCTTCCTGAAGAGCCCCGTGGGCCAGATGTTCCACCAGTTCTTCGGCGAGAACATGCTGCGCGCCGACGTCTGCAACGCGGTGGAAGAACTGGGCCAGCTGCTCGACCACACCGGCCCGGTGGCGGCGAGCGAGCGCAACGCGGCGCGCATCTTCAACGCCGACCACTGCTTCTTCGTGACCAACGGCACCAGCACCAGCAACAAGATGGTGTGGCACCACACGGTGGCGCCGGGCGACGTGGTGGTTGTCGACCGCAACTGCCACAAGTCGATCCTGCATGCGATCATCATGACCGGCGCGATTCCGGTGTTCATGAAGCCCACGCGCAACCACTTCGGCATCATCGGCCCCATTCCCAAGAGCGAGTTCGAGCAGAGCGCCATCAAGGCCAAGATCAAGGCCAACCCGCTGCTGGCCGACGTGGATGCCGACAAGGTCAAGCCGCGCGTGATGACGCTCACGCAGTCGACCTACGACGGCGTGATCTACAACACCGAGACCATCAAGAACATGCTCGACGGCTACGTCGACACGCTGCATTTCGACGAGGCGTGGCTGCCGCACGCGGCCTTCCACCCGTTCTACGGCGCCTACCACGCGATGGGCAAGCGCCGGGTGCGTCCGAAGGAATCGCTGGTGTTCGCCACGCAGTCCACCCACAAGCTGCTGGCCGGCATCAGCCAGGCCAGCCACGTGCTGGTGCAGGATTCGCAGAACCGCCAACTCGACCGCGACCTCTTCAACGAGGCCTACCTGATGCACTCGTCGACCAGCCCGCAGTACGCGATCATCGCGAGCTGCGATGTGGCCGCCGCCATGATGGAGCCGCCCGGCGGCACCGCGCTGGTGGAGGAGAGCATCCTCGAGGCGCTGGACTTCCGCCGCGCCATGCGCAAGGTCGAGGAGGAGTTCGGCAAGGACGAGTGGTGGTTCAAGGTCTGGGGCCCCGAGAAGCTCGTCGACGAGGGCATCGGGCGCGCCGACGACTGGATCATGCACGGCGAGAAGAACGGCCAGCCCAAGGGCAAGAGCAAGGGCAAGAATTCGCCGCGCAACTGGCACGGCTTCGGCGAACTGGCCGACGGCTTCAACATGCTCGACCCGATCAAGTCGACCATCGTCACGCCGGGCCTGGACCTCGAGGGCAACTTCGCCGAGACCGGCATCCCGGCCAGCGTGGTGACCAAGTTCCTCGCCGAGCACGGCGTGATCGTGGAAAAGACGGGCCTCTACAGCTTCTTCATCATGTTCACCATCGGCATCACCAAGGGCCGCTGGAACACGCTGCTCACGGCGCTGCAGCAGTTCAAGGACGACTACGCGCGCAACCAGCCGATGTGGCGCATCATGCCGGAGTTCTGCCAGCAGCACCCCGGCTACGAGCGCCTGGGCCTGCGCGACCTGTGCCAGCACATCCACCAGCTGTATGCGCGCTACGACGTGGCCCGCCTCACGACCGAGATGTACCTGAGCGACCTCACGCCGGCCATGAAGCCCAGCGATGCCTTCGCCCACATCGCGCACCGCAAGACCGAGCGGGTGGAAATCGACGAGCTCGAAGGCCGCATCACCACCAGCCTGATCACCCCGTACCCGCCGGGCATTCCGCTCTTGATTCCGGGCGAGGTGTTCAACAAGAAAATCGTCGACTACCTCAAGTTCTCGCGCGAATTCAACACGCAGTGCCCTGGCTTCGAGACCGACATCCACGGCCTGGTGGCGCGCGTCGACGAGACGGGCAAGAAGCGCTACTACGCGGATTGCGTCAAGGAAGCGAAGTAACTGGCTGGCGGGGGTGAAGGGCCGATGTCGGGATATCGGCCCGGTCGATCAGGTCGATCGATCAGCGATCAGCCTTCGCGCACTCGCATGAAGCGCGCGAAGCGGGGCAGGCCCTTGGCGGTGAGACCGTTGTAGCGGTAGGTCACCCAGGTGCCGACGGCGGGCGGGTTTTCGCGCTCCGCGTCGGTCAGGCCGGTGCCGAGCCTGAAGCGCTTGCCTTCGGGCGTCTCGACCACCAGCGCGCCCAGCCGGGAGCTGTGCCTGCCCTTGCCGGGCAGGTGCTCGATCACCCGGGCTTCGGCGTCTTCGTAGGGCTTGACCTTGAGCAGGTCGTTGCCGCGTTCGCCCTTGTAGAGCGAAGCCCCGCGGTGGAGCATCAGGCCTTCGCCGCCCATCTTCACCGTCTTGTCGAGCAGCGCCTGCAGTGCCTCGTGCGTGGTGGCGCGTTCCTGCGGCACCGGCACCACCCACGGCGCGTCGGTGATGGGCAGCAGCTTGCGCAGGGCCGCCAGCCGCGCCGTGAAATCACCGGGCTGCATGGGCAGGTCGAACACCATGAAGCGCATCTCGTGCCACGCGACGTCGTTGGGCGTCTGGTTGCGTGCCGTCGATACCGCGTGCGAGAAACGGCCCCGGCCGGCCCACAGTTCGCCGTCGAGCGGCTGTTTCGGCAGCGGGGCGGTGAACCACGCCGGAGCGACGATCCGCTCGCCGCCGCGCGTCCAGAGCTGCCGGCCGTCCCAGTAGGCGCGCACGCCGTCGTACTTCTCGCTGACCCAGTAATCCGCCAGCGACATGCCGGCGCGGTACGTCTCGGCCAGCATCAGCGATGGCGCGGCCTCGCGCGAGAGCGCGGCCGGCGCGATGGCCAGGCCGAAAGCGGCAAGCAGCAGGGAGCGGCGGTTCAGCACGGTGCTATGAAATGAGTAGCAAAAAAGGCCGCTGATGCGGCCCTGTGACATCGGGCGCTGGCGGTGTTATTCGGCCATTCCGCCGACCACGTTGCTGAAGCCGCCGTCCACGTAGGTGATCTCGGCGGTCACGCCGCTGGCAAGGTCGCTCAGCAGGAAGGCCGCGACGTTGCCAACTTCCTCGATGGTCACGTTGCGCCGGATCGGCGATGCGTCGGCCACGGCTGCCAGCATCTTGCCGAAGCCCTTGATCCCGCTGGCCGCCAGCGTCTTGATCGGGCCCGCGCTGATGCCGTTCACGCGCATGCCCTTCGGGCCCAGCGAGGCGGCGGTGTAGCGCACCGAGGCTTCGAGCGAGGCCTTGGCCAGGCCCATGGTGTTGTAGTTGGGCAGCGCGCGCTCGGCGCCCAGGTAGGTCAGCGTCAGCAGGGCCGACTTGTCGTTGAGGTAGGGCAGGGCCGCCTTGGCCATGGCGGGGAAGCTGTACGCGCTGATGTCGTGCGCGACCTTGAAGCCCTCGCGCGAGAGCCCGTCGAGGAAGTCGCCAGCGATGGCCTCGCGCGGCGCGAAGCCAATGCTGTGCACGAAGCCGTCGAACTTGGGCCAGGCCAGGGAGAGGTCGGCGAAGAGCTTGTCGATCTGGGCATCGTCGCTCACGTCGCAGTCGAAAATCAGCTTCGAGCCGAAGTCTGCGGCATATTCGGTGATACGGTCCTTGAACCGCTCGCCGACGTAGCTGAAGGCGAGTTCCGCGCCCTGGTCATGACAGGCCTTGGCAATGCCATAAGCAATGGAGCGATTGCTCAATACACCGGTGATCAGCAGTTTCTTGCCCGAAAGAAAGCCCATGAGGTTGCCTTGTGAAAATCTTGGGCAGAATTCTCGCATGCGAGGTTGGCTGCTTCTGACGTTGGCTCTCTTGGCGCTCCCCTCGTGGGCGGCGCATGGCCTGGGCATGGGCTACGAGCCGAAATACCCCGCGTCGTTCAGGAATTTCGACTATGTGAACCCGGACGCCCCCAAGGGCGGGGAGCTCGTGCTGTCGGCCAGTGGCACCTTCGACAAGCTCAACCCGTTCACTCTCAGGGGCGTACCGCCGGTGGGCATGGGCTACAGCGCCAACGGTTTCGTATTCTCGGAGTACGGCCTGATCTTCGATTCGCTCATGACGCCCAGCGAGGACGAGCCGTTCTCCAACTATGGCCTCCTGGCCGAGGACGTGCAACTGGCCGCTGATCGCCTGAGCGTAACCTTCCGCCTGAACCCGAAGGCGAAGTTCTCCGACGGTTCCCCGGTGCTCGCGAAGGACGTGAAGTACTCCTACGACACCCTGATGAGCAAGCAGGCCGGGCCTACCTTCCGCTCCTACTGGGGGGACATCAAGGACGCAGTGGTGGTCGGGGAGCGCACGGTCCGCTTCGACTTCAAGCGCCAGAACTCGGAACTGCACATGATCATCGGCCAGCTTCCGGTGTTCTCCAGCGCCTGGGGCAAGGGCAAGCCATTCGACCAGATCGTGAGCGAGCCGCCCATTGCCAGCGGGCCGTACGTGGTGGACAAGGTCGATTTCGGCAAGCACATCTCCTACCGCCGGCGGCCGGACTATTGGGCCGCCGACCTCCCGGTGCGCAAGGGAATGTTCAATTTCGGCTCGGTGTCCTACCAGTACTTCAAGGACGCGCTCGGCGAGGAAGAGTCGCTCAAGGCGGGATCGCTCGATGCGATGGAGGAGCGTTCGATCATTGCCTGGGTCCGCCGCTACAAGGGGCGCCGCTTCGATTCCGGCGAGTTGATCAAGGAAGAGATCGCGCACCGCCGCTTCACCGGGATGCAGGGCCTGGCACCCAATCTGCGGCAGCCGCGCTTCCAGGATATGCGCGTTCGCCAGGCACTGGCGCTGGCCTTCGATTTCGACTGGCTCAACCAGCACCTTTTCTACGGACGCAGGGCCCGTACGACAAGCTACTTCCAGAACAGCGACGACCTCATGGCCCAGCCCGAGGTCAGCCCCGAGGAGCAGGCGCTGGTCGATCGCCTGAAGAACAGGCAGCGCTACGTCGACAACACCAAGGGCGAACTGCCGCGCCCTGCCACCACGGGGGACACGGCCGAGGGCTTGCGGCGCAACCTCGTTCGCGCGCAGGAACTGCTGCGGGATGCAGGCTGGAACTACAAGGACGGCGCGTTGCGGGACAAGGACGGCACGCCCTTCGTCATCAGCTTCGACATCCCGGACCGCAGTTCGGGCGTGGTGCTGGCACCCTATGCGCGCAACCTCGCCAAGCTGGGAATCAAGCTCGATTACCGCCTGCGCGACCCAAGCCTGATCAAGAAAAAGCAGGACGATCTCGACTTCGACATGGTCATCAACATTGCGGGTGGATCGTCGAGTCCGGGCAATGAGCTGTATGACGATTTCGGCTCGAAGTCGGCCAATGAAAAGGGGAGCCAGAACCTCAGCGGCATCAGCGATCCGGTGATCGACGAGATTCTCGAAATGATCGTCAATGCTCCCGACCGCAAGGCGCTCGCGGCGGGTGCGCGGTTGTTGGACCGCTACTTGCTCCACCAGCACTACGTGATCCCGATGTACTACGGCAAGCAGTATTTCATCGCCCACAAGCGCAAGCTGCGCCGTCCGGACGCGCCGTTGCCGCAACGCCTTCTCGCCGGTTCGGCGATGCTGACGATGTGGTGGATTGATCCGGCGGCGAAGTAGCCGCCCGACAGACACAGACAGACCGCATGGCCGCCTACCTGCTCCGACGACTCCTGCTGATCATTCCCACGCTGTTCGGAGTGCTGCTGATCAATTTCGCCATCGTGCAATTCGTTCCGGGTGGTCCGGCCGAGCAGTTGCTCTCGCAACTGACCAACAAGGAGAACCGCCTCTCGGGTGGTCCGACGGGGCGCGCCCTCGATGCCAAGCAGATCGCGGAGATCAAGGCTCTCTACGGCTTCGACAAGCCGGCGCCGGAGCGCTTCTGGCAGATGATCAAGCAGTTCGCCAGCTTCGACCTGGGCAAGAGCTTCTTCCAGAGCAAGGGCGTGTGGCAGCTCATCAAGGAGAAGCTGCCGGTCTCGATCAGCCTGGGGCTCTGGACTTTCTTCATCAGCTACCTGATAGCGGTGCCGCTCGGCGTTGCAAAGGCGGTGCGTGCCGGCTCGCGCTTCGATTTCTTCACAACTCTGCTGGTGCTCGTCGGCTACGCGATACCGGGCTTCGTGCTGGGCGTGGCGCTGCTGGTGATCTTCGGCGGCCAGCTCCAGTGGTTTCCGCTGCGCGGGCTGACCTCGCCGAACTGGGAGTCGCTGAGCTGGGGCGCACGCATCGTCGATTACCTGTGGCACATCACTTTGCCGGTGACGGCCATGGTGCTCGGCAGCTTCGCGATCACTACCATGCTCACCAAGAACTCGTTCCTCGAGGAAATCCGCAAGCAGTACGTGCTGACGGCGCGTGCCAAGGGGCTGGCGGAGCGGCAGGTGCTTTGGAAGCACGTGCTGCGCAATGCGCTGATCCCGATCATCACGGGCTTCCCGGCCGCATTCATCGGTGCGTTCTTCTCCGGCGCACTGCTGATCGAGACGCTCTTTTCGCTCGATGGAATGGGCCTGCTGAGCTACGAAAGCGTCCTGCGGCGCGACTACCCGGTGTTCTTGGGCACGCTCTATCTGTTCACATTGATCGGGCTGGTGACCAAGCTCATTTCCGATCTCTGCTATGTCTGGGTCGATCCGAGGGTGAAGTTTGACTAACAAAGAAGCGCCAGTCGTGTCCGTGAGCCCGGGCCGGCGCGCCTGGCGGCGCTTTCGCCGCAATCCACTGGGGTTCTGGAGCCTGCTGATCTTCTCGGCCCTGGTGGTGCTGAGCCTCTTCGCCGATGTCCTTTCCACCGACAAGCCACTCGTGGTGCGCTACGAAGGGAAGACCTATTTCCCGGTGCTGCGGGACTACTCCGAGAAAACCTTCGGCGGCGACTTCGAGACGCCGGCCGACTATCTGGATCCGTTCATCGAGCAGCGTCTCAATCAGGGCGACAACTGGGCGATCTACGCACCGAACCGCTACGGCCCGGCCACGCTCAACTATTTCTCGAAGCCACCGAACCCCGCAGCGCCCTCGCAGGAGAACCTGCTCGGCACCGATGAGCGGGGGCGCGATCTGCTGGCCCAGCTGATCTACGGCTTTCGCGTGAGCGTGCTGTTCGCGCTGGCGCTCACGGTCATCGGGGTTGTGCTGGGCATCGCGACCGGCGCGGTGCAGGGGTTTTTCGGCGGCAAGATCGACCTGACCGTCCAACGGCTGATCGAGATCTGGGGCGCAATGCCCGAGCTTTACCTGCTGATCATCTTCAGTGCGATCTTCACGCCCAGCGTGGCGCTGCTGCTGATCCTGCTGAGCCTGTTCGGCTGGATGGGGCTGTCCGACTATGTGCGCGCCGAGTTCCTGCGCAACCGGCAGATGGATTACGTGCGCGCGGCGAGGGCTTTGGGTGTGGGAAATCTGCAGATCATGTGGCGCCACATCCTGCCCAACAGCATGGTGCCGGTCGTCACCTTCCTGCCGTTTCGCATGAGTGCAGCCATCCTGGCGCTGACCTCGCTCGACTTCCTGGGGCTTGGCGTACCCCCGGGCACTCCGTCGCTCGGCGAGCTGCTGAGCCAGGGCAAGGGAAACATCGATGCCTGGTGGATCTCTCTGTCCACCTTCGTCGTGCTTGTGGTCACGCTCATGCTGCTGACCTTCATGGGCGACGCCCTGCGCGACGCGCTCGATCCGCGGAAGGCCGACAAGTGACGAGCACCGTACCCAGCCAATCCTTGCTCGACGTGAAGGGCCTGCGCGTCGCCTTCGGCGGCAAGGAGGTCGTGCATGGCATCGACTTCCAGATGGCCGCCGGCGAAAAGCTCGCGCTCGTCGGCGAATCGGGCTCGGGCAAGACCGTCACCGCGCTGTCGCTGTTGCGGCTGGTGCAGAACGCGGACCTGTCCGGCGCAGCACGGCTCTTCGGTGGCGAGCTCGGGAATGGCCGCCAAGGCCCGCGCGACCTGCTGGCGATCCCCGAGCGCGAACTGCGCGGCATCCGCGGCAAGGAGATCGCCATGATCTTCCAGGAGCCGATGACCGCGCTGAACGCGCTCTACACCGTGGGCGACCAGATCGCCGAGGTGCTCGAACTGCACGAGGGCCTCTCGAAGCGAGAGGCGCAGGCGGCGGCGGTCCAGTTGCTGGCCGACACCGGCATCCCGGAGCCGGCGCGGCGGGCGAGGGCGTTTCCGCACCAGCTCTCGGGCGGCCAGCGCCAGCGCGCGATGATCGCCATGGCGCTCGCCTGCAAGCCGCGGCTGCTGCTGGCCGACGAGCCGACCACCGCGCTCGACGTGACGGTGCGTGCGCAGATTCTCGACCTGCTCGCCGACCTGCAGCGCAAGCACGGCATGGCGGTGCTGCTCATCACGCACGACCTGAACCTGGTGCGGCGCTTCGCCGACCGCGTGGTGGTCATGGAAAGCGGCCATATCGTGGAGCACGGCGCGGTGGGATCCGTGTTCGACGCCCCACAGCATCCCTACACGCGCAAGCTGATCGACAGCCATCCCGAGCGCAACGTGGCGCCCGTCGCGAGCGGCTCCGGTGCGGCGCCGCTGATCGAGGCCAAGGCCCTGCGGGTGGTCTACCCCGTGCCAAAGCCTGGCATCGGCGGCTGGTTCCGCAAGGGCGAGTTCGTCGCGGTGCAGGGGGCCGATTTCCGCATCGCTTTCGGCGAGACGCTGGGCGTGGTCGGCGAATCGGGCTCGGGAAAGTCGACGCTTGCGCTGGCGGCACTCGGGCTGCTGAAGTACCAGGGCGCGCTAACCGTCGCGGGCAAGGGATGGGCGGTCGACCGGGCCTCCGATCTCGCCTTGCGCCGCACGATGCAGGTGGTGTTCCAGGATCCGTTCTCGTCGCTCTCGCCCCGCATGACGGTGGAGCAGATCGTGGGCGAGGGGCTGCGCGTGCATGCGCCCGAGCTCGGCGTCGAGGCGCGCCGGACGCGTGCGCTGGCCGCGCTGGCCGATGTCGGGCTGACGGAGGCGCAGTTTCCGGCGCTGCTGGAGCGCTATCCGCACGAGTTCTCGGGCGGACAGCGGCAGCGGCTGGCGATCGCCCGGGCGCTGATCGTCGATCCGAAGCTGCTGGTGCTCGACGAGCCCACCAGCGCGCTCGACGTCACGATCCAGAAGCAGGTGCTGGGGCTGCTGCAGCGCTTGCAGCGCGAGCGCGGCTTGAGCTACCTGCTGATCACGCACGACGTGGAGGTGATCCGGGCGATGGCGCACAACGTCATCGTGATGAAGGACGGAGCCATCCTCGAAACCGGGCAGGTCGAGCGCGTGCTCGATGCGCCCGAGCACCCCTACACGAAGAAGCTGGTGGCCGCCGCGCTGCTCGAGTAGAACAACAACGGAGACCGCGAGAAATGTCGGAAATCGGACGCGACCGGCGCGGAGCCTGGCGCGCGGCGCTGGCCTGCATGGTCACTCTGTCTGTGGCCATGGGCCTGGGGCGCTTCGCCTTCACGCCGATGCTGCCCATCATGCTGCAGGAGGGAAAACTGGAGCTCGCAGCGGGCGGGGTGCTGGCCTCCCTCAACTACCTGGGCTACTTTCTTGGCGCGGTGAGCTGCGCGGCCATCGGCATCAAGGCGTCGAGCATGGTGCGCGGCGGACTCGTGGCCACGGCAGCGCTGCTGGTCGGCATGGGACTGCTGCACAGCTTCACGAGTTGGGGTGTGCTGCGCACGGCGGCGGGCGTGATGAGCGCCTGGGTCTTCGTCTTCGCCTCGGGCTGGGGGTTGCGCCGGCTGGCGGAGACGAACGCGCCGACGCTGGCCGGCGTGATCTACACCGGGCCGGGGATCGGCATCGCCATGACCGGGCTGCTCGGCGGCGCGCTCGGGCGCTGGGGTTCGGATGCGGGCTGGATCGGGCTGGGCATCCTGGCAGTGGTGCTGATTGCCGTGATCTGGCGGGTGTTCGACGATGGTGAGCACGCCCACGCCGCTGGCGGCGCGGCTGCCCCGGCGCCTGCCGCCGCGCCTCGCGTGGCCGGGCCGGCGGACCGCAGCGACGCGATCTGGCTGGTCGCGCTCTACGGGCTGGCTGGCTTCGGCTACATCATCACCGCCACTTTCCTGCCCGTGATCGCCCGCCAGGCGCTGCCCGGATCGTCCTGGCCGGATTTCTTCTGGCCGCTGTTCGGGCTGGCCATCATTCCGGGCGCGCTGATCGGGGCCCGCGCGCCGACGCACTGGGACAACCGGCTGCTCCTGGCCTTTGCCTACGCACTGCAGGCGCTGGGTGTCGTGCTGTCGGTGGCCTGGCCGAGCATTGCCGGATTCGCGCTCGGCAGCCTTCTGCTGGGCATGCCGTTCACCGCCATCACCCTTTTTGCGATGCGGGATGCCCGCCGGCTGCGCGGCAATGCGGCGGCGGGGCTGATCGGCTACGCGACGGCTTCATACGGGGTGGGGCAGATCGTCGGTCCGCTGTTTGCCGCGCCGCTCGCCCAGCGGACGGGGTCTTTCCAGCTGCCGCTGCTGGTCGCGGCGGCGGCATTGGCGCTGGGGGCGGTTCTCTTCGCGCTGGTCTGGTTCAAATCGCGTGGCGCCGCCGGGCAATAGCCGGGCGGGCATTCAAGCGGGTTCGAAAGCCCTTCATTAATTGCACAAATAGCATATAATTCGAGGCTCACGACCAAACGGGCGGGTACCAACCGCCCGTTTTTTTTGGTCCATCCATTCCGGGCTTTCATTCATGGCTATCTGGCATCCGTGGCGGGCGGATGGCAGGGCCGGGCATTTAAAAAGGCACTTTCGAACACGTGGCATTGCAGCAAGTAGTGGAACAAACCGTGGCCGGCCTCGGCTACGACCTGGTCGAGATCGAACGTTCGGCCGGGGGATTGCTGCGCGTGACGATTGATTTGCCCTGGAAAGCCCCCACCTCCGAAGCTGTGGCCGCAGGGCTGCCGGAACCTTTCGTCACGGTCGAGGACTGCGAAAAGGTCACGCGCCAGCTGCAATTCGCGCTCGAGGTCGACGGCGTCGACTACAAGCGGCTCGAAGTGTCCTCGCCGGGTATTGACCGTCCGCTTCGCAATGAGCAGGATTTCGAGCGTTTCGTGGGCGAGGTGATCGACATCACGCTCAAGGCGCCCATGGGCGCCGCAGCGGCTGGCCAGGTGGCGGCCAACCGCAAGAAATTTCGCGGCACGCTGGAGCGGGCCGCACAGGTAGAGGGCGCCGGCGCCCCGGGCTGGCAAATCGTCTGGAGCGATGCGCCCGAGCCCAAGCCGGGTCAAAGAGTGAGTAAGAAGCGCGCGCCCGCAACGCTGCAGGCGCTGGGCTTCGTGCTGGACGAGCTGCGCGAGGCGCGGCTTGCGCCAATTGTGGATTTCAAGGGCCGCAAGGCCAAAACCCAACCGGGTTTTTCGGATATTGACGACGGAACGCAAGTTCCGGACTGACCAGAGGAGTGGTGGCATGAATCGCGAAATGTTGATGTTGGTGGATGCGATCTCGCGCGAGAAGAACGTCGAGCGTGACGTCGTCTTCGGCGCGGTCGAGTCCGCGCTGGCGCAGGCCACCAAGAAGCTCCATCAGGGCGATGTGGACATCCGCGTCTCGGTCGATCGCGACAGCGGCGACTACGAAACCTTCCGCCGCTGGCACGTCGTGCCCGACGAGGCCGGCCTGCAGCTGCCCGACCAGGAAATCCTGCTGTTCGAAGCCAAGGAAGAAATGCCGGACATCGAGGTCGGCGAGTACATCGAGGAAGCCGTCGATTCCGTGCCCATCGGCCGTATCGGCGCCATGGCCGCCAAGCAGGTCATCCTGCAGAAGATCCGCGACGCAGAACGCGAGATGCTGCTCAACGACTTCATGTCGCGCGGCGACAAGATCTTCGTGGGCACCGTCAAGCGCCTGGACAAGGGCGACATCATCGTCGAGGCCGGCCGCGTCGAAGGCCGCCTGCGCCGCAGCGAGATGATCGCCAAGGAAAACCTGCGCAATGGCGACCGCGTGCGCGCCATGATCATGGAAGTCGACCTGACGCTGCGCGGCGCGCCGATCATCCTGTCGCGCTCGGCTCCCGAATTCATGATCGAGCTGTTCCGCCAGGAAGTGCCTGAGATCGAGCAGGGCCTGCTCGAGATCAAGAGCTGCGCCCGCGACCCCGGCTCGCGCGCCAAGATCGCCGTGCTCTCGCACGACAAGCGCGTCGACCCGATCGGCACCTGCGTCGGCGTGCGCGGCACGCGCGTCAACGCCGTGACCAACGAACTCGCCGGCGAGCGCGTGGACATCGTCCTATGGAGCGAAGACCCCGCCCAGTTCGTGATCGGTGCGCTGGCTCCGGCCAACGTGTCGTCGATCGTGGTCGACGAAGAGAAGCACGCCATGGACGTGGTGGTCGACGAGGAAAACCTCGCCATCGCCATCGGCCGCGGCGGCCAGAACGTGCGCCTGGCTTCCGACCTGACCGGCTGGAAGATCAACATCATGGACGCCAACGAATCGGCGCAGAAGCAGGCGAGCGAGACCGACGCCAGCCGCAAGCTGTTCATGGAGAAGCTCGACGTCGACGAGGAAATCGCCGACATCCTCATTTCGGAAGGCTTCAACAGCCTCGAGGAAGTGGCCTACGTGCCCATCTCCGAAATGCTGGAGATCGAGGCCTTCGACGAAGACACCATCAACGAGCTGCGTGCGCGCGCCAAGGATGCGCTGCTGACCATGGAGATCGCCAAGGAAGAGGGCGTCGAGGCCCAGTCGTCGGTGTCGCAGGACCTGCGCGACCTCGATGGCCTGAACCCCGAGCTGATTCCCAAGCTGCACGAAGCGGGCGTGAATACCCGTGACGACCTTGCCGACCTCGCGGTCGATGAACTCACCGAGATCACCGGCCAGAGCGCCGATGACGCCAAAGCCCTCATCTTGAAGGCCCGCGAACATTGGTTCGCCGGCCAAGAGTGATGGTCATGGAGGCACGAAACCAATATGTCCAGTACCACTGTCGCCGAGTTCGCGAACGAGCTCAAGAAGACTCCCGAAACCTTGCTTGACCAGCTCAAGAGCGCAGGCGTGCCCAAGGCGGCCGTCACTGATGCACTCACCGAGGCCGACAAGCAGCGCCTGCTCGGCCACCTGAAGGCCAGCCACGGCACTGTCGAGCCCGAGCGCAAGAAGATCACGCTGACCAAGAAGTCGACCAGCGAGATCAAGCAGGCCGACTCCA